>Ga0137375_10008015_pt1 | contig 12558 bp, 9 predicted proteins | sample SagtaG_24_FD_104936 | JGI IMG/M metagenome (GOLD analysis project Ga0137375, IMG submission 104936) | Vadose zone soil microbial communities from Sagehorn Ranch, Mendocino, California, USA - Sage1_R_113_16 metaG | ecosystem: Environmental > Terrestrial > Soil > Vadose zone | place: USA... | reverse complement strand
GCGACCGCTAACACATCCCCGGTGCTCGTGTACAGCTTCTCGCGGGCGATGTCTTCGGTGTTGACGCCGTCCTCTTCCCCACCGACGACACCGGCCTCGACCTCGAGCACGACGTCCGCCTGGGCACACTGCTGCAGCAATTCGGACGCGATCGTCAGGTTCTGATCGAGCGGCAGGCTGGAGCCGTCGAACATGTGCGACAGGAAGAGCGGTTGCTGCTTGCGCCGCCGCAGCTCGAGCGACTCGCGCAGGAGCGGGCGCAGATAACGATCGAGCTTGTCCGGTGGACAGTGATCCGTGTGCAGCACGAGCATGACCCGGTATCGCTCGGCCACGACGCGCGCGTAGGCCGCAAGCGCCTTCGCGCCGAGAGCCATGTCTTTCACCGCGCCGCCCGAGGCGAACTCGCCCCCTCCGGTCGAGATCTGCACGATCCCGTCCGAGCCTGCCTCCGCGAAGCCGCGCAGGGCGGCGTTCAGCGTCTCCGACGAGGAGACGTTGACGGCGGGGTAGGCATAGGAGCCGGCCTTGGCGGCATCGATCATGTCGCGATACTGCTCCGGGGTCGCGACCGGCATTACGGCACCGGTGCCACGAGCCCGGGGAGCGGCTCGCGCAGCGTTTCGAGGACGAAGTCCGCTCCAGAAGCCTCGAGCTGCTCGGCCGTGAAGTGGCCGCTCGCGACCGCGACCGCAACGGCGCCGGCCCCCTGTGCCGCGGCGACATCGAGTGGCGTGTCGCCAACGACCAGGACGCGCTCGGGGTCGAGCTCCATCCCGAGTAGCATGCCGCCGCGCTCGATCGCTTTCTCCGTCAACTCGGTTCGGTTCGTCGAGTCGGAGCCGTAGCCGCCGAACGTGAACCAGCGGGCGAGGTTGCCGCGGCAGAGCTTGATGTGCGCCGCCGAGTCGGTGCCGCCCGTGGTCAAGCCGAGTAGGTAGCCGTCGTCTGCGAGCTGTGGCAGGAGCTCCTCGACGCCGTCGAGCACGCGGTAGCCCTTCGAGTCCGCCACCGCCTGCGGCAGGTGCTTGAGGCGTGCCGCCATCACGCGCGCGAGCTCGCGCGGGCTCGGGTCGTGGCCGAGCACCGCCTCGAAGGTGCGACGCCCGACTTCGGGGTCGGTCATCCCGGCGTCGGAGAACATGCCGATGTCCGCCGGGATGCTGTACAGCTCGTCGAACGCTAGGCGCCAGGAGACCGCGCCGGCGCCGCCGGTCGTGATCAGCGTGCCGTCGATGTCGAACAGGATTGCGAGTGGTTGTTCCATCGGTCCCTCCTAGGCGTGGTCGGCCGGCAGGTGCCAGTGACGGGGCGCGATCAGCTCGTGAACCTGATTGGGCCCCCACGACCCCTGCGGGTAGAGATGAACCGGCGGTGGGCGCTCGAGCACGGGCGTTGCGATCTCCCAGAGCCGCTCGATGCCGTCGGCGCGCGTGAACAGCGTCTTGTCGCCGGTCATCGCGTCGTGAATCAGACGCTCGTATGCCTCCAGGCCGTCGCCGCGTGCCCCGTAGGAGAAGTCCATGTGCGCCGGGGCGAGCGCGATCGTCGGGCCGGGGATCTTCGCGAGGAAGCTCGAGGTGATGCCGCCGTTGTCGCCGAGGTCGAAGGTGAAGTGGTTCTGCTCGAACGGTTCCATTGCGACGTTCGAGATCTCGAACATCTGCCGCGGCGGATCCTTAAAGGCGATCGTGATCACGCGTTTGCCCTCGGCCATGCGTTTGCCGGTGCGGAAGTAGAAGGGCACGCCGGCCCAGCGCCAGTTGTCGATGTAGACGCGACCGGCGACGAGCGTGTCGGTCTGCGAGTCGGCGGCGACGCCGTCGTGGTCGCGGTAGCCCTCGTACTGGCCCCGGACGATGTCTTCGGGCTGGATCGGCCGCATCGCCTGGAACACCTTCACCTTTTCGTCCACGAGCGCCTTCGCGGCCAATGACGCCGGCGGTTCCATCGCGACGAAGCCGAGCACCTGCAGCAGATGCGTGACGATCATGTCGCGAAACGCTCCGGTCGCCTCGTAGAAGCCGGCGCGCTGGCCGACGCCGAGCGTCTCCGGCACGTCGATCTGCACGTGGTCGATGTGGTTGCGATTCCAGATCGGCTCGAACATGCCGTTCGCGAACCGCAGCGCGAGGATGTTCTGCACGGTCTCCTTGCCGAGGAAGTGGTCGATCCGGAAGACCTGCTCCTCGTCGAGCACCGAGTGGACGGTCGCGTTGAGCGCACGCGCGGACGCGTGGTCGGTGCCGAACGGCTTTTCCATGATCACGCGCGCGTCCTCGGCGAGTCCCGAGCTGCCGAGTCCTTCGGCGATCGGCGCAAACGCGACCGGTGGCACCGCCATGAAGAACAGGCGGGCAGCACCCTCTCCCAGCTCGTTTGCGGATGCGGCGACGGCTTCGGCCAGGGGGTCGGTCTTGCCGGGCCCGAAGCCGCCGCCGACGTAGGACACCCGCTCGATGAAGGCATCCCAGCCTTCGCTCGCGGACGGCTTTAGCCGGCCGAACTCCTCGACCGCCGCGCGCGCGAACTCACGGAACTCGTGGTCGGAGAGCTCCTCGACCGACGCACCGACGACCCGGTAGCCGTCCGGCAGTAGGCCCGCCTGCGAGAGGTGGAAGAGGCCGGGCAGGAGCTTGCGCCGTGCAAGGTCGCCGGTCGCTCCGAAGAGCACGATCACCTGGCTGCGCAGCTCGGGATCGCGCCGCCTCTTCGCGTTCGAGTCGGTCGCTGCGAGCGTCGTCGCCATCTCAGGCCTTCGCGGCGGGCTGCTCGAGGTGACCGCCGAATTGTTGGCGCATCGCCGACAGCAGCTGGTCGGCATAGTGGGCCTCGCCGCGTGAGCTGAAGCGCTCGTAGAGCGATGCGCTCAGGACTGGTGTCGGCACGCCCTCGTCGATCGCGGCCCGGATCGTCCAGCGCCCCTCGCCGGAGTCGGAGACGCGGCCGCCCAGGCCTGACAAGTCGGGCGACGCCTTCAGCGCCGCGGCCGTCAGGTCGAGTAGCCAGGAGGCGACGACGCTGCCGCGCCGCCACACCTCGGCGACGTCGCCAACGTCGATGTCGTACTGGTAGTACTCGGGATCTTGGAGCGGCGAGGTCTCGGCGTTGACCTCCATTTCCTGCTTGCCGACGTTCGCCTTGTGGAGCACGTTCAGCCCCTCGGCGTACGCGGCCATGATCCCGTACTCGATGCCGTTGTGGACCATCTTGACGAAGTGGCCGGCGCCGGAGGGCCCGCAGTGCAGGTAGCCGTTCTCAGCCGTCGAGGGCTTGCCGTTGCCGCCGTTCGTGCGCGGCGCGCCGGCCACACCGGGGGCGATCGTCTTGAAGATCGGGTCGAGGTGACGGACGATCCCTTTCTCGCCGCCGATCATCAGGCAGAAGCCGCGCTCGAGCCCGAAAACGCCGCCGCTGGTTCCGACGTCGACGAAGTGAATGCGCTTTTTCTTCAGCGCGCGTGCGCGGTCGACGTCGTCGCGGTAGTAGCTGTTGCCTCCGTCGATGACGATGTCGCCGGACTCAAGTCCTGCCGCGACCAGCTGGTCGACGATCTTGCCGGTGATCGCGGCCGGCACCATCACCCAGGCTGCGCGCGGCTTCGAGAGTTTGGCGACGAAGTCTTCGAGCGAGTCCGATCCGATCGCACCCTCGCTCACGAGTTGCGCGACCGTTTCGGCGTTCACGTCGTAGACGACGCACTCGTGGCCGTCGCGCATCAGCCGGCGGACGAGGTTGGCCCCCATCCGTCCCAGTCCCACCATTCCGAGTTGCATCGCTTCTCCTCCGTTCGCTAGCTGGCTTCTGCTTAGTGCGCGCGAGACGGCAAACGTTTCAGCCGTTCGCCCTCAGCGTGAAGGTGGCCTCGAACTGCCCGCCCGGTCGAACGAGCGGGCAGCGGCCCGAACGCAGCGCATCCGTAGGTGCCGTCATCGGCTCGATCGCGACAAAGTCGCTGCCGGTAGGGGCGAAGATCTGCGCGTAGCGATACCCGGGTCCGAAGGTGAGGTCGAACTCGCCGAGCATGAAGCTCCGGTTGCCGTCCAGCGCGTAGTGGTCGTCGTGTATGCCGCGACCGAGCTGCCCCCGGCGGGGCGGCTGCGCTTCTTCGCGCCCGGTCGGGATGCCGCGTGCGTCGAGCTCGAGCCGACGGAGAGAGGGGAGGCCGATCATCCACGTCTCGCGGTTCCCCGGCAGCTTGAAGTAAGGGTGCCAGCCGAACGAGACGGGCACGGCGTGATCGCCGAGCGGGGTGACGGTGGTGCCGACGCGAACGCCGCCGTCGAGCTCGACGTCGATCACAAGCTCGTGCGGGAATGGGAATGCCGCGAGCAGCTGCTCGCTCTCGTACGCGTACCGTGCCGTCAGTCGCGACCGCTCGCGTCGGGTGATCTCCCACCCCGGCTGCGCGGTCATCGTCCCGTGAATCGGCAAGCCGTGCTCGTCGAAGTGCAGGCCTTCGACATCCTGGAGATCGACTTTCGCACCGGCGATGTCGAAGTGGAACGCAGACAGTCTGTTTGCCCAGGGCGCGAGCAGCGGCAGCCCGACCGTGTGTCCCTGCCGGTAAGAGTCGAGACCGCTGCGCAGGGAGAGCAGCTCGATGCCGCGAAAGGTGAGCGAGCTACCAAGCATGCCCAACTCGGGGAGGAAGGTCGCCTCCCATTCTCCGCCGTGGAGTTCGATGCTCACCCCTTGCGGGCGCGGTAGCGCCGGATTAGTGCATTCGTCGACGAGTCGTGCTCGAGGTTGGGTTCCGCCGTGCTCTGCAGCTCGTTTCCGATTCTCTTCGCGAGCACCTTGCCGAGCTCGACCCCCCACTGGTCGAACGAGTTCACATCCCAGATCACGCCCTGAACGAAGACGCTGTGCTCGTAGAGCGCGATCAGCTTGCCCAGTGTCTCGGGGTCGAGCAGCTCAGCGAGGATCGTGTTGGAGGGGCGGTTGCCCTCGAAGACGCGATGCGGCACGAGCCACTCGTCCGTGCCCTCCTCGCGTACCTGTTCGGGTGTCTTTCCGAACGCGAGCGCCTCGGTCTGAGCGAACACGTTCGCCATCAACAGGTCGTGGTGCTCACCGAGCGGGTTGAGCGTCTTCGTGAAGCCGATGAAGTCGCAGGGGATAAGCTTCGTCCCCTGGTGGATCAGCTGGTAGAACGAGTGCTGGCCGTTCGTCCCCGGCTCGCCCCAGAAGACCGGCCCGGTCTCGTAGTCGACCCGGCTCCCATCGAGCGTCACCGATTTCCCGTTCGACTCCATCGTCAGCTGCTGCAGGTAGGCGGGGAAGCGCTTCAGGTATTGGTCGTAGGGGAGCACTGCGACGGTCTGTGCGCCGAAGAAGTCGGCGTACCAGAGCGTCAGCAGGCCGAGCAGGACGGGCAGGTTCTCCTCGAACGGAGCCGTTCGGAGGTGCTTGTCGATCGCGTGGAAGCCGGCGAGCAGTGACCGGAAGTTGTCCGGGCCGATCGCGAGCATCGTCGAGAGCCCGATCGCCGAGTCCATCGAGTAGCGGCCGCCAACCCAGTCCCAGAAGCCGAACATGTTGGCGATGTCGATTCCGAACTTCGCCACCTCCTGCTCGTTCGTGGAGACTGCGACGAAGTGCTTCGCCACCGCAGCTTCGTCGTCGAGCCGGGCGAGCGCCCACTCGCGCGCGGTGCGCGCGTTGGTGAGTGTCTCGAGCGTCGTGAACGTCTTCGAGGAGACGATGAATAGCGTCTCCTCGGCGTCGAGATCGCGCGTTGCCTCGGCGATGTCTGTGCCGTCGACGTTCGAGACGAAGCGGAACGTCATCGTTCGATCGCTGTAGGCGCGCAGCGCCTCGTAGGCCATCACGGGCCCCAGGTCGGAGCCGCCGATGCCGATGTTGACGACGTTGCGAATCCGCTTGCCCGTGTGGCCCTTCCACGCGCCGCTGCGCACTCGCTCGGCGAAGTCCGCCATCCGGTCGAGCACCTCGTGCACCTTCGGCACGACGTCCTCGCCGTCCACCTCGATGCTCTCCCCCCTGGGGGCTCGGAGCGCGACGTGCAGCACCGCACGAGCCTCCGTGAGGTTGATCTTTTCGCCCGCGAACATCGCTTCGATGCGCGCGCGCAGACCGGACTCCGCCGCGAGGTCGAGCAGCAGCTCGATCGTCTCGTCCGTGATCCGGTTCTTCGAGTAGTCGAGGTAGAGGCCGAGCGCCTCCACCGTCAACCGCTCGCCCCGCTTCGGGTCGTCGGCGAATAGCTCGCGCAGATGCGTCTGGCGCATGTCCTCTGCGTGCGCCTCGAGCCCTTTCCAGGCGGTGCGCTCGCGGAGGGGGGCGATTGTGGTCGTAGCCATGCTTTCTCTCCTCTCAGCGCGCTGCCATGAGCGCGTTCGACTTCTGGCCGATGTTCTCGAGCAGCTCGTCCCACGACTTCACGAACGATTCCGCGGCTTCGGTCTGTAGGCGCGCCGCGAGCGCGTCGACGTCCACCCCGGCGTCCACGAATCGTGCGACGACCTCTTCCGCATTGCCGCCGTGGGCGGGCAGGAACTCGCTCACCATGCCGTGGTCGCCGAAGGCGAGCAGCGTCTTCTCGGGCATCGTGTTGACGGTGAACGGCGCGGCGAGCGCGCGGACGTAGAGCACGTCCGAGGCGCTCGGATCCTTGGTGCCCGTACTCGCAAAGAGCAGCCGCTGGGGTTGTGCGCCTTCGTTCGCGAGGCGCTTCCAGCGGTCGGAGTCGAGCACGTCGCGGTACGCCTTGTACGTCCGCTTCGCCATCGCGATCCCGAGCATGTTGTGGAGCTCGTCCGGCCGCTCCGTCGACTCGTGCGCGGTGTCCCAACGGCTGACGAAGACCGAGGCGACCGAGCCGACCGCCGGGTCGAGCCCGGCGTCGACGCGCCGCTCTATGCCACGCATGTAGGCCTCCGCGGTGGCGAGGTAGTGCTCGCGGGAGAACAGCAGCGTGACGTTGATCGGCACGCCGACGAAGACCGCCTCTTCGATCGCGGGTAGACCCTCCGCCGTGGCCGGGATCTTGATGAACAGGTTCGGCCGGTCCGCCTTCATGTGCAGCTCGACGGCGGCCCTGATCGTGCTCTGCGGGTCGTAGGCGATCCGCGGCGAGACTTCGAGCGACACCCAGCCGTCGATCCCGTTCGTGCGCTCCCAGATCGACTTGAAGAGGTCTGCGGCGGCCCGAAGATCATCGATTGCCAGATCGAAGAAGATTTCTTCCTCGGCGAGGCCCTGCCCGGCGGCGTCCACGATCGCGTCGTCGTAGGCGGCCGTGGTCATGAAGGCCTGGTCGAAGATCGTCGGGTTCGACGTCAGCCCGGTGATGCCGAGCCCGTCGATGTAGTCCTTCAGCTTCCCGCTCGTGAGCAGGTCACGCGTGATGTTGTCCAGCCAGAGGCTCTGGCCGTCGTGGTGCAGTTTCTGCGTCGGCTTCATGTTCGTCTCCCGCGTCTCGTTAGGCGATTGCCAGGGACTGGAGCTGCGCCTTTGCGGCCTCGACGACCTTGTCGGGCGTGAAGCCGAATTTCGTCTGCAGCTCTTTGAGCGGTGCCGAGGCGCCGAAGGTGCTCATCGCGACGATCGCGCCGGTCAGGCCGACGTAGCGTTCCCAACCGAAGGTCGAGGCCTGCTCGATCGCGACGCGAGCGATCACCTGCGGTGGCAAGACGGAGTCGCGGTACTCCTGCGGTTGGCGCTCGAACAGCTCCCAAGACGGCATCGAGACGACCCGCGCCTTCACGCCCTCCGCGGTCAGCGCCTCGTACGCCTCGACCGCGAGGCCGATCTCGCTGCCGGTCGCGATCAGAATCACGTCGACGTCGCCGTTGGGCGCGTCGCCGAGGACGTACGCGCCCTGCGCGAGCCCCTCAGCCGATGCGTATTTCGAGCGGTCGAGCGTCGGCATGTTCTGGCGCGAGAGGATCAGCGCCACCGGGTCGTGCTGGGACTGCATGATCCACCGCCACGCCTCGACGACCTCGTTCGCGTCGCCGGGACGCATGTCGACCAGGCCCGGCACCGCGCGGAAGGAGGCCAGGTGCTCGATCGGCTGGTGCGTCGGCCCGTCCTCGCCCACGCCGATCGAGTCATGCGTGAAGACGTGGATGACGGGGATCTCCATGATCGCCGACAGCCGGATCGGCGTCCGTGCGTAGTCGGAAAAGATCAGGAACTGCGACCCAAACGAGCGCAGCTTCGACAGCGAGAGACCGTTCAGGATCGCGTGCATCGAGTGCTCGCGGATGCCGAAATGGAGGTTGCGGCCGCCGTAATTCTCGGCGCCGAAGTCGCCGGCGCCCTCGAACGTCAGCCGCGTCTTCGTTGAAGGGCTGAGGTCGGCGGAACCGCCGACCAGCCACGGCACGTTCTGCGCGATCGCGTTCAGCACCTTCCCGGACGACTCGCGCCCGCCGAAACCCTTCTCGTCGGGCTCGAAGATCGGGATGTCAGCATCCCAGCCCTCGGGGAGCTCGCGCCGCTGCATCCTCAGCAGCTGGTCGGCAAGTTCGGGGTGCTCGGCGCGGTAGCGATCGAAGCGCTCGATCCAAGCGTCGCGCCTCTCCTTGCCGCGTGCTCCGACACCGTCCGCGAAGTGCTCGTAGACGCCGTCGGGGACGAGGAACTTCGCCTCCTCGGGCCAGCCGTAGTTGCGCTTGGTCGCCTTGATCTCGTCCTCGCCGAGCGGCTCGCCGTGGGCGCCACTCGTGTCCTGCTTGTGCGGTGCGCCCCAGCCGATGTGGCTGTCGACGATGACGAGCGTCGGCCGTTCGCTCTCCTGCTTGAAGACCTCGAACGCGTGCGCGAGCCGTTCGCGATCGTTTGCGTCGCCGACGCGTGTGACGTTCCAGCCGTAGCCGATGAAGCGGGTGGCGACGTCTTCGCTGAACGCCAGCGCGGTGTTGCCCTCGATCGTGATGTGGTTGTTGTCGTAGATCCAGCACAGATTCGAGAGCTTCAGGTGGCCGGCCAGGGAGGCGGCCTCTCCGGAGATGCCCTCCATCATGCAGCCGTCACCGCCGAGGGCGTAGACGTCGTAATCGAACAGGTCGAAGCCGTCACGGTTGAAGTACTGGGCCTGCCAGTTCGCGGCGATCGCCATACCGACCGAGGTGGCGAACCCGTTCCCGAGCGGACCGGTTGTCGTCTCGATCCCGGACGTCCAGCGGTACTCTGGGTGCCCTGGACAGCGCGAGTCGAGTTGACGGAAGCGCTTCAGATCGTCGAGCGGGACCGACGGCTCGCCCAGCCGCTCGTACTCCGGGTTGACCGCCTTCACGCCGGCGAGGTGCAAGAGGGAATACAGAAGCGTCGACGCATGCCCGGCCGAGAGCACGAACCGGTCGCGGTTCGGCCAGATCGGATCGTCCGGGTCGAAGCGCAGAAACTGCTGCCACAGCGTGTAGGCAACGGGCGCCATCGCCATCGGCGTCCCGGGGTGTCCGGAGTTCGCCATCTGGACGGCGTCCATCGCGAGTGTCCTGATGGTGTTCACGCACAGCTCATCGATCTCGACGCTTCGCTCCGCTACGACTGCCATCGTTCTCCTCCCTCGAACCGCGTGGCCCCTTCCCGTCTAGTGCGGGACATGCCTCAGGCGTTACATCTGATCGAGGAGCGCGAACACGGCGCCGTCGCGGAGACCGCCACTCACCACCTCGAGCGGAAGCCCGAGCGCGCGCTCGACTTCAGCCAGAATCGCCGCACCAGCCGCAAGCGTTCGCGCCCGCCACACGGCGAAGCCGAATCGAGCGGCGAGCACATGCGAAGGCTCGCTCGCGAGCAGAGTTAATGCCTCGTTCAGCTGCGCTTGCGCAAGTTGCGCACCGACGAGCTTGGAGAGCGCCCGAGCAGTCCCGCCGGCTGCAAGAGCGACCTCCGCCGAAGGCACGTCGACACCACGAAGCGCGATCGCAGCCTGAAGACGCCCAACGGCAATGTCGCTTCCTTCGGGCGGATCGTTCTTCAATGCGGTCGCCGTCAGGCGCAGGGAACCCAGCGCGAACGACCAGTTCCAACCGGCGCCCACGGCTCTCGTGCCCGCGGCGAGCTCCGTCGAGCCGCCGCCAACATCGCAGACAATGAACGTGCTCGCCGCAGACGCGGTCGACGCGACTGCCCCGGCGAAGGCGAGTGCGGCCTCCTCGCCGGATGAGAGGACGCGCACACGAACCGGGACGGCGGCCGCCCGCCGCAGCTCGCGCAACAGACGACAGCCGGAATCGTGCTCTCGTCCCGGGGCGGTGACAACAACCTCGATCGCAGTCGCACCGCTTCACGCGCTAATGCAGAGTGCGCGGCGACGACATGGGCCGCCTCAGCGATCTTCTCGTCGGAGATGCCGCCCGCCAGTTGCTCGCCCAAGCCGACATACGCGCGTGCCTCGCGAACTGCCGTCGTCATACCTCCCTGGCGTCGGACGACGAGCAGCCGGATCGTGTTCGAGCCGACGTCGACGATCGCGGCACGCACGCGAGCTAACGCGGCTTCTTCTTGTATGCGCGCTTCCTGGCGCGCGCCATCAGGGCGTCCTGGGCGGCACCGCCTGTGCCAGCCTGACCCGGCGCATTCCGCGTCCAGCGGCCATCTGGCTGGAGCGTCCATGATTGCCGGTCGTCCGCGAGCAAGGCGTCGAAGATGTCGTCGAGTTGCGCCCGCAGCCGCGCGTTCTCGACCGGTGCGAGAACCTCGATTCTGCGGTCGAGGTTTCTCGGCATCAGATCGGCACTGCCGATCCAGTAGGACGCGAGCTCGCCTGCATGGAAAACGTACATCCGGCTGTGCTCGAGGAAGCGCCCGAGGACACTGCGCACCGTGATCCCCTCGCTCAGCCCGACGACTCCGGGTCGAAGCGCGCAGATTCCCCGTGTGATGATCTCTATGGTCGCTCCTGCACGTGCTGCTGCGTACAGCTCATCGATGATGGCGTCGTCGACGAGCGAGTTGACCTTGATCCGGATCAGTGCCCGTTCCCCGGCTGCGGCAGCGCGCGCTACCGCCTGAATCTCCCGCACGAGACCGTCACGAAGGAACGTCGGCCCGACGAGTAGCTTGCGGAAGACGGGCGGCCGACTGAATCCCGTCACGTAGTTGAAGACGTCGGCGACGTCCGCCGCGATCTCGTCGTCGGCCGTGAACAGGCTCAGATCCTCATAGCTGCAGGCGTTGGTCGCGTGGTAGTTGCCAGTTCCGATGTGGGCGTAGCGCCGAAGCTCACCCTGTTCGTGCCGCACGAGCAGCGTCAGTTTCGCGTGCACCTTCAGGCCCGGCACGCCGTAAACCACGTGGACGCCAGCGCTTTCGAGCGCGCGTGACCACTCGATGTTTTTCCGCTCGTCGAAGCGTGCCTTCAGCTCCACCAAGCACAGCGCTTGCTTGCCATCTTCCGCCGCCTCGACGAGCGCACCGACGATTGGCGATCGGTCGCTCGTACGGTAGACAGTCGTTTTCAGTGAAGCGACATTCGGATCCTTCGCGGCGCGCACGAACGCCTCGACGCTGCTTGTGAACGCGTCGTACGGATGATGCGCCAGGATGTCACGCTGCGCGATTCGCTCGAACAACTCGGCGCTCGTGCGGCTTACGAGCCGCCGCTGCGTCACCGGGCGCCACGGTACGTCCCGCAACTCCGAGCGGTCAAGCTTCGCAAGCTGGAGCAAGGAGCCCAGCCCGAGCGGCGCATCGGTCCGGTAAATCTGCTCCTCCCCGATCCGCAATCCCACGCGGAGGGCAGCGACGAGCTCACGCGAGGCCGAGGTCTCCACCTCGACGCGAACGACATCGCCGAAGCGTCGCCGTCGCAGCTCCGCCTCCACGGCCTCGAGCAGATCGTCGGCGTCGTCTGAGACCGAGAAATCGGCGTCTCTCGTGATGCGAAATGCAGCGTGCTCGAGGACGTCGACCCCTTCGAAGAGGCGCGGCAGAAAGTGGATGATCAGATCCTCGAGAGGAACGTGCAGGCCGCGTTTTCCCACCGCGAGAAAGCGTGGGAGCGAATCGGGAACGTTCACGCGCGCGAAACGGCGCTCGCCGCTGGCGGGATCGCGAGCGAGCACGCCGAGGCTCAGCGCGAGCGAAGGGACGTGGGGAAACGGTGAGGCCGACCCAACGGCCATCGGCGTCAGAATCGGCGAGACCTCGCGTTCAAAGCGCTTCGCCAGTTCGCGGAGCTCGCGCGGCGCCGCTTCGTCAGGGCCGGCGACGGTGAGCTGCTCGCGCGCGAGTGCCGGCTGCAGCTCGGTCCGCCACAGACGGCTCTGGTTTGCCTGGAGCTGCAGGACGCGGGGACGTATCGCCGCCAGCGTCTCCTCCGGGGAGCGCCCGTCCGGTGAACGCAGGGAAACGCCGGCCGCAACCTGACCGAGCAGCCCCGCAACCCGCACCGCGAAGAACTCGTCGAGGTTCGAGGAGAAGATCGAACAGAACTTCACGCGCTCGAGCAACGGAAGCCGCTCGTCCGCAGCAAGCTCGAGCACGCGCTCGTTGAAGTCCAGCCACGAGAGCTCGCGATTGATTGCCTCCGGCGTAACGGGCTCAACCTGCGCACGAACTGCTCTGACCGCCATATCG
>Ga0137375_10007994_pt1 | contig 12573 bp, 14 predicted proteins | sample SagtaG_24_FD_104936 | JGI IMG/M metagenome (GOLD analysis project Ga0137375, IMG submission 104936) | Vadose zone soil microbial communities from Sagehorn Ranch, Mendocino, California, USA - Sage1_R_113_16 metaG | ecosystem: Environmental > Terrestrial > Soil > Vadose zone | place: USA... | reverse complement strand
GAACTCCCCGTACTTTCCGGGCTACGACTTCTCGGCCATGACGACGGAGAACATCGAAAGAATCGAGATCGTTCGGGGTCCGTTCTCGGCCCTGTACGGGTCAGACGCGATCGGGGGCGTCGTGCAGATCTTCACGCGGAGCGCCCAGCAAGGCGTGTCCGGCCGCGCCACCGGGGAAGCGGGCAATCAGGGTCAGGGCCAGGGCTCGGCTTTCGTCTCGGTGGGAGAAGCGCCCTTTTCCGCGACAGGCGGCTTCCGTTACGCCGCGTTCGACGGCGATCGCCCCAATACCGACTGGAGGCAGCGCAACGGCTCGGCCAGCCTCGAGGCACGTCTTTCCGGAGGCGGCCGCGTCGCCATCGAAGGGTCCGTTCTCGACGGCGAGGTCGGCAACCCGGGTCCCGTAGGCGCCCCGAGCACCGCTCGCGGATTCTTTCGCGAGGAGCGGCTTGCGATCCCGGGCAGCTTCCCGCTCTCCGGCGCGAACCATCTCGACGTCCTGCTCGCGGACGTGCGGTCGAAGCCCAGCTATCGCGACACGGACGGCGGATTCTCCTCCCAGACGGACGCCGAGACGCTGCAAGCGCGCGTCGCGGGCTCAGCGCGCATCGGCACGCACTCGCTGACGGTCCTCGTATCCTGGGAGCGGTGGAAGGTGGACGACGCGAGCAACTTCGGAACGAACCTCGACGGGCAACGCACGACCCTCTGGGGCGCCGGCGCACAGGACACGGCGATCCTGGGTCCCGTCACCGTGACGGCCGGAGCGCGCTTCGATCACCACTCGGTCTTCGGCAATGCCTGGAGCCCGCGAGGGACGGTCGCGTGGCTTTCCCCCGGCTCGCTCTGGAAGGTACGGCTGTCGGGCGGAGGCGCATTCCGCGCACCCACGGTCGGCGAGCTCTACTACCCCTTCGTCGGCAACCCGGACTTGAATCCCGAGCGCTCGGTCTCCTGGGAGCTCGGCGTCGAGAGGTACGTCGTCGGCGGCCGCGCCGAGGTGTCCCTCTTCTGGAACGATCTGAAGGATCTCATCGTCTACGACTTCGCACAGGCGAAGAACCTCAACGTCGGCAGGGCGCGGACGCAAGGCGTCGAGATGGGCTGGCGGCAGGAGGTCCTGGCCGTGCTTTCCGCCGATGCGACCTACACCTACCTCGACGCGCGTAACCGTGTCACCGACACCCCCCTTGCGCGCCGCCCCCGCCACCGCGCCTCTCTCGGCCTGGACTGGAGACCGCTGCCCGCCCTCGACATCCTGCCGCGTATCCTGTTCGTGGGGCGCCGGCCCGACGGAGGTCCGCTGACGGGCCGTCCGGTGGAAGACCCGTCTTACGTGCGGTTCGACTTCGCCGCGCGCTGGCAGGCGACGCCGGTTCTCGCGCCCTACGTGCGCCTGACGAACATCTTCGATCGCGAGTACGATGAGGCGGCGGGATATCCGGCCGCGGGCAGACTCGTGGCCGGAGGCCTCGAGGTGAGGTTCTGATGCCGCGGATCACGAAGGTGTACACGAGGACGGGCGACGACGGGACGACGGGCCTGGGCGGCGGCGGCCGCATCGAAAAGGACTCGCCGCGGATCGCCGCGTACGGCACGGTGGACGAGTTGAACAGCCAGATTGGTGTCGCGCTCGCATTGGGAGTCAGCGATCTGATCGCCCCGGTCCTGCGTTCGATCCAGAACGATCTCTTCCATCTGGGCTCGGATCTCTGCACGCTCGAAGAGGACAAGCAGCGCCGCCCCGTCCCCGGCATCGAAGACCGTCACATCACCGCCCTGGAGGGCCTGATGGACCGCCTCTCGGAGGAACTGCCACCGCTGGAGAACTTCGTTCTGCCGGGCGGATCGCCCGGCGCGGCGCAGCTCCACGTCGCGCGGACCGTCTGCCGCCGAGCCGAGCGGCTCGTGCTCACGCTCTCGCGCCGGGAAACCGTTGGGCCGCACACTGTCCGGTACTTGAACCGCCTCTCCGACGCCCTCTTCGTCATGGCCCGCCACGAGAACAAGCGGCGGGGAATTCCCGACGTTCTCTGGGACAGCCGCGCGTGAGGAGAGTTGCGAGCTAGGCTTCCCCTGCTTCTTCGAGAACCGCGCGGATGATCTCACTCGAGATCCGGAAATCGCTCTTGGCCAGATGCTCGAAGAAAGGGCGAACGCTCTGGACGAGATGAGCGCGCTTGGCGGCAAGCAGCACGCCAGCGAGACCCGTTACCGCGATTTTCGAGGCTCGCGCCTGCGCCCGCCCGAGCGGCTCATCCATGAGCACGAGGCACTCGCCGCGGTGTTTCATCGCCAGAACGAGCGTGCTCGCTTCGCCCGCGCCGAGTTCCGGAAAGATTTCCGCCCCGGCGGGAGTTCGCGCCACCTTGATCCACCCGGCCTGGATCGCGGCCGCGAGCTCCCGCGCGCCCGGAAGATCGCCTCCGGCCATGACCTCGTCGCGCACCGCCGCGGTCACGGTGACCGTGCCGAAGAGCTTTCGCGGCAAGTGGAAGGCGCCCGCCGCGGCGAGCCCGATCAGCGGGCTTGCGTCGGCCGCGACGAGCCTTTTCGCCATGCCGCGATCGCCTGCGCGTCCTCGCGCACGCCGGCAGCCGTTCCGCGCACCACGGGAATGCCGAGCCGCGACGCGTGCTGCATGAACTCCGCGGCCGACAACCCCGCCAGTCGCGCCGCCTGCCCGAGGGAGAGGCTCTCGTCTCGGTAAAGAGCCGTGGCGAGCGCCCTGCGTACGCCGGGCTCGCCGAGCAGGGCCTCGTCGTCGAGATGCACCAGGAGCGCCTCCGGCTGGTCTCGGTTCAGGACCACGACAGGATGTTTACGCGCCTCGCGCAAGGCCTCCGAAGGATTGTTTTTCAATTGGCGAATGTTGACGGCCTTCATATAGTTCCCTCATCCTGTAGGAACACATTGTAGCCACATACGTCGCCGCAGGCAAGTCGGCCCGCGCTCCCGCGACTGGGAAGGGCTGCCGGCGGTGCGGCGGACCGTGGGGCCCCGCCGCGGCCGGACTACCGCCTGTCCACCTCGATCGTCTCCTTCTTTCCGCTGCTGGCGACGGACATCATGATTCCGAGGCCGATCGCGATGATCACGCCGATGGCAGTCCAGACGGGGCCGACGGAAGCCAGGACCCCTGTCTTCCAGAGGGCAAGCAGGGCTCCGATCAGGAACACCGCGTAGCCGACGAGGTAAAGACCGCTCCACTTCATGGTTTCTCCTCCCGGTCTCCAAAAAGCAAGTTCCGCGCCGCACTTCCGGGTGTATGAATGAGGCCATGGTGGAGGAGAGATTTATGAGCCGGACTTTGTGGACGGTCCTTCTGATCGCGAGCCTGACGATTCTTTCTTGTGCGAGCACGCGGCCCGCTCCGCCGCCTGGACAGCCTTCTCCAGGCGCAGGGGGTCCGCCTACGGCGCCCAACCCGGCGCCCGCTCCGCCGTCTCCCGTCGTGTCGCCCGTGCCGACGGCCGTTCCCTCCGTGGCGATGTCGCAGGCGACCGCGGCTCCCCCCGCAACCGCTCCCGTATCCGCCTCCGCGTCCGCGTCTCCCGCGCCGGACCTCACGATCGTGGCTCCTCCTCGGCCCTATCAAGACATCCTGAAGTTGAAACAGGCGGGCCTCTCCGACGAGTTCCTCCTGAACAAGATCCACGCGGACAACGTCCCCTACCAGTTGACGACGCCGGAGATCGTGGAGCTGCGCACCGCTGGGATCTCGGAGACGGTCCTGCAGGAGATGATGCGGTCGGGCCAGCCTGCCGCCGCGATGAGCGGAATGGAAGTCTCCCGCAAGGCCGAGTTCTCGGGCTTCGCGCGCGTGAGCAGGGGCTTTCTCGGCGTCGGCACGTCTGCCAGGAAGGTCGGCCGCCTGGTCGTGGACGGAGAGAACGTCTCCTGGTTCGATGCCGAAGACCCGAAGAAGAACTTTTCGATCTTCGCCCGCAACATCAAGGAGGTCTTCAACACCTGCGTGCTGCGCCCGGCTCAAAACCTCTGTCTCGAGTTCGGCTTCGTGACGCACACCGGAGAGGACTACCGTTTCCGTGATCCGGGCTGGAAGAACGGAGACAACAAGCTCGTCCTCGAGGCGACGAGCTACTTCCGTCAGGCTTTCCCCACGCTCTTCTTCTCCCAGAGAGCCGTCAGCGAGATGTAGGCGGGACTCAGATGAGCGGATTCCGGACGTCGAGGAAGGCGAACTTCTTGAAATCCCGGTCATGGGTATACAGAGTCCGGACTCCGTGCAGCTTGAGGAGAGCCGCCAGGTGCGCGTCCGGCACGACGTTACCGCGTGTCGGCACCTCGGCCGTCAACTGCCTGTAGATAGTCCAAAATCCTTCCTCTTCCGCCAGGAACCGCGCGTGCGGATGCTCGAGAAGGGCCTCAATATTCGTCATCGCTTCGCCGGGCGTCAGGGGCCGTTCGAAGATCGCCGGGTGAGTCGAGATGCGCAGATAGCTCATGACAGTGGGCCAGCCCAGGCAGAAGACCTCATCACCTCGCAGGCAGGAATCGAGAAAGGCGCGCGCACGCGAATGGAATGGACTCCTCGCATCAGAGGCGTAAAGCAGGAGATTCGTGTCGAGGGCGAAGCTCAAGAGCGGGAGGAGGAGCCCTCTTCGCGCTCCATCGCGGCGTAGACCGCCTCTTTGTCCGCCAGGTCCACGCGGGACGCCATCGGGCGGGTGATCCAGCCTCCGGCCTTGCGACCCTTGGGGGCGGCACGATGCGCCCTGAGGCCCATTGCCAGCAGGTCAGAGACGATCCGGCCGAGTGATTTCCCCTCTTTCTTCCCGAGGGATTTCACTTCCTTGAGAATGGGATCGTCGATGTCCACCGTCGTTCGCATGATGCATTGATGCTATTAGATGCATCATCAGATGTCAAGATCAGGGCTGCGCCTCGCTTTAGCGAAATGTTTCAGGACCGGTCCCGTTCCTCCCGACGCGGCCACCTACTTCCGTTAGAGGCATTCTTCGTTGGCGACGCTTCGCTTTTGCCCGCGCCACCAGGCTGGGTTAGAAGTTGATGATTTGGCCATCCTTGATGATAACCTCCCCAAAGACATTCGCCACTTTCATATAGTACTTACCAACGGGCAGTCCGACTCTAAGGCTGTCGTAGGCACCGGTTACATGGGAAGTCTTTGTATCGTCATAAAGATCCCAGCGCGAATTCATCATGACGTTAAGTACACCGGCGCGCATACGCGTGTCCGCTCCTCGCTGTATGGGTACGGAGGCAACGCGCGCACCGTAGAAACTGACATCGTATTTGTCGGGCAGAAGCTCGAAGACTCTTCCTTCGTAATCACCCGCTAGCCTAGATTTCCCTCCGGGCTCATATACATCCACCCGAAACTTAGCGTCTTCGGGCAAACTGATGACAAGACGACCCAATGCGCCCTTCAGTTTAGGGTTAGCTATGATCTCCCATTTTTCCTCTTTTGAGATTTCCCTGATCTGCTTTGCGAGTTGCTCGGAGCTGGACTCTGCGGCATCAGGGCTGCTACTGATTTGTTGATTGTGTGGGAGTTCACTGATCTGCTTTGCGAGCTGTTCGGAACTGGACTCTGCGGCATCAAGGCTGCTACTGATCTGTTGAACCTTCTCCTTGACGAGGTCCGGGTTACCGCGTTGCTTTGCCGTTTGCGCTTCATCTAACAGCGCAACTACCTTAGTAAGTTTCGCCTCATAGCTCTGCGCGGTCTCGATGCAGCGTTGGAACTGATCGGAGTTGAGTCTGCCGCTCTCCAGGACAATACAGCAGGTTTTCAGGTGCTGGCCGACCTTCTGAGAGGTTGATGTAAGTTCCTGAATTTTCTCCCTGCCGACAAATAGCTCGCCCTTGGTCTTAATGACTTCTGCCCTGGTTCGCACGTTTAGCACAGTCTGCTCAAAGATTTCCCCACACGGGGATCTGAGGCGGTCGTAGAGGAGATAGGCACCGACCAGGAAGCTTGCGGTTACGGCGAGAATAATCAGCGGCTTCTTCATCTTCTTGTCATCCTCGATACTTTTGTTCAATGCAGCCTAGAGGACCGAAACGGGGCCTGGAACTTAGCAGGGAGCGCAGCGCAGCGGCGCAGCGCGGAGCGAGTCCGCTGACGCGATGTGGTCGGCGTGGCGTTCATTGATGAGCCCTGACCAGTACCACTATACGCCTTAGGAAGGATCGAGGGTCGGGCTTGAATATCGGGTGTTGTTTTCTGAATGCTGTGCGTTCGGGTCCAGCCTTCGGGCTTTGCCTCATAATAACCACTGATATTCAAGCCTGCCCCTACCGCCGCCAGGCGTGAGATCAACGTCCCGGAGGCGGAGCCGCGATTCACAGAAGTAGAACTTCCAGGCCGGGAATCTTGCCGAAGCTGCGCCGGTCGCGCGTGGCGACCCGGTAGCCCACGGCCATCGCGGTGGCTCCGATCAGGAGATCATGAGGCGCTATGCTCGCTCCTTTTGCCGCGAGGCTTGCCCAGAGAGAAGCGTGTAACCGCGCCGTGACGAGGTCAAAAGGGAAGATGGGCAGGACGTCGAGAAGTCTCTCGACGAACACTTCCCGGCGTCGGCGCTGAACGAGGGTCGCCGCGCGATGGACGCCGTGCAGGAGCTCGGAAGCGGTGATCGCGGCGATACCGACCGGTTCCTCGCCCCCCACAACCATCGCGGCATCAAGATCGAGGGTCCGCCTTTGGAACGCAACCAGGATCGACGAATCAATCAGCGTCCCCATGGTGACCGGGGCAGCCGTCCTTGACGGCGCGATGCGCGCCGAACGTCGGACGCGAATTCCGCGTCGGCCTCCGGAATCTCCCGAAGCAGAGAAACCAGTTCCTTCATCGTCAGACGCCCTGGAGCGGCAGGCACCATCCGGCAGAGAGCTTGACCACCCCGTTCGATGACAAACTCCTCGCCGCGGTATCGGATTCGATTCAACAGATCGGAAAACGTTCTGACCGCCGCCGTGGCGGACACCCGGGTGCTCATAGAATCATATTATCATAATCTCGCAAGACTGAAGGCCAGGCGTTCGGGCCAAGCCTTCGGGCTTCGCCTAGCCACCGATAAGCCTGACCCTGCCTCCCGTATCTTCAGGTGGAGGCTCGCCCGGCTACTCCTTCATGCGGAGAACGCTGACGGCGGCGCTTCCGATCCGGATCGTGGCGGAGAAACGGGCTTCGGCGGGCTTCTCCTCACGGGCCGAGGAGCGCGGAACGAACAGGACGCGAAGAGAGTCGGCTTGCGGCGTTTTCTTCAGAGCCGCCTCGACGGCCCGGTTGATCTTGAACGAGAAGCTCGCCGGGTGGAAGCCGCCGTGCGGTGCTCGTCGCGCAGACCGTGGCCGAAGAGGGCGATGTTGCCGACGTAGTGCGGGCTAAGAATCGGCGTCGGGTCGTCCTTCGGCCTGTCATAGGCACCTCGTCCCGGGTCTGGATCCGGGGCAACACACCCGCCTGTTCTTACCTATCGCGCGGCAATGCGCAAAAGGCTAATCAGCGTTCGCGCTCGATCTCCTTGAGCAGATCGAGATCGCTCAGGTCTCGGGGTCTGCCAACGGCGCGCTTGTTGGCGATGAAGTCGTCCTTGCCGAGAACCGGGACGGAGAGCGATCCGATAGAGACCGTTGTCCGATTCGGCCAGGCCTGCTCGAAAGAGACGCCCGAGATAGACGTCAGGATGTCGATCCGACTGGGGGCGACGCCGATCTGAAAGACCGTCCCGGTCCGGAGGAGATCCTCTCGGGTGAGGTCGAACCGCGGCGCGCCGAAGGCCTCGAGCGCCGCAAGAACCCGATCGGCGTTCTTTGACTCGGGGCGGACCCAAATGTCGAGATCGCCCGTGGCTCGAGGGACGCCGTGCGCGGCCAGGGCGTGCGCTCCAACGATGAGGAATTCAGCCTGAGCTTCGGCGAGTGCGGACAACATCTCGACGAAGTCGCGGTTCATGCGTCTGGCCCTCTTTGAACATCCAGGCCTGAAGCGTCAGCTGCCAGACCATGGCAACGCGCTCGCTCGGCGAGAGATGACGGACGGAAGAGGAAGCGCCCGGAGCGTCCTGAAGGGTCGTCTTGCGGACCGTGTAGTCGGCGCGCTTCACCGAGCGATTATATCTGTCGCTCCGCTCGCGCGCGCGGTGTCAAACCGAGTACTACGGGAATGGGACGCGGGACGGCCGGGTCGGAGAGTTGAGCAGAGGATCTCAGTAGCTCATGGCTCGGCGGCGTTTCCACCAGAGGGCGAAGAACCAGAGGGTGGGGACGACGGCGAGGGAGTAGGCGAGCAGGTGCCCGATCTTTCCGTCGGGGCCCAGGATCTCCGTCGCGTTGTGAATCGTTTCGGAGGCGGGCAGGACGCGCGCTTCCGAAAGCTCGTGGACACCGTAGAGGAGAAGCTGCACGACGAAGATCGAGAGAAAAGCCGCCAGGATGTTCAGAAGGGCCTTTAAGTCCACGCCCCGGCCCAGGCGCGTCCAGGCCAGGCCGATCGCGATGGCCGCGACGAGGCCCAGAGCGAGGCCGAGGGAGACCATCGCCGAGCGCATCTGGAAGAGCGCGGTCGAGATCATGAGCGCCGTCTCCATCCCCTCGCGGGTGATCATCAGGAGCGTGAAGCCGAAGACTCCCCAGAAGGCCCTCTGAGCCGAAACCGAGCCCGCGCTCGCCTCGACCCGATTCTCGATGTCCGTCTTCAGGTGAGCCGAGACCCGCTTCATGTAAACGAGCAGGCTCGCGACGAGCGCCGCCGCCACGAGCGCCAGGATCCCTTCCCACAGCGACTGGTTCGCGGCGCGGCGGAAGAAGAGAAACGCGACGTAACAAGTGGCCAACGAGACCGCCGTGCCGGCATAGACCGCGCGGGAGAGGGCGCGCCGGCCCGTGCGCGCCAGATACGAGAGGATGAGCGCGACGATCAGGAACATCTCGATCCCCTCGCGCAGCGCGATCGTGAATCCTTGCCACATGGCGGCCGGTGCCCTCCTCTTTTCGCCCCTTGACACGTCCTCCGGGGGAGCGGAGAATACCGCAACTGAGACTGAGTCGCAATCGCATGAACGACCGAGAGCGGGAAATTTTTCGCAAGTACCTCGAGCGGCGCGGCCTGAAGCTGACGGCTGAACGACAGGCGCTCTTCGACGAGCTCTTCGCGCGGCACGAGCACTTCGAGGCCGACGAACTGCTCATGCGGCTGCGGGCGAAGCGAAAGAAAATCTCCCGGGCGACCATCTACCGCACCCTGGATCTCCTGGTGGAGTCCGGCATCGTGGGGCGCGTGCGCATCCGCGAGTCCGGCTACCGGTACGAGCGGATGCGCGCCGGTGACCACCACGACCACTTGATCTGCGACGACTGCGGGAGGGTCGTCGAGTTCCGCGAGCCCCGGATCGAGAGCCTGCAGGATGAGATCTGCGAGCGCTACGGATTCGTGCTCCTCTCCCACAGCCACCAGCTGCGGGGCGTCTGCCGGCAATGTCGCCCGCGGGTGAAGGGCGCCGGGGCGAAAGGGAGAGAGAAGCCCGGAAAGTCCGACTCGGTCCTGCGAGAGCACACCGCCCGAGTCCCGCGGCTCACGGGCTAACGAAACCTCATGCCGCGTTCCCGTCCCGGATCCGGCCACTTCCTTAGACTGAGACTCAGTCTCAGAAACCCGGCCTTCCTGCTGAGACTGAGTCTTGGTCTCATCTTCTGGCCCCTCCGGGCGGCCTGCGGGGAAACGGCAGTCGTAGAGCGCCGGATCGTCTCGATGGGAACAGTCCTGGAGCTGCGCGTCGAGGCTCTCGATCGGCCGGCGGCGCTCGCCGCGAGCGAGGAGGCCCTCCGGGAGATCGAGCGCGTGGAGCGCCTTCTCTCGACCTGGAGGAGTGGCGGGCCTCTGGATCGGTTGAATCGGGCGCGCCCGCAGGAGTCCGTGGGTCTGGGTCGGGAGACCGCAGACTTGCTGGCAGAGGTCGAAGCCTGGTCCCGCCGCACGGGGGGCGCCTTCGACCCTACCGTTCTGCCGCTCGTGCGAATTTGGGATCTGCGCGGCGCGGGCCGGATTCCGAGCGCGGCCGAACAGCAGCGCGCGCTCGAGGATACCGGTTGGCGGCAATTCTCGTTCGACCGGGAGCGCGCTGTGGCGAAGCGGCTTTCGGGAGCGGGCATCGACGAAGGCGCCTGGGGGAAGGGCTATGCGCTCGATGCCGCCGCGGGCGCGCTGAATCGGGCGGGCGTACAGCAAGCCGTGATCGATCTGGGCGGACAGGTCTTCGTCCTGGGGAGCGCTCCCGTCACGATTGCGCATCCGGGACGCCGCGGTTTTCCGGCCGCCTCTCTCTTCCTTTCCAACGCCTCGCTGTCAACCTCCGGCGACTCGGAGCGGGCCCGCCCGGTCGAAGGCCGGCGCATCGGTCACCTCCTCGACCCCCGCACCGGCCGGCCGGCCGAAGACTTCGGCTCCGCCTCCGCGATCGCGCCGTCGGGCCTCGTGGCGGACATCCTGTCCACGGCCTTTTTCGTCCTCGGCCCGGAGGCGGGCCTCGCCCTGTCGGAGAAGCTGCGGAGAGAAGGGTTCCCCAACGAAGCGCTCTTTCTCGTGATCCACGGCGATCGCCTGGAGGCGATCGCCTCTCCAGGACTGACTTACGAATTGGAGGAATCAAACCGATGATCCCTTCCGCAATCCGCAACGGTGCCATCGCCGCGATGATTCTGGTCCAGCTCTCGGCCGCCTCGCCGGCCACTGCCCAGCAAGCCGGGCCGGCGCTCGAGCAGCGCATCGAGCGGCTCGAGAAGCTTCTTGCCCAGACTCGCGCCGAGCTCGAGGCGGCCCGCTCCGCCGCCTCCGATCCCGGGCGACTGGCCGAGATCGAGCGTAAGATCGAAGTCCTCGCCCGCGAGATCGAGGAGTTGAAGCTCGGCGAGGCGTCGCCGGGCGCGGCAGAAAGCAATGATCTCCGGTACGGTGTCGGTCCCGCGGCCTCGAAGGTCTACGGCAAGAAGGGCGTCTCGATCGGCGGATACGGCGAGTTCCTCTACCAGAACTTCGACGGCAAGCGGGAGAACGGCGAGCCGTCAGACCTGCGCAGCCAGGTGGATCAGCTGCGCGCGGTCCTCTACTTCGGGTACAAGTTCGACGACCGCTGGGTCTTCAATTCCGAGATCGAACTCGAGCACGCCGTCACCGCGTCGGACAAGGGGGGTGAAGTGGCCGTCGAGTTCGCCTACCTCGACTATCTCTTCTCCAGGCCCGTGCGGGCCCGCGCGGGCCTAGTTTTGATCCCGATGGGCCTTGTCAACGAGCTGCACGAGCCGCCCACGTTTCTGGGCGCCCGGCGGCCCGACGTCGAGCGGTTCCTGATCCCTTCGACGTGGCGGGAGCTCGGCGCCGGCTTCTACGGCGACGCGGACCGCCTTTCGTACCGGCTGTATGCCGTCAACGGACTGAATTCCGAGGGCTATTCGGCCGAGGGGATCCGCGGGGGTCGGGCGGAGGGATCGGAGGCGGCCGCGGAGAACTGGGCCGTGACCGGGCGGCTGGACTGGACCCCCGTGTCCGGGACGCTTCTGGGCGCTTCTTTTTTTTCCGGGGATTCCGACCAGGGGCGAAAGACTCCCTCCGGCGCGTCCTTCTCCGGCTCGACGACGGTCTTCGACGTGCATGCGGACTGGAAGTGGCGCGGTGTCTGGCTGCGCGGGCTGTACGCCCGCACCACGATTTCCGACACCGCCGCGATCAACGAAGCCAACGGCTTCAAGGGGGACGAGTCGGTGGGCAGCCGCCAGTGGGGCTGGTACCTTCAAAGCGGGTTCGACGTGCTCTCGCTCAAGGCCGGCTCGCGCGCGGCGCTCATCCCCTTCGTGCGCTACGAGCGTTACGACACTCAGTCGCGGGTCCCCGCGGGCTATTCGCGCAATCCCGAGAACGACGTGAAGCTCTTGACGATCGGCGCTGTCTTCAAGCCGATCGAGCCGATCGCCGTGAAGCTCGACTGGCAGCAGAGGAAGAACGCGGCGCGCACCGGCGTCAATCAGTGGAACGTGGGTCTCGGGTATCTCTTTTAGCCAGCAATCGGTGATGACGAAGGCTCGGCTCGCGCTCGCTCTCGTCCTGCTAGGCCCGGCATCGCCGGGCCTCGCAAAGGTCTTTCTCACGCAGGAAGAGGCCTTGAAGCTCGCCTTTCCGGGAGCGACCGTCGAGCGCCGGAGCGTCTTCCTGACGGAGGCGGAAGTGAGCGAGGTGGCTCACTTCTCGGGCGGCCCCCGCCCCTCGGCGCTCGCTGTGGCTTACGTCGCGAAGAGGGACGGGCGTCCGACCGGCACGGCGTATTTCGACACGCACGTCGTGCGCACGCTGGCCGAAACGCTGATGGTCGTCGTCTCCCCCGTGGGGACGATCGCGCGGATCGAGATCCTTTCCTTCTCCGAGCCCGAGGAGTACCTGCCGCGCGAGCACTGGTACGCGCAGTTCCCGGGGAAGGCGCTGGACGACGAGCTCTCCATCAAGCGCGGCATCCGGCCCGTCTCGGGCGCGACACTGACCGCGCGCGCGACGACGGAAGCCGCGCGGCGCGTCCTGGCGCTCCACCAGGTCGT
>Ga0137375_10007979_pt1 | contig 12588 bp, 14 predicted proteins | sample SagtaG_24_FD_104936 | JGI IMG/M metagenome (GOLD analysis project Ga0137375, IMG submission 104936) | Vadose zone soil microbial communities from Sagehorn Ranch, Mendocino, California, USA - Sage1_R_113_16 metaG | ecosystem: Environmental > Terrestrial > Soil > Vadose zone | place: USA... | reverse complement strand
GACGAGAAAGGCGAGCACGGCCATGATCGTGCCGAGGACGAGGCGCTCCAGCCGACGGCCCATTGCCCTAGCCCTCGAGCTCCGCGGGGACGACGTCGAGCGAGAGCTCCTCCCCTGCGCGTACGACCGTCATCGGGATCGCCCGGCCGATCGTGTCGCTCGTCATCAGCCGCTGGAGGTCGTCGACGCCCTGGAGCGGTGTTCCGTTGGCGGCGACGATGAGGTCCTCGGGGCGGAGACCGGCGGCCGCCGCCGGGCTGCCCCCGACGATCTCGACCACTTCGATCGCGGTCTTCCGCTGCAGTGAAGCGGCGAGCCTGGGCGGTAAGGGACGGGAGCCGCCGGCGATTCCGATATAGGCGCGCCGGAAGCGGCCCTCGCTCATCAGGGCCGCGACGATGTGACGGGTCGTGTCGTTGATCGGCACGGCCAGCCCGAGCCCGACCCCGGCCACCGCCGTGTTGATCCCGACCAACCGGGCCTGACCGTCGGCGAGCGCACCACCGGAGTTCCCCGGGTTCAGCGCCGCATCGGTCTGGATCACGTTCTCGACGATGCGCGAGGCCGAGCCCGAGCGGGTCGGCAGCGAGCGGCCGAGCGCAGAGACGACGCCCGCGGTCACCGAGCCCGCGAACCCGTGGGGGTTGCCGATCGCCACCACGAGTTGACCGACGCTCAGGCGCTCCGCGTCGCCGAGCGGCGCCGGAACGAGGTCGCGGCCGTCGGTACGCAAGACGGCGAGATCGGATAGCGGATCGGTGCCCACGGTCTCGACCGCGAGCTCGCGCCCGTCGACGAACGTCGCCGTGCCGCGCCGCGCCTGGCCGACGACGTGCGCCGACGTGAGCAGGAATCCGTCGGGGGTGACCGCGACGGCGCTCCCGGCGCCGCGCCGGAAGCGGAGGCTGGCCACCGACGGGGAGAGGACACGGGCCACCTCGGTGACGACGCGCGAGTAGGCGTCGAGCGGCTCCTCTTCGACCGGCTGCTCGTCGCTGATCAACCTCAGATTCGCGCCCACGCAGTCACGCTACCAATCCATTTGCCGCTCGCGTCGCTGGGGCATGAGACGTTACGCTGGCCGCGCCATGGCCGAAGTCGAAGCGACGCTCGAGGGCGGCGTGCTCACGCTGACGCTGAACCGGCCCGAGGTCCTGAATGCATTCGATCAAGCCATGCACCAGGCACTCGCGGCGGGTCTCAAGCAGGCGCGGGATCCGGAGGTCAGGGCGGTCGTCGTCACCGGCGCGGGCCGCGGCTTCTGCGTCGGGCAGGACCTGAACGAGTTCCGGGAGTCTCCCGGAGACATCGGCGGGCGCCTGCGCAGCGGCTATCACCCCAACATCCTGGGCATCCGGGCACTCGAGAAGCCGGTGATCGCGGCAGTGAACGGGCCGGCGGCGGGGGCCGGGCTCTCGCTGGCCTGCGCGTCCGACCTACGGCTCGCGGCCGAGTCGGCGAGCTTCGTGCCCGCCTTCATCGGCATCGGCCTCGTTCCCGACTCGGGGAGCTCGTATTTCGTGGCTCGCCTCCTCGGGAACGCCCGGGCGTTCGAGTGGATGACGTCCAACAGGAAGCTCTCGGCGGCGGAGGCCAAGGAGTGGGGGCTGGTCTCGGAGGTCGTGCCGGACGACGGGCTCGCCGGCCGGGCCGCCGAGCTCGCCACGACGTACGCGTCCGCGCCCACCCGAGGGATCGGCATGACGAAGCGGCTCTTCGACCATGCCGAGACTGCCACGCTCGAGGAGCAGCTCGAGCTGGAGGCGCAGCTGCAGACAGCGGCGACTCGAACCAAGGACTTCGCCGAGGGCGTCGCAGCCTTTCTGGAGAAGCGACCGCCCGAGTTCACAGGGCGTTGAGCCTCTCCGTCTCGACCGTCGACTACCACACAGGCGGCGAGCCCTTCCGCATCGTTACCGCGGGAGTCGAGCCGCTGCAGGGAGCGACGGTCCTGGAGAAACGGCGCTACGCACTCGAGCATCTGGACGAGATCCGCCGCCTGCTCGTCAACGAGCCGAGGGGCCACGCCGACATGTATGGCTGCTTCGTGGTCGAGCCCGACGACGAAGAGGCCGACTTGGGCGCCGTCTTCTTCCACAACGCGGGCTACTCGACCGCGTGCGGCCACGGCACGATCGCGCTGGTGACCTGGGCGCTCGACAGCGGGCGGATCGAGCCCGAGGAGCCGGAGACGCGCGTAGTCGTCGACGTGCCCTCCGGCCGGCTCGACACCTGGGCCGGGGTCGAGGACGGCTCGGTCCGCTCGGTTCGGTTCCGCAACGTGCCGGCATACGTGGAGGCGCAAGGGCTCGAGGCGGCGGGCCGCCGGGTGGACGTCGCCTTCGGCGGCGCCTTCTACGCCTCGCTCGAGGAGCGGGTCGAGCCGGGCGAGCTTCCGCGCCTGATCGAGCTCGGACGTGCGATCAAGCACGACCTGGAGGCGGGGCGCGAGTTCGTCCATCCGCTCGAGCCTGAGCTGCGGGACGTCTACGGCGTCATCTTCTGGCAGCACGAAGCGGACGGGCCGCCGCTCGTCCAGCGCAACGTCACCGTCTTCGCCGACGGGGAGGTCGACCGCTCGCCCTGCGGCAGCGGTACGTCGGCTCGGCTCGCGCTCCTCGACGTCGACGAGCTTGTGCATCGCAGCATCGTGGGGAGCGAGTTCCGAGCGTGGATCGTGGAACGGACCGAGCTCGGCGGGCGTCCGGCGGTGATGACGGAGGTGGAGGGCTCGGCGTACCTGACCGGCCGGCACGAGTTCGTGCTCGGCCCCGGCGACGAGCTCGGAACGGGCTTCCTGCTTCGGTAGTGGGCCGCGGAAAGTGCGCTTCGCTTACGCGGCGCACCCTCCGCGGTTGCCGAAACACCTTACCTCGGTAGCCTCGAGCGCCGCGTACACTCGAAGCGTGCCCCCCGCGCTGGCCGTGCGTGGTCTTGAGAAGCGCTACGGGCGGATCGAGGCGCTGAAAGGAGTTGACCTCGAGGTGGCCGAGGGAGAGCTCGTCGGGCTGCTCGGCCCCAACGGTGCGGGCAAGTCGACGTTGGTCAAGATCGCGTGCGGGCTCGTTCGGCCGAGCGGCGGGCGGGCCGAGATACGGGGCTCGGCAGCCGGGTCGGCCGAGGCCGGCCGCGGGCTCGGCTATCTGGCCGAGATGTTCCGCTTCCCCGGGTGGTATTCCGCGGACGAGGTGCTGGCGCTCCATCAGCGGCTGGCCCACTCGCAGGGCGGAGCCGAGGAGCGGCGGCGTCTTCTCGAGCTCGTCGCGTTGTCGGATGCTCGCGATCGCCGCGTCGAGACGATGTCGAAGGGGATGCAGCAGCGGCTCGGCCTGGCCCAGGCGCTGGTCGGCGAGCCACGGCTGCTCCTGCTGGACGAGCCCACGTCGGCTCTCGACCCTGTCGGGCGTCGCACGGTCCGGCTCCTGCTCGAGCAGCTGCGCGGCAGAGGCGTAGCCGTCCTGCTGAACTCGCACCTGCTGAGCGAGGTCGAGCTCGTCTGCGACCGCGTGGCGATTCTGCTCGCCGGGGAAGTGGTCGCGGCCGGAGCCCCGGCCGACCTCGCCGCCTCCCGCGGCGTCGAGGTCGAGACGGAGGACGGCGTGCGCTCCTTTCCCGGGGCCCGACGTGAGGATGTGCCCGGGATCGTGGACGAGCTCGTGCGCGACGGTCGTCGGATCTACGCGGTGCGCTCCCTGACCTCGACGCTCGAGGAGACGTACCTCGACGCGGTGGGAGACGAGAGCGGGTGAGCGACGTCTGGACGATCGCCGCCTACGGGCTGCGCGAGGCCATGCGTCGCCGCGTGTTCGTGATCGTGCTGGTGCTGACGGTGCTCTTCCTCGGCCTCTTCGCACTGGCCAACCACTACGTCTTTCGAGACGTCGCCTCGATCGAGCCGCCGGAGAATGTCGACGTCGACGGTCGCACCTTCGCAGGCGCCTTCCTGCTCGGCCTGGCCATGTTCGCCACGCTGTTTCTCGGCGTCGTGATGGCCGTCTTCCTCACGCTCGGCACCGTCTCGGGAGACGCCGAGCGAGGTCTGCTCCAGCCGCTCGTCGTGCGCCCGGTGGGGCGCTCGACGTTGCTGCTGGCGCGCTTCGGGGGAGCGGCCCTCGTGTGCTCGGCCTACGTGCTGGGCGTCTACTTCGTCTCGATGGCGATCACCGGCATCGCCGGCGACTGGTGGCCTGATCGGATCGTCTCGCCCGGGGTCGAGCTGGCTGCCGCTGTGGTGCTCGTGGCCGCACTCTCTCTGGTCGGGTCCGTCGTTCTCTCGGCCACTGCAAACGGGATCGCAGTCTTCATGCTTTTCGGCGCCGGTCTCGTGGCCGGGCTGCTCGGTACGATCGGCCACGCGCTCAACTCGCCGGGGATCAAGCATGCGTCGACCATCGCCGCCTGGGCGCTCCCCTTCGAGGCGCTGTACCAGGACGCGCTGCGGCAGATCACCGTCGGGGCCTCCGGGCTGACGGGCTTTCTCCTCGAGCTGGGGCCGTTCGGCGGCGGCTACGTGCACGGCTGGAGCATCCGGCTCTGGGCCGTGGCCTACCTTGTGGTGGTCGGGACGGTCGCGCTCGCGCTCTTCGCGCGGCGGGACCTCTAGCGGCTCAGGAGACCCAGAACTTCGCCGTCGTCCGGGAAGCGCCCCGTCTCCTGCTTCGAGAAGACGAGCGTCCCGTCTGCGAGGACGTCGAACTGCGACTTCTCTCCCGGTGTGGCCGTGGCCTCGATGCCGTTCTCGTTCAGCTCCGCGGCGAGACTCGCCGCGCGCGTGTCGTACCCCTGTCAGGTGGGACAGTAGAAGATCTCGACGGGCACGGAACAGAGCCTACTGTTTGCAGACATGACTGAGCTGCGCATCGTCGAGGCGGAGGGCAAGCAGGGGATCGCTGCGGTTCGAGAGCTCGTTCTCGAATACGCGGAGGGGCTCGGGATCGACCTCTGCTTCCAGGGTTTCGACCGCGAGCTCGCGGAGCTCCCGGGCGACTACGCGCCGCCCGGCGGCCGCCTTCTCCTCGCCCTCGCGGGCGAGCGCCACGCTGTTGCCTGTGTCGCCCTGCGCGAGCTCGAGCCCGGCGTGTGCGAGATGAAGCGCCTCTACGTTCGGCCCGCCCACCGCGGCGCCGGCCTCGGGCGCCGGCTCGCGGAGGCGGTGATCGGCGAAGCCCGCTCGATCGGCTACGAGCGGCTCGTGCTCGACACCCTGCCGGTCATGGGCGAGGCCCAGCGCCTCTACGAGTCGCTCGGCTTCCGCGAGATCGAGCCGTACTACCCGAACCCGATCCCGGGCGCGCGCTACCTGGAACTCGAGCTCTAGCCGGCGGTCTCGAGCCGCCTCAGCGTCGGCAGACTCGCGAGCGCCGGCAACAGCGGCAGCCAGAGGTTAAAGACCCGGTAGGCGAATACCGCGAGCACGGCCGCGGCCAGCGGGCTGCCACCCCAGAGCAGGGCGAACGGCAGCAGCGCTTCGACGATGCCGGCACCTCCGAGCGGGAGCGTCCGCCGCGTCAGCGCGTAACCCGTCGCATAGGTGACGATCAGCGCCGGCACGGACAGCTGCACGCCGAATGCCCGCAGGCACGCCCAGAGGCACGCGATGTCGCCGAGCCAGTACGCCGCCATGCCGAGGAAGGCGTGACCGTGCCGCATCGGCCGGGCACCGAGCGCGACGACCATTCGCAGGGCCCCGAGGGGGTGGCCGAGGTGGCGGCGCCACCCATGCGCTCGGTCCAGTCGATCACGATGGAACAGCGCGAGCAGGGCAGCCGCGAATCCGGCCGGGACGGCCACGACCCAGGGCCAGGTGAAGGCCGAGTCCGGCCTCGGAGCGTGCTGCCAGAGGAGGACCGCGGCCGCGACTGCGGCGGTGGGCGCGAGCAAGACGTACTCGAGCGCGCCCAGCCCGAAGGCGCGCGCCTGCGCCTCCTCGCGGGGGAGCCCTGCGCCCTCGAGGGCTTCCGTATCCACGAAGTAGCCTCCGGCAGCGACAAAGACCCCGAACCCGGCTGCGACCGCGGCCATCGCATGCGACAGGTCGAGCTCGGCGCCGTCCTCGACACGCGCGACCTGGCGATAGGCGAGGACGTAGCCGACATAGGCGGAGACCTCGGCGCTGAACGCGGCGGCGAACCACTCGGGCTCCAGCCGGTGCACCCGATCGAGAACCGTGTGCCAGCCGGCGGCCCATGAAACTCCGGCGAGAGCGCCCAGGGCGGCTAGGGCGGCGACGGCCACGAACAGGACGAGCAGCTCGTATCTCCCCCGTTTGACGACGTTGCCGAGGTGCACTCCATAGAGATCCCACGCAGCGAAGGCCCTTACACCTCTTGGCCGCTGGGCCGGCGAGCACCTCGCATGGGACGGACTGAGGACTGCGTCGCCATCGCGCTGCCAGACTGGGCAGATGAGGATCGGCCTCGTCGTTCCGATGTCCATGTCCGACGGACCAGGTGGAATGCCGTCCTGGCCGGAGGTGCGCGGGTTCGCCGAGCACGCCGAGGCGCTCGGCCTCCAGTCCGTCTGGGTCTGTGACCACTTTCTCTCCACCCCGCCCGACCGGCCCGCTGAGGGAATCCACGAGGGGTGGACGATTCTCTCTGCCCTCGCAGCGTCGACGACCCGCGTCGAGCTCGGCCAGCTCGTCATGTGCGCGTCGTTCCGCAACCCTGCCCTGCTGGCAAAGATGGCGGCGACGGCCGACGCGGTCAGCGGTGGCCGCCTGATCCTCGGCCTCGGGGCCGGCTGGCACGACCCGGAGTTCGAGGCGTTCGGCTACCCGGTCGATCACCGCGTCGGCCGTCTCGAGGAGGCGCTGCAGATCATCCACCCGCTCGTGCGGGGGAAATGCGTGACGTTCACGGGCCGTTACCACCACGCCCGCGACGCTGTGCTGCTCCCGGCGCCCGACAGACCGATCCCGATCCTGGTGGCGGCGAAGGGCCCGCGAATGCTCCGGCTGACCGCGCGCCACGCGGATGCCTGGAACACCGCCTGGTTCGGTCATCCGGATGATCGGCTCCGCCGGCGAGTGGCGGACCTCGAGACGGCCCTCGGCGCCGAGGGTCGAGAACCGTCCACGCTTCGACGGACGGTCGGCATGCACATCGTGGATCCGGACATGCTGACCTCGGACGACAAGGATGTGGCGTTTGGAGGGTCCGTCGACGAGCTTGCGCGGGCGATCGACACGTACGAGGGACTCGGCTTCGACGACGTCATCGTCGTGCTCGAGCCGATGACCGAGCGGTCGCTCGATCGGCTTGCAGACGCCCTCCGGCTTCGAGAACGCTGATACAGACCGAAACGCTCGGGTCGACTAGATCGTCTTGAACTGCTCGAACGGCTGGCGGCAGCTTCTGCAGTAGCGGATCGACCGGCACGGCGTCGGGCCGAACAGGTTCTCCAACCCAGTGTCCGTGGATCCGCAGTAGGGGCAGCGGAAGGAGCCACGCTGGAGCTGGAGGAGGGTCGGCTCACCGGCCTCCCGCGGCGCGGGCGGGGCGAAGCCGGCGGCGCGCAGCTTCTCGCGTCCCGCCGGGGTGATGCGGTCGGTCGACCAGGAATCGTCGCGGACGACCTCGATCACGGGCTCGGCGCCGAGCTCTTCGATTCTCTGCGCCATCCGATCGCGCATGACCTCGAGCGCGGGGCAGCCGAGGAACGTGGGCGTGAACTCGACCCGCACCGTCCCGTCGGAGATCCGCACGTCGCGCACGACGCCGAGGTCGACGAGCGAGACGACCGGGATCTCGGGGTCGGGGATTTCGGCCAACGCCTCCCAGACCTGCTCGGCGCTTACCACGTCGCGCCCGGCGCGACGCGGCGCACCATCGTCATCTCCTCCCAGAGCGCCGGCCACTCGTCCGCGTGCTCCCCGCGATCGACGGGCTCGGAGGAGGGCAGCTCCGGGAACCGCTCGGCCAGGCCCGGCCGCAGCTCGGCAGGAAGAACGCCCAGCGCGTGAGGCCACAGCTCCGCGAGCGCCTCGCGATACTCGGGAGCCTCGGCAAGGCGCTCGGCCCACATCTCCGCGTGCATACGGTGGTAGCGCTCCTCCAGCTCGATCTTCGCCGCCAGACCCTCGACCTCACCGTCGCCACAGCCCTCGAGCCACTGGAGCCGGACGGCGTCGGCCGCCTCGTAGAGGATCCGGCGCGCGATCGTCCGAGCCCAGTCGGGAACGAAGCGGAGCTCGACGAGCTGCGAGGAGCGGTACTCCTCCGGCGAGCGGTCGAAGGCCAGCGCGTCGGCGTCCGTCTCCAGCCGCTGAGCCGCGATCTCGTAGAGGGCGCGAGCATGCCCGATCTCGTTCTGCGCGATCGAGGAGAAGGCGACGTCCTCCTCCAGAAACGGCGCGATCCCGGTCCACTCCGAGTCGCGCCAGCCCAGGATCAGCTCGTCGTCGGCGATTTCGAGAAGCTGGTCCGATGCGAGGTTCATGGTGTCTCTCCGCGGAAAGTGCGCCGTGTAAGCGAATCGCACTTTCCGCGGCGAAGCTCGTCGTCGGCGCCGGCGAGGATGTCGTCAACGTCGAGCGGCGGCACGCTCCCGCGCCTCCTTGAGCTTGACCTTGAGCGAGTAGCCGTCCACGCGGCGATAGCTCGTGTCCAGGCCCGGCTCGAAGTCCGCGATGGCCAGAATCGAGGCGCGAGGAACGACCCAGACGGCCTCGGACTCGTCCCGCCGGCCGTAGAAGTCGCGCGCGTAGATCTCGGCGAAGCTCTCGTTGGGGGCCTCGAAGGAGCCGGCGTGCTCGAGGGCCTGGCCCGCCCGCTCCTGCCTGAAGACCTCCCAAATCATCCTCGTGCCCTGGCCGGCTCGGCTCTCGCCGGGCAAAGCCCGACTTCGCCGTGCCTGACGCCGCTGGCAGCAGGGTCCTGCGCTCGCGGCGCTTGGCCGTAACAAGGAACGGTGAAGGGGACAGACGTAAGTCTGTCCCCTTCTCGGCTTCCTTCCTGCGCGCCGCTCGCTTGCCCCCTTTGCCAGCGACGTCCCAGAGCGCGAGGCGTCATGCGGCTTCCGCCAGCACGACGCGCCGCACCCAGGCCGTCTCCTCGCGCGTGCTGCGGCGGAAGTCGAGCCGCTCCTTCGTCTTGGGCCCATGCCCGGTGACGACGTGCTTGAGCTCGGCCCAGTCCGGCTCCGTGTACTCCCAGACCCCGTCGCCGTTCTTACGCAGGTTCGGGTCGGGAACCTCCAGGCCGAGCTCTCGAATCTGAGGGACGTAGCCGTCGAGAAACTGCTGCCGGGCCTCCTCGTTGGCCTGGCTCTTGATCCGCCAGAGGTAGGTCGGGTCCTCCTCCGCCGGGATGGGATTGCCGTGGAACTGCATCAGCGGGCCCCACCAGCGCGTCAGCGCCTCCTGCACGAGCTCCTGCTGCTCCTGCATTCCGGTCATCATGGCCAGGATCACGTCGCGGCCGTGCAGGATGTGGAAGGACTCCTCCCAGCAGATCTTCTGCATGATCCGGGAGTAGGGCGCGTACGAGCACTTGAGCAGTGCCTTCTGCGAGATGATCGCCGCCGCGTCGACGAGCCAGGCGATCACGCCCACGTCGCCCCAAGTCTTCGTCGGGTAGTGGAAGACGTTGTGGAACTTGGACTTGCCCGAGATCAGGTCGTCGAGGCACTGCTCGCGCGGCTTGCCGAGGTCGGCGACCACGCGGTAGATGAGCTGCGCATGGCCCGCCTCATCCTGCACCTTCGCGGTGAGGGCGAGCTTGCGCTGAAGGGTCGGCGCGCGGAGGATCCACTCGCGCTCCGGCAGCACGCCCATCAGCTCCGAGTTCCCGTGCATCTCGATGAACTTGATCAGACGGGCCCGGTACTCGTCGGGCATCCAGTCGTCGGTCTCGACCTTGCCACCGGCCTGGACGTGCTCGAGGAAGTCCTGCTCTGTCCGGGGCTGCTCCACGGCGCCTCCAACCAAACGATCGTTAGGGTACCAACCTAGCATGGCCGGAAGGCGCTCCGATTTGACGCGCGAGGCCGCGCGGCTCTTCGCGGAGAAGGGCTACCACGGCACCTCGACCCGAGAGCTGGCCGAGGCGATGGGCGTCCAGAAGGGCTCGCTCTACGCCCACATGGAGTCGAAGCAGGACCTGCTGTGGGAGATCGCACGCGACGGTGCCGAGGCCTTCCACGCGGCGCTCGACGCCATTCCGGAGAAGCTGCCGGCGGTTGACAAGATCCGGCTCGCGCTGGCCGCGCACCTGGGTGTGATCGCCGAGCAGCTCGACGTGGCCACCGTCTTCGTGCGGGAGTGGCGGTATCTCGACGGAGAGCGGCGAGAGACCTTCCTGGCCGAGCGCCGTCGCTACGAGGAGCGCATCCGCGATCTCTTCCGGGAGGGTCGCGAGCTCGGAGAGCTGCGGTCGGATCTCGACGAAGCGATCGCCGCCCTCCTCTTCCTGTCGGCGGCGAACTGGGCCTACACCTGGCTCCACGCCGGCCGGGACACGGGTGCGCTCGCCAACCGCTTCTACGCGCTGCTCGTGGACGGGATGCGCGGGTACTCGACGCCCACCTAGCGGGCCACAAGTTTTCGAGCTCCGCGAGGTCAGCTCGTGGAACTCGGTCGACGATCTCTACGCGGACCTGGACTCGACGCCCTCGTTCGACTACGCGCTCGGCTCGAAGAGATAGGCGAAGATCCTCTTGGGGGTCGAGGGGCCGGCGATCCAGTCCGGCCCCTCATCGCTTGCCGCGGAAACTGCGATTCGCTTACGCGACGCACTTTCCGCGGTTGCAAGGCCAGATTTTCAGAGACAATCTCGCAGTGGACTCGGCCGAGGTCGTGGTCGTCGGGGGCGGCGCGCTGGGGGCGAGCGTCGCCTGGCATCTGCGCGAGCTCGGGCTCACGGACGTCGTGCTGCTGGAGCGCGACACCCTCGGCTCGGGCTCGACGCGCGCGTCGGCCGGCGGCATTCGCACGCAGTTCGCCGACGAGCTGAACATCCGCATCGCCCTGCGCTCGCTGGACGAGTTCGAGCGCATGGACGGCATCGACCTGCGCCAGCACGGCTACCTCTTCCTGCTGGACCGGGCCGAGGATGTCGAGCGTTTTCAGGCCGCACTCGCGCTGCAGCACGGGCTCGGCGTGCCCTCGCGCGAGCTCTCCGTGGGCGAGGCGCTCGCGATCGTGCCCCAGCTCGAGCCCGACGGCCTGCTCGCCGCCACGTTCTGTGACCTCGACGGCTACGCGACGCCGGAGGCGGTGGTGCGGTGGTACGCGCGCAGGATCGACGTCCGCCAGGGATGTGCTGCCACCGCCGTCGAGGTTCGCGACGGGCGGGTGACCGCAGTGCAGACGACCGCGGGCCCGATCGCGACCGGCACGGTCGTCTGCTGCGCGGGAGTCTGGTCGAGGGAGCTGGCCGCGACGGCGGGCGTGGAGCTCCCGGTCAGCGGGGAGCGGCGCTGGATGTTCTTCACGCCTGAGGACGGCGGCCTGCCGGACCGGCTCCCGCTGACTGTCGACTTCTCGAGCGGCTTCTACTTCCATCGCGAAGGCCCGGGACTCGCTTTCGGCGGGCGCGGGCAGTCCGCGGACGAGCTCGCAGAGCCGGTCACGCGACGGCTCCCGGTCTTGGCCGAGCTGCCCATCCAGTCGTCCTGGTGGGGCTACTACGAGGTCAGCCCGGACTGGAACGCGCTCGTGGGCGAGTTCTCTGAGCCCTTGCGGTTCCTGTATGCGACCGGCTTCTCCGGCCACGGCTTCCAGCAGTCCCCGGCCGTCGGCGAGCACGTCGCCGAGCTCGTCCTCGGCAAGGCGCAGACACTCGACCTGTCCGCGTTGTCCGCCGAGCGCTTCGCCCGAGGTGAAGAGCGGCACGAGGCGTTCGTGATCTAGATGGGTGATCGAAAATCCACCTCCATCCGGCGGAAAGTGCGACGCGTAAGCGAACCGCACTTTCCGCGGCAAGCCACGCTCATCGTCAACCCGTTCGCGAGTCGCGTGACGGAGGACCGCATTCGCGCGGTCGAGGCGGGCCTGCGGCCCGCGGAGACGCTTCTGACCGAGCGCCGAGGCCACGCGACCGAGCTCGCGGCGGGGGCGGGCGGCGACGCGGTCTGGGTGCTGGGCGGCGACGGTCTCGTCAACGAGGTGGTCAACGGCCTGCGGCCGGGCATCCCGCTCGGCGTGGTGCCCGGGGGGCACACCAACGTGTTCGCGCGAGCGTTGGGGCTCGGGCTGCACGGCCGCGAGGAGCGACTCGTCTCGTTGGGCCGGGTCAACGGTCGCCGGTTCACGTTCGCGGCCGGAATAGGAGTCGATGCCGAGACGGTCCGAGCACTGGAGACGGGGAAGCGGAAACAGGCCGGGCGCCGTGCGGGCGACGCCGCGTACGTGCGGGAGGTGGGTCGGCGGCTGCTGTCGGGCTACGAGCCTCGGCTCCAGCTCCCCGGTTTCGGGCGTGCCTCGATCTTGCTCGTCTCGAACGGGCCGGTCTTCACCTACCTCGGCAGGATCCCGCTGCGTTTCTCGCCGCAGGCCACGTGGGAGGGCGGGCTGGACCTGGTAGCGCCCGAGCGCGTGCGTGCCTGGTCTGTGCCCCGACTCCTCGGCCGCGTCGCCCTCGGCCGGGG
>Ga0137375_10007950_pt1 | contig 12613 bp, 9 predicted proteins | sample SagtaG_24_FD_104936 | JGI IMG/M metagenome (GOLD analysis project Ga0137375, IMG submission 104936) | Vadose zone soil microbial communities from Sagehorn Ranch, Mendocino, California, USA - Sage1_R_113_16 metaG | ecosystem: Environmental > Terrestrial > Soil > Vadose zone | place: USA... | reverse complement strand
TTCGAGGCGTTTCCCGACGCCCTGGATCTCATGACTATCTGCGTCGAGGCGGGCCTGGCGATGGATGCAGCGATCGCTCGCGTCGCCGATGAAATAAAGCTGAACAGTCCGGTGCTGAGCGAGGAGCTCCATCTGGTCACGCTGGAATTGCGCGCCGGCGCCAGCAAGGAAAAAGCGCTGCGCAACCTGGCGCTGCGCACCGGGGTCGAGGACGTGGACATTTTGGTGGCGATGCTGATCCAGGCCGAGCGCTTTGGCACGAGCATCGGCCAATCGCTGCGGGTACACGCCGACGGCCTGCGCACCAAGCGCCGTCTTCGCGCGGAGGAAGCGGCCGCAAAAATTGCGCTGAAGCTTCTGTTCCCGCTCATCTTCTGCATCTTCCCGTCGCTGCTGCTGGTGCTGCTCGGGCCGGCGTTCATCCAGATCCACAACATCCTGCTCCCGACCCTTGGCGGGCATCGGTGAGCTCATGCCAACCAACAAGGCGGATACCATGAAGAAATCGCTGTTCACGTATTCGACGTTATGCGGCACCGGTCTTTTGTTTGCCTGTGCATCGCCAGCACCCGTCTCAACGCTGCCGGTCAAGCCGGCGCTGAACGCCTCCAGTCCGGCCGAGCGGCCGGACGGCTATTACCAGCTCGGGCGCTTTTACCAGGGCCAGAACCGCGTCGACCAGGCGATCGACGCGTACAGAAAGGCGCTCGCGCTGGACCGCAACTTCGTCGAGGCGCACAACGCGCTCGGCGCGCTGTATGCGGCGCAGGGCAGGCTCGACGAGGCCGTGGCCGAGTTCGATATCGTCGTGGCTGCGCTGCCGATGACCTCATATGCGTGGAACAACCTCGGGTACGCATTCCTTCTGCAAGGAAAGTCCGGCGATGCGGTCGCCGCCCTCGAACGGGCGACGGCGTTCGACCTAACCAACCAGCGGGCATGGAACAACCTCGGGACGGCGCTCGCCCAGCGCGGGGATTCTGCCGCAGCCAACGAGAAATTCGCCCGTGCAGCCGAGCTCGCCGCAGCAGCGCCTGAGGCATCTTCCGCGCCCGTGCGTGCCGCATCGCCTGCCGCAACGCCCGTGACGTCTCCTGCCGCCATGCCCCCTGTCGTGACGGCTGCCGCAACGCTCGTCGTTGCGCCTGTAGCAACGCCTGTGGCAGCTCCTGCGGCGTCGCCCGCTGCGCCGGCAATGCCCGACGCATTCCCTGCAGCGATGCCTGTCGCTACGTCTGCTGCATCGCCTGCTGCAACGCTCGTCGTGGCGCCTGCAGCAACGTCTGCGGCAGCGTCGCCGGCCGTTCAACCTGCTGCAACGCCTGCCGCACCGTCTGCCGCAACAGCTGAATCATCGTCTGCCGCGCCATCCCCCGCAGCACCGGCCGTGATAGCAATAACAGCTACCCCGATGAACGTCGGCGATCGTATTCCGCTCGACAAGTTCGCGGAAGTAAGCGCGCCGATTGAGCTCGGCCCTCAACCGGCTGCCTTCGATTCCGGGAAAGAGACAGCGACCTTCGGATCTGCGATCGTCGACAACACCGGCGCCAGCGAGCTCGTGCAGCTCGCACCCAGCGTCTACGAGTTGAGACTTTCGCCGCAATACATCGCGTTGCAAACCTTCCGGCTGGAATTGTCGAACGGCAACGGCGTGACCGGCATGGCGAGAAGACTGGGCGAGCAGCTCATTGCGAAGGGTCTGCCCAAGGCGCGCCTCACTAACCAGAAGCCTTTCCGGCAGCGCATCACGCAGATCCAATACCGCGATGGCTATGCCGACGTGGCGGCGACGCTGCGCAGCCGCATGCCGAATCAACCGCCCATGATCAGGACGGCTGCACTGCGCGCCAGCACCGACGTGCGCGTGGTACTGGGCAGGGATCTGCCGCGAGACGTTGCCCTGCTCGACGCTGCATCCGAGGTCACCCAAGTGGCCCATGCTTCGCAAGACCCGGGCGACGGCTCGGAATGATCGCGGTGGGCGCACTCGACAAACTGTCCGACCAGCAAGGCTATCGGTCGGGTGACGACCTCCGCGTGCTTCGCTCAGGGAGACAAGAATGGTAACTGTCGCGCAAATCTGCAGTCGGTTGAAGTGGTTCGCGGTCGTCACGGCGATCGCGGTCCTATCCGGCTGCGGAGGCGGCGGCGGTGACAGCACGTGCGTGAACGACCCGAGCCGCAACCCGCTGCTGCCTGGCTGCCCGTCGACTCCCACCACCCCGACCGGCCAATCCAGCATCACCCTGACGCTGACGGACACATCCGGAAATACGACCAATACCATCTCTCCCACGAGTCCGGGCATCGTGCAGGCGCTGGTCAGAGACACCAATGGCAACCCCGCGCCAAACATTGCCGTGACCTTCACCACTTCGGACAAGACCGGCGGCTTCAGTCCGCCATCCGGGTCGGCGCTGACCGATTCCAACGGCGTTGCGCGGGTTACGCTTCTTGCCGGGAGCGTCGCGGGAGCATTCACCCTTACCGCGTCGACCCCAGGGAGCACGACCGGGACAGTCATTACGATCGGCCAGAACGGTACGATCATCGTCAGCACCGTCTCGGCCGGCACGGCGACCCTCGGCTACGCGGTTAATGTACCCAACCTGCCCTCCTCCGCATTAGGCTCGATAAAGTTTGTGGGAGCGGATACAACCAACATCGCGCTCAAGGGGACGGGAGGAGCGGGCCGCCAGGAATTTTCCACGCTGACGTTTCAGGTGTTCGATCAGACCGGCCACCCGGTGCTTGGCACGCAGGTCAACTTCACCTTGAATACGACCGTGGGCGGGCTGTCGCTCGTGCCGCAGAGCGCATTGACGGATGCGAGCGGACTGGTGTCCGCAGTGGTGTCCGCCGGGACGGTGCCGACGCCGTTCGTGATCGTCACGGCGTCATTGCCCAACACCGGCATTACGACCGTATCGAGCGTTCTCGTCGTTTCGACGGGCCTTCCCGTCAATGCGCGCATATCGATCAGCACGGCAATCGGCAATTTCGAAGGCTGGGACTTTGACGGCCCCGCAGGTCCGGCCTGCACTGGATCGCCGTCGCAGACCTGCGTGACGATGTCGACTGCGGATCATTTCGGAAACCCGCCTCCAGACGGCACGGCCGTGAACTTTACCGCAGCTTATGGGGGCATCGGCGCCTCGTGTTTGAGCGGCGTTGTGATTGCCACGCCTACGGGACAGACCACGGACTCCAGAGTCAGCGGCGTATCGGGTGCATGCTCGGTCGCTTACTGGTCGCTTGGCAATCGCCCGCCCGGCGGGCGCTCCGTGGTGATGGGATTTCTGCGCGGCGAGGAGGATTTCTTCGACACCAACGGCAACAACGTCTGCGACAATTGCGGCAATATCTTCGGTCCGGAATTCTCATCGGCTTTCGATTTGAGCCCGGATATCTTCCGCGACGACAATGAAAACTTTCATTGGACTCCGGGCGAACCGTGCATAGGACCGAACACCAACGGACTGTGCAGCACGCCGCCGGATGGCCTGTATAACGGAGTGTTGGCAAACCCGAAAATTCCCAATGCCCAGCAGACGACGTACCTTGGCCGGTCGTATGTCGCCATCTGGTCTGGGAGCAATGCGTTCATCAGCTTCAGCCCGGGAGGCGTGTGCGCCGATTTCTCTCCTTCGGGCAGCAGTGGGATCCTTCACTTTCGCATCGTGGACCTCAATGGCAACCCGATGCCCGCAGGAACCACCATCGTATTCACCGGGACGGCTATTGCGCCGGGAGCCTTCACCACGTTTGTGGTACGCAATTATGTGATCGGGATCGGGCAGCATTTCGGGACCGGCCCGGGCGACGTGGTGATAGAGGAATACGATATACCCGTCCTATGCACCGTAACGGGCGGATTTGTTAATGTCGTCGTCACAACGCCACGAGGTGTTGTGACGAGGCTGACGATTCCGGTTGGAACTTGATCTTTCGGGCTGATCGTCTACAGCATCGCCGTTGAGTTGCCATGAAGGCGGCCGCAGCATGCGCGATTGCCGCCGTTGCCATCTGCGACTGGCTCTGGGCCAGACACGCGGGCCTGACCTTCTCCCATTGGACGCAGGTCCTCGTCCTGACCGGTCTCTTGCTGGCGATCGGGTTTTTCTACGGCTCGATCCGGCGTAACGCTCAGCTCGCTGACATGGCGTTGTGGGGCGCGCTCGTTGCAGCGTTCAGCGTCGCTGCCGCAATCTTCACATATCTGACCGCGACACTCCCCTTTCCGCTGACCGACCGCGAGCTCGTCAGGATCGACGCCGGCCTTGGGGTCAGCTGGCCGGCGTGGTTTCAGTTCGTCAACTCGCATCCGCTGCTCAAATGGCTGTCCGTCATCCTCTATACGAGCCTGCTGCCCGAGTGCGCCGCATCGGTCCTCTACTTCGCCCATCGCAGGCGAAGCGACCGCATTGCCGAATTCCTCTTTTGCGCCCTGATCTCCATTCTGATCACCGCCACGATCTCGGGTATCTTTCCGGCTCTCGGAGCATTCGCGCATTTCGGCGTGCCTGGGCCCGCGTGGGCAACCTATCCGTCGCATCTGCTCGCGCTGCGCGAAGGCACCGCAGCGTCTTTTTCGGTGAACGAATTCCAGGGCATCATCACCATGCCCTCGTACCATACGGTGCTCGCGATCCTGATCATCTACGCTTATCGCGGCTACGGCCGGTTGTTTGCCCTGGCCCTGGCGTTTAACGGCCTGATGCTGCTGTCGCTGCCCTCCGAGGGCGGTCATTACGTGATCGATGTGATTGCGGGCTTCGCGGTTGTCGCCGTGACCATCGCTATAACCAGTGCTGCGGCGCGCACGCGCTGGTGGCGCCAGCTTTCCGGAGCAAACGCGGTGGCGCATCGACCCATCGCCGGCAAACGCGCCGGCGAAGAACCGGACGTCTCCTTTTGAAAGGCGGGCTGCCACTCGTCATTCGCACGAGAGTGCGCGAATGACGGCAGAAATGTCGACGCTCGCCGTCGCCCGCGCGGGTGCTGCTTCTCGCGCTGCACCCTGGGTGCGCGTACTTTGCGTCCTGTTTTTCTTTTCTGGCTTCCCCGCGCTCATCTACCAATTGGTGTGGCAACGGGCGCTGTTCCGGATATTCGGCGTCAACATCGAGTCAGTCACCATCGTCGTGACGGCCTTTATGCTCGGCCTCGGCCTAGGCAGCCTCGCAGGCGGGTGGCTCTCCAAGCGTCGCGGCATTCCGTTGCTGCCGCTGCTCGCCGCCATCGAATTGCTCACGGCGGCGTTTGGAATGTTCTCGCTCGCTATCTTCGACCGCGTCGGAACGCTTGTCCTGGGCCTGCCGTTGCCGCTGACCGCCGCCATCGCGCTGGCGCTGGTGCTTGTTCCTACGCTGCTGATGGGCGCCACCCTGCCGATACTGGTAAGTCACTTGGCGCGCCGTTCCGGCAACGTGGGCAGCTCAGTCGGACTGCTCTATTACGTCAATACGCTGGGGGCAGGTGCCGCATGCCTGTTCTGCATTGTGCTGCTGTTTCCCTTCATGGGCATGCAAGGCGCGGTTTACGTCGCGGTCGCGATGAATGCTGCGGTGGCCATGGGTGCGCTTGTCGCCTATTTTCGCGAGCGCCGAGGCGCATTGCCCGGGCCCGAGGAGTCACGCCAGATTTCAGCTTCAAGTACACCGATCCTGCGGTTTTCATCGGTTCTCGGTCTCGCGTGCGCGAGCGGTTTTATCTCGCTTTCGTACGAGATCTTCTTTTTCCGCACTATCTCGTACGCAAGCGGCAGCAGCGCGACCGCGTTCGCAGGGACATTGGGAGCCTTCCTCGTAGGCCTTGCGTCGGGTTCCCGCGAGGCGGGTGCGCTCTGCGCGACGGGTGCTCCGGATACGATCGTCAAGCGCGTCGAGGCTCGCCTGATCGCAGCGAATGCGATTGGGCTGCTGTTTCTGCCGCTGCTCCACCACATGGCCTGGCTGAAACTCGGTGTCCTCGGGATCGCGCTGGCGCTCGTGTATGTGCTTGCCCGCTGTTGGGGGATGCTGCTTCCCTGCCTGGCGCAGCTCGGGATCGCCGCCGACTCCCGCACGGGCATGCGCACCGCGTGGCTGTATCTGGCAAACATTCTGGGTTCCGCCGCGGGCAGCATCCTCACCGGGTTTGTCCTGATGGACCGTCTGACCCTGATCGGCATCGCCGAATTCCTGGTCGTCGCCGGATTGACCTGCAGCACGGCGTTGATGTTTGCCTTGCCGCTGACGCCGCGTCGGAAATGGCGGCGCGCGGGCCTGACCGTCGCCTGCGGCTTGCTGTTCGTGATGCTGCTACCCGTGCTGGCGAGCAATGTCCTGGAAAGCCTGTTGCCGACACCTACGGGAGACTCAACCGGTCCCTTTGCACGCGTCGTTGAAAACAGGAACGGGATCATCACCGTCGACCGGTCAGGGGTGGTATATGGCGATGGCAGTTACGACGGCCGCTTCAATACCGACCTGGTGCACGACACCAATGGCATCGTGCGACCCTTCAGCCTCAGCCTGTATCATGCGGCGCCGCACGACGTCCTCATGATCGGCCTCTCATCGGGATCGTGGGCTCAGGTGATTGCGAACAACCCGGAGGTTTCCTCGTTCACGATCGTCGAGATCAATCCGGGCTATTTGAAACTTGTTGCGGAAGTACCCGAAGTAGCATCGGTGCTGACCAATCCCAAGGTCACGATCGTCATCGACGACGGGCGGCGCTGGCTGAGGCTCAACCGCGATCGCCGCTTCGACGTCATCGTCTCCAACACGACCTTTTATTATCGGGCTAACGCCGCGAACCTCCTGTCGACTGATTTTCTGGAGCTGATCAAGCGCCACCTCCGCCCGGGCGGCATTTTTTTCTACAACACGACAAGCTCGAATCGCGTGCAGCGCACCGCTTGCCTGGCGTTTCCCTTCGGTGCCCGCTTCACCAACCATATGGTCGTTTCGCAGTCGCCTATCGTGTGGGATTTCGAGCGTTGGCGCCGCACCCTGGAAGGCTATCGCATCGATGGGCAGCCGGTGCTCGATCCGAGCCGCTCGGAGGACATGGCGGCGCTGGATCAACTGATCTCATTCCAGGCAGCCATGCGAACCGATCTGATTCCCAGCGCGCAGAAGCCGATTGAACCGTGCGTGGAGATACTCGTTCGCACCGAGGGCAAGGACCCCGTGACCGACGACAACATGGGAAGCGAATGGCGCCATTATTTCAGGATCGAGTAAGCGTTGACGCGTACAAGATTTATGCTCCGGTGATCACCGGGTCGGTGGGCTGGCACGGCTTTGAATAAAAGAAAGGTCGAAATGCGGGAACTGGACTTTCGCGCCGGGCCGTTGCGAATCCCGCGGTTGGATCCGAGTGCACTGCTGATCATCGTGTTTGCCATGGCGGCATTTGTCATGGCCCAGCTGTACGACCCGGACTACTTCTGGCATTTGCGCACCGGGCAATTGATACTCGACATCCGAGGGCTTCCCAGCCACGATCCGTTTTCCTTTACACGCCCGGATGCGCCCTGGGTGTTGAATGCATGGCTGTTCGACGTAGTGCTCTATTCTGTGCATTCCATCGGCGGGCCGGTTGGCGTTCGGCTCCTCGTTGCGATGTTGATGGGCGCAACCTTTGTCGTCGTTTACCGCAGCATGCGGGCATTTCTCAACCCCGCTCCTGCACTATTGATCGCGGTTGTCTGCTTCAGCGCCCTGCTGAGCTTTGCGTCGCCACGCGGTCAGGTAATCAGTTATCTCTTCTATGCCATCTATCTGCATCTGGTCCTCGGCTTCCTGCATAACGGGGATACGCGCCGACTCGTTTGGTTGCCGCCGATCATGATCTTGTGGGTGAACAGCCATGGAGGCTATGTCACCGGCTTGATACTACTCACGACGGTTACTGCCGCTACCGCGCTCAGCCGCTGGCTCGCCTGGCCGGATCGTAATCCGACACGCCTTCGACCGTTGCTCGTTTGTCTCGTGCTAACCGCCGGCGCGAGCCTGGTCAGTCCTTATCACATTCATAATTGGCTGTATCTGTTACAAGTGGCTGGAACGGAGGCAACCCAGTGGATCGGGGAGTGGCGTGCACCGATGCTAAAGGATCGATATTTCCAGAGCTTGCTGCTTTTGGCGCTGGCCTACGGGTGCAGCATGGCTTTTCGCGACTCACGGCCCAAGCTGGAAGAATTGCTGCTTGCAACGGCGATGATCCTGCTATCGATGAAGGCGAATCGCCACGTGGCATTCGGCCTCATCACCCTTGCCCCTCTGCTTGCGTTCGCATTGTCCGATGGCGTCCTCGCCAAATTGAAGACACCGTGGCAGCGCAGCCGCGTGCGCAACTGGTACAAACAGACGGCCGGTCGAGGCCGACAACTCGGCTCCAGGGTCTACGTGATGAACTGGCTGATGCTAGTCGCCACGCTGCTCCTCGGTCTTGCCTACTGGCCCATCCTTGCAGCGCGACAGATGGAAGCCCGCAACGAGCTTACTGGATGGAAAGCCGTCGATTTCGTCGCCAGCCGGGGCATTACGGGCCACGTATTCAATGAGTACGGATTCGGCGGCTTGATGATTTATCGCCTCTATCCTGCGCAGAAGGTATTCATCGATGGTCGAAACGACGCCTATGGCGATGCGTTCGTTAAAGAGTATCTCAAGATCTTTTCGGGGCAAGAGGGCTGGGCCGAGGCATTCGATCGATATGAAATCGATTACGTCGTCTGTGCGCGGAACGCGCCCCTCCGTCAGTTGCTGCTTCAGCGCGGTGATTTCGTTTCGGTGTACAAGGACGAACACAACTCGGTGCTGGTCAAACGCACACCGCGCTTTGAAGCGATTATCCGCGAGGCGGCGGATTCTGCGTCCCCACCGGGGGCGGCGGGCGCGGTCGGCTCCAACAAGTGAGGTGCCTATAACCGGCCGATCGTATCGGTGATCTGGTGGATGGTGTCCTCCAGATGTTCTTCGAGCCCGAGCCACAGCGGTAATCTGACCAGCCGATCGCTCATTTCTCGCGTGACCGGAAGCTCGCCTGCGGCGCGACAATATTTGATTCCCATTGGCGAATCGTGCAGAGGCACGTAGTGAAACACGGCGCCTATGCCGTTTTCCTTGAGTCTGGCGATGAATTCGGCGCGGCGGCCGAGATCCGGCAGCAGGATATAGTACATGTGGGCGTTGTGACGACATTCGGCAGGCACGATCGGACGACGTAACTTGCCCATTTTCTCAAGGAGAGCTAACGACTGATGGTAGGTCTCCCACATCTGCAGCCGGCGCTCGGTGATGGCCTCGACTTCCTCCATCTGCGCCCAGAGGAAGGCGGCAATGATCTCGCCTGGTAGATACGAAGATCCAATGTCCACCCAGGTGTACTTGTCCACCTCGCCTCTGAAGAACCGGCTCCGGTTCGTGCCCTTTTCCCGGATAATCTCGGCCCGCTCGATGAATTGCTCGGCGTTCACCAACAACGCCCCGCCTTCTCCGGAGATGATGTTCTTGGTCTCATGGAAGGAAATCGTAGCCAGGTGCCCGATGCCGCCGAGCGGGCGTCCCTTATATGCGGACATGATTCCCTGCGCAGCGTCCTCGATGACGAGAAGCTTGTGTTTGCGCGCGGTCTCCATGATCGCGTCCATCGCACAGCCGACGCCGGCGTAATGGACGACGACAATGGCGCGTGTCCTGGCTGTGACTGCCGCGTCGATCTCTGTCTCATCGATATTCAGCGTGTCCGGGCGAATGTCCACAAAGACCGGCACGCCCCCGCGCAAGACAAAAGCGTTTGCAGTCGAGACGAAGGTGAAGGACGGCATGATCACTTCATCACCAGGCTGCAGACCGGCAAGGATCGCAGCCATCTCCAGTGCGCCCGTGCAGGAGTGCGTCAGAAGCGCCTTGCGAGAGCCGATCCGCTCCTCCAACCAGGCATTACACCGCTTCGTGAAGGCTCCGTCTCCGGAGAGATGACCTTTGGCGTGAGCTTGACTGATGTACCCCAGCTCCTTGCCGGTCATGTACGGTTTGTTGAATGGAATATTCACCGCATTCCCAGTCGATGTCCTCGATTCTGGAACCGCACTTACGATAGACCTTCACCGCTCGGTGGCGCTGGCTGAGCTCGAAGGCTGGTGTAGTGGCGGCGTCCTGAACACCCAATACTTCTGCAAGGCAAACAGCACCAGCCCGATCACCAGTATCAAGATCCCCTGCACAACCCTGTGATCCAGACCGGCGATGTCGACGAAAACGATCAGGAGAACGATATTGGCCACGTACAAGGTTGCATATGCGGCCCAATAGCGGATGGCCGTCCGTCGAACGTGGCCCTCGTGCCGAAACGTCCATTGCTTATTCAGGATAAAGGTCTGCAATACTCCAATAATGTAGAGAAGACTCATGGCGACCTTCGGTTCAATGCCAACCGCCGTGGCAGCCAAATAGAGGAGATACAGCAAGGCATTCGACGCCAAGCCGACCACGCCGAACCGCAATACTTCAAAGGGAGCACTCATTGCGAGGCGACGCGCCTAGGCGCGGTACCAGTGAAATGTCATCGCCGGCGCCTGAAAGCGATAACCTAGCCCTGCATACAAGTTCAGCGCCGCAATGTTGTGCGCTGAGATTGCTGTTTCGATGCGGTCGATACCCTCGTTTCTGTGATGCATGATCATGGCGCGCCAGACACGCTTTCCCAGCCCCTTTCGCTGCATTGCTGGGACGACGGCGGTGAGATGCCAATAGCAGCGTCCGTCCGGAAACCGCTCAACGATGAAGAAGGCGACGATACTGCCGGCTTTGCTGACCTTCAACAAGCGCTGGCTCGGATGGTCAAGGCTTGTTCGCACCCATCGCCGGTAGCGCCGATCGGCGAAATCGCGATCCAGACGTGGATCCAAATGAAACCGATCCGTCTTGAAGGCCGAGCCCGCGATTTCCTCGATCGTCGACAGATCGCCGTCGGTGGCGGGCGATATTTCCAGATCATCCTGGGGAAACGCTGCTTCACGAACCGCAGTAAATTGCGGCCGATAGATCATTTCGATAAACCGGAAGCCACGTCCCTCCAACAACATCGATTCATTCAATCGGTCGTGCATTAGTCTACAGCTGACGAGCCGAACACCAAGCTCGTCGCGCCAGTGTTCAAATCGACCGAAATCAACGGCTCCGCTTTGCCGGTCGGTGCAAGCAATTTCGGTGATCTGGCCTACGGGCACACCGAGAATCTCTGTATCCCAAGGTACAAGGGAGAATTCCAGGTGCAATGCGGGCGTTTCTATGATTCGGCATGAATCCGGGGTTTGCGTCATACGCCTTTTGCCGTGAGGGCTGACCCGTGGCTCGTCAATCCGTCGCGCTGTCTGAAATCGACAGCTTCCGCCACGCTCAAATGCCCAACACACGAATCGATCACGTAAGTTGGCCTTTCCATCGACCGCAGATGCATGCGCGCCAGATACTCGCCGATGATGCCAATGGCGAAGAGCTGCGCCCCGGCAAATATGGCAATTATCGACGCCAGGAACGAAAACCCGGGAACCGTGCCGCCCTCGATCAGATACCTGCCGATGACGTACGCAAGGACCAGGAGCCCGAATATAGTAAACGCAAAGCCGACCACGCTGGCGAGTCGAAGAGGGAGAGTACTGAACCCCGTCATCATGTTGAGCGCGTGGCCGATAAGCTTGCGTAATGTATAGCCGGACGCCCCATCGCTGCGCGGCCGGTGTTCAACCATAACGTGGGAAAATCGGGCCGTGCCCCAGGTCAGCAATACATCTATCGAGATAGACGGGCTTCGGTAATCCGCAAACGCTCGCCTCAACGTCGTGCGGAATGCGCGGAACGCACTGACATTACGCGCAGTTTCTGCGCCCATCGCGGTCTGCAGAGCAATCTTGGTGATTCTCGACGCAATATTTCGCCAAAAGCCGTGCGCCTCCTTTAAAGGGGTACCGTAGACAACGTCGTACCCTTCTCGGAGCCTTTTAATTAGCTTGCCGATCTCTTCCGGTGGGTTTTGGAGGTCGTCGTCCAAGGTCACTACGATCTCGTGGACCGCAGCGCGGATGCCGCATAGAAGTGCATTGTGTTGCCCGAAATTTCGGACAAGTTGAATGCCCTTGACATGAGCGTCACGGCCGGCGAGCTCGCGGATCACGTCCCAGGAACGATCCCCGCCACAGTCCTCTACGAAGATGATTTCAAACTCGGGGCTGATGCCTTCAAGCACAGCCGTCAATCGACGATGCAGTTCGCGCAAGGTCCTTTCGGACCGGTATACGGGCACTACCACCGAAATCTGCGTCGTCATTTCCACGCTCTTATCCGTCGAGATACGATTTGTCTAGCGGCAGACTCGGCAACCAAAAATGACAAAGGTATGATACCGCTCCGCGAGTACTGCGCCGGCCGAGCGTGATGCGGGAATCATCCCCTGCCCCGCGCGGCACGGTCATCACCGCCCTCGCCGCGGGCGCGCGCGGCTAGAATAGCGGTTGGCCCGGGTGGTGAAACAGGAAGACACAAGGGACTTAAAATCCCTCGGCGGCGGAAGCTGCCATGCCGGTTCGAGTCCGGCCCCGGGCACCAGAATCTTT
>Ga0137375_10007946_pt1 | contig 12621 bp, 9 predicted proteins | sample SagtaG_24_FD_104936 | JGI IMG/M metagenome (GOLD analysis project Ga0137375, IMG submission 104936) | Vadose zone soil microbial communities from Sagehorn Ranch, Mendocino, California, USA - Sage1_R_113_16 metaG | ecosystem: Environmental > Terrestrial > Soil > Vadose zone | place: USA... | reverse complement strand
GTTGAAACGCCGAACGCGCATGCTCTTTGTCATTCACGAAAGTGTAAAGAGCGCCCTCTAGATACTCCTTCGGTTTGTCATCGCTGCGAGCGTCGCCGGGCAACTGTTTTAGAAGCGCCACGGCGTCGTGAAATTTTCGTTGCAGCATCAAGAGGTACGCCCGGCCGATCATACCCTCCGCATCAGAACCAGTGCCCGGCTGTATGTGCGCCAACTGTTTATCGATCTCGGACAGATCGCCCTTTAAGTCTACGGCGAGCATCGCCTTGCCCGTACGGGCGCTGACTGAGTTCGGCGCAGCTTCGATCGCGCGATCGAAAAGACTGTCCGCCTTTTCGAAGTCATCAGTGGCGCGATAATTGTCAGCAAGATTCACGAGAAGAAACGCATCCCTTGGACTCAGGGAGGCTGCTTTCTCCATGTTCGCAGTGGATTCGGCCCATTTGCCCTGGCGGCGCTGAATCGCCCCAATAGCGAGATAAACATCGGCAGAGTTTGGCAAACTTTTCCTGGCGATCGCGAATTCGTCCAAAGCGCGCTGATAATCGCGCTCGCAGTAATAATGGTAAAAGCCCAGAGCCAAATGTGCCTCGGCCAGGTCCGGCTCTAATCGAAGCGCTTCTACAGCCGCTGCGTGCGCTTTTGCTTTACGCGCGGGTGTGGGATCGAAAGTGTGATACATCCAGTCTTCGACCCACGCCAATGCTGCGAAGGCCTTGGCAAAATTAGGATCGAGCCTGGTCGCTCTCTCAAAGAGCTGCTCAGCCTTTTCAGTGTCGGGGCGGAGTCTATCTGGCCGCGTAAGCAAATCGTGCCCCTCCACAAAAGCCAGGTACGCTTCGCTGTTCTCAGTCGGCTTGCGTTCAATCTGCGCCTTCTCGGTGGGCGACAATTTAGCGCGCAGCTCGCCGGCTATTTTTTGAGCGAGATCACTTTGAATGTCGAACACGTCCGTCAGCTCCCGGTCGTAGTCTTCCGCCCAGATGTGCTGGTCGTTCGCAACATTGATTAATTGCACATTCACTCGCACCCAGTTTCCCGAGCGGCGTACACTCCCTTCCAGAATAGTGCCGACGCCGAGCGCCTTTCCAATTTCGCGAGCACTAGATTGCGTGGCGCGATACGGCATCACGGATGTGCGCGAAATCACCTTCAGATCGCCGATCTTCGACAGGTTCGTGAGCAGATCATCCTGAACGCCGTCCGCGAAGTAGGCATTTTCCTTGTCATCGCTCAGGTTTTGGAAAGGCAACACCGCAATGGACCTGTCAACCTTGTGCGCGGCGACCCGTGGCAGCAGAAAGAACCCCGCACCGGCGGAAAGAATTAACCCACACGCGACAAGCAGGATCATGTTACGACGCGTGTGCCGGCTGGACGCCGCCACATCAGGGGTGGCCTGAATCCCACTCGCGGTAATGTCGAACGCCCACGCAAGCATGAGCGCCACCGGAAATCCCATCAGCAAACACACGATAAGCAGGCGCAAGGTCCAGCTCGGTAATTCCCATGCCGGAAACGCCGCCGAAGCCAATTGAATAATGCCGCCCGCTGCGATGATGTAGGCCGCAGCCACCCGATACACCTTGCGCCGTCTCACTTCTCCAAGGAACCCGGGCAAGGCTACAGATTTCTCGGTCGAGACCATAAAACCAAGGGGCTGACTTATTGACAGCCGATCCAGCCCCGGCGTTCACTTAACGCCGCCTGCAAAGACAGTCTGAAAATGCGGGCTCTGCTTTTCCCGGGAAACGACACTGACCTCGATATCCCGGAAGCCGCTTTTCTCGAGGAGTTGATGTAACTGCACTTCGCTGAATCCGAGCCAGTGGTCCGCGTAAAGTTCACGCGCCTTTTCGAACCGATGGCTCAATAGATCGAGAATCACCAGGCGCCCGCCGCGTTTCAAAATCCGGTGCGCAGCGCTAATGGCGCGCTCGGGATGAATGGCGTGGTGCAAAGCTTGGCTGAGGATCGCAAGGTCCACGCTGTTTTTCGCGATCGGCGGGTCCTCAATATCGCCCAGCCGGTACTCAAGGTTCTTGAACCCGTGTTTCTTCGCCAGTTGCGACCCAAACTCGACCATCTTTGGCGAATTATCGATGGCAATAACTTTGCGCGCTCGTTTTGCCAGCAATTGCGAGAGAGTCCCCTCGCCTGCTCCCAGATCGGCGACGGTCAACGGTGGGAGCAACGTGATCAGCGTGTGCGCAAGCGCCTGCCACGATCGCCCCGGCACATAGCCTCTACCGAATTTGCCAGCGAGTTCATCGAAGTATTTCCGCGCCTTATCCTGCCGCTTCTGGAGCACAAGCTTCAGACTTGTGCGATCGCGCGAGCCTTCGGGCAGTTCGCGCGCGAGGAGTCGAGTGATCTCCGCCACACGCTCACGCTTCGCCTTCTGCCCATTGTGGTTCGCGCCGTAATAAACATTCTTTCCGACGCGGCGATCGGCTACCACCCCGGCCCGCTTCAACTGAGCGAGATGACCAGAGATGCGAGACTGGCCCATCCCGAGAATTTGCTGCAATTCAGCGACCGAAAGTTCTTCCTGTTCGAGAAGCAGCAGCAGCCGCAGACGTGTCGGATCCGCAAGCAACCGCAACAAATTAATAGTTGACGCCATGGTTGGAGCCTACGATATATCGACGCATCATGATTGGTCAATATGTCTGGCGACGACGTTACATCGTTAGAACGTTAAATCGTTACAACGGTTGAACTCTCGTCCCTCGGCCAATCCGATTTAACCTTGTAACAGTTTAACGAATCACGTTCTTTGAGCCATGTCCCGCCGTTACATCTTCTCCTCCGAATCAGTCGGTGAAGGTCATCCCGACAAAGTTTGCGACGCCATTTCAGACGCCGTGCTCGACGCGTGCATCGAGCAGGATCGGCGCAGTCGCGTGGCTTGCGAAACCTTCGCCAAAAGCAACATCGTCATCGTAGGTGGCGAGATCACGATTCCGAGCCTGTCTGAAGATAAGCCGCTGGCGAGTGTCCTGCCTGTGGAACAGCTCGTGCGCGACACGGTCCGCGACATCGGTTACGTCAATGACGACGACGTATTTCACGCCGACAAAATTTTCATCACCAACATCATTACTAAACAATCGCCCGATATCGCGCAGGGCGTGGACGCCCGCTCAGTTGAAGGTAAGGACACCGCAGAACAAGGCGCGGGCGATCAGGGATTGATGTTCGGCTACGCGTGCGACGAGACGCCGGAGCTGATGCCAGCGCCTATCATGTTTGCGCATCGGCTGGGGCGGGAACTCACCCATATTCGCAAGAACGGCAAAGTCGGCTGGTTGCGGCCTGACGCTAAATCGCAGGTTTCAGTGATCTACGAAAACGGCAAACCTATCGGCATTTCTTGCGTCGTTGTTTCGACCCAGCACTCGCGCGACGTGAAGCATTCGGAACTCCGCAGTTTCGTCATCGAGGAGGTGATCAAGAAAGTGCTGCCCAAAGAGATGTTAACTGAGAAGACGCAATTTCTCGTCAATCCGACTGGCAACTTTGTAGTCGGCGGCCCTCAGGGCGACGCCGGCCTAACCGGGCGCAAAATCATCGTCGATTCGTATGGCGGAATGGGCCGGCACGGCGGAGGCGCGTTCTCGGGGAAAGATCCGAGCAAAGTCGATCGCAGCGCTGCTTACATGGGGCGCTGGGTTGCCAAAAATGTGGTGGCGTCAGGCTTGGCGAAAAAATGCGAAGTGCAATTCGCCTATGCCATTGGCCATCCGGAGCCGCTCAGTGTTCACATCGACACGTTCGGCACGCATGCAGTTAATGAAGAAGCAATCGAACGGGCCGTGCTCGGCACGTTCAGCTTCAAACCGGCCGACATCATCAAACAGCTTAACCTTCTTCACCCGATTTATTCCAAGACCACGAATTACGGCCACTTCGGCAAAATCGACGATCCCGATATCACTTGGGAGAAAACCGATCGGGCCGCCGAGCTGAAGAAGAGAGCAAAGTAATCCGCAGATTTCGCAGATTTACGCAGATTAGAATGCAAAAGGATCAACAGAGCCATGCAATCATCGGAGCCGCAATGGAAGTGCGTCGCGAGCTCGGATTCGGATTTCTAGAAGCGGTTTATCAATGTGCTTTAGCCCTTGAATTCCAAGAGCGAGAAATTGCATTTCGAGCTGAGGTCCCCCTTCCGGTGCGATACAAAGGCAAACGGCTCACGTGCGGTTACCGAGCTGATTTTATCTGCTATGAAGATTTTCTTGTTGAGACGAAGGCAATTGCTGAACTCACGCGTGCAGATGACGCCCAGTTGATCAATGAGCTCAAGGCGACCGGTCTGCAGCGTGGCCTGCTGCTGAATTTTGGCGCAGCCAGTCTGCAGTTTAAGCGCCTGGTCAGAACCGCCTCTGAGAATCTGCGTAAATCTGCGAAATCTGCGGACAACCTTGAAGAAATCGTTTTATGAAAACATCGACAATCGAACGAACCGAAACCGATTACAAAGTCGCCGATATTTCATTGGCCGACTTTGGTCGCAAAGAAATTTCTATTGCGGAAAAGGAAATGCCCGGGCTGATGGCGATCGGCGAAAAATATGCTCCGCAAAAACCGCTGGCGGACGTGCGCATCACTGGATCGTTGCACATGACGATCCAGACCGCGGTGTTGATTGAGACACTTACCGATCTTGGAGCGAGTGTACGCTGGGCAAGCTGCAATATTTTTTCCACGCAAGACCATGCTGCGGCGGCCATGGCCAAACGCGGCATAGCTGTGTTCGCGTGGAAAGGCGAATCGCTCGAGGACTACTGGTGGTGCACGTATCGCGCAATCTCGCACCCCGAAGGCAAAGGCCCGCAGCTCGTGGTTGATGATGGCGGCGATGCAACGTTGCTCATTCATAAAGGCTACGAACTGGAAGAAGGCAGCGATTGGGCGAAGACGAAATCGGCGAACAAAGAAGAGCAAGTCATCAAGGATCTGCTGCTCGAAATTCAGCGCGAGAATCCCTATCGCTGGCACGAGATCGTGAAGGATTGGCGCGGCGTCTCGGAGGAGACCACCACCGGAGTGCGTCGTCTTTACAAGATGCACGAGGAAGGACGGTTGCTCGTTCCAGCGATCAACGTCAACGATTCAGTCACCAAATCGAAGTTCGATAATCTTTACGGCTGCCGGCATTCGCTGGTCGATGGATTGAATCGCGCACTCGACGTCATGCTTTCCGGAAAAGTCGCCGTTATTTGCGGTTACGGCGACGTCGGTAAAGGCTGCGCGCAATCGTTGCGCGGACAGGGGGCGCGCGTTGTCATTACCGAAGTTGATCCTATCAACGCATTACAAGCTGCGATGGAAGGCTACGAGGTCACGACTATCGAAGACACGCTCGGCCGCGGCGACATTTACATCACGGCGAGCGGCAATCTTGACGTGATTACGCTCGAACACATGCAGCGCATGAAAGATCAGGCCATCGTCGCGAACATCGGCCATTTCGACAACGAGATTCAAGTGGACGCTCTCAACGAAGCCAAAGGCGTGAAGAGAACCAACATCAAACCGCAGGTGGACAAATACACATTCCCGAACGGGCGCGAAATTTTCCTGCTCGCCGAAGGGCGCCTGGTGAATCTCGGTTGCGCCACAGGTCACCCGAGCTTTGTCATGTCCAATTCATTTTCCAATCAGGTTCTCGCACAATTGGATCTGTGGAAAAACCGCGACACCTATAAAGTCGGCGTTTACGTTTTACCGAAGAAACTCGACGAAGAAGTCGCGCGCCTGCATTTGGAGAAAATCGGCGTCAAACTTACAAAGCTCTCCGAGAAGCAGGCCGAATACCTCGGCATTCCTATCGAGGGCCCGTTCAAGTCAGAGCATTACCGTTACTGATTCGGCGTGACCATAGAGTCGGTCACGTGCAACCGAGTCACTCTTAGCTCGCCAATTTCCAATCGCTTGATTTTTGCGCGGCCGACGACGAGCCGGCCAATCGCTATGAATCCGATCGCGACTGCGCTCAGCGCAACAGCGCCGACTGCAATCGCGCCGATTGATTGCGCGCCTACAGCTAGCGCGCGAATTGCAATTGGTCCGATTGTTCCTCGCGTTTCCTCGATTTCGTTTGATTTCATCTCGTTACCTCCGCGCTCATGACTTCAACGTAGCTGCAGCTCGATTGTCCGCCACGTCGCCATTTTCCAGAAATATGGACTCGCCGGCTATTCTTTGCCGCTTCAGTGAGTATTTTCGTTTCGTGCTTTGGCGCACCGAGCCAGACCGTCGACCCTACGCTCCGAAAATTAAACATGATCTGCGGCGTACATGGCTCACCGGGAAACAGTTTGACCGAGCCGACTTGGTCGAAACGCACACCGGCCGGCACCGCCCTCACTTGCGCCGCGGGCTTCTTTATCTGCGCGCAACCAGCCATTCCGGCCAGAGCGGCCCCTGCGATGACCCAACTTAATAAGAACTTTTTCATGACGACGGAATCGGAACTCCTTGCGCGGCATTTATCGCCCCACTTCGGCAATTTTGCGCGCAAGATAGACTGAAAAATAACCGGCGTAACGCTTCTGCAAATCCCGGTGTTGCCAATCTTTGCCTGTTAAGGTTTTCCGGCAGTTCGCCGCGCCGCAGTTGCATTCGATGGAATAATCGTCGTCGTCGGTCATCGCCCAATCGTGTGTGAGTTCTTCGCCAGCGTGAATCTCACGCATGGCCACGAAGGTGATCTCGCCTCGCATGCCGAGATTCGGATCGCATGAGTGATTCAAATACAACATCGACGACTCGCGCTCTTCATCGCTTACCGGCGCGATGAATAAGTCACCACCGATCTGAATTTCCACCGAACCAAGCACCGGCGTGATTTTTTCACGCAAAGTTTTTCGATCAACAATGTGACCGCCCTTCACGGAGACGATCTCGTCTTTGGAAATATCGACAACCGCGAAGAGACCGCGCCCATGAATTTTACTCTCTCGCACTTCCGTTTTCGGTGAGAGATAAGAGAGCGGCGTCACCGCGCAAAATAGCCAAGGTAGAACGCGTTGTCCTCAACGCGTTGACATGCGGCCTGCCCGCCTGGTACTTGCGTCTTCGGAGAAACCGATCCACCCATCATCTCTCCCGCACTTCCGTTTTCAGCAAGAGATAGGAAAGCCGGACCATTGATGTGGTTACAGATCAGCGGCGGTTGACACAACCGCGGCTACAACGTTGCGTTGATACTTCGCGCGCAATGAAAAATCGCCAGGCTGCAATTCCATTCATCTTCATCACGGTCATGCTCGACATGTTGGCGCTGGGGTTGATCGCGCCGGTGTTGCCGAAATTGATTCTCGATTTCCTCGGCGGCAACATGAACTCGGCCGCAACGTGGAATGGCATTTTCGGCACCGTGTTTGCCCTGATGCAATTCTTCTTCTCACCGGTGCTCGGTGTTTTGTCCGACAAATACGGCCGCCGGCCGGTGATTCTTCTGTCGAACCTCGGTCTCGGCCTCGACTACATCGTGATGGCGCTCTCGCCCACGATCGGATGGCTCTTTCTCGGACGCATCATCTCTGGAATCACTGCATCCAGTATTCCAACAGCGATGGCCTACATAGCAGACGTGACACCGAAAGAAAAACGTGCCGGGGCTTTCGGTATGATCGGCGTAGCGTTCGGAGTCGGGTTTATTCTCGGCCCCGGAATTGGCGGCCCATTGGGCGACATTGATGTTCGGCTTCCGTTTTGGGTCGCGGCTGGATTCAGTCTGGCCAACTGGCTTTATGGTTACATTTTCGTTCCCGAATCGCTGCGAGACGAACATCGCAAGGAATTCACGTTGCGCCGCGCAAATCCCATCGGATCGCTGGTGTTGCTTCGCTCACATCCGGAGCTGTGGAAGCTCGCGAGCCTCCAATTTCTTGCCTACGTCTCGCACGAGGTTTTCGTGATCTGGGCGCTCTACGCGATTTATCGTTATTCGTGGAGCCAAACGATGATCGGCGCCTCGCTCGCGGTCGTGGGCATTTTCACGGCGGCGATTTCCGGTGGACTCACCGGTCGCATCGTGGCGTGGCTCGGTGAACGCCGCACACTTTATATCGGCCAGTTCTTTGGCGCAGTGGGAATGGTCATCGCCGGTCTCGCTAGAACGAGCTTGGTTTACATCGCGTCGATCCCGGTGATTTCGATGTGGAACATTTCGTTCCCGGCAGCGCAAGGCATGATGACTCATCGCGTTAGTGAGCGTGAACAAGGCGAATTGCAGGGAGCGATTCAGAGCCTCCGATCCATTGCGTTCGTGATCGGACCTTTTTTGTTCTCGGGAATATTCGCGTGGTTCATCGATCCAAAGCGCGCGTCTCATATTCCCGGTGCGCCTTACTATTTTGCAGCGGCGCTATTGTTCACTGCGATGTTGCTGGCGCTGCGCGTGCAACAACCGCAATTTGATCAGCCAAGCGGCAAACCAATCGAACCAAGCGAAATCGTTCCGCCAGGTGGGATTGCCCCCGGTGAAATCGCGCCAGTCGCTAATCCTACACAAGAAAACATTTGAATACTCGCGCCGCGGAAACTATTTGGAGGATGTGAACGCGACCACACGCTGCGTTGCCGTTGCCATTGCGATCTGCTCATGGATCGCGGTCTCGAATCATTGCGCGTTCGCGGCGGTCGCAACGGAAATCGACAAGGCGCAAACAGAGTGCCCATTCCATTCCAAGCCTGCGAAACAAAAGGAACAATCATCGCAGGTGCAGTGCTGCAAAATCCTGCGCGCCGTTGTTTTTGCGAAGACAAAAGATTGGGCACGCGATGATGCGAAATTCTGCGACGCGAATTTTCCCGTTCAGGCGGGCGCGTTCATTGTGTATTCGTCGCGGGCTGTTGCGCCGCTATTACTCGACACTGGACCACCCGGCGCATTTTCGTTCGCTGAATTGATCTTGCAGCAGAGCCTTCTCGCTCACGCTCCGCCTTTCCCGGCGTAGAGCAGTTGCAACTGCGTGCTGTTTGTAGGGCAACCGCTGCGGTTGCCGTGTTCCCCGCTGGCAGGCCAGGCGCCTGCCCTACAACCAGACGAAAATGCGAAAACACATTGCAGCCATAATCGCGAGCGCGCTTGTGCTGTCGGTGACCCACACGGTGATTGCACAGCACTCACATCGCGAGCACCAGACCGAGCAAGCGTACGCTCAGGGGCGCGAGCACGAGCAGGAGCAAGAGCAGAAGAAGGAAAAGATGCAGAATTACACCTGCCCGATGCATCCCGAAGTCATAACTGATCATCCGGGAAATTGTCCGAAATGCGGTATGAAACTTGTGCCAGTGAAAGAGAAGAAACGCCGAACGTCCAACGTCCAACGCTCAACGTCGAAGGTAGAGGCGATTGACCCCAGTCACCACGAGCACGATCACCCGCCTTCGGTCGCCGCGGCGACCCACGGCGCGGCAGGCGAGCATGAGCACCAAAAAATGCAGATGGAGATGCACTCCACCATCGATCTCGCTGATCCGATGAGCCGCGAAGGCTCGGGCACAAGCTGGCTGCCGGATTCGTCGCCAATGTACGGGCACATGTTCATGTTCAGCGAGAACATGCTGATGTTGCACGGCGCGATTTTCCCGCGCTACACAAACGTGAGCACGCGGCGCGGCGATGATCGGCTCGACGCGCCCAACTGGTTCATGGCAATGTTTTCCCATCCGTTCGGCGAAAGCACTCAGTTCGGCTCGCGCTTAATGATGAGCCTCGATCCGCTCACTGAAGGCGGACGCGGTTATCCGCTTCTGTTTCAAACCGGTGAATCGTGGAACGGAGAGGCATTGCACGACCGCCAACATCCGCACGATCTCTTCGACGAACTTTCGTTCAGCCTATCGCAAAAATTCGAGCGCGATCTCAGCGCGTACATCTATTTCGGTTATCCGGGTGAGCCGGCGCTCGGTCCGCCAGCATTCATGCATCGCCCGTCGGCAATGGACGATCCAGATGCGCCGATCGGACATCACTGGCAGGATTCCACGCACATCACATTTGGCGTTGCGACCCTCGGCCTGCAATGGCGCGATATAAAACTCGAGGGCAGCATCTTCACCGGGCGCGAGCCAGATGAAGACCGATACGATTTCGACCGGCCGCGTTTTGATTCATACAGCGGCCGCCTCTCCTGGAACCCGACACGAAATCTGGCGCTGCAAGTTTCGTACGGTTACATCAAGAGTCCTGAAGAACTCCATCCCGAAACCAAAATCCATCGCACCACTGCCTCGGCCATTTACAACCTTCCGCTCGGCCACGATACCAACTGGTCGAACACGTTTGTCTGGGGCCAGAACAACGCCACCGAAGAAGGCAAAACGCAATCGTTCCTGATCGAATCAAATTACCAGCGTGGCCGCGACACGGTTTACCTTCGCTGGGAACGCGTGCAGAAATCCGGGCACGAACTTGTTCTCAAGCCTTTCGATGAATCCGAAATTTTTCCGGTGAGCGGGTACTCGCTCGGTTACGTGCGCGACCTGTCGCACGGAAATGGCATCGACGTCGGTCTCGGAACCCAATTCACCATAAACGACCGCCCCGATTCTCTCGATCGCTATTACGGCGATGATCTTGGCTACGCCTTCCAATTTTTCCTGCGTATCCGTCCCTCGTTGCACGCTCACGGCGAGCATGACCATGGAGAGCAAATTCCCGGAATGGGAAAATAATAATCGTTAGTCCAAAGACGACGGCGTTGGGAAGTCGTCACTGCTTCAAACCGAGAATAGATTCTAGCTTCGACACCCCGCGACCGTGCATGTTAAGACATGCCACCAAATGAAAAATCTATGGCTCGCGCTCGCATTGTTTGTCGGTAGCGGATCAACTCTTTTTGGCAACGGCGGGGCCTGGCAAACTGGAATTCCGGCAACGGGTAACGCCAGTGCCTCGAAAAACGACGAGTACACCGACGTCACGATCGAAAATGAAACGCTGAAAATTGATCTGCACCCGGAGTACGCGGACGTGACTGTCCGTTACCGTGTGCACAACACAGGATCGAAGGTGCAACAGGATTTCTTCTTTCCGGTCGAGCGTTGGGGAGCAAATCCAGACTCCGACAGGGAGGAAAAGAGTGACGATATCGATCATTACCAAATCAGCGTTGATGGAAAAGAATTGAAATGGACCAACGTGGCCGGACCGAAGGAAAAAAGCAGCGAAACCAAAGAAGGAACCAGCGAAGCGAACCAGGAAAGCAGCGAACCGAAAGAGGAAGAAAGCAGCGAAGCGGAGGGAGAAAAGAGCGAAGCGGAAGAAGAAAGCAGCGAAGAGGAAGACGGCGAAACGACTTCGGGCCCGTTCTGGCAAGAAGACGTGTCCACGATCAAGTCATGGAAGAAATCGGTGATTCCCTTCGAGCGAAATCAGACGCGGGACGTGACGATTCGTTACAATGCGCGCTACTCCGAAAACGACGAATCGGTCTCGGATGATTCGCACATCAGCAACGCGACCTTTGCATATTCGCTGTCGCCTGCAGCAACGTGGAAAGGACCGATCGGCAAAGGCAAAATTGAGATCAATATCCTGCACCCTGAGCCTGAAGATGTCTCGATCGAGAAACCGAAGGAGCGGTTCAAGAAAATCAGCGATACGCGTTACGAATGGGAATTTGAAAACCTGAAGCCAACGCTGGCGGACGATATCCGTATCGTCGCGCATTCGAAATACGATTCGTATCCGACTGGTTATTCCGAAGAGGAACTGCAGAGTGGCGCTGAGTACGTCATTCGGGGCAACCAGTACTTTCTCGAGCACACTGATTACGATGCGACTGCTAGCTCGACTCTGGGGCCGCAAGGCAAACACCATTACGAGGTCGAGAACATCAAAGGGCGTTCGGACGAAGGATCACCATGGGCTGAAGGCGCCAAAGATGATGGCATCGGCGAAAGCATCACATTAAACGTGAAACGCCCTTTGCCGCTCTATGGCATCCAAATTCGACCAGGATATTGGGATCCCGGCGCCGATAACCCATGGAAAAAGAATAACCGTGTTTCTGCTCTCGAAATAACACTGAATGACGAGCGGACGTTCACCGAAACAATTCCTGATGAGACATTCGAAAAGCCGTATCTCGTCCGCGTGCGCGATTATGCGAAGCCGGTCAACAAAATCAAAATGGTGATTAAGGGCGTGCACCGCGGCACGCAGTTTCGCGACACGTGCATTTCGCTCGTTGAGTTGCGTGCTCCGCTTAGCAAAAAACCTAAAATTCAGGGCGCGCGATGAACGCGCGAGGAGCCGCGATTTGCTTTGCGACGCTACTGGTTGGCGCCACGCTCGCAGCTGTCGAGGCGAGCCCTTTGCCCATTTATATCGAAGACAATCACGCCGGCACGTTTTACTGGCTGGCTCAAAAGATCGATCTCGACCAGCCGTGCACGCTCATCCTTTTCGATGCGCATAGCGACGCATCTGGCATTTTCGACTCCGATAAGATTCGTTATGCGCTTCGAAATGTTGCGTCTACGCAGGAGCGCCAAGCGCTGCTCGATCGCTGGCGCAGCAAAGGCGCCGTTCAATGCTTCAACTGGATCGAGCCGCTCATGCCGGCGCCGATTGAAAAAGTCATTTGGGTGCCG
>Ga0137375_10007943_pt1 | contig 12623 bp, 10 predicted proteins | sample SagtaG_24_FD_104936 | JGI IMG/M metagenome (GOLD analysis project Ga0137375, IMG submission 104936) | Vadose zone soil microbial communities from Sagehorn Ranch, Mendocino, California, USA - Sage1_R_113_16 metaG | ecosystem: Environmental > Terrestrial > Soil > Vadose zone | place: USA... | reverse complement strand
CTCGACGGTCGCTCGGCGGCGCTCCACGCCTGGCGGGCGGCCGTCGCCAGCGCGCTCGACGAGATCGCGGCCGGGCGGCTCGACAAGGTGGTGCTCGCCCGCGAGGCGGTGGTCGAGGCCGACCGGCCGTTCCCGCGGGCGGCGCTGCTGCGGCGCCTACGGGCGCGCGAGGCCGGGACGCTGCTGTACGCCAGCGGCGGCTTCCTCGGCGCCAGCCCGGAGCTGCTGGTGAGCAGGCGGGGCGCGACCGCGGTCTCCCGGCCGATGGCCGGCACGGCGGCGCTCGGCGCGACCGCCGCCGAGGCCGACGACCTGGCCCGCCTGGCAGACTCCCCCAAGGAGGCGGTCGAGCACCGCCTGGTGGTCGAGGCGGTCGCCGAGGGCCTGGCCAAGGTCGCCGACCGGGTCGAGGTGGGCCGCCCGGAGGTGGTGCGCCTCACCACCGTCGCCCACCTGGCCACAAAGGTCGCCGCAACGCTCACCGAGCCGCTGCCGTCGGCGCTGGAGCTGGCCGGCCTGCTCCAGCCGACCCCGGCGGTGGCCGGCACCCCAAGGGACGCCGCGCTTGCCGCCATCGCCGCCCTCGAGCCGTTCGACCGGGGCCGCTACGCCGGCCCGGTCGGCTGGGTGGACGCCGCCGGGGACGGCGAGTGGGCGGTCGCACTGCGCTGCGCCGAGCTGCACGGTCGCCGGGCCCGGCTGCTCGCCGGGGCCGGCATCGTCCCCGGCTCCGACCCGGACGCCGAGTGGGCCGAGACCGAGCACAAGCTCAAGGCCATGCTGGAGGTCCTCCTCGGCGGCTGACCGACGCTCCGGACGCGTGGCCGCCGCCCAGCCTAGCCGCCGACCGCGGCGGCGACCGCCTCGGTCAGCGCCCGGTGGCGGGCCAGGTTGGCGGCCCGGTCGCTGCTGACCAGCAGCAGCTCGGTGCCGCCGCCGGCGAGCGCCGCCTCCAGCGCCGGCAGCAGGTCGGTGGCCTTCTCCACCCTCCGGCAGGGCAGGCGGGCGGCGGCGGCCAGGGCGGCCAGGTCGAGGCCGTGGGGGGTGCCGAACAGCGGCTCGAACAGGTCGGCGGCCAGCTCGGCCTGCGGCAGGAACGAGAAGATCCCGCCGCCGCCGTTGTCGCAGACGACCAGCGCGGCGCCGCGGGCCCGGCCGGCCGCCCCCAGCAGGCTGGAGGCGTCGTGGAGCAGGGTAAGGTCGCCGCACAGTGCCGCCACCGGCTCGTCGCCGGCCGCGGCCACCCCGAGGGCGGTGGCCACGAACCCGTCGATCCCGGACAGGCCCCGGTTGGCGACGAACCGGAGGCCCTCGCGTGGCCGCGCGAACGCGTCCAGGTCGCGGACCGGCATGCTGGCGCCGACCACCAGCGTGGCACCGTCGGGCAGGCCGGCGACCAGGTCGCGGGCGACCCGCCCCTCGAACGGCTCCGCCCACTCGTCCAGCAGCCCGTCGATCGCCCGCCTGGCCAGCCGCTCCGCCTCCAGCCAGGCGGCCAGCCAGGCGCCGCGCCCCGAGCGGCCGGCGCGCCTGCCACCCTCCCCGGCCGCGCCGGCGCCGCCGGGGACGCCGAGGTCGGCCGCCACGGCGCCGAGCAGCGCCGACGGGTCGGCCAGCAGGCGCAGGGCGGCGCCGCGGCCAGGGTCCAGCCAGCCGCCGGCCGGGTCGACCAGCACCTGGGGGACCGACGGGTCCAGCCAGCCGGCCAGCGCCTTGCTGGTCGGCCCGCCGCCGACCCGCACCACCAGCTCGGGACGGTGGGCGGCGGCGAACCCCGGAGCCCGCAGCAGGCCGTCGTAGGTGGAGACCGCCTGGGGGCCGCGGCGGGCGCCGGAGACCGGGTCGGCCAGCACCGGCCAGCCGCTGGCCGCGGCGAACGCGTCGGCCGCCGCCGGCGCCAGCTCCGCCCCCCAGCCGGCCACCAGCAGCCCGCGGGGCGCGGCCCGCACCGCCCCTGCCAGCTCGGCCGCCTCCTCCGGCGACGGCGGCCGGCGGCCGGCCGGCGCCGCCGTCCACGGCGCCCCGCCAGGCCGCCCGGGCGCCGGCGCGCCGCCGAGCCGCGGCCACGCGCCCCGCCCGGCGTCCTGCGGCCTGCCGCCGGAGCCGGATGGAACCAGCGGCTCGGCGAACGCGAGGTTCAGGTGCACCGGGCCCGCCGGGGGGGTGGTCGCCGCCGCCCAGGCGCGGCTGGCGAGCGAACGCCAGTAGCGGCCGGCGTCCGGGTCGTCGCCGGCCGCGCCCACCTCGCAGAACCAGCGCACCGCCGCCCCGTACAGCTTGAGCTGGTCGGTGGTCTGGTTGGCGCCGGTCCCGCGCAGCTCCGGCGGCCGGTCGGCGGTCAGCACCAGCAGCGGCGTGCGGGCGTGGTCGGCCTCCAGCACCGCCGGGTGGAGGTTGGCGGCCGCCGTCCCCGAGGTACAGAGCACCGCCGCCGGCCTGCCCGAGCGCTTGGCCGCGCCGAGCGCGAAGAACGCCGCCGAGCGCTCGTCCACGTGCACGTGGACGCGGATCCCCGGATGCTCCGCCAGGGCCAGCGCCAGCGGCGCCGAGCGCGACCCAGGGGCCAGGCAGGCGTCGGACAGCCCCGCCCTGGCCAGCTCGTCCACCAGGGTGAGCGCCAGCCGCCTGCCCGGACCGCCGGTCAAGGTAGGCTCCTTGGATGCCCGACCAGCTCGCCGAGGGCGGGCCCGCCCTCCACGCCGTCGCCGACGGCGGGCCCGGGACGCCGGAGGCTCGGGTGGTGCTGGTCCACGGCTTCACCCAGACCCTGGCCGCCTGGGAGCCGGTCGCCGCGCGCCTGGGCGCCCGCTGGCGGGTGCTGCGGGTCGACCTGCCGGGGCACGGCGGCTCCGCGGCGGTGCGGGCCGGCTTCGCCGAGGCGGCCGGGCTGCTGGGGGCGCGCGGCGGGCGGGCCGCCTACGTCGGCTACTCGCTCGGCGGCCGGCTCTGCCTGCGCCTGGCCCTCGACCGGCCGGACCTGGTCAGGGCGCTGGTGCTGCTGAGCGCCTCGCCGGGGATCGCCGACCCGGCCGCGCGGGCCGAGCGGGTGGCCGCCGACGAGGCGCTCGCGGCAGCCATCGAGCGCGACGGCGTCGCCAGCTTCCTCGACCGCTGGCTGGCCGGGCCGCTGTTCGCGACGCTGCCGCCGGAGCGGGCCGGCCGGGCCGCGCGGCTGGCCAACACCCCCGCCGGGCTGGCCGCGGCGCTGCGCCGGCTCGGCACGGGCGCGCAGGAGCCGCTGTGGCAGCGGCTGGCCGGCCTGCGCTGCCCGACCCTGCTGCTGGCCGGCGCGCTCGACGCCAGGTTCGTCGCCGTCGCCGGGCAGATGGCCGAGGCGATCGGCGGGCGCGCGCGGGTCGCGCTGGTGCCGGGCGCCGGTCACGCCGCCCAGCTGGAGCGGCCCGCCGAGGTGGCCGCGCTGCTGGAGGGGTTCCTGGCCGAGCACCTCGAGCAGGAGCCGTCCACGAGGGCCCCGTAGGTTGCCGGCACGGCTCGGCGGCACGCTCAAGAGACCCACAGCCCGGCGGCGAGCAGCAGACCGACCGCCAGCTGCAGGCGGGCGGTGCCGGCCAGGGCGGCGAGCAGCCCCGGCCCGTCGCTGCGGCGGCGCACCAGCCGCACCGGCCCGACCGCCAGCGGCAGGGCGGCGAGGGTGACCAGCACCGGCGGGCGGGCCAGGCCGAGCAGGGCGGCCGCCAGGAAGATCCCGGCGACCACGGCGGCGAACAGGTCGCGGGCGCGGGCGCGGCCGAGGCGGACCGCCAGGGTCCGCTTGCCGGCCGCCCGGTCGCCGTCGATGTCGCGGACGTTGTTGGCGAGCAGCAGGGCGACCGCGCCCAGCCCGACCGGCACCGAGGCCGCGAGCGCGCTGGCCGGCACCCTGCCGAGCTGCACGTAGGCCGACCCGCAGGTGGCCACCACCCCGAAGAACAGCAGCACGGCCAGCTCGCCGAGCCCGGCGTAGCCGTAGGGCCGCGGCCCGCCGGTGTAGAGCACGGCGGCGGCGATCGCGGCGGCCCCGACCAGCAGCAGCCGCAGGTCCACGGCGACCGCGAGGGCCGACCCGGCAGCCGCGGCCACCGCGAAGGCGACCGCCGCCGCCCGCCTGACCTCGGCCGGCGCCGCCAGGCCGCTGGCGACCAGCCGGGTGGGGCCGAGCCTTGCCGGCGTGTCCACCCCACGGACCCCGTCGGAGTAGTCGTTGGCGTAGTTGACGCCGACCTGCAGGGCCAGGGCGACGATCAGGGCGGCCGCGGCCCGCCAGGGGTGCAGCGGCCCCTCGGCGGCCGCCGCCGCCGTGCCGACCAGCACCGGGCAGACCGCCGCGACCAAGGTTCGGGGACGGGCCCCGCGGACCCAGACGTCAGGGTTCACGTCCACTAGGGCCGGCGGGGGAACTTGGAGAAGTCGGGCCGGCGCTTCTCGCGGAAGGCGTTGCGGCCCTCCTGGGCCTCCTCGGTCATGTAGTACAGCAGGGTGGCGTCGCCGGCGAGCTGCTGCACGCCGGCCAGGCCGTCGGTGTCGGCGTTGAGGCCGGCCTTGAGCAGGCGCAGGGCCAGCGGGCTGTGCTCCAGGATCCGCCGGCACCACTCGACCGTGACCGCCTCCAGTCGGTCCAGCGGGACCACCGTGTTCACCAAGCCCATCTGGAGCGCCTGCTCGGCGTCGTACTGCCGGCACAGGAACCAGATCTCGGCGGCCTTCTTGCGCCCGACGGTGCGGGCCAGCATGCCCATCCCGTAGCCGCCGTCGAAGGAGCCGACCCGCGGGCCGGTCTGGCCGAAGCGGGCGTTGTCGGCCGCGACCGTCAGGTCGCAGACCAGGTGCAGCACGTGCCCGCCGCCGACGGCGTAGCCGGCCACCATGGCGATCACCGGCTTGGGCAGGCGCCGGATCTGGATCTGGAGGTCGAGCACGTTGAGGCGGCCGACGCCACGCTCGTCCAGGTAGCCGTCCTCGCCGCGGATGCGCTGGTCGCCGCCGGAGCAGAAGGCCTCGCTGCCCTCGCCGGTGAGGACCACCACCCCGACCGCCGGGTCGTCGCGAGCCAGTTCGAAGGCGGCCTGCAGTTCGAACAGGGTCTTGGGCCGGAACGCGTTGCGCACCTCCGGCCGGCAGATGGTGACCTTCGCGATCCCCTCGGCCGTCTCGTAGCGGATGTCGGTCCAGCTTCCCTGCCGCTGCCAGTCCACCGGGGTTCGCGCTCCTGTTCGACGGGGCTCGTCCTGGTAGCGTACCTGGGTGCCCGAGTCTGTTCATGTGCTGGCCGTCGCCCTGCGCGGCCAGCGCGCCGCCGCCGCGCTGGTCGCGGCCTGGGAGGCCGGCGAGGCGGTCCTGCCCCTCGACCCGCTGGCGCCACCGCGGGAGCTGCGGCGGGTGCTGGCCGCCGCCCGCCCCACCCACCTGCTGGACGCGGACGGCCGCCGCCGCCTGCCCGGCGGGGAACCGGCGGAGCCGGGCACGGCCGCGGTGGTCGCGACCTCCGGGACCGGCGGCGCTCCCAAGGCGGTCGAGCTGGGCGCCGACGCCGTCGGAGCCGCCGCCCTCGCCGTCTCCACCGCCCTTGACGCCGGCGATGGGGACGGCTGGCTGTGCTGCCTGCCGCTGCACGGCGTCGCCGGCCTGGCGGTGGTGGCGCGCGCCTGGCACACCGGCCTGCCCGTGGAGGTCCACGAGCGCTTCGACCCCGCACGGGTGGCCGCCGCCGCCGGCCGGGCCACCCTGGTGTCGCTGGTGCCGACGATGCTGCGCCGCCTGCTGGACACCGGCGCCGAGCTGGGACGCTTCCGGCGGGTGCTGCTCGGCGGCGGGCTGCTGCCACCCGACCTGGTCGCCCGGCTGCCGACCGCCAGAACGACCGTGGTCCGCACCTACGGCCTGACCGAGACCGTCGGCGGGGTGGTCCACGACGGCCATCCGCTCCAAGGGGTGGAGCTGCGGATCGCCCCCGACGGCGAGATCGGGCTGCGCGGGCCGACCCTGTTCCGCCGCTACCGCGGCGATCCCGAACGCACCGCGGCGGCGCTGCGCGGCGGCTGGCTGTGGACCGGGGACGTCGGGCGGCTGGAGCGGGACGGCCGGCTGGTGGTGCTCGGCCGCCGCGACGACCTGATCGTCACCGGCGGCGTCAACGTCCACCCGGTCGAGGTCGAGACGGTCCTGGCCGCCCACCCGGCGGTCGTCGAGGTCGGCGTCTGTGGCCAGCCCGACCCCGAATGGGGCCAGCGGGTGGCCGCGTTCGTGGTGCCGAGCGACCCGGCGGCCCCGCCGTCCCTGGCGGAGCTGCGGGCGTTCGCGCTGGAGCGGCTGCCGGCGGCCAAGGCGCCAAGGCAGCTGGCAGTGGTGGCGGCCCTGCCAAGGGGCCAGTCGGGCAAGCTGCTACGCCGCCTGCTGGCTCAGCCGGCCTCGCCGGCCGCCAGCTCGGGCACCCGCGCGCCGACGGGGAAGCCGACGTAGACCCGCGAGCCCGGCGCCACCCGGCGCAGGCCACCGAACACCCGCCGCCACAGCAGCCGCTCCAGCTCGTCCAGCCGCCCGTAGACCTCCTCGTCGGTGACCACCCCCTGCTCGTGGCCCCGCCAGACGGCGGCCGCCTCCAGATCGACGAAGGCCGTGCGATCGTGCTCCTGCGTCACGACTTGCCCCCCCAGGTGCGTCGTCCGTCACTGCACACCACTCGGTGACGGGATTCTTCCATAAACGTCCACGAAGGGGAACGCGACGATCGCAACCTCCCTGTTTGCCGAAGCCCGATACCATAGGATTGCGGGGCTTGCAGCCGCATACCCGGCGACCTTGGAGGGGAGGTGCCCGTGAGCTCCGAGGTCGACCGTGCCGCGGACACCGCAGAGCTGCCCAAGGTACCCGAGGCACCCGACGGACCGCCGGAGGCGCCGTCCGAGGCGCAGGCCGACGACGTCCCCGGGCGGCCGCTCGGCCGGCGGATGCGGGCCCTCGCGGCACGGTCCAGGCACCCGTTCGCGCACGGCCCGGCCGCCGAGCGGCCGCTCGAGCCGCTGATCGCCGCCCACCGCGCCGCCCACCCCAAGGGCGACACCCAGATGCTCCAGCTGGCCTACGAGGTCGCCGAGCGCGAGCACCGCGGCCAGCACCGCACCAGCGGCGACCCGTTCATCACCCATCCGCTGGCGGTCGCCATCATCCTCGCCGAGCTCGGCATGGACACCACCACCCTGGTCGCCGCGCTGCTGCACGACACGGTCGAGGACACCGGCTACACCCTGGAGGAGGCGACCGACGAGTTCGGCGACGAGGTCGCCCACCTGGTCGACGGGGTCACCAAGCTCGACAAGATGGAGTTCGGCGACGCCGCCGAGGCCGAGACCATCCGCAAGATGATCGTTGCCATGGCCCTGGATCTCAGGGTGCTGATCATCAAGCTCGCCGACCGGCTGCACAACATGCGCACCCTGCAGTTCCAGCCGCCCCACAAGCAGGAGCGGACCGCGAGGGCTACCCTGGAGGTGCTCGCCCCGCTGGCCAACCGGCTCGGGCTGCAGGTGCTCAAGCGGGACCTGGAGGACCTCGCCTTCGCCACCGTGCACCCCGAGGAGTACGACGAGATCGTCCAGGCCGTCGCCAGGCGCTCGGCGGCCCGCCGCGAGCACGTGGCCGTGCTCAGCCGCCAGATCCAGTCGGACCTGCGATCGGCCAAGATCAAGGCGGCGGTCAGCAGCCACCCCAGGCACTACTACTCGATCTACCAGACGATGCTGGAGCGGGGCAGTCGCGAGATCCACGACCCGCCGCGGCTGCTGGTGGTCGTCGCCGGCGGGCCCAGCGACTGCTACATCGCGCTGGGCGCCGTCCATGGCCGCTGGCACCCGGTGCCGGGGCGCTTCAAGGACTTCATCGCCGCGCCGAAGCTCAACCTCTACCAGTCGCTGCACACCACCGTGATCGGCCCGGGCGAGGAGCCGGTCGAGGTGCACATCCGCACCGAGGCGATGCACCGAACCGCCGAGTACGGGGTGGTCGCCCACGCCAGGGAGCCGCGCCACCGCCGGGCCGGCCCCCAGCCCGACCCGGCCGGCAACGCCGACGACCTGCTCTGGCTGCACCGGCTGCTGGACTGGCAGCGGGCCGTCTCCGACCCGGGGGAGTTCCTTGCGTCGCTGCGCTCCGACCTCTCCGACCAGGAGGTGCTGGTCTTCACCCCGAAGGGGGACGCGCTGACCCTGCCGCTGGGCGCCACCCCCGTGGACATGGCCTACGCGCTGCGGACCGAGCTGGGCCACCGGTGTATCGGGGCCAGGGTCAACGGCCAGCTGGTGCCGCTGGCCAGCACCCTGGCCGACGGGGACGTGGTCGAGGTGCTCACCTCCGCCTCGGAGTACCCGGGGCCGTCCAAGGAATGGCTCGGCTCCGTCAGGAGCCCCCAGGCGCACGTCAAGATCCGCCAGTGGCTGGCAGAGCAGCACCGCGACGACGCCATCGAGACCGGCCAGCAGGCGATCGACCAGGCACTCTCCGATCAGGGCTGGTCGCTGCAGCGGGCCACCGAGGACGGCTCGCTGGCGATGCTCGACTACGCCGACCTCGAGGCGATGTACCGGGCGGTGGGGCAGCAGCAGCTCTCCGCCCAGTCGGTCGCCCAGTGGCTGGTCACGGTCCTCGGGGGGTCGCGAGGTCCCGACGCCGATCCCGCCACCTAGTTTGCTACGTGCGCAACTCCCGGCTCGCTGACGCGGTATATCAGCAGGCCCGCTACTGCCTCGCCGGCGCCTGTCTACCACGACGCCCCTGCGCGCTGCGGGATCGGCACACGCCAACTTGCGGCAGCTCGCCAACTGGCTGGTCGGCATCCTCCACGGCTGCCTTACTACGGGTAGGGCTACCGCGAGGCGACTGCCAGGGCCCACACCGAGCAAGCCCAGCCCAACGCTTGACACTCCCAGCCCACAGTATGTCTGACGTCTACCCCGGGCTGATCGGTCGTACGAAGGAACCGCGGAATTCGGCAGAGTCAGGAATCCGCTGCAGCATAGCTCTGGCGTCGGCATTCCCTTTTGTCGAGCCTCCACGGGCCGACGAAGGTAACGAAGTATCCCGGCTTGAGCCCAGGGGAGTTGAGCACCTGCGCCGGGTAGTCGCTAGAGCGAAGTACGCGCGCCTGGCGGACGCCCCGCTCACGAAGCTGAGCGGCCTTCCTCTCAGCCGTGCTGCGGTTGGCTTCGCTGGCGACCTGGATGATGTAGGCCGGATGGTTCCAGATTGGCCAACGCTGGCCAAGTGAGGCGCGGCGGGGCGGAAGTCGCTGGCGGATCGGGGGGCGTCGTCTTCGCAGGGTCCTCAGCGCGGGCACGACGATCACGGCGATCAGGACCAGCACGATCGCCACAAGCGCGCCGAGCAGGAAACCGCGGGCACCGGGCCGCTGGCCGCGCTCATCCGTTCGTACGTAGATCCTGCCCCGTTTCCGGTAGCGGCGGACCCAGGTTCTCCGCACCGCCCACCCCAAATGGGCACGTCGAGCCGTAGCTTACCGCCAACGGCCCGACTCCGGTCTTACCCCGCCACAGCCCTCACGAAGGCAAGTTCCTTGTGCCCGCACGCCTTCGCCCGACCTGCCGAAGGGCGATGAGGGCGTGATCTGGATCGAGCACCGCTGCACCATGTGAATGGTAAGCGGGCAGGCCAGCCGGTCCAGCTCGCGCCGTGGCACCGGGAGCTGCCGGCACGCTGCGCCGGATGGTCCGCCGGCAATACGGCATGTGCTGATGGGCGTCCCGCAAGGTTGGGAAGTCCACGTTGGGCGCGGCGCTGGCGCTGCGGCTGCCCGGGGACGGGCGAGTTACGGCGACAGGTCCACGGCCGGCAGTACGACGATGAGCGGGATCCTCACCAACGCCAGGACCATCAAGCCGTCGACGGGGGAACCGCACGAACGCTTCCCGCAGTCTGCTGCCACTCCCGCCCCCTCGCGCAAGACCGCCGGAGCCTGCTCATCGCGCTGGACGCGGGCCAGGATCATCGCCACAGTCTGTCCCGCCCTGGAGTCGAGAAGTAGCCACACGTTAGTGACGCGTTGTACGATCTCCCTAATTAGTGCGATATGGATAAGGGGGTCGTAGTGGCTACACGAGCTGTTGAGCCAAGGAAGAGCTCCGAGCAGCACGCTCCATCCCCGTCGTCACAGCAGAGCACTGCTGCCCATTTGGCTCTAAATAACAGAATCGCGGACAAGCAGTTTGAGATCGCCGGAGCGCATACACTCCAGCGCCTTTGTATCGCATGGCTCTTTCCGGTCAATCTGGTGTTACTTGGCCTTGTCTATGTCGGAGTAACGTTTCTTCCATGGGAGCCGGGCCGCGGTCGCTTGGTCCTCGCTGTCGTCGGCACCATCGGCGTGTTGATCTCGGCTCTCCTCGCGGTCGACATGTGGTGGAATCAGCGCGAAGGGATCCGCAAGAAGAGCCTCGAGCTAACAAAGCTCCGGGACGAGAAGAGGCTACTGCTTTCGGTCGATGTGGACGACGTCCTCGGGGCGCAGCGTCGCTACCGGGACGAGATCCTTTTCTTCATCACCGAGTATCGGGAGGACTCCCGAAAGAATCGTCGGACTCACAACGTCCTGCAGTCGATCATCATCGCTGGCTCGATCGCTGCGAGCACAGTGACAGGTGCCATCGGGCAGCAACCGCTGTTCAAGTGGCTGGCAGTAACCCTCACCCTCACCGTCGGCATCGCGGCCGGGTTCACCGGCTACTTCAAGTTCCGCGAGCGGGCGATGAACCAGCGGCAAACTGCTGACGCCATCGAGCACGAGTTCAACGCTGCTGAGCTGGGCATCGGGAGATTCTTGAATGTAGACGGGACGCGGATTTTGGCGCTATTGGCGGCGGAGGTGGAGTTCCTCAGACAGGAACAACGCAAGCGGGAGCAACAGTTGGAGCAGCCCGCTGAGTCGCGCATTCAAACCGAATGAACAGCGCCCGGATGGTTGGACCGCTCCGACGTCTATCTGATCATGCCGCTGCGGTCGTGGTGTCCTGGTAGGTCTTCGAGTGCGGTGGCCGAGCCGGCCGATCAGCCACTGGGTGTTGTAGGTCTCCACGAAGGTGGTGACGGCCTGGCGGAGCTCGTCGCCGGTGTCGTGCAGCTGCGCCCACGGGCACTGCTCCTTGAGCGTGCGAATCCAGCGTTCGGCGCAGCCGTTGGTATCCGGCTCGCCGAGGAAGACGGCGTCGTCGGCGATGCCCAGCCAGCCGACCGAGCCCAGGAAGTGGCCCGAGCGGTATTGCGGCCCCCAGTCGTGGCGCAGCGCAATCCCTCGGGCGATGTTGGCACCCAGGCCACCGAAGCGGTCGATCACCGCGTCATAGACCGGCTGCAGGGCGGCGAAGCGGTCGCCGACCTTGGCCACGTCGGCCCACGCCTTGGCGGTGTAGTGATCCACCACCGCGAAGACCCATACCCAGCCGGCGCAGCTGCGTCCTCAACCGTTACCAGTTCAGGGAGCGTTTGTGGTGCTCCCTGGCTGGTACCCCTGCTCGGGATTCCTCCCCCCGGCTGCCAGAGCCGGGGCTTGGTTCTGGTGTCGTCGGCCCCCGCCACCTCGCGGTGGTCTTCCAGGGCCTCGCACGCCCGCACTTGCAGCGCGAGCCTGCCCGCCGTGGTCGCCCACGTACGGCACCGGGGCGGCAACTCCACCCCGCTGGACATCCCGGTCGACGGCGACCGGTCCAGTCACGGAGATTCAACGCCGCGTTGGCATTGCGGTCCACCAGCCTCCCACAGCTGGGGCAGTGCCACACCCGCTCGCCGAGCCGGAGATCGGCCCGGTAACCGCCGCAGCCGTGATGGGTCTTGGAGGAAGCAAACCACCGATCGGCGACCACAAGCCGGCCACCCTCCCGCGCGCACTTGTAGGCCAAGAGCCGCCGAACCTTCCCGATGCCGGCCTGCGCGACGCCGCGGCGAAACCCCCGACGGCCCATCCCGCGGGCCATCGCGGCCACGTTGAGATCCTCGACCACGATGGTGCCGTAGCGGCGGGCGAGCTGGGTGGTCAGGGTGTGGAGATGGTGAGCGCGGAGGTTTGCCGCTCGCCGGTCAAGCGCCGCCAGCTTGGCGTTCGCCTGGCGGTGGGCTCGGGAGCCGACGATCCGGCGGGAGCGCTGCCGGGCCACCCGGCGACGCTGTTGGTGCACTGCAGCCCATGGGGCGGGATGCGCAATGGGCTGGATGGTGCCGTCGCTGTGGGCGATGACCGCCCACTCCCGCCCAATCCCCAGGTCGATCCCACAGCGGGCCTCCGGCTCCGTAGGGATAGCGGGCGGCTGGCAGACGATCGCCTGCACCGACACCACCAGCCGGCCCCCGTCCCGGCCCTGCTCGGACAGGGTCATCGACAGGATCCGCGCCCGGCCCTTGACGACCAGCCGCTGCAGCCGACGGGTGTTCTCCTTGCAGCGCAGCCGCCCAACCACCGGCAAGACGAGGTGGCGACGGTCGGGCTCCAGGCGCATCGCCCCAGTGGTAAAGCGCACCCGGCCACGGTCGCGATGGCGGGCCTTGAACCTGGGAACCCGACCCGTCGCCCCGTCCGACGACCGTGCTTGGCGTCCGACCAGTTGTGCAGCCCTTGCACCAGGTCGGCG
>Ga0137375_10007942_pt1 | contig 12623 bp, 9 predicted proteins | sample SagtaG_24_FD_104936 | JGI IMG/M metagenome (GOLD analysis project Ga0137375, IMG submission 104936) | Vadose zone soil microbial communities from Sagehorn Ranch, Mendocino, California, USA - Sage1_R_113_16 metaG | ecosystem: Environmental > Terrestrial > Soil > Vadose zone | place: USA... | reverse complement strand
CGGCAGCAGCACCGGCACCAGCAGCACCGGCGGCGGCACCAACAGCACCAGCGGCACCAGCGGCGGCACCAGCAGCACCGGCGGCGGCACCGGCGGCGGAGGCGAGGGGAAGAACGGCGAGGGGAAGAACGGCGAGGGGAAGAACGGGGTGCTGGTGCAGGTCACCATGCCCGCCACAATGCTGATGGGCCTGATCGAACACGGCGCCGAACGGGGCGGGTACGGACCCATCCCCGCCCAGGTGGCCCGGGAACTGGCCGCCGACACCCAAACCCGAACGGCACGACGCGAACGACGAACCACCACCATTCTGAGAATGAATGGCCGCTAGTCCGACGTTGCGTGGGCTGTGATACGTGAATCCCAGGGTTGAGCTGAGGGTTCATCGTCGCGGATTGTGGTCGTTGTGGTGAGCGCCAGGGGTCAGGGGGATTGGTGGCGTCCATAAGCTCAAGGCTTGGCAATGGTCCAGTGGTTCGGATTCGGATTCGGATTCGACCAGCATGTGGCCACGGCGGTGTCGGTGCCAGTGAAGTGGACCCGTTGACACAACCCCACACGTACCGCAGTACCGCACGCAGGGCAGGCGGCGCCACTGGCCGGCTGGGCCGGAGGCCGCGGGCCGGTACGGCGGGCAGTGGTGCTGCCCACCACGCCGATCCCGCCGCGGCTAGGGGGAGGCCGGTCCGGAGCGGCTCAGCCGTACACCTCCAGTTCGTAGATCCGCGCCGCGTTGTCGGCGATCTGGGTCGGCGTCGTGACGTTCAGCCGCACGTACCGCGCCTGCACGGCGGCGACCGGGTGGCTGGTCACGTTGACGGTGTTGGTTGTGACGGTCACCACCGTGGTCCAGAGTGACCCGTCGGTGGAGACCTCGACGGTGAACGCCCGGGTGTTCAAGGCGACCTGCTCGCCGCCCGCGCCGGCGTGCCGCACCGTGAAGCTGCGCACCGTCCAGGCCGAGCCGAGGTCCACCCGCAACCACCTCGGGCTGGCCCCGGAGCACCACTTGTCGGAGTTGCCGCCGGAGACGCTGCCGTTCACCGCCTTGTCCGGCGTCTCGGTGGATGTGCAGGAGGCCGTCCCAGTGGCCGGCCGGTTCAGCGCCAGGTTGGTCACGGTGCCCACGCCGACCGCGAAGACGTGCAGCTTGCCCCGGTCGGTGGCGGCCGGCAGCGTCACCGAGGCCACCTGCCTGCCCGCGGCGAGCGGGCGCGGCGCGGACGCGAGCAGGTAGGTGGCGACGTTGTCGGTGCCGCCGCCCTGGCTGTTGCGGTACGGCGTGGCGGCCACCACCGCCTCGCCCGCGGTGGGCTGCGCCGAGCCCGCGTTGAGCGTCCAGTCCGACAGGGTGACCGGCACCTGCTGGCTGGACCCGTCGGTGTAGTTGACCACCGCGGTGCCGGTCGACGGACCGTTCGTGGCGCTGCCCAGGAAGGAGATCGAGCCGGACCCCGACACCGCCACGGTCTGGCCGTGCGCCGTGAGGTCGCTGGCCACCCCGGAGCCCGCGGCCGGCCAGCCGAAGGTGATGCCGTTCACGTCCAGGGTGCCGCCGGAGCGGACCCCGGCCGCCGCGAGCGCCTGCGCCGAGTAGCTGAAGCCGTGACCGTCGTAGTCGGCGGCCGCCCGGTTGGTGTCGTCCGAGACGCCCACGTTGTCGGGCGACCCCTCGCCGTCGCGGAAGCTGGGCGGCGCGTCCGCCGGGCCGGCGCCCCAGCCGGTGTTCGGCGAGGTGCCGAGGGTGTAGTCCAGGGTGCCGCCGTCGGCCACGAACGACTCGGGCAGCCACGGCCTGGTGCTGGCCGCCCCGTTCACCGACAGCGACTGGACGTAGAAGGTGCCGGCCGCCGCGCCGGGCGCGTTGATCTGGATGGTCTGCCCGGACGGGCGGGTGATGGTGACCGCCGGGAACAGCGGGCTGGCCAGCGCCAGTTCGGCCCGCCCGGGCACCACCGGGTACATGCCGAGCGCACCCCACACGTACGCCGACGACGTCTCGCCCAGGTCGTCGTTGCCGACCTCGCCGTCCGGCCCGGACCGGTACAGCGTGTTGACCGCCTGCCGCACCGTGGCCTGCGTCTTGTACGGCGCGCCGGCGTAGTCGTACAGCCACGGCGTCTGCAGGGTGGGCTCGTTGCCCAGGTATGCGTACGGCTGGTTCGGCCCGGCGTTGAGCTGCCAGGCGCCGGTGGGGTCGTGGAAGAACGCGTCCAGCCGGGACACCGCCGCCGCGTTGCCGCCCATCGCGTCGAACAGCGCGCGCACGTTGAACGGCACCATCCAGTGGTACTGCGCGCCGTTGCCCTCCACGTACGGCCCGCTGCTGCCGGGGCTGAACGACGGCCACGACCCGTCGGTGTTGCGCGGCTGGATGTACCGGTTCGCCGGGTTGAACAGGTTCCGCCAGTTCTGCGCGCGGGCCATGAACCGCTGGTACGTCGCGGTGTCGCCGAGCCGCCGCGCCAGCGCCGCGATGCCGAAGTCCGCGGAGTCGTACTCCAGGTGCGTCGAGGTCGGGCCCCAGATCCCGGACGCGCCGGCCGGCAGGTACCCCAGGTACTGAAACTGCGCCAGCCCCGGCCGCGGGTAGTACTCCTGGTAGTGCAGGTTGACCGTGGTGGCGTCCTTCACCAGCGACGCCAGCGCGCCGGTCGCGTCGAAGCCGGTGGCCCCGAAGGCGTACATGCTGGCCACGATCGACGCGTACGGGTCGCCCACCATCACGCCCTGGAAGTCGTTGTTCTGCGACCAGCGGTCCCACACGTCGCCGGTGGCGCGCGCGTTGGCGAGCATGGTCTGCGCGATGTCGGCGGCCTCGGCCGGTGCCACCAGGGCCAGTAGCTGCATTTCCGAGCGGTACACGTCCCAGCCGGAGAAGTTCGCGTACGCCGCGTGGCCGGCCGGCACGGTGTCCGTCGGCGGGTTGTCCCGGCCCGGGCCGAACCGCGGGTACTGCCCGTTCACGTCGCTGAACACGTTCGGCTGGAGCAGGCAGTGGTACAGCGCGGTGTAGAAGATCCGGAGCTGGTCGGCGGTGCCGCCGGTGACCGCGATGGCCGACAGTCGCTGGTTCCACGCGTCGCGGGTCGCCTGCCGCACCTGGTCGAAGCTGCGGCCGGCCTGCTCGGTGGTCGCGTTGAGCTGGGCGTTGGCCACGCTGACGTACGACACCCCGACCCGGACGTCGACCTGGGTGCCGGCCGCGGTGTCGAAGGTGACGAACCCGCCGACGCCGGTGCCGGACACCAGCACGTCGGGGTGCGTCTGCGGCACCGGGGTGCTGGTGACCGGGCCGCGGGCGGTGGGCGCCCCGGTCGGGGTCCGCTTGTCGGTCGCCTGCGGGGTCAGGGCAGGACCTGATCCGCGGGCGGCCACCGAGCCGGTGGTGACGGTGCCGCCGTTCCAGGTGCCGAGGCTGGCGAAGGGCCGGTCGAAGCTGGCCGAGAAGTAGACCTTGTAGGTGTTGGCGCCGCCGCAGAACCCGCCGCTGGCGGCGTACCCGCTGACCGTGCGGGCGGCCGGGTCGATGTTCACCTGGGAGTCCGAGACGCCGTTGATCGAACCGGACACCTTGAACAGCACCGATGCCGCCTGGCCCGCCGGGTAGCCGAACCGGCCCATGCCCGAGCGGGTGGTGGCGGTGAGCTCGGCCCGGGCGCCGCTGTCCAGGTTCACCCGGTAGTAGCCGGCCGACGCCGCCTCGTTGCCGTGCGAGAACGTGGACCAGTACCGGCTGGCGTCGGTCTGCGGCGAGGTGGTGACGGTGCCCGGGTACGGCATGATCGGGATGTCCTCGGCCGCGCTGCAGCCGGCCCCGGAGAAGTGCGTCAGGCTGAAGTCGCGGATCCGGTTGTCGTCGTAGAAGTAGCCGCCGTGCTGCGTGGTGACCGTGTCCGGGCTCCACTGCACCATGCCGAACGGGGCGTCCGCGCCCGGGAAGGTGTTGCCCGAGCCGCCGCCGGTGCCGAAGTCCGGACCGCCGGGCCTGGTGCCGACGAACGGGTTGACGTACTGCACGTAGTCGGCGGCCGCTGACGCGGGTAACGCGCCCGGCCCGACCGCCACCACCGTCGCGGCCGCCGCCACCACCACCGTCGCGGCGATCGGCAGCAACGCGGCAGCCAGGCGCAGATTCGGCCACCGGCGCATGACACCTCCATGCGACATCGTTGTCAGCATTGCCGAGCAAACTATCTATGTTCGGGCATTTCGGCGTCAATCACTCAGAGGCCTGATCCGCAGGGTGGCCAGCCCGTCACCCACCGGAATCTGAACCGGTTTCCGGTCGGCGCGCGTTGGTTCCTCATGACGCTCTGCGGCTACCGATCATCGGCTGCCCCGGACGGCCAGGGAGGCGACGGTGACCATGACCGACCACTTGGCGGACCAGGCGCAGGAGTCGCCGACTCCTGCCTGCCCGAGGTGCGGCAAGCTGTCGGACCGGGATCACCACTCATGGAACTTCCGGGTGCGCGGCGAGACGCCGATGCAGCGGGTGGACCGGTCCTACGTGGAGTTGCTGCAGGAGGTCCGGGTCGCGCAGACCGGCGTGCAGATCGTGCTTGCGTTCCTGCTCTGGCTGGCGTACTCGCCGAACTTCACCGGCTTCGGCACCTCCTGGCGGGTGCTCTACGTCGGCGGCCTGGTCTCCGGCCTGGCGGCCGCCGCGTTCCTGATTGCGCCGGCCTGCTGCCACCGGCTGATCTACGGCCGCCGGCTCAAGCCGGAACTGGTGCGGGTCGCGAACCGGCTCACCATCTGCGGCCTGGGCTGCCTGCTCGCCGCGGTCGGGTGCGTCCTGGCCCTGGTCATCGGGCCGATCGCCGGTGGCCCGGTCGGCGCCGCCGTCAGCGCGACCGTCATCGCGCTGTTCGGCTCCGTCTGGTACGTCCTGCCGGTCATACTCCGTTCCCGCCACAAACCCGACTGCCCCGACTGCGACACCTCCACCCGGTACGCGGCCTGACCTCCCTAACCGCCCAGCCGGACCCTGACCTGCCGACCCGCACCCTGGCCCCGGGCCGCGACCTGCGTTGCTACTCCGGGGCCAGCTGCAGGTAGTAGCGCTGGGCGATGATCCGGAAGTCGCGGTCGGCATGCACCAGGACGGCATCGGTCCGCGACGCCACCGCGGCGATCAGGCAGTCGACATGGCTGCGCGGGGTGTCGCCGGAGGAGCGGACCATCCGGTAAATCCGGGCCGCCTCGTGGTAGTCCAACGCGGCGTCAACCAGCAGCAGCGGGAACGCCCCGGCCAGCTTCTCCAGCCGGCCGATGGTCCTGGGTCCGGCACCGGCCAGCAGCTCCATGATCACCGGCTCGGTCAGGAAGATAGCCTCCTGCTTCTGGATGAGTTGATCAACGTACTCGCAGGCGGCCGACCCGGTGTCGCGCAGATACTCGATCCACGCCGACGTGTCGACGAGGTAGTCCGTCAAGGCAGCAGCTCCACCTTCTCATCGCGCATCTCGTCCAGGTCGCCCTCCCAGCCCATGCCGCGGAGGCTGAGCAGGAACTCCTTGGTCACCGGCGTGCCGACCAGCCGGCGCAGGGCCAGGTCGACGGCGTCCTTCTTGGTCTTCAGCCCGTACTTGCGCATCGCGGCGTCGACCAGGTCGTCGTCGACGTCGATATTGGTGCGTGTCATACACCTATGATACTCAAGATCGGCCCCGCTCGCTTCGGCGGCGTCCGGGGCAGCCCGGGGCGCGCCGGGGCGGCCGGGCGAGCCGGCTCAGGACCCGTCGGGCCGCTTGGCCAGCGCGGCGGCGGCCTCGGGGCCCTGCTCGAGCAGCACGGTGAAGCCCGCCTCGTCCAGCACGGGCACGCCGAGCTGGATGGCCTTGTCGTACTTCGAGCCCGGGTTGTCGCCCGCCACGACGAAGCTGGTCTTCTTCGACACCGACCCGGATGCCTTGCCGCCGCGGGTCTGGATGGCCTCGGTGGCGCCGTCCCGGCTGTAGCCGTCCATGCTGCCGGTGACCACCACGGTGATCCCCTCCAGTGGGCGCGGCGCGGACTGGACCTGCTCGGCCAGCCGCACCCCGGCGGCCCGCCACTTCTCCACCACGGCGCGGTGCCAGTCCACCGCGAACCACTCGCGCACGGCCGTAGCGATGGTCGGCCCCACCCCGTCGGCCGCGGCCAACTCCCCCTCCGACGCCGCCGCGATCCGGTCCACCGAGCCGAACTCGCGGGCCAGTGCCTGCGCCGCGGTGGGGCCCACGTGCCTGATCGACAGCGCAACCAACACCCTCCACAGTGGACGGTGCTTGGCCTGCTCCAGGTTGTCCAGCAGCTTGGTCGCGTTCGCGGTCAGGCCGCCGTCCTTGCGCGTGAAGAACGGGCTGGTGGCCAGCTCCTGCTCGGTGAGTGCGAACACGTCGCCCTCGTCCTCGATCAGGCCGGAGTCGAGCAGTGCCACCGCCGCCTCGTAGCCGAGCACCTCGATGTCGAAGCCGCCGCGGCCGGCCAGGTGGAACAGCCGCTCGCGGAGCTGGGCCGGACAGGAGCGCGTGTTCGGGCAGCGGATGTCGACGTCGGCCTCCTTCTCCCGGGCCAGCTCGGTGCCGCACGCCGGGCAGTGCGTCGGCATCACGAACTCCTGCTCGGTGCCGTCCCGCAGGGCGACGACCGGGCCGACGATCTCCGGGATCACGTCGCCGGCCTTGCGCAGCACCACGGTGTCGCCGATCAGCACACCCTTGCGCTTGACCTCCTGCGCGTTGTGCAGCGTCGCCTGAACCACGGTCGAGCCGGCCACCCGCACCGGCTCCATCACCGCGTACGGCGTGACCCGGCCGGTGCGGCCGACGTTCACCCGGATCTCCAGCAGCTTGGTGTTGACCTCCTCCGGGGGGTACTTGAACGCGATGGCCCACCGCGGCGCGCGGCTGGTGGAGCCGAGCCGGCGCTGGATGGCCAGCTCGTCGACCTTCACCACCACACCGTCGATCTCGTGCTCCAGCGAGTGCCGGTGCTCGCGGTAGTGCTCGACGTACTCCTGCACCCCGGCGAGGTCAGGGACCACCCGGAACCGGTCGGTGGTCGGCAGCCCCCACCCGCGCAGCCGCTGGTACCACTCCGACTGGCGGGCCACCGCGGGGGCGGCGCGGTGCGCCCCGACGCCGTGCAGTACCAGCCGGAGCGGCCGCTGCGCGCTGATCCGCGGGTCCTTCTGCCGCAGCGAGCCGGCGGCGGCGCTGCGCGGGTTGGCGAACGGCGCCTTGCCGGCCGCCACCAGCTCCGCGTTCAGGTCCTCGAAGCCGTCGACCGGGAAGTAGACCTCGCCGCGGACCTCCAGCAGCTCGGGGACGTCGTCGCCGGCCAGCCGCTCCGGCACGCTGTCGATGGTGCGGACGTTCGGCGTGACGTCCTCGCCGGTGCGGCCGTCGCCGCGGGTGGCGGCGCGGACCAGCCGGCCCCGCTCGTACAGCAGCGCGACGGCCAGCCCGTCCACCTTGATCTCGCACAGGTACGTCGGCGTGCCGCCGGCGTCCCGCTCCACCCGGTGCGCCCAGGCGGTGAGCTCCTCGGTGGAGAAGGCGTTGTCCAGGCTGAGCATCCGCTCCACGTGCTCGACCGGGGTGAACAGCGTGGAGTACGTCCCGCCGACCCGCTGGGTGGGCGAGCCCGGCGTGCGCAGCGCCGGGAACTCCTCCTCCAGCGCCTCCAGATCGCGCAGCAACTGATCGTACTCGGCGTCGCTGACGGTTGGCGCGTCGAGCACGTAGTACCGGTACTGGTTCTCGTCGATGCGCTGGGCCAGGTCGGCATGCCGGTCCCGCGCGGCCGGGGTCGGCTCGGCGCCGGCGCGGCGTTCGGCGTCGGCGCTGACGGTCGGCTCGTCGTTCTCGTCGTTCTCGCTCATCGAGGCTGACGCTACCGCGCGGGTACGACGATCCCGGCGGTCCCGTCCCCGTGTCAGGCGCGACGGCGGTTCCATCCTCCGCCTGGCCGCAGGCTCGCTGTCGGTCCTGACAGCGCGACTACCCGGCCAGCTCGCGGGCGGTGTCGCGGGCCGCTCGCAGGGCGGCGCGGGCGTACGCCGGGGTGGCGCCGGCCAGGCCGCAGGCGGGGGTGACCACCACCTGCCGGCGTAGCTGCTCCTCGCCGAACCCGAGCCGCCGCCACAGCGCCCGGGCCGGCTCGGCCAGTCGCTTCGGCTCCAACCGGCTGCCCGGGTCGGTGGCCGGCACCAGGCCCAGCCACAGCGCGGTACCCGCCTGGACCGCCTCGCCCAGGATGTCGTCGTCCGGCAGCAGCTCCGCGTCCAGCGACACCGCGCCCGCACCGGCCGCCCGCAGCAGCCGGACCGGGGCGCCCGGCGCGCAGCAGTGCACCACGGTCGGGGCGTCCGGCACGGCCGCCATCACCAGCCGCAGGGTGTCCTCGACCACCTGCTCCTCGATCGCCCGCAGGGTGCCGAAGCCGCTCGCGGTGGGCAGCCGGCCGACCAGCACCGACGGCAGCAGCGGCTCGTCCCACTGCATCACCAGCTCGGCACCAGGCACCCGGCCACGCACCCGGCTGGCGTACGCGCCGGCCCCCTCGGCCAGCGACTGGGCCAGGTCCCGGGTGGCGCCCGGGTCGGCCACCACCTTGTCGCCCCGCGTGAGCTCGACCGACCCGGCCAGCGCCCAGGGCCCGGCGACCTGGATCTTGAACGGGCCGGAGTACCCCAGCGCGCCGGTCTCCAGCACGTCCAGGTCGCGCTCGATCAGGTCCCGGGCCCGCCGCACGTCCACGCCCGGTCGGCCAACCAACCGCCAGCCGGACGGTTGCAGGTCCACCGCGAGGTCGACCAGCAGCGCCGCCGCCCGGCCGACCATGTCCGCGCCGGGGCCGCGGGCCGGAAGCTCCGGCTGGTGCGGCAGGTCGGGTAGCTCGCCCAGCACGACGCGCAGCGCCTCGGCCATGTCGGTCCCGGGCATCGAGCCGACGCCGGTCGCGGTGCCGGCCGGCCACGGGTAGTCAGCCATTGGCAGAGCGTATGCCCGTCGGTCGGCGCCCGTCCGCGGTGGTCACCCGGTTCAGCGCCGCGCGGCGGACGCCGGGCCGCAGCACCCGCGCCCGGTGAGCACCCGGAGCAGCGCCCGCCCCTCCTGGTGGGCACCGGGCCGCCTCAGCGCCGCGCGGCGGGCACCGGGGCTCAGCGCCGACGGTCGGTCGGCACCAGGGACAGCGCCAGCCTGGGACACAGCGTCACCGCGCGGCGGGCGTGCTTGGCCAGGCTGGCCGGCACCGCGCCGTCGGCCAGGATCGGGTACCCCCACTCGTCCAGGGCCACCAGCTCCGGCGCCACCTCGGCGCACACGCCGTGCGCCCGGCACTCGATCATGTCCACCCGCAGCTTGTCCGCCACGGCACTCACCGCCATCCCTGGTCCGGCGACGGTACCGCCGGTATCGGCAGCAGCGGCCGCTGCGACAGCCCCGGGCAGCCCCCGCGGGCGAGGTGTTCGGCCACGTCGGCGGCGAACACGTGCAGCGCGGTGTTGACCAGCTGCACCACGCCGTCCGGGTGGGCGCAGGCTCCGCGCCGGTTCACCATCGCCATCCGGAACCGCGCCCGGTCCCAGGCCTGGCGGTCCCGGCCCCAGGTCAGCCGGGCCAGGTCGTCCACGATCGCCGGGGTGCCGTTGAAGCACGGCCCGCACTGCCGGGCGTTCTGCGCGGCCAGCCAGCCGGCCACCCGCACCGTCTCGGCCAGCCCGCACGCGCCCGCGGCCAGCCCGAACAGCACCCCGGCGCCGGGGACGCAGCCGAGCACGTCCCGCGACTCGGGGGTGAGCGGCTGGGCCATCGTCTCGCCGGCCGGCAGCCACGCCCCGCCGTACCCGCCGAGCAGCATCGCCTGCCACGGCTCGCTCGCCCCGCCGGCCAGCTTCAGCACGTCCGCCGCGGACACCCCGACCGGCACCTCGTAGACCCCGGGCCGGCGCACCGCCCCCGACAGCGTGACCAGCCAGGTGCCGGGCGAGGCGGCGGTGCCGGCCTGCCGGAACCAGTCCGCACCGTGCCGGGCGATCAGCGCCAGGTGCGCGTACGTCTCGGTGTTGGACACCAGCGTCGGCTTGCCCTTGACGCCGTCCCGGTACGCCGAGACCGAACGCGGCTTGCCCGGGCCGCCGTTGACGAAGTTGGCCAGCGCGGTGGACTCGCTGGAGATGTACCAGTTCGGCGACTCGACCACGGACAGCTTGACACCCGCGCCCCAGCCGCCGGCGGCCCGTTCGGCGACGGCGGCGCGCAGCACCGGCAGCAGGCCGACGCCGCGGTGCACGCAGACGGTCACCTCACGGGCGCCGACCGCCAGCGCGGCCAACTCGGCGCCGTCCAGCACCAGGTGCGGCACGACCCGCAGCAGCAGCTTGTCCTTGGCCGCCGCCGGCTCGCTCTCCGCGCCGTTCACGATCACGTACGCGCCGCCGGCCTTGGCGCCGTTGGCGGCCACCGTGGCCAGCTTCCGCCCGGTCGGGAACCAGGCCCCGCCGCGCCCGCGCAGGCCGGCCTGGGTGATCGCCTCCACCAGCCAGGGTGCCGCTCCGATGGGCAGCGGCCCGTGGTCGCGCGCGTGCTCGGCCAGGCCGGCCGGCGCGTTGGTGCGCAGCCAGCCGGCGAGCAGCCGGGGCGGCACCTCGGCGTACCGGGACGGCGCGGCGACCGAGTGCTCCGCGCCGGTCGGCTGGGCGACCGGGTATCCCGCGCCGGTCGGCGGAGCGTCCACGGCGGTCGGCGCCTGCGTGAGCCCGCGGTAGCGGTACCTGGGCTCGGTCATGCCGGCCTCCCCAGGGCCACGTCGCGGGAACCGGACAGCCGGTAGCCGCCCGCCGTCACCACCGCGGCGACGCACACCAGGTCGAAGCCGAGCACCCACGGCCGGTCGGTGCCGATGCCGATCCCGTGCGCCACCGCGAGCGGCCACGCGGCGTAGGTGGTCCAGTGCAGCAGCCGCCACGCGGTGTGCCCGAGCCGGACCCGCAGCAGGCTGGTCAGCACGACCAGCAGCAGGATGTCGCTGGCCAGGGCGCCCAGGCCGAGCCAGAGCGGGACGTACGGCGACAGGAACGGCACGAACGCGTCGATGAGGTCCACCGGCACGTACCGGTCGATGACCACCATCACCACGTGCAGCGTCAGCAGCCCTACCGAGATCAGCGACATGTTGCGGTGCAGCGCCTCGGTGACGAACCGCGGCCAGCGCGGCGACGCCACCCGGCCGGCGGTGAGCAGGCCCAGCACCACGGTGGTGGTGAACGCGGCCAGCAGCACGAACCCGCTGCTGCGCGAGAGGTACCACAGCGTGCTCTTGCCGATCAGCGGCCCCGCCAGGTGAACGGTGCTCATTGCTCGGCTCCGCGCTCGTTCCGCTCCTCGGACCCGCACTCCCAGCACCCCGCGCGGTCAGTCCGCAGGGCGGGCCCTGCGATGCTCGCTCGCTGTCGCCTCACGGTGCTCATTGCTCGGCTCCGCGCTCGTTCCGCTCCTCGGACCCGCACTCCCAGCACCCCGCGCGGTCAGCCCGCAGCGCGGGCCCTGCGATGCTCGCTCGCTGTCGCCTCGCGGTGCTCATTGCTCGGCTCCGCGCTCGTTCCGCTCCTCGGACCCGCACTCCCAGCACCTCATGCGGCCACCCCCTCCTGCTGCGCCGGCCAGCCGGCGACGGTGTGCACGGTGCCGTCGGCGGCGACCAGCCGGGCCGGCAGGCCGCGGTCGGCCAGCCAGCCCGGGGCGGCCGGGCCGAGGATCATCGCCGCGGTGGCCGCGGTGTTGGCACCCACGCAGTCGGCGGCCGCCACCGACACGCACCGCCAGGTGGGCTCGGCGGGCAGGCCGGTGCGCGGGTCGATCAGGTGGTGCACCGGCCGGCCGGCGCGGCGCCAGGCGCGGACCGTGCGGCTGGAGGTGGCCAGCCCGCCGGAGCGGACGGTGACCACCTGGCCGGGCAGTTCGCGGCCGGCCCGGTGGTGCTCGGTGACCCGGACCCGCCAGCCGTCCGGGGTGGTACCGCCGATGGCCAGGTCGCCGCCGAGGTTCACCAGCACGGCGCAGCCGAACGCCCCGGCCAGCGCGGACGCGGCCAGGTCGGCGGCCCAGGCCTTGGCGGTGGCGCCGAGGTCGAGCGCGACACCGGCCGGCAGGGTGACCGCGCCGAGCGCGTCGTCCACGGTGACCGCGCGCCAGCCGGCCGCTGGTACCGGCCGGATCGGCGCCGGGTCGTCGGCCGGGATGGCCGCGAAGTCGCGGTCGTAGCCGATCGCGGCCAGCGCCGGCCCGACGGTGGGGTCGACCAGCCCCCCAGACTGGTCGGCCGCCGTCAGCGCCACCCGGATGGCGGTCAGCAGCATCGGGTCCACCACGGCGGTACGGCCCGCCGTTCCCGTTCCGCCGGCTGTCCCGGCTGTGCCCCCGGCGCCGGCTGTGTCCGCGGCGCCTGTGCCCGCGACGCCGCCTGTGCCCGCGGGGCCGCCTGTGCCCGCGGGGCCGGCTGTGCCCGCGCCGGCGGCGGCGTTCAGCCGGGACAGCGCCGAGTCGGTACGGAACCGGCTGCAGGCGCGGTCGATCCGGTCCAGCAGCACGCGCAGTTCGGCCTCGGCGTCGGGGAGCACGGCGTCGTCG
>Ga0137375_10007941_pt1 | contig 12625 bp, 8 predicted proteins | sample SagtaG_24_FD_104936 | JGI IMG/M metagenome (GOLD analysis project Ga0137375, IMG submission 104936) | Vadose zone soil microbial communities from Sagehorn Ranch, Mendocino, California, USA - Sage1_R_113_16 metaG | ecosystem: Environmental > Terrestrial > Soil > Vadose zone | place: USA... | reverse complement strand
GGCATTATGGGGAAAGCGTCGTCCTACGGGTACTCGACCCACGCAATGCGCCGCAGTCGATCGGCCAACTCGGCTTTTGGCAACCCATCACCGCAAAACTGCATCAGCTCCTGCAGCGTACCACGGGTCTGCTCCTGATTACCGGGCCTACCGGTAGCGGCAAAAGTACCACGCTCTATGCCGCTTTGAAAACCCTCTATCGGCCTGAAATTACTGTGCTGACCGCGGAGGATCCAGTCGAATACGTCTATGACGAATTTACGCAATGCGAGATCAACGACAAAATTGGGAACACCTTCGCCCACTATCTCCGCTCTTTCCTCCGCCATGACCCTGAAGTCATTATGATCGGAGAGATTCGAGATGAAGAGACGGCCGAGATGGCCTTGCGAGCCGCCCAGACTGGTCATTTGGTTTTGAGTACCTTGCATACCAATGACGCCATTGGGGCCATACCCCGCCTGCTGGATCTCGGGACTGACGCCAATCTGATCACGTCGTGCCTGCTGGGCGTGCTCTCACAACGACTTGTCCGCAAGGTCTGTGCGATCTGCAAGGAGCCATACACCCCCGCTGCGGACCTCCTCAGCGAGTTCTTCGAGCAGCCACCAGTCGGTATATGTTGGTATAGAGGCAAAGGGTGCGCGCACTGCAACTATACGGGATATAAAGGGCGTATGGTGGTAGCAGAACTGTGGCTACCCACCGATGAGGAAGTTGTCCTCATCAATAAAGCGGCACCATTTGATGAAATCAAGCTGTGTTCCTATAAGAACACGCTTCTGATGGCAGATGACGTGTTCGACAAGCTCTGTGGCGGGCAAACAAATCTGGAAGAGCTGATTCGTACCCTCCCCTACGCGTGCATAGACCAAATGCGGCACATTGCACAGGCGCGTCTGCTGTCTGCTTCCAGGCGCGTTGCGTGAGGTGAGCATCTCCTAGCACCACTACCATGGTAGTCAAAAGGGCTCTGTCAGCATGCGCACCAACGCGGTCAACACCGGGTTCCCATCTAGGCATGACTCCGCATCTTCCCTGGCAATGCGAGGAGTCGAAGTTCGCATATGCCGTCTCAGAATGCCCTTTGCATGAGAGCTGACACAACCTCTCTTTCCCTCATACACGTTCATAATCTATACAAACTGTCCTTCCTCATGTGACATGTTGTCAGTAATATGTAACCTTTTAGCTTGACATACGGCGGCTCTGACCACAGACTTGGGGAGTACAATGGCACCGTTAGCCTCCAATGTGCCTCACTGCAACTGTCTAGCTGGCTTTGGCACTGGTTTTGCCCTGCACCACTGTGGAAGGCACGGGACAGTCCTGCACAGCAAATATCTTTATGTCCCGCATACGGAGTAAAGCTCAGGCAAGACAAGAGGTCTACAGCGAAAAGAGTTGAGCAAACATGGGGACTAGAGGAAAGGAAGATGGCATGAAAAAGAGTGCTTTATCCTGGCGCAGCCGCGGCGTGATGAGCGTATTACGCCTTGCGCTGATCTTGCTCGTAGGGCTTGTGCTTGGGGAAGCCACAACCACGGCACAGAGCCATAAGCCGGGTGGGGCGTCAGCCGCGAGTGCTGAGGTCACGGGACAAGAAACTGCGGTGTTGACGGATGCACCACTGGTTCCCCCACCCATCACACGCGACCATCCCACCAAAGTCATCGTCAAGCTGGAAGTGCGGGAAGTAGTCCAGCGGCTGGCCGATGGTGTGGACTATGTCTTCTGGACTTTTGGCGGCCGCGTCCCGGGGAAATTTATCCGCGTCAAACATGGGGATGTGGTAGAGTTTCACCTAAACAATCATCCCAATAGCAAAATGCCACACAATGTCGATTTGCATGCCGTCACTGGTCCTGGGGGCGGTGCGACCTCCACGTTTACCGCTCCTGGCCACAGCTCGCAGTTCTCGTTCACCGCGCTCAACCCCGGGCTGTATGTCTATCACTGCGCCACGGCACCTGTAGGGATGCACATTGCCAATGGCATGTACGGCCTGATTCTGGTGGAGCCACGGGAAGGCTTGCCGCCCGTCGATCGTGAATATTACCTCATGCAGAGCGAGTTCTACACCAAAGGGCGCCATGGTGAAGAGGGGTTACAGCCCTTTGACATGGACAGAGCGATTGATGAGCGTCCGACCTATGTGGTGTTCAACGGTGCCGTCAATGCCCTGGTAGGCGATAATGCCCTGAAGGCGAACGTGGGCGAAACCGTCCGCCTCTTCGTTGGCAATGGCGGACCGAATCTGGTGTCGTCGTTCCACGTTATTGGAGAGATTTTTGATCGGGTCTACGCGGAAGGTGGCACCGCGGTACGGCAGGAAAATGTACAGACAACGCTGATCCCAGCCGGTGGCTCGGCCATTGTGGAGTTCAAGCTCGAGGTGCCAGGCACGTACATTCTCGTGGATCATTCCATCTTTCGCACGTTCAACAAGGGTGCCCTCGCTATGCTCAAAGTCGACGGACCAGACAACAAGCTGGTGTATTCCGGCAAGGAGGTTGACGAAACCTACCTTGGGGAGCAGGCACCGGACGGCTATGCAGCAGCCCAGAGAATTGCCACACTCGAGAAAAAGGTCGAGGAGGCGATCAAGCAGACCCCAACCATCGTTACCATGACCAAAGAGATCCAGATGGAGAAAGGTAAGCTCGTCTTTATGCAAACCTGTGCGGTCTGTCATCAGACGAGTGGCCAGGGCTTGCCAAATGTCTTTCCCCCACTCGCAGGTTCTGACTTCCTGATGGCCGATAAGGCCCGGAGTATGCGCATCGTGTTGCGCGGCACATCTGGACCGATCATCGTCAATGGGACCAAATATGACAGCGTGATGCCCCCCGTCGTACAACTGACCGATGAACAGGTGGCGCATGTGCTCACCTATGTCCGCAACAGTTGGGGGAATACGGGGGAAGCTGTCTCTCCAGACGAAGTAAGGCTGGTGCGTGAAGATCATAATTAGGCAGCTGTGGATGAGTACGGTTTTCCTGGTCGCCCTGGAGTGCTGTGGTCTCCTGCTGGCGATGGTGTGGACCGCCTGGGCAGCACCAGCTGAAGGAGGGGTGCAGGCGCCGCCGTCGGGCATGCAATATATCGTCGCAGGTGTCTACGTTCCCCTGTTCAAAGAGGAAGGAGCGGAGCAACTGACCCCGGTGGCACCATTTTATCTCGATATCTATCCAGTGACGAATGCGCAGTACGTTGCCTTCATCCAGGCCAATCCGCGCTGGCGGCGCGCGCAGGTGTCCCCCCTGTTGGCCGATGCGGCGTACCTGCGTCATTGGCAGGCAGACGTCCCACCTCCGGAGGTGGCCACCACGGTCGCCCAGCGTCCTGTAACGTATGTCTCCTGGTTTGCGGCGCGCGCGTATTGCCGATGGCAGCAGAAGCGACTGCCCAGCACCGTAGAGTGGGAATACGTGGCCCGCGCCAGTGAAACGGTACCGGATGGACACCAAGACCCCGCATATCAGGCGCGTCTCCTGGAGTGGTATACTCTCCCTGCTCCCGCCGTCCCCCCACTTATTGGTAGTGGACAGAAGAACTATTGGGGGATCCATGACCTGCACGGCAGCATGTGGGAGTGGGTTGCCGATTTCCAGACTGCCTTCGGCACTGGCGCCGCACGCGGTGATAAGGAGTCCGAGCGTGATCGCTTTTGCGGTTCTGGGGTATTCGGGGTATCGGAGCAAGAGCGGGTAAATTACCCTGCCTTCATGCGCTACGCCTATCGCAGTAGTTTGCGCGGGACATATACCGTACACAACCTGGGATTTCGGTGTGCAAAGGATCTGCCATGAGGCTGTGTCGGCGGTTGAGCGCTCTTGCCGTTCTGGTAGGGTGCCTGCTACTCGGCGCGTGGTCAGCCGCTCTGGTTGAGACCGATCACGCAGGCCACGCAGGTCACGCAGAACTCCCGGCTGCGGCGTATAGCGCCAGGTCTATCTATCAGTTAGAGTCTGTGTGGACGACGGCGACCGAACAGCCGCTGCGTTTAGGACATTTGCAGGGTAAGGTGCAGGTGCTCGCCATGGTGTATACGACCTGTGAATCTGCCTGTCCAATCATCGTCAGCCTCATGCAACTCATTGAAGCAGCACTGCCTCCAGAGCTGTGTCCCCACATTGGCTTCGTGCTGGTCACCTTTGATCCAGCACGGGATACACCCGCTGTCCTCAGCGCGTACAGCGCCAGGATGGGCCTCGATCCAATGTCCTGGTCGCTCCTCTCTGGGCCTCCTGATGACGTGCTGGAACTCGCGACGCTCCTCGGCATCAAGTACAAACGAGACCAGAGTGGCGGCTTCATCCACTCGAATGTGATCACCGTGCTGAACAAAGCCGGCGAGATTGTGCACCGCCACGAGGGACTGCAACAGGACATGACGTCAACCCTCGAAGCGATTCGTCGGGCAGTGCAGGACTGACACCAAGGCGCGAGGAAGAATACTATGCTCTCCAAATCAGCCGCACGGGCCTTCTTTCTCCTGGGTACTATCGGCTTTTCAGCCGTGTTTCTGCTCCTCACCATTGACACGATACAACGCGTCCCGGCGCAAACGAAACAGCAGAACCTGACTGCACAGGTGGTGCACGGCAAGCACCTGTGGGAGCATAACAACTGTATGGGGTGTCACACTCTGTTAGGCGAAGGCGCCTACTACGCCCCTGAGCTGACCAAGGTCTATGAGCGACGCGGGCCAGAGTTCATCAAGGCGATGTTACGCGATCCGCAGGCGATGTATCCCGGGCAGCGTAGAATGGTCAAATACAACTTTACGGACGCCGAAATCGCTGCCCTGGTGGCCTTTCTGCAATGGATTGGTGACATGGATTTGAATGGTTTTCCCGCCAAACCGACCTTGCTCCCCGTAGCCGTGCCAGCCCCGGCGACCGGCGAGGTCGTTGCCAGTCCTGAGCGGCCCAAAATCTTTAACCAGATGTGCATTGCCTGCCACAGCCTGGACGGGCAGGGCGGCGTGGTCGGCCCTGCCCTTGATGGTGTCGGCGACCGCCGGTCGTATGATAACCTGGTGGCCTGGATTACCGATCCGCCGCAACTGAAACCTGGCACACTCATGCCGAAATTGCCCCTCACGCAGACGGATATCGTCGAGCTGGCTTCATTCCTCTCAAAAATGAAGCAGCGCTAGGCATCTACGCCATTATCCCTGATGCTGCCCTCTGTCCCCGATGCTGTGACGGGGAGTAAGAGGCGAGGAGGAAGGAGAGCCATATGAAATATCAATCACAAAGGGTTGCCTACTATTTTTTTGCGGTAGCCATGCTGCTGCTGTGCCTGCAAATTGTCTACGGCTTTATCATGGCGTTTGCCCATATGGGGTATGACGGCCTGCACGACTACATTCCGTTCAACACGGCCAGGGCTAGCCACAACAACCTGCTGGTCGTGTGGCTCCTGTGCGGCTTTATGGGGGCGGCGTACTTCATTATTCCTGACGAAACGGGACGCGAACTGTTTTCGCCCACGCTCGCCCTCATCCAACTTGCTGGCCTGGTCGTCGTGGGTGTGATTGCTCTCGCCGGCTTTCACGTGAACTGGTGGGAAGGCCGTAAGTTTCTCGAAATCCCGCGCCCACTGGACTACCTGGTGGTAGTCGATGTGCTGCTGTTTATCTTCAACATTGGCCTGACCCTGTTCAGGAGTCCGCGGCGCACGACCACCAGCCTCATCCTGTTCTTCGGCCTGTTCTCCGCTGCCCTCCTCTATCTGCCTGGCATGATCGATACCACGAACCAGACGATGGATGCCTACTGGCGCTGGTGGGTGGTGCACCTGTGGGTGGAAGGTGTCTGGGAACTCATCCTGGGAGGGCTCCTGTCGTATTTGTTGATCAAGCTCACGGGGGTTGATCGTGAGGTGGTGGAAAAGTGGTTGTACGTCATCGTCGGCCTCACGTTTCTCTCCGGTATTTTGGGGACCGGTCATCACTATTACTTTATTGGGACACCGCGCTACTGGTTGTGGATCGGTGGCATCTTCAGCGCCCTGGAGCCGCTCGCCTTCCTGGGTATGGCCATGTATGCCGTCGCCATGGTGAAGCGCGGCGGGCGTCAGCATCCCAATACCATAGCCCTGCAGTGGACCGTGGGTTGTGCCATCCTGTCGGCGGTTGGGGCAGGATTCCTCGGGTTCGCCCACACCTTACCACAGGTTAACCTGTACACGCACGGCACCCTGGTCACGGCGATGCACGGCCACCTGGCCTTCTGGGGGGCCTATGCCATGATCGTCCTGGCCATGATCTCGTACTGCCTGCCCCTCCTGACCGGACGCAAGCTCTACGAGACAGGGGCAGCCGCATTCGCCTTCTGGATCTCGAATGTTGGCATGGTGAGTATGACTGGAGCCTTTGCCGTGGCGGGTGTGACGCAAGTCTATCTCGAACGCCGGGTTGGCATGGATTTTCTGGCTGTGCAAAATGAGTTGGCCATCCACTTCTTGGGCTTGATCCTGGCCGCTGGGCTATTTACGCTCGGCATTCTGGCTTTTGTCTATACGTTTGTGAAATCGGGCCTGCCGATGGGCGAGGTCGATGCGCTGGCGGCAGCCGAGGTGGCCTGATGACCAGACCCTACTATCGACCGATCCATCATGAAGTGGAGGTGTTTCAGCTTGCCTATCGCAACCAGCTCGCCCTCATGCTGAAAGGCCCCACGGGCTGCGGCAAGTCCCGCTTTGTCGAGGCAATGGCGGCTGACGTCGGGCTCCCCCTGCTCACCGTGGCGTGTCATGATGACACCTCCGCTACCGATCTCCTGGGCCGCTACCTCGTCGAGGGCGGTGACACGGTGTGGCAAGACGGTCCGCTGACTCGGGCGGTGCGCGAGGGCGCCATTCTCTACCTGGACGAGGTCACGGAAGCGCGGGAAGATATCGTGGTGGTCTTACACTCGTTGACCGATCACCGGCGGCAGATTTTTCTGGATCGCCGCAACGAAACGCTTACCGCCCCGCCAGAGTTCATGCTGGTGATCAGCTTCAACCCCGGCTACCAGCGGAGCTTCAAAGAATTAAAACCGTCGACGCGGCAGCGCTTCGTGGGTCTGAGCTTCCATTATCCTGCCCCGCCCATCGAAGCTGAGATCGTGGCGCATGAAAGCGGTGTGGATATGGCCATGGCCAGGCGGCTGGTGACCTTTGCCAATAAGGTACGCCATCTGCAGGAACTCGGCCTCGCTGCCTCCGCGTCGACACGCTTGCTCATCCATGCCGGACAGCTCATGCGTGCCGGCATGCTGCCCAGAGCAGCCTGCCACGTTGGTGTCATCGAACCTTTAACGGACGATAGCGAGACCATTACGGCCTTGCAGGATACCGCGGCGCTCATCTTATGAGTCTCGACCAAGCCTTGTTTACACTCGCCTTGCACTTGAAACGCGCTGTCTGGCGTGATAGAGCGCACGCGGCTGAGCTGGCACGCGGGGTACGCCTGGCTGATCTCCGGGCACACTTAACCCTGGTCGCCCGCGCGCTGAGCGGGGCACCTCTGGACATTCAGGAAGCGGAACACGCTGGTGGCTTTGCCGGCGACGTGCTCTACCTGCCGCGCGCCATGAGCTTCGCAGAGGACCCTGAGGCCAATGCACTGGCCTATCTCTATCGTGTGGCATACACGGTGACCTCACGCCAACTCGGGTGTGTCCTGTCCGCAGAGCATATTCAAGCTGCCGAGTTGACCACACTGTCCACGCTCCTCGCTGTGCCACCGACACTCGCGGCGCTGGAAGCTGAACTCCCTATGACCCGAGAACTCCGCCAGCGCTTCTTTCCACTCGTGCTGCGTGGTCGTCCACCCTGCCTGACCCTGCACACGCCTGCCGCCCTCCTTGAGGCGTTCACGCAGGTGCTCTTAGGCCGTGACCTGGAGGTCTGGCGCGATCAGGAGCGGGAGCACAAGGCGGGCTGGGAGTGGGTGCAGCGCAGTGTGACGATCGCCCGGCAAGGTCATGGTATCGCAGCAGCACGCGCCTTGTATGCCAGCCTGCGTCGTAGCGCTGGGCAGAAGGACGCCGCGCCAGTCGCTCCGGTCATGCTGTGGGGACAACTCATGCCCGTGCCGCCATGGCCGGCGTCAAAGGAGCCTGGAGATACCGTGCCGCAGACGTCCTTACCCACTGGCACGGAGCAGCGTGGCAAAGCGAAAGAACAGGTGCGCCGGGTCGAGCTCAACCAGCAAGACATCGACAATGACGTGCTCGTCCATACCTTCGAAAAGATTGAAACTGCCGAAGAGTTCTGCGGCGTGACTCGCACCCCGGATGGAGCGGATGAACTCGCCCAGCATGCCGAGGCGCTCGACGAACTGGACCTGCGCGACGTCGTGCGGAGCCAGACTCAGACACGGTCCATTTACCGGGCTGACGTGACCCTGGACGTGGCTATCGGAGAAGTCGAAGCAGCCGAAACGTCCAACATCACCAGGTTTCTCTACGACGAGTGGGACGGCAAGGCACGTCGATACAAACAAGCCTGGTGTAGTGTCTACGTGACCCGTCCCGCACGGCTCGCCGCGTCCTCCTCCGGCAGTGCGTATGCTACAGCAGTGTTGCGCAAACACGCCAAACACGTGCGCGACCTGCGGACAGCTTTCGACCGTCTGCGTGCTGTGCGTGTGCTCAAGAACCGCCAGCCCGATGGCGGGGAAGTAGATATCGATGCCCTCATTGATCGCTACGCCACAGTGCGCAGTGGTCATCAACCGGACGATAAGCTCTATCTCGTGCGGCGACACCAGCGGCGCGATCTTGTGACCTTGCTTCTCCTGGATCTCAGCTCTTCGACTGACTCGTGGATCAAAGGCCATCGTGTCCTTGATGTGGCCAAGGAATCGCTGCTTGTGTTGGGTGAAGTCCTGTCCTCGTACCGTGATCAAGTAGGCATTGGCGGTTTTTACAGTTACACGCGGCGGGACTGTCGCTTCGTCATACTGAAAGATTTTGCCGAGCCGTGGCCCCAGTGTAAGGCGACCCTGGTCAGTCTCGAAGCCACAGGCTATACGCGTATTGGACCTGCCATTCGACACGGGATCCATCTTCTCCAACAGCAGAAAGCCACCCAGAAACTGTTGCTGTTGATCAGCGACGGCAAACCTACCGATTACGACCGCTATGAAGGCCGCTATGGTATCGCCGACGTGCGGCAAGCCATCCGTGAGGCTGGACAGGTGCGCATTCACACCTATGCCCTGGCAGTTAACGTGCAGGCGAAGTTGTACCTGCCTGAGATGTTTGGCGCTGGCAATTATCAGATCCTGCTGCACCCCTCGCACCTTGTCCACAGCTTAGCGCAACTCTACACTCGGCTATGGTACTGAGCGTAGACCCCTGGGACATACTCTCAACTCGTAGAAGGTATTGCAGATGCTCAGCAAAGCCCGTTTCCCCCTCATGGCGCTTGGCATGCTTGCCCTCCTGACGGCGCTGTGGGGCGGGTTGGTACGGTTAGGATGGCCCTGGCCTTTGCCATGGCCGACTCTCTTCATAGCCCATGGGCCTTTGATGGTCTGTGGCTTTCTCGGCACCCTCATTGGCGTCGAGCGGGCCGTAGCCCTGGGTGTCTTCTGGCCCTATGCTGCCCCGTTGCTCACCGCTGTCGGGGCACTCGCCCTCCTTGCCGGGCTGCCGGCGCCGCCGTTGATGACGCTGGGCAGCCTGGGACTGGTGGCTATTTTTGTTGTCATCATGCATCGACAATGGGCCCTGGCCACCGTGACTATGGCTCTGGGCGCGCTACTGTGGTTGGTTGGCAACGCTTTCTGGCTGGTGGGCTGGCCAGTGGCGCAGGTCGTGCCGTGGTGGAGCGGCTTCCTGGTGCTGACCATCGCCGGGGAGCGCCTGGAATTGAGCCGTTTGCTACGGCTGTCATGGCTGCATCACGTGGTGTTTCTGCTGGCAGTGAGCATCTTTCTGGTTGGACTCATACTCTTGGCGACGGCCTCTGTGTATGGTGGGCGTGTCATCGGGGTGGGGATGGTGGCCCTGGCATGGTGGTTGCTGCGGTACGACATTGCCCGGCGGACGGTGCGGCAGACGGGATTAACGCGCTTCATTGCCGTCTGCTTACTTTCTGGCTATGTATGGCTGGGCGTGGGTGGCCTGCTCACGTGGCGCTTTGCTAGTGTACTGGCTGGGCCGTACTACGACGCGATGCTGCACACGGTCTTTGTGGGGTTTGTCTTTGCGATGATCTTTGGTCATGCTCCAATTATTATCCCGGCTATCCTGGGCCGGACCACGTCGCCGTATCATCCGGCCTTGTATGTGCCGTTACTGCTGTTGCATACCTCCCTGCTGCTCCGCGTGGTCGGGGACCTGATGGGATGGTGGCCAGGCCGCCAGTGGGGTGGATTGCTGAATGCCCTGGCTGTGCTCCTCTTCTTGATCACCCTGGGACGGGAGTTGCTGCGTCGGAAGTCACGAGACTGACCACCCAGCGCGGCGCTCTGAGCACGACGATGGTCCGCTAGAGTTGGGTCAACCTCAGGGTGCTGGGCGTCGACAGGTAATTTTATCTCTGTGCTCCTCGAGGACTCTATGTCAGTTTGGCTTCGTTCCACCATGACAAGATGTCCTCTGTAGCCTTTATCTGTTACTCTCTGCGTGGGGAAGAAGGCCACACGATCATGGGCGAGATGCCGCTCGGCATGCAGGCGCAGCTCTTACGGGTGCTCGAACAGCACCAACTCTGCCCCGTCGGCCGTGATCGCGAGGTCGCCATCAGGCAAATCATCCAACCATACACCAAAGAGGAACCCACTGTGGCATCCTTGCGTCACGCGCTTAGCCGGCGGTGGCTGGCCATAGTATTGCTCCTCAGCATACCCTATGCCATCTTTGCCGTCTTTGTCCCATGGGCCATACCACAGCCAACGCCTCCTGATCCCGAGCCCACCCAGGATGAGGTCGACGCCTCGGCCCCGTGGGACCCACATATACTGCGCGAGCCATGGATTACGGAGGACCCACAGGCCGGGTTCGCGTTTGTCCACATCTGGCAGCAGTATGGCCACCCCTTTCCTGATGCGCTGCTCAAAAAAGTGGTTGAGGCGGCCTTCCGCCCGGAAGCACCGTGGGAACACACTAAGGCCGGCATCACCCAGTTTGCGCTCTACCACGATCGCCCGTGGGTCAAAGAGGTGCTCGGACCTTTTGTGACTTATCACGCCGTCCACATTCTCGTGAATGTGGATTTCTTTGCCGGTTTAAGTCGGGCCTGGACCAAAAGCGCCATTGAGCTCGCCGCGCCGCAAGCCCCCACGTGGGTCCTGCAAGAGCTGCGGAAACTCGCGGCCATCGATGCCGCATGGGCCAAACAACTGGCGACCACCGCCGCGGCTACGGTGCCGCACGCGGTGCTCCCCCACGCCGATACGCTCCTGGCCGTTGACCCACTGTGGGCCCAGGGGCCGATACGCAAGGTCATGCAAGCCTATCCGTATGACGCCGTCCGTATACTCAGAAAATATCTCCCCGCCCCGTGGGCGCAAGACCTGTTTGCTGCCGCCGTGCTCACCGACCCACGCTGGGTTGTCGGCTTGGCGATGTCCTCCCAGGAGAGTGATCAGGCCATTATTGAAGCGCTCCAGCAGGCCACTGCTCCACCCTTACAAGTCCTGACGCAGATTGTCCAGAGTGCGTACCCGGAAGAGACGAAGGGCAGAATGGCGGTATTCGCCCAGGATATTGTGGCTGGGAGGCTCTCTCTGGAGGAAGCCGCCCGTCTCAGCAGTCAGGACCACGCCTATCTCCGGACGCTGGTGGACATGAAATTGTTGGATCGTCGTGGCGACAATAGCGCCGTGGAAACGGCGCTGCAAGAAGAGTTGCTGACGCTGATTCAGCTCATTAATAGCCTCTTTGAAAGCCCGGCAGCCATCCGGTTTCAGGCGGTAGAGCACTTGGCGGCACGTGAGCTGTACATGCTCATCACCTACAGCGACACGGACATCTTCACGAGTTCCTACCTCGGCGTGTTTGACCGGCTCCTCGCCAAGATGCGCCAAGAAGGGCTAACAGGGGATCAACTCCTCACGCAGGTCAATGAGGTCAACCTGCGGGTGTTCATGAAATCTGCTGCAGTCTTTCATCGGCTGGACAGGTTTCTCGCAACGGTCCCCTCCACGGTTGCACGGTGGTCACTGATCACGCGTTGCGTGAGCGATCTCACGTCTGGGCTGGAGGTGCCGGCGCAGGCGATGACGGCTGCGGAACTCCTTGAGGCGCCTCTCGATCTCCACACGCTGCGTTTACTTCGGGATACACTCAAGGTCGAATACGCGCGTGCGAAGCAGGAACAGAACCGGGACGCCGCGGTCATCTACGGCCTCCTCATCGCCAAACTCGTCCAGCGGCAAGCACCAGAGCTGTCCGATGCGGAGCTGACGGCCATCGCCATGCCATATCTCGCCTATCTCCCCGAGCGTAAACGTATCCCGCTGGAGAGCATTTTTCGCGAGGGGACAAGCATGCAGTGGCATTTCTTCTACAATGATGAGGATGGTCAACAATCCTTCCACAGTTTTGTGGCGCAGTATCAGCGTACAAAGGCGTGGCGTATTGAGGACCATGGCTCCTTTATCCACGTGGTGTCG
>Ga0137375_10007939_pt1 | contig 12626 bp, 10 predicted proteins | sample SagtaG_24_FD_104936 | JGI IMG/M metagenome (GOLD analysis project Ga0137375, IMG submission 104936) | Vadose zone soil microbial communities from Sagehorn Ranch, Mendocino, California, USA - Sage1_R_113_16 metaG | ecosystem: Environmental > Terrestrial > Soil > Vadose zone | place: USA... | reverse complement strand
GCTCTGCAGGACCTTGCCCGGCAGCGAGCCGATATAGGTCCGCCGATGGCCGCGGATCTCGGCTTCATCCCGCACGCCGCCCAGCGACATGCGCACGAAGTTGCGTCCGGTCGCCTTGGCGACCGACTTGCCGAGCGAGGTCTTGCCGACGCCCGGCGGGCCGACCAGGCAGAGGATCGGGCCCTTCATCTTGTCGACCCGCTGCTGGACCGCGAGATACTCGAGGATGCGTTCCTTGACCTTCTCGAGGCCGTGGTGGTCGGCGTTGAGAATTTCCTCGGCGTACTTCAGGTCCTTGATGATCTTGGTCGGCTTGCGCCATGGAATCGACAGCAGCCATTCGAGGTAGTTGCGCACCACCGTCGCTTCGGCCGACATCGGGCTCATGGTGCGGAGCTTCTTCAGCTCGCCATTGGCCTTCTCGCGCGCTTCCTTGGAGAGACGCGTCTTCTTGATGCGCTTCTCCATCTCGGAGATCTCGTCGCGACCGTCCTCGGTCTCGCCAAGCTCCTTCTGGATCGCCTTCATCTGCTCGTTGAGATAGTACTCGCGCTGCGTCTTCTCCATCTGACGCTTCACGCGGTTGCGGATCTTCTTCTCGACCTGCAACACGCCGATCTCGCCTTCCATCAGACCGAGGATGCGCTCGAGCCGCTTGCTGACCGAGTCGAGCTCGAGCAGCTGCTGCTTCTCAGCGACCTTCAGCGCCAGATGGGCGGAGATCGTGTCGGCAAGCTTGGCCGGCTCCTCGATCTTGTTGATCGAGACGACGACTTCGGGCGGCACCTTCTTGTTGAGCTTCACGTAGTTCTCGAACTCCGAGACCACGGTGCGCGCGGCCGCCTGCAGCTCAGCCGCATCGGTCGGCGCCTCTTCCATGTCGATGGCGTTGGCTTCGAAGAACTCGGTCTTGCCGGTGTAGCCGACGATCTTCACGCGCCGGCCGCCCTCGACCAGCACCTTCACGGTATCGTCGGGCAGCTTCAGGAGCTGCAGCACGGTGCCGAGCGTGCCGATGGTGTAGATGTCGTCAGGCCCAGGATCGTCCTGGCTGGCGTTCTTCTGGGCGATCAGCAGGATCTGCTTGTCATCCTTCATGACCTCTTCGAGGGCCTTCACGCTCTTTTCGCGGCCGACGAAGAGCGGCACGATCATGCCGGGAAACACGACAATGTCGCGCAGCGGAAGGACGGGATAGGTGGTGCCTACAGTGGGGGCGTTCATATTTGCCTCGCTACATACGCTGTTAGAGCTACCCGCACCCCGGCCGCGATCCCCGTAATGGGCGACCCACGGCTTGCCGGCACGCGCACTCGTTAGCAGAGATTGGCCTGAACAGAGGGTTGTTCAAGACCACGGCGGGACGCCGGCGGGGGCTACCGCCGGCGCAGCAAAAGTCAGGCCGGGGCGGCAGCGATGCCTTCCTTGCGCTCACCGTGCACGTACAGCGGCTGAGCCCGTCCTTCGATGACTTCGCGATTGATAACGACTTCCTCGACCCCGTCGAGCGACGGCAGGTCGTACATCGTGTCGAGCAGCACCGTCTCCATGATGGAGCGGAGCCCACGGGCGCCGGTCTTGCGCAGGATCGCCTTCTGGGCGACGGCGCGCAGCGCATCCTCGGAGAACTTGAGCTTGACGCTCTCCATGTCGAACAGCCGCTGATACTGCTTCAGCAGCGCGTTCTTGGGCCGCGTCAGGATCTCGATCAGGGCACCCTCGTCGAGGTCCTCGAGCGTGGCGACCACCGGCAGGCGGCCAACGAACTCAGGGATCAGGCCGTACTTCAAGAGGTCTTCTGGCTCGAGATCGCGCAGCACCTCGCCGGTACGGCGATCCTCCGGACCGCGCACCTCGGCGCCGAAGCCGATCGACGTGCCCTGGCGGCGCATCGAGATGATCTTGTCGAGACCCGAGAAGGCGCCGCCGCAGATGAACAGGATGTTGGTCGTGTCGACCTGCAGGAACTCCTGCTGCGGATGCTTGCGCCCGCCCTGCGGCGGCACGGAGGCGACGGTGCCTTCCATGATCTTGAGCAGGGCCTGCTGCACGCCCTCGCCTGACACGTCACGCGTGATCGACGGGTTGTCGGACTTGCGGCTGATCTTGTCGACCTCGTCGATATAGACGATGCCGCGCTGCGCGCGCTCGACGTTGTAGTCGGCCGACTGCAGCAGCTTCAGGATGATGTTCTCGACGTCCTCGCCGACGTAACCGGCTTCGGTCAGCGTCGTGGCATCGGCCATGGTGAACGGCACGTCGAGCATGCGCGCCAGGGTTTGCGCCAGCAGGGTCTTGCCGCAGCCGGTCGGGCCGATCAGCATGATGTTCGACTTGGCGATCTCGACGTCGTTGGCCTTGCCGCCATGGCTTAGCCGCTTGTAGTGATTGTGCACCGCAACAGCCAAGATGCGCTTGGCCTGGTCCTGGCCGATCACGTAGTCGTCGAGGATCTGGCGAATTTCCTTGGGCGAAGGCACGCCATCCTTGGACTTGACCAAGGTGGTCTTGCTCTCCTCCCGGATGATGTCCATGCAAAGCTCGACGCATTCATCGCAGATGAACACGGTCGGGCCAGCAATGAGCTTCCTGACCTCGTGCTGGCTCTTCCCACAGAAGCTGCAGTACAGGGTGTTGCGGGAGTCGCCCCCGGACTTGGCGGCTGGCATTCTGAACGCACCTCCGCTTGGGGAGCCCGCCGACCTGCGGGCCCGCACGCAAGACTATGTTAAACTCGACCCCCGGACCGCCACAACCTCAAAATATGGTGTGCCGAGGGCCAATCGGGAAACAATTGGTCGCAACTGCCCCTTGGAGCTGGTCTTCAGGAGGCCGCCGCCTGGATGGTCGGAGTCGGCCGCTTCTCGAGCACGTCGTCGATCAAACCGAACTCCTTGGCTTCGGCCGGGGAGAAGAACTTGTCACGCTCCATCGCCCGTTCGATCTCCTCGATCGTGCGACCCGTGTGGGTAACGTACATCTGGTTCAAACGTGCCCGGGTCGAAAGAATCTCACGGGCATGGATCTCGATGTCCGTCGCCTGGCCTTGGGCGCCGCCCGACGGCTGATGGATCATGATGCGGGCGTTGGGCAGAGAGAAGCGCTTGCCCTTCTGACCCGCCATCAGCAGCAGCGATCCGGCCGACGCGGCCTGACCAAACACCAGGGTCGAGATCTGCGGGCGGATATATTGCATGGTGTCGTAGACCGCCATGCCCGAGGTCACCACGCCGCCCGGCGAGTTGATGTAGAAGGAAATGTCCTTAGTGGGATTGTCGGCTTCCAGATAAAGGAGCTGGGCGCAGACCAAGCCCGCGACATTGTCCTCGATCGGACCGTTCAGGAAAATGATGCGTTCCTTGAGCAGCCTGGACCAGATGTCGTAGCCGCGCTCGCCGCGCGCCGACTGCTCGACGACCATCGGCACATAGTAGTTATTGTAGATTTCGAACGGATCGCGGTCGCGAGTCATCGCGGGCCCCCATATTGACTGGCCATAAAAGTGGCAGCGGCGATGGTCCGGTTCAAGACCATCGCTCCACCCTGGATCAATTCGTCACCTGCTCCTTGGCCTCGCCCTCGTCCTCGGCCTCTTCAGCCTCGCGGGCGGCCTTCAGCAGTTCCTCCGGCGTAACCGACTTCTCGCTGACCTTTGCCAGCTCGAGGATGAAGTCGACGGTCTTCTCCTCGAAGATCGGCGCGCGCAGGCGCTCCTTCAGCTCGGCGTTCTTGCCGTAGAATTCCAGTACCTGCCGCTCCTGGCCGGGATAGCGCATGGCCTCGCGCATCACGGCCTGGTTCAGCTCCTCGGGCGTGACGTCGATCGAGTTGGAGCGGCCGACATCGGCCAGCAGCAGGCCCAGGCGAACCCGGCGCTCGGCGATCTCGCGGTATTCCTTCTTCATCTTCTCTTCGTCGTCGTCGATCTTCTGGCCGGACTTCTTGGCCTCCTCGATGCGCTGCCAGATGGCGTTGAACTCACCCTCGACCAGGCCCTCGGGCACCTCGAACTTGTGGGTGTCGGCGAGCTTGTCGAGAAGCTGGCGCTTGATCATGGTGCGCGAGACCTGCGCGTAGTCCTGGCCGATGCGATCGGCGACGGCCTTGCGCATGGCGTCGAGGTTCTCGAAGTTGTTCTTCTTGGCGAGCTCGTCGTCGGCCGGCTTGTCGACGAACTCGTGGATCTCCTTGATCGTGCACTTGAAGACAGCGTCCTTGCCGGCGAGCTCGGGCGCGCCGTAGTCGCCCGGGAACGTCACCTTCACGTCGATGTCCTTGCCAACCTCGGCACCGACGAGCTGGTCCTCGAAGCCGGGAATGAACGAGCCCGAGCCGACCTCGAGCGTGTAGTCCTGCGCGGCGCCGCCGGGGAATTCCGTGCCGTCGACCGAGCCCACGAAGTCGAGCTTGATGGCGTCGCCCTTCTGGGCGGGACGCGGCGGATCGACCGGCTTCTGCTCGCGGTTGGCCTTGGCGATGCGGCCGATCGCTTCCTCGACGTCCTTGTCGGGCACGACGGCCTTCAGGCGCTCGAGCTCGACCTCGGAGAAATCGAGCTTGCCGATCTCGGGCAGCACCTCGATCGCGACCTCGAACTCGACATCCTTGCCCTCTTCGAGCTGCTTGAGGTCGACGCGCGGCTGCAGCGCGGGCTTCAGCCCACGATCCTCGATCGCCTTGGCGGTGCCGGAGTTGACGGCCTGCTCGACCGCCTCGCCGAACAGCGCCGGGCCGTATTGCTTCTTGAGCAACCCGACCGGCACCTTGCCCTGGCGGAAGCCGGGCATCTGGGCGGTCTTGGCGAGCTCGGCCAGGCGCTCGTCGACCTTGGCCGACAGGTCGCCAGCCGGGACGACGATCTTGAATTGCCGCTTCAGCCCTTCGGCCGAGAGTTCCGTCACTTGCATCTCATCACTTCCATTTCCGTCTGGTGCGGGCGGAGGGACTTGAACCCCCACGCCTTGCGGCACGAGAACCTAAATCTCGCGTGTCTACCAATTTCACCACGCCCGCCTGACTCCCGCCCATCACGAGCGAGGGCCTTCGAGCCATGCCGCAGGGCCGAATCGCGGGCCTCTTAGCCCGCGCCGGGCACACGGTCAATTCGCCGCTCGGGCGGCGTGCAGCGCATCCGGAATTTGCCCGACGAGATCCTCTGCGATGAGGCCCGGGCGAGCGAAGCGAAGCGCGCATTCGCCATGGAGCCAAGCCGCCGCCGCAGCGGCCGTGAACGGCGACAGACCCTGCGCCATCAGGCCGACGGCGATGCCGGCCAGGACGTCACCCGCCCCTGCGGTCGCGAGACCAGGAGAGGCATGAACGTTGATGACCGCGCGTCCATCGGGCGAGGCGATCACGGTGTCCGGCCCCTTCAGGAGCACCGTCGCGCCGCTGCGGTGCGCCGCCTGACGAGCGCGTTCGACCTTGGCGGAAATCGCCAAGTCGGGAAACAGGCGGCGGAACTCGCCCTCATGGGGCGTGAGCAAAGCCGGGCCCTGGATGGCGGCGAACAGCTCGGCTGGGGCTGGGCCAAAGACCGTGATGGCGTCGGCATCGAGGACGACCGGGCGGCGCGTCGCCAGGGCAGCCAACGTGGCGGCGCGCGTGCGCTCGCCAACACCGGAGCCGGGGCCGACCAGGATGGCATTGCGCCGCTCATCCCCGAGCAGGCGGCCGAAGGCATCGCCGTCTTCGCAGACCGTGACGAGATTGCCCGGCTCGGCCGACTGATAGACGGCCAGCGCCGCCGGCGGCGTGGCGATGGTGACGAGCCCTGCGCCGGCACGGCGTGCGCCAAGTGCGGCCAGTCGCGCCGCACCGGTCGCGATCTCGCCCGCCAGGATGGTGGCATGGCCGCGCGCATACTTGTGATCGCCGCGGTCCACGCGCTGCAAATGCTGTTGCCACAGCGCCGGCGCGTTCAGCCAAAGGCGCGGTGCGATCTCCTGCAGCACGCCGGGCGCGATGCCGATGTCGGCAACTTCGAGCGCGCCGCAGCGCCGCAATCCTTCGAGCGAATAGTGGCCGGGCTTGGCACGGAAGAATGTCACCGTCCGCGCCGCCATCGGCGCGCGGCCCATGATCTCGCCGCTGTCGCCATGCAACCCGCTGGGCACATCGACCGAGACTGTGGTCAGCGCCTCGCCATTGATGCGATCGATGAGCTGCCCGGCAATGCCTTCGATTGGCCGCGCCAGGCCCGCACCGAACAGCGCATCGATCACCAGAGGGCGGCCATCAAGCAGATCGAGCGACAGCGGTGCCACCTCGCCGACCCAACTGCGGGACGCCAAGGCAGCATCGCCTTTCAGCGCACCACGCTCGCCAAGCAGGGCCAGCCGCACCGGCCAGCGCCTCGCCTGGAGATGCCGCGCGGCCACGAAGCCGTCGCCGCCGTTGTTGCCAGGGCCGCACAGCACGATGACCGCTTGCCGGGCATGGTGCGCCGCGACGGCAGCAGCCACCGCCCGGCCGGCGGCCTCCATCAGGTCGATACCCGGCACGCCGGCCGCGATCGCGGCGGCGTCGGATCGGGCCATCTCGGCGCAGGTCAGGAGAGCGAGATCGTCGCGGGGTTCTAGGTCACGCACTGAGGGCTCAATGGCCACAGCGTGCGAGCGATTGGGGCGGCCGACCGGACTTGAACCGGCGACATCCAGAATCACAATCTGGCGCTCTAACCACCTGAGCTACGGCCGCCACCGTGGTCGCTCCCGCGAAGCGGCGCCTTCCTACGCTTGCCGGCACAAAGCGTCAAGAAACAGGCGTTGGCGGCAGCAGGCGGTCGATCGACTTGACCCACACCTCGCGCGCCTCCTCGACCGACAGGCCGCTGAACTCCCGCATGCGCGCCCAGCTCTCGAAGTCGATCAGGCTCTCGATGGCAATCAGGGTCTGCTGGCGCTCGGTTTCGCCCAGGGTCGAGAGCTCGAGCTCGTACATCAGTTCGATGCGCTTGAGGATCGCCTGGCGTATCAGGAGGATTCTGGACTTGAGCTCGCTCGAATCGCCCTGGTTGGCGTTCAACGCGCGCCACAGCGGCAGCCACTGCTCGCAGATCCAGCTCCGCGTCTCGACATGGGACTTCAGGCGGGTCAGACGATCGCCGGAAAAGTCGCGCGCCACGGCCTGCGCCGTGCCCTGGGTGAAGGCGTAGTCCGTGGCCGCCACGCGCAGCGCATGCAGGTCGGGAAAGCGCTCGAACACCGAACGCACGGAATAGCCCGCCCGCTCGGCAATGGTCGCAGCCGTCGGGATTTGCGGGCTTTCACGCAGCAGCGTCAGGTAGGCCTCGATGATCAACTGCTTTGTCCGCGCGCTGCGCAGGCGGCGGCCGTCGATCCGGGCAGGTTTAGAAGCGGTTGCGGAGGACAAGGATTTTCAAGTCACGGTAGGTCGGCGGCCATGAACGGCCATGGTTGATCACCTGCAAGTTGAAGTCCGTATGCGGACGGTTCGGCGATGAAATCCCAACGCTGCAAATTATGAACGCAACGCTGCAAATTTTAGCTGGTACTGCAATAAGGCGCCAGAAGTTACCGTATAGTAACCATCAAGGCGAAGGAGTCGGCGGCAGCAGCCGATCGATCGCCTGTCGCCAGGCCAGGCAGGCCTCCTCGAAGGACAGGCCGAAGAGTTCCCGCATCCGCGCCCAGCTTTCGACGTCGGTCAGGGCTTCCAGCACGATCAGGACATGGCGACGCTCGGTGTCGGTCAGCGCCGACAGTTCCGGCGCATACATGAACTCTAGGCGGGCCACGACGCGCTCGCGCGACAGGATGATCCGCTGCTTGAGCTCGGGCGAATCGCCCTGATTGGCGACCAGCGAGCGCCACAGCGACAACCAGCGCTCGCAGCTCTGGCCGCGCGTCTCGACCTGGGTCTTGATGCGCGTCGCACGATCGCCGTGGCTGTCGCGCGCCGGCGCAAGGGCCGCGACCTGGACCAGGGCGTAGTCGACCGCCGCGACCTGCAAGGCGCGGATGTCGGGGAAGCGCTCGAACACCGAGCGCACGGAGTAGCCGGCGCGATGGGCGATCTCGGCCGCGGTCGGCACGTGTGGCGAGTTCTCCTGCGCGAGCGCGAGATAGGCCTCGATGATCAACTGCTTGGTCCGCTCGCTGCGCAGGCGCCGGCCGTCGACGCGAGGAGGCCTGGGCGGCGGTGTGTCGGTCCCGTTCATGGGCGGGCTGGAGGCGTCGGTGGAAGCATGCGATCGATGATGCGCATCCACACCGAACACGCTTCGTCGAATGACAGCCCGTGCCCCTCGCGCATGCGCCCCCAACTCTCGAAATCGATCAACGATTCGAGTGCGATCAACAAATCGCGCCGCTCTTCGGCGGAGAGCATCTCGAGCTCCGGCCGATACATCAGCTCCATGCGCTTGACCATCGCCTGCCGGATGAAGCGGACGCGGTCACGCAGGTCGTCCAGCTTGCGCTGGTTGGCGACGACGACGCGCCATACCGGCAGCCATCGCTCGCAGGTATGGGCGCGGGTCTCGACGTGCGACCTGAGACGGGTCGACCGGTCGCCATCGACATTGCGCACGACGGCCTGCGCCTCGCCCATCGCGAAAGCATAGTCCACGGTCGCGAGGCTGAGCCCCGGCAGGTCGACGAAGCGCTCGAAGATCGACCGCGTGGAGATCCCGGCACGAGCGGCGATCTCGGCAGCGGTGGGAATCTCGGGCTTCTCGCGCAGCAGCTCGATATAGGCTTCCATGATCGACTGCTTGGTCCGCTCGCTGCGCAGGCGCCGGCCGTCCAGGGAAGACGAAGGCAGGGCCATCGTCGTGCTCAGGTCGACGGCGTCGGCGGCAACATGCGGTCGATGGCGCGAATCCACACGCCGCACGCTTCCTCGAACGACAGGCCGTAGAGCTCGCGCATCCGCGCCCAGCTCTCGATGTCGGTGATGGCCTCGAGCGCGATCAGCATGTGCTTGCGGTCCCGTTCCGACAGTGTCGAAAGCTCGGGCCGATACATGATCTCCATGCGCTCGATGGTCCGCTCGCGGGCGGTGCGGACACGCGGCTTCAGCTCTTCGTCCTGGTCGACGCTGAAGATCAACACCCGCCACAACGCCACGCCGCGCTCGCACGTGCCGGCGCGGGTCTCGACCTGGGACTTGATCCTGGTTTGCCGGTCGCCGTCGATGTTGCGCGGCGGAGCGAGCGCCGCCGCCTGGGCGAGCTGGTAGTCCGCCGCCGCGGCCCTGAGCTTGTTGAGGTCGGGAAAGCGCTCGAAGATCGAGCGCACCGAATAGCCGGCACGCTCGGCGATACGCGCCGCCGTCGGCATCGGCGTCGTCGGGTTCTCGCGCAGCAGCGCGAGGTAGGCCTCGATGATCAGCTGCTTGGTCCGCTCGCTACGCAGGCGGCGGCCATCGATCCGGGCAGGTCTTGAGGCAGTGGTTATGGACACGGTGCTCGTCAGGTCAGGTGCCGGCGGGCGCTGCGACACGGCATTTCGCGTCTCGGCGGATCCGGCTGCAATAAATATATTAGCAATCTAGGTGCAGTAAGTACATGTGCAGTTAGGGGTAGTCTGTGCTGCAAATTGTAACGATCATGACACCGGTCGCGACATGAAGAGAGATCTCTAGGCCGTTGAGATTATTTACGAAAATGACGCCCCAGTCGATCGATGGCGCTATCCAGCGTTTCGTCATGCTTACAAAAACAGAAGCGAGCCAAGTGACGCGGGGCCCGCTCGGGGGCGTCGTAGAATGCACTGACCGGAACGGCGGTCACCCCGGCCTTGACCGTGATGTGCCGGCAGAAGTCCTCGTCCGTGCCGTTGAAGCCCAGTGGCCGGAAGTCGGTCGTCACGAAGTAGGTGCCGTGTGCCGGCAGCACGTCGAAGCCGATGTCGGACAAGGCGTGGGCCAGGCGGTCGCGCTTGCGCTGCATGTCGGCCGCGAGGCCGGAGAAATACCCATCATCCAGGCGAAGGCCGGTCGCCGCGCCCCATTGCAGGTTGGGCGGCGTGGTGAAGGTCATGAACTGATGGGTCTTGGCGATGACCTTCATCAGATCGCGCGCCGCCGTGACGTAGCCTACTTTCCAGCCCGTCAGGCTGAAACTCTTGCCGGCCGAGCCGATGCGCACCGTGCGCTCGCGCATGCCCGGCAACGTCATGATCGACAGATGCCGGCGATCGTCGAAGATGATGTGCTCATAGACTTCGTCGCACACGGCATAGGCGTCGTGCTTGAGGCAGAGCCCGGCGATGAAGTCGAGTTCGTCGCGGTCGAACACCTTCGAGCAGGGATTCATCGGCGTGTTGAACAGGATGAGCTTGGTGCGCTCGCTGAACGCCGCCGCCAGTTCCTCGCGTGGCAGCCGCCACGTCGGCGGCTCCAGCCGCACCAGCTTGGGCACGCCCCCTGCCCGGCGCACGATCGGCAGGTAGGAGTCGTACAGCGGCTCGATCAGCACGACCTCGTCGCCCGGCTCGATCAGGCCGAACAGGCAATCGGCCAGCGCCTCGGTCGCGCCTGAAGTCACCAGCACTTCGCCCTGCCAGTCGATGTCGAGGTCCTGGAAGCGCTTGGCATGTTCGGCGACGGCCTGGCGCAGTTCCGGGATGCCCATCATCGGCGGATACTGGTTGTGGCCCTTCGTCAGGTAGTCGGCCGCCGCCGCCCTCACCTCCTCCGGTCCCTTGTCGTCGGGAAAGCCCTGGCCGAGGTTCACGGACTGATGCTCCCGGGCCAGGGCCGACATCACCTCGAAGACCGTCGTTCCCAGGCCAGACATCAATGAATTCACGGGTTTCATCAGGCGTACTCGTCAGTGATTTCTTCTTGTGCAGTTTTCTGCCTCAACTTTCGACACTCAGCCCAATGAATGACCACGCGAACGGGCAATTCACGGCGAGCTGCTGTTGATAAGTCTGGCATGAACTCTGCTTCCTGGTCTGCAAGCGGACTGCCCCAACCGGCAGGACCGGCGTATGCGTGCGGGGTAGCCCAAGCCAAATGAAGAAGATCGAAGCGATCATCAAGCCCTTCAAGCTCGATGAGGTGAAGGACGCCCTCAATCAGATCGGCCTCAAGGGCATCACGGTGCTCGAGGCCAAGGGCTTCGGCCGCCAGAAGGGCCATACCGAGCTCTATCGCGGCGCCGAATATGTCGTCGATTTCCTGCCCAAGGTGAAGCTCGAGCTGATCATCGAGGACGAGATGGTCGAAAAGGCGGTCGAGGCGATCCGCAGCTCGGCCCACACCGGCCGCATCGGCGACGGCAAGATCTTCGTCTCGAGCATCGACGACGCAATTCGAATTCGTACTGGCGAGCGCGGAGACGCCGCCGTATGAGACCTAGCCTCTGGGGGCAGAGGCAAAGAGTGACCACAGCAAAGGGAAGCACGACAGATGGACGCCAAACAGGTTCTCGCGCTGATCAAGGAAAAGGACGTCAAATTCGTCGACTTCCGCTTCACCGATCCGCGCGGCAAGTGGCAGCACACCGCGCGCATGGCCTCGGCCACCGATGAGGGTACCTTCGTCGACGGCGTGATGTTCGACGGCTCCTCGATCTCCGGCTGGAAGGCGATCAACGAGTCCGACATGATCCTGATGCCCGACACGTCGACTGCCGTGCTCGATCCCTTCGCCGCGCAGACCACGCTGATCATCAACTGCGACGTCGTCGAGCCTTCGACCGGCCAGCTCTATGCCCGCTGCCCGCGCTCGACCGCCAAGCGCGCCGAGGCGTTCCTCAAGTCGGCCGGCCTCGGCGACACCGCCGTGTTTGGCCCCGAGCTCGAGTTCTTCGTGTTCGACGACGTGCGCTTCGAAGTCTCGATGGGCGGCAGCTTCTACAAGGTGACCTCGAGCGAATCGCCGTGGAACTCGGGCGCCGAGTATGAAGGCGGCAACATGGCCCATCGTCCGGGCGTCAAGGGCGGCTACTTCCCCGTCCAGCCCGTCGATTCGATGAACGACCTGCGCGCTGAGATGATGTCGGTCTGCACCGACATGGGCCTGGTCATGGAGATCCACCACCACGAGGTGGCGCCGGCGCAAAACGAGCTCGGCTTCCGCTTCGACACCCTGGTGAGGACCGCCGACAACGTGCAGAAGTACAAGTACACCCTGCACAACGTCGCCCACAGCTACGGCAAGACGCTGACCTTCATGCCGAAGCCGCTCTATGGCGACAACGGCTCGGGCATGCACACCCACCAGTCGATCTGGAAGGACAACAAGCCGCTGTTCGCGGGCTCGGGCTATGCCGACCTGTCGGAGACGGCGCTGTACTACATCGGCGGCATCATCAAGCACGCCAAGGCGCTCAACGCCTTCTGCAACGCCAGCACCAACTCCTACAAGCGCGTCATCCCGGGCTTCGAGGCACCGGTGCTGCTGGCTTACTCCTCGCGCAACCGCTCGGCCTCGTGCCGCATCCCCTACTCGGCCTCGCCGAAGGGCAAGCGCGTGGAAGTCCGCTTCCCCGACCCGTCGGCCAATCCGTACCTCGCCTTCGCGGCGATGCTGATGGCCGGCATCGACGGCATCCAGAACAAGATCCATCCAGGCGATCCGATGGACAAGAACCTGTACGACTTGCCGCCGGAAGAGCTAACCAAGGTGCCGACCGTCGCGGGATCGCTGCG
>Ga0137375_10007931_pt1 | contig 12637 bp, 7 predicted proteins | sample SagtaG_24_FD_104936 | JGI IMG/M metagenome (GOLD analysis project Ga0137375, IMG submission 104936) | Vadose zone soil microbial communities from Sagehorn Ranch, Mendocino, California, USA - Sage1_R_113_16 metaG | ecosystem: Environmental > Terrestrial > Soil > Vadose zone | place: USA... | reverse complement strand
GACGCGCTGAGGTCGACAACACCGTGGTCGGGCAGGTGCGCCTCGTGCGGCGGGCGGCTGGGACCACCACGAGGAACCGTCGAGATGATGAGCCTGGCCGCGTTTGGCGGCCTGGCGCTCGCGGTCGATCAGGTGCTGCCACTCATGGCGTACTGCTGGGTTGCTGCGATCGGCATCGTGCTCGGCATCGTCGACATCGCAGTGCACCGCCTGCCAGACCGGTTGACGGTGTTGTTGGTGATTGGCGCCGGCACGATACTGGCGCTGCACGCACTAACCTCGGGCACGCTCAACAGGTTGATCGAGGCGTCGCTCACTGGCGTCGGCGCAGCGATCTTCTACCTCGTCCTCTCGTTGGCCACCCGCGGGGGAATAGGACTCGGCGACGCCAAGCTCGCCCCTGGACTCGCGTTCACGGCCGGGTGGACCGCATGGACCGCGGCAGTGTTCGCGGTGATCCTCGGCCTTGTACTCACCGGGCTCGCCGCCATCGGCCTGATCGTGTTCGCGCACGCCGGCAGAAAGGACTCCCTCCCCCATGGGCCGTTCATGGTGCTCGCAACAATCACGACCATCGTGCTCACCCATATTGGAGGGTTTCATGACCCATGACATGTTCTCAGCGCCGGTGGCACCTGGGTTGACACATATGTCATCGGCGGACCACCGTAAAGTACGGACGTGACTCAGCAGCGTCGCGGTGCGGATCTCAGTCTTAGTGATCCTCAGCCGATCGCCAGAGCCGGTCTGCTTCCGCCTCCCACGTCCTTCCCGCGGCCTCTCGTTGGTAGACATAGTCGCCTCCTGCCGCTATTGGACCTCGGCGGTGGGCATTTCGAGCCGTTCGCTTTGGAAGCCGTCGAGACTCTGGATGGGCTGACGGGCGCGAGGATCTACGGTCGATCCGGGCAGACCCAGTACGGCATCGATGTCTATGGGCGGCGCCCCGACGGTGCGACGGGCGTCTACCAGATGCGCTGCCGTGAGGAACGGCTCACCGCCGGGAAGCTGAGGAAGGCGGTGAAGGACTACTTCGACGGCCCTCAGCCGTTCGCCGCGACGTGGTTCGAGCTGTGCTGGGCCGGCCGCGTCGATGACGTGGCGGTCGACAACGAACTTGACGCACTGCGCGTGGAGTACCCCGACCGGGGCATCTCTCTCCGAGATCAGGTGGGCTTCACGACGGCCCTCGTGCCGCACCGCGACCTCGTCCTGCGATGGTTTGGTGAGCACACCGCCAACGCCGTTTACGGCGCGCACGCGCAGGCGCCCACCCGCGCCGCCGCCGTCTCCACGGACAGCCTGCTTCGAGGCCCCCTGGAAGCTCTCTATCTGGCAGGGGAGCGCCGCGAAGCTGAGCTTCTTCGCGAAACCGACCCGGCACATGCCGCGGAAAAGCTCGATCAGCTCGCGCAGAGGCTCCGCGCGGAAGGCTACTTCGAGCACGCAGACGAACTGCGCAGCGAGCGCTTGGAGGCACTGGTCGCGGCAGGTCAGCTAGAGCTTGCGTACGGTGAAGCGCTAACTGCGCTGGAACATCATGTCGATTTTGGCTGGGAAGCCCGACTTCATCCGGATTTCAGAACAATGCTGGCAGCACGAGCCGCGCTGACCGGCGGTGCGCTCCCGGAACCCCTGCCACGCCTGTCCAGCCATCCCGCACCCGCCCCTCCCGAGGAGCCCTGGTCGGCAACGCATCCACAGGTGCAGCGATCCGTCGCGCTGCTCGGCAACGACGCCGCCCACGGCGACCCAGCGGAACCTCTCACTTCCGCAATTGATGCCACAAGCTCACTCGTAGCCGCACAAGGCCGCGTAAGCCACGGCGCGGTAAGCGCTCTTCGCCGATTGGCTGAGACCGCCACGCTAAACGATGATCGCCAGGCGCTCGATCGAGTTCATGACCTGGCAGACGAGCTCCTTCCACGCCTCGGACCGCCCGCTGACGTTGACGACGAGGGCAACCGCATCCGCGTGCGACTGGCGCTCGCCGATGCCACCGGTGAACAAGGAACTCTGGGGGCCGAAGCTCGCTCCGGCAGCATTCCGTCGCGGCTCGCCGGTCTGGTGCACGCACGACGCGCCCGCTGGTTGACCTGGCGCGCGCATCCCACGGAGGCCCACGTGGAGTGGCTTCAGGCCGTCCGCGCCGCAGGGCTTGCCGGTCTACATGAAGACGCCCGGGACTACCTCTGGGCCCTGCACCAGTTGGACAACAGCTACCGCAGCGGAATCAGTCTGGACAGCATCGAGTATGCGCGTCGAGCCCGCGCTGTGCCGCCCGAAGGCAGGGCACTGTTCGGCGGTTCGGACGTTGAGACGTACGCCCTACGACAGCTTCGCGCGTTCGAACGCCCATCGCAGCGCTTCCGGCCCTCCCACAAAGGAATTCGACGCATCCTGCGTCAGCATCTTCTGGAGGCCATGGTACGAGCCGACCTAGTGGGCGAACTCGATGCCCACGGCATGCTGGCAGACCTACATGCCGCCGCCGACGAGCCGTCAGAGGCGCTGTACCACTCCATCCGTGGCGGCGACGTCGAGTCCGCCGCCACGGCGGCGCAGCGACTCGGGCCAATCGCCGCCCGCTGCCTGGACGACCCGCCACTCGCACCGTGGGCAACGAAGGCGGCGCTCGCGGCGTACGGCGCCATTGGCGACCTCGTCCCGCCCGACGTGTTGCGTTCCCACCTGTCCTGGATCCTGACGCGGCTGCAAGCCCACCCGGAGCGCGGATGGACCGACAACGACATCAGAGAACACGCGATGTCCGCGTTGGAGAGCGTCGCCTACCAAGTCCCGCCCGACGCCTACCCCGACATCGAGGAAGCTCTGGCCCCATACCTCAGCCTTCAAGTCAGGCAGTCGACCATGCACACCGCCGTGCGCGCGGTCGCGCGCATGTTCCGGTCGGCACCAGATCAAGATGTGCCGCGCGCGATCCTCCTTCAGGTCGTGCGCACGCTGCCTGACCACGCCGTAACAGAGATGCTCGTTGCCGGCCGCGCTCTCCGCGCGTTGCGAGCAGACCTGGAAGCCCAAGCCGATGATCCTGACACTGCGGCACGGTCGGGAGCAATCGAGCTACTGGCACGGCTCCAGGTGCCCTACCCCGCCGTCATCGAGAAGGCACGGCGCCTGGCACGGGAAGTCCTGGTAACCCCCACGGGCGTTGCTACCGCCGAGGTGCACATCGAGGGCGGGCAGTCTCACGAGCCCGCTGGCATCTACGGCCGCCTCCTACCAGACGAGGAGCGGCTCCAGTTGGCCCAGAAGCTCATCGAGATCGCCGAGAACGGTGAGACCGTCGAATACGACCGCGCCCAAGCGGTACACGCACTCGGCCATCTAGCGCCCTCGATCGACGCAGCCGACCGCCGACAGATCTTTGAGCGTGTCTGGGCGTTGGTAGGTGGCCCAGCGCCGAACGACTTGCACGTAGGCATGGGGGCCGGACGAATGAGGCCGGCGGTCATTCGCGCCGCCGGAAGACTCGCCGTCACGGCGGAGCATATCGACGCCGTGCACACCGTGGCGATTGACAGGCTCGTCCACGACAACGACGTCACCGGGCTGCAAGCCCTCATCGACACTCGATCCGAGAGCGATGTCGATCTTCACCTTCTTGCTCATCATGAAATGTCCACCGTTCGGCAAGCCGCCGCTGTCCTCTGGTCGCGCAATCCGTCCGACTCCACGATCGGCCGTAGGTTGGCCGCAGATGCCGACTGGCGCGTACGGACCCGAATGGCAGAATGCTTACGCGTACTAGGAGAACGGAACCCCGGCCTCCGCGACGAATTGCACCACCCGCTGCGCGCTGATCCAAGCGCTCAGGTGCGGCAAGCCGTACGAGAATCAGACGCCTAGACCCAGTTTTCTAGAGCCAGACCGCACCCGCACCTCTCTTTCCGATTGAAGAAATGCTGGTCCCCGTGACAGCGAGTTGAGACAAACAACGACGGCGCTGCTCATGGTAGGTGACCTATGACAACGGCTGTGGGACCCTACACATATGTAGGGTCCCACAGCGGTCCCACAGTCTTGTGACGGAATCTCATCGTCGATGTCAGACGGTTGTCGTTTCAGACATCAGATTGAGGCTGGACATCTCCATGATGTCCTTCTAACGGAACCCGGCTTGTTCTCAACTTGGATCGGGTGGAGTCGGCCTACGCGCATCGTGTCGAACGGCAATCTCTGAGTTCCGGCCAGCGCGAGAGGCTCCGCAGATCAATTCGGTCGAGCCGGTCTGGGCGTCTGCTGTACGGTAAGGTCGTGACACCGGAGGAAGACGCGAAGCTCCGGCACCTCGGGCAAGCGCTCGAAACCGTGAGCCGTTGGGAAAGCGACGTGACGGGCAGCCAGGCTGCGGGGGCCTGGCAGACCGCACCCGGCAGCGAGCTGGAAACTGACGACAAGCTCGCCCACCCATTCAATGTCAGTCCGGTTCCATGGAGCGCAATCACTGCTGCTGTCAGCCATCTTGGGGCACTTCGGGATAGTCTCTTCCAATCGACCGGGCCAGCCGAGGTGCGCGCTCGGATACACACCCACGGTCAGCTAACCCTCGTACGCGGTGCGCTTGAGAACGCTTCAATGGCGTTCTGGCTACTCGAAGACGATCGGTCGGTTGAGCGGATCGTTCGACGGATGCAAGAAGACTGGGAGGAAGTGCGCCAGCTTGAGGTTGTCCGCACCGAGGTCGGCTCGCCGTCGCCGAAGACGATGGTCGACCGCGAAAAAGAGATGACCGACCTCCTCGTCAAGGTCGGCGGCGACCCATCCAGGCTGAAGAAACGGCCAGGCTACGGCGAGATCGTGAAGCTCGCTGGCGCGAGCCAGCCGACTGGGGCCAAGACTGCATTCGTGACCTGGAAGGCGTGCAGCTCTGTCGCCCATGGAGAGCTGCGAGGACTCATTGCTTACCTAAAGAACATGGCGGTGGGATCGCCCCTACCCGGGATGCAACTCAACCATGTCACAGGGAACATCGACCTCATGAGCATTGGTGGCATGATTGCGATCGGCACGACTAGGGAAGCGTTGAGGCTATACGCGAAGCGCTCGGGGACGAACATCGCGATCTGAGAACCCCTGCCTGACATCTCGAATGACTCGTTGTAAGTGCGGCTCACGGCCTCCAGGTGAAGGACGGAGAGGACGCTGCCGGCTGCCGCCTTGGTGACGCTGAGGCGTGGCGGCCGGGACCGCCCGGCCGACGCCGCCTTACGCTCTGGACTCAGGAGATGGGTGTGGGAGGACTGGATCGTGCAGCAAGGACCGCGCCGCAAGTCGGACCGATATCGTGTGGTGCCGTGGGCCTACGATCCGGATCTTCCGGAGGGCTCGCCGGTGAGGAGCAGGCTCGACGACGCCTTCGCCCACGTCACTGGTCGCTCCTACGTGGACCTGGAGACCAGCGCCGACGTCGAGGTGGTTCGGCGGCTGGACTCACGGGCGCTCGCGGCGGTCGTGTTCTGCGTCGGCGGTTGCGGGCCTGATCGTGCCAGCGGCGAGCGGCTGGCGTACGTGTGGTCAACTCCCGTGGGCTTGCTGTACCTCGCCGAGCTGGTGGTGGCCCACGATGCCGTGCCACGGTTCAAGGAACTCCACGATGACGCGGTGCTGATGTGGCACCCGCAGCTCGGGACCTACAGTGTCAACTGGACCACACGCCGCGCCCTGGATACGGTGTGGCGCGCGAAGGGGTGGTGCGAGGCGCCCACCGGCATGCGAGAGCCTCGTCAGTGGCGACAGCAGCGTTCCCTCGTCGTCCGCGACCTCCTCGACGCCGACGACGTGCCGCACACGCCATTGCGGGTGAAATGCAGCCGTCACGGCGAGGCCGTCCTCGACCGGCACAAGCTGCTGGCCGAGCTGGCACGTCGTCAACGCGAACGCGACACCGGCACTCCCATCACCGTGTCGCTGGCCCGTATCGCTGGTGAACCGCGGTAGCATCGCTTGCGCCGCCGTCATGACGGCGGCGTGGGACTTCACGCCACGCGGGCACCGCGCCGGGAGATGGGCACTCGGAGATTCGTGGGTTTCTCATGCCCAGCCGCGACCTGCCGATCCTCGCCCGGACTAGCCGGACCACCGCAGGCGACCTCGGCGTCCGCAGTAGCAGCCCGTTGAGCGTCACCGCTCCGGCGGTCGTCCTCCTCAACGTCCTCGACGGTGCATGCCGAGGCGTGCTAGTCGCCATCCTGGTGATCCTCGTTGCGCGCACCGCCGTCGCAGCCTTTCAACAGGCTGCGGCGACCTTCGTCGCGTTGTTCGCCCATGACGACCTGCGCGCTGAACGTGCGCTACGTGTCCTCCAGACCCTCCAGCACCGCCAACCTCCAGGCACCCGGCTCAAAGGGCGCCGACGCGGTTCCCGCCGTAGGCGTGGAGAGCGCGGACGATGAGGTGGCGTCGTGCCCGTAGGACGTTGACGGGGCATACGGCGACCGCGCCGAGGCGCGGCAAGAAGCGTGGCCCGCCGCCGTACCCGTCGAACTCGGGGAACGAGTTCGCCCCGGCACACCACGCCACGAGGTGAAGGTTGCCACCTTCCAGGCGCATGACCTCGACGCGGTCGAGCACCTGCCACGGAAACCATGAGGTGTCGCTGCGGGAGAACACCTGGATGCCCTGCGCCCCGATCTCCAGCCGTATCGGCGCGGACGCCATCTTCCCGAAGCCGATGGTCACGGCTAGGAGGAACACTTCGACTGCCCCGATGATGACCTTGGCCAGGATCGAGGTCTCGGGGACGGCGATGATGATGGCCAACACCGCCATGAGTAGGACGTTGATCCCCACGATCGCCCAGTAGATTCCGCTGCGGCCGTGGAACGCGACGTACTCCCCCTGCCGGTTGCCCCTGTCGCGGCGTGACACCTGCCAGCCGGTGACCGGTGGACGGTGCACCGCCGCTAGGGACCGCTGTCCGGACGCGGGCGGTGCCGCGGTGGGGGCAGGAGCCGTCTGTCGCATGGTGTTGGCCGCGGTGGCCGCGATGATGGCGGGTGCCGTCACGTAGATGGGGGAACCGGCCGGCGCGACGGCCGCAGTGTTGACCTCCAGGGCCGTCCCGATCCGGGCCACGACGAAGGGCATGCGGCTACCGGCTGGCTGGCAGTAGGCAGCCACGTAGACGGACGTGTCCGCGGCCATGGCTAGTTCGTTGACCGAGCCGTTCAGGTTCAGGTGGGCGATCTCGGCGCTTTGGGCATTAGCAAGATCGGTGCAGAGCAGCCTGATGGCATCGCCGCCGGTGAGCACGCTCGTCGGGGTCAGGCGCACCAGGCCCATCGGGTTGGTTTGGGGCACACGCAGCCACCGTGATGCCCCACCAGGCATTGAGACCGAAAGACCTAAGCTGCCCACGGCGACGACCTCGCGGTCGTTGACCCAGCAGCAGGTCATCGCGGACCCCGCTGGATAGTCGTGGGCCATGCGCTCCTCATCGCCGAGCCGGCTACCCAGTCGGGTCACGGCAGCCCCGATCACGCCGCCCGGCTCGCCGCTGCTGAACACCCAGGCGCTGCCGTCCGGATGCCGCATCAGGCAGGTGTTTCCTGCAAAGCCCCCACCCAGCACGGTGAGTTCCCCCTCGCGATACCGGCCCACGCCATTCCGCCGGGTGAACAACACGGCGCCCTGAGCGTCGACGGCAGGGCTGCGGTGGCATCCCGATACAGGGACCGCCCAACCGACGTTCCCCCCGGCGAGATCAACTGCCATGATCCCGTGCTGCGTCGTGACCAACAGATGATCAAGGTCGAGGCACGCGAGGCCCAACTGGTTGGAATCCGCCACGCTGAATAACACCTCACCCGTGACTCCCGGTGAGGCCGAGCGAAGCAGTGGCGAGGTCAGCTCGTTCAGGTGCCCGAACGTCATCTGCGGTGCCACGGTGGAGGCGATCAGGGTCGCCAGCGGCGTGTGCGCCTCACCGTGGAACGCGGCCCGGTCATGCAGCAGGGACAGCATCTCCTCGGGCGGCACCAGCCCGGCCAGCATCGCCTCGAAATGGGAGGCATCCAGCAGCAGTACCTCAAGGCGCTCGCCATGAGCGACGTCGGCCAGCGCCTCGCGGCTGTAGCCAGACATCGACAGGAAGATCCCGCACGTGCCCGCGAAACGCTGCCGCACCCGTTTCTGCAGCTTCGCTACGTGACCGGTGTTGGCCTTCGTCTGCTCCCACTTGACCTCGACCACGTACCGGACACCGCCGACGGAGAACCCGACGTCGATCTCACCAAGGGACCGGATCGATGCCTTGGCCTCGATGCCCCAACACCGCAGCATCTCCATGATGACCTCGTTCAGCCGCTGACCTCGGGTCTGCGGAGTGTGACCTTCCAATCTCCGCAGTGCGCCATACTCAGAGATCAAGTCCCGAAGCCCCACGACGTCGAACACGGGCCTAGTCTCCATCTGTCATGCCACCCAGTCGACTTGCGTACGCGACCGAGTGCATCGGACTGAAGTTCATGGTCGTGTTCCGAACCCGAGGCACACGCCCCGCCGCTCGACGCGTTCGTGCCAAGCTACGCAGTGCACTTCGCAGGAGCGGCAGCCGCTTGCATGTTCGCGGTCCGGCCGTCACTTGCCCGCCGATGCCGCGGTCTCACGCGGCTACCGGCGCAGCGCGCCGCGCCTGCCGGTTCCGGCGGGAGCCTCGGCTTGTTTACTGTGGTGGTACCCGGAGGTGGTCCCAGAGGACGTTGCGGCCATGCTCGTTGAGCGCCACCGAGACGGTGTTCTCCAGCGCGTACGCCGGCTGTGACCGCGGCGTCACCTTGATCGTGACCCGAACAGGCATGGTGTACAGGTTGCCGGAGCCGACCTGGTCGGGCACGACCAGCGACTCGCCGTCGGGCCGCAGGAAGCGCCAGCCGCCGGCCGGGGCGATGTCGTGCCCGCCGTCCGCGGCTGGTTCATCGCAGACCTCCAACAGCCAGTGGTGGCCGGTCAGGACCTCCTGCCGACGCTCGTGAGATCCCCGCCACCGCACGTGCCACGGCGGTGTCGCCCTGGCAGCGCCCTGCACGACGACCACGAACGCCTCGAACTCGTCGGTCGGGCCGTCGTTCTCGACCCGCAGGCAGATCGGACCGGCGCCGAACTCGAAGTCTGGCACCTCGCCGACGAGCGTGAAGCGTGGTCTTCTCTCATCCTCGTCCGGCCGGTACGCGAAGGACCGGGTGCCGTCGCGAGCCAATAGATACTCGTTGCCGTTACGGATGCCGCGGAAGCGGCGGACGCCTTCGAGGTCAAGCGTGAAGCGCCAGTCTCCGCCGACGCCATGGTTCGCGCCTATCCAAGTACCTGACCCGAAACGTTGGACGAGAACGCGTACCCGGTCCAATTCGATACCAGACAGCCGCAGTTCCCTGCCCACGGCCGTGGAGTCGATGACCAATTCAGCCTGGCTGGACGTTGGCATGAACGCCTTCTCGCGCTTCGCCATGAATGCGAGCACGCGGGGGAAAAGGTCGAGCGTGGCTAGGCCGTCATCGCAATGACGCAGTCCCTTCACCGTCACCATCAGCTCGTCATCGGCGTGGAAGAACCCGCCGCGACGGCTGACGTCGGGCACCAGCAGGCCCGGCGGCATCGACTCCGCGATCGGACGAAGCTGCACCCCGTCACGGTCGAGCAGCTTGTCGAGTTGCCCGAAGGTAGCGGGGGTGCCGTGCTCCAGAAAGTAGCCATGGGCCGCATCCAGGACTCGCACCTGGTCCTGCGTCGGATCGGCCGAGGTTACTTGCCGGGTCCGTCGCCGTCGAACGCGCCGCGAAAGACTGACAGCTCTCCGGACCCAGGTCCCGAGCTGACCGAGCGCGCCGCCGACAGCGGCGATCACACCGGCGACACCGCCGATGATCAATAGGTAGTTGTACCAGGTGAGAGCGAAACCTCGCACAGAGCGAGAGGCTACTCCACCGCTGCGCCGTGACGAGTCAACCGGCGCAGGGCGAGAAGCGGCTCCAACGCAACCGGGCATCACGTGATCGACTGGAGGGATCTTCAGATCGTCAGGCGTCACTGGTCGCCCAGTGGCAGGACCTCCGCGAGTTGGCCTTCGATGTCGATCCCGTCGCGTCGCGGCGGCTGACCATGGGTGGGCTCGCTCGGGTGGGGTGCCCTGGCGCGGGCGGCAGCGCCATCAGGGCCCCTCCTCCTGCCTGTCCGCCCCGGAGGTGGACGATGCCGTTCGACAATGCGCTTAGCGGGTGCGGGAGTTGCACGCAACCTCGGTGGGCGCGATGACCGCATTGTTGGTCACCGCTGGGTCGGTGGCTGTGGGGTGGCCGTTGATTGGCAGGGGATGGTTGAGGCGGGCGAGGGCGGCCGGGGGTGGAGACGAAACGGGGGAGACGCCGGCGGCCGGAGGCTTGCTGTCGGTATCGGGATTCGATGTTCCGGCGGCCGCGGCCTTCGCGTGTCTGGAGATGATCGCACGGTATCGGTCCCAGGTGAGGCCGCGGTCGGGGTGTCCATCCGGGTGGTGGACCTCGGCGTCGTCGAGCCGGTCGAGGGCGGTGCGGTAGTCGCCTGCCTTCAGGGCTTCGGTGGCGGCGTCGAACGCGTCGCGGGCCGCCTGCCGGTTGATGTCGTGGGCTCGTCCGTCGCCGAGGGGTTCACCGTCGAGAAGGTGAGGGTTGGCGCGGACTTGGGCGGCCATCCAGTCCCATTCCTCACGGGTAGCATTGACATGTTCGGCGGCGTACCGGACACCGTCGCCGGTGGCGCGATGGTAGCCGGGGGCGTGCTGCTCGATGGCGAGCAGCAGTTGGCGATGGCGTACGTGCGCCCGTCTGCCGGCCAGCTCGTCGTCGCTGGGTAGGTACGGCCGCGGTGATGGGTGCGTCGGCCCCGCGGCGGCGGAGGTGCTGGCTGGGTGTTGCGCGCTGTGGATGTGTTGGCGGCTGCGCTGCCATTGCTGCGTTGACAGGACACCGTGCGCGTGTGCCTCGTCGAGGCAGTCCAGCGCTGTTGCGGTGTCACCTGTGCCGAGGGCGGCCTCCGCTTGGCGGAGCGCCTCCTCGCCGCGGTTGCGCCGGATGTCGTCCCACTGTGCCGGTGTGCGGTACGGCCGCTCCAGCACGTCTGGGTGGTCGGCGACGTAGTCCTTGATCCACTGCTGTTCGTCGGGAGTGGCATCGACCATCTCGGCGATGTACCGGTGTGCCGCACCGGTGCTGCGGTGGTACCCGGCCGCGTGTTCTTCAATCTTGAGCGTGATCTGGCGGCGGCGAATCCGGGCCTCGCGCTGAGCGAGGTCACCGTCGAGGTCGGGGTCGGTGGTCTGGGTGTCCTCGACGCGGTCGCCCGGTTCAGCGGCGTCATCGTGGCCGGGTTCGGCGGTGCCCGCGGCCGCTGTGTCCGTCGCGGCGGTGTTGGTCGGCGGTTCGGCGGCCGGGCCGACGTCGGCCGTGTTAGCGGTAGCCGCGGACCTGATTGCGGCGTAGACGGCGTTGGTGACTGCCGTTTGGAGGGTGGCTTGGTCGTGCGGCTCGCCGAAGTACGCCCACCGCAGCAGATCCATGTGTTCGTCGGCGGCATCGACGAGCGTGTCGGAGAGCCGGTCGGCGAACGGGAGGGCGAACCGGTCGAGGGGGTTCGCCAGCGCCCACTGTTGGACCTGCGGGTCGTTGGCGAGGGTGGTGACGGTGCCGGTGAGCCAGGCGATGTCGGCGGGGGTCGCACGCGTGCCTGCCCCGGCGACCCAGTCATCCAAACCAGGGAGCGCGGTGACGGTGACCGCAGGGCCGGGCGGCGGTGGCCGGTCCGGCTCAGGCGGTGCCGGCCCGGGCTGATCGGCGACGGCCGTTGTCGGGGGTGTCGGCCAGTCGGTCGGGGCGTCGATGGGGGTGAGTACGCAGCGGGTGAGGTCCGTCTGTTTGTGTCCGTCGACGCTGTCGTGGCCCTTGATCCTTCCGGTGACCCGGACGAACGTGCCGTCCCGGTAGGCGTTGAGGTTCGGGGCGCGCCAGGTGTAGAGGTTGCCGCGTGCGTCGGCGAGGAACAGGGTGGTGGCGCCGGTTTGGCCGCCGCGGCGTTCTCGGTTGTAGCTGCGGCTGGCGAGGACTTTCGCGTCGAGGGTGACGTGGTCGCCGGCTTTGCCCTGCCAGGTCGAGGCGGCGGTGGCCTCGCGCACAGCCTGGTCCTGCAGGTGCCTCTGGTAGCTGTTGACCGCGGAGACGAGGGTGGCGAAGTGCCGCGCGCTGACGGTGTCCTCGGTGGCTGCGAGCCGCAGTTGGAACGCGTAGTCGCTGATGTCGCGGTCCGCGAGCCCGACGGCGTAGGCGCGTACCGCGGCGGCGTGCGTGCGGGTGTCGTCGGTGACGAGGGCTTCCAGTTCGTCGCGTAGGCCGGTGGCGTCGTAGCCGGAACCGTTGAGGGCGGTATCGACGATGGCTGCGGTGGGCACGAGGTTGCCGCCGCTGGCCTCGGCGTCTCTGCGCGAGGCCCACCCGTAGGTCTCGATCGCCGCGAGGGTAAGGGTGAGCACCTGCATGGTGTCGTTGCCGTCCGGGTGGCCGGGCCGCCCGGCGCGGATGATGGCCGGGTCGATGCGGCGCTTCGCCGGCGCGGCGTCGGCCGCTGCGGCGACGGGTGTTGGCAGCGGGTC
>Ga0137375_10007928_pt1 | contig 12638 bp, 9 predicted proteins | sample SagtaG_24_FD_104936 | JGI IMG/M metagenome (GOLD analysis project Ga0137375, IMG submission 104936) | Vadose zone soil microbial communities from Sagehorn Ranch, Mendocino, California, USA - Sage1_R_113_16 metaG | ecosystem: Environmental > Terrestrial > Soil > Vadose zone | place: USA... | reverse complement strand
GCGGAGGAGGAAGGCGAGGCGCTCGTCTCCGGCCGCTTGCTCGCGGAGATCACCCGGAGCCTGCCGGCCCGCCCGGTGGAGATCACCACCGACGGCGCGCGCGCCACGCTGACCTGCGGCAGCGCCACCTTCACGATGCTGACCATGCCGACCGAGGACTACCCGAGCCTCCCTGAGATGCCCCCTCCCGCGGGCTCCATCGGGAGTGACGCGTTCGCGTCCGCGGTGAGCCAGTCCGCTACCGCGGCCGGCCGGGACGACACGCTGCCCGCGCTGACCGGTGTCCGGATCGAGATCGAGGGCGAGACCCTCACGCTGGTCTCCACCGACCGCTACCGGCTCGCGGTCCGGGAGCTGCGCTGGACCCCGGCCCGGCCGGACCTGTCCGCGGCCGTGCTGGTCCCGGCGCGGGCGCTGGCCGACACGGCCCGGGCCCTGACCGCGGGCGCGGAAGTGTCGATCGCGCTGGCGCTGCCGGGCGAGGAAGGCGCGGGCGGCGAGGGGATGATCGGGTTCGAGGGCGGCGGCCGCCGCACCACCACCCGGCTGCTCGGCGGCGACTTCCCGCGGTATGAGTCCCTGCTGCCCAAGCAGGTGAATGCGGTGGCCGAGCTCGCGGCCGCGCCGTTCGCCGAGGCCGTCAAGCGGGTCGCCCTGGTCGCCGAGCGCAACACGGCGGTCCGGCTGTCGTTCTCGCCGGGGCAGCTGGTGCTCGAGGCGGGCACGGGAGACGAGGCCCAGGCGGAGGAGGTCATCGACGCGAGCTTCGAGGGTGACGAGATCCAGATCGCGTTCAACCCGCAGTACCTGCTGGACGGGCTGACCGCGCTGGATTCCGATATCGCCCGGATCTCGTTCACCGAGTCAGGCAAGCCCGCCCTGATCACCGGCAAGCCCGCACCGGACGAGCAGCCCGACTTCCGCTACCTCCTGATGCCCATCCGGCTCGGCTAGCTGTGCTAGCTGTGCTAGCTGTGCTAGCCCGGGGGCCCGAGCCCCCGGACCCCCAACGGCCCGCTCCGCAGGCACGTCATCTGCTGCGGCTGCCGGGTTAATCGCCGGCTCGGCGAGGACACGCCTGCGGCGCGCCTCCCCTCCCCGAGCCAGCGGGGGGACGACCCCCCCGGAACCCCCCGATCGGCGCTGTGCGCCGAGCGCGGCGCAGCCGCGCGTGGGTTGCGGGCGGGTGAGGATCCCCCGGGTCTAGGCCTGGACAGGTCCACGGCCCCTCGCGGGCCAGGCAGGCCGCGCCCGAGGTATGTCCGCTCCGGGCCAGCACAGTAGCCTGCAGGGGTGCATCTGACCCGCCTCGCGCTCATGGACTTCCGGTCCTATGCGGCAGCGGATCTGGCGCTCGGCCCGGGCGTGAGCACCCTGCTCGGCGCGAACGGCCAGGGCAAGACCAACGTGGTCGAGGCCGCGGGCTATGTGTCCACCCTGGGCAGCCACCGGGTCGGCACCGACGCGCCGCTCGTGCGGCGGGGCGCGGAGCGGGCCATCCTGCGGGCCGCGATCACGTCCGCCGAGCGGGACAGCCTGGTCGAGATCGAGATCAACCCGGGACGGGCCAACCGGGCCCGGGTGAACCGGGTCGGGGTGCCGCGCCCCCGGCAGGTGCTCGGGATCCTGCGCACCGTGCTGTTCGCTCCCGAGGACCTGGCCCTGGTCAAGGGTGATCCGGACGGCCGCCGCCGGTACCTCGACGAGCTCCTGGTGGCCCGGGCACCCCGGTATGCGGGGGTACGCAGCGACTACGAGCGGGTGGTCAGGCAGCGCACCGCCCTGCTCAAGTCGGCGCGGTCCCGGATGGGGTCACGCGGGTTCGGCCGGGCAGCCCGGCCGGCCAGCCCGGACCCGGCCGCTGACCCGCTCGGCGACGAGGCAGCCAGCCCGCCGGGGATGGGCCTGGCCGGCGCGCTCGACGCGTGGGACGAGCATCTCGCGGTCAAGGGCGCCGAGCTGCTCGCGGGGCGGCTCGAGCTGACCGCGGCGCTGCGGCCGCTGCTGACCAGGAGCTACGCCGCGGTCTCCGGCGACGACGTGGACGCCACCATCAGCTACCGCCAGCGCGCCAGCATGAAGAACGAGGCCACCGCGGGCGAGGCGGCCAGCCCGCCGCCCGGGCCGCGGCCGGAGGGCGGTGAGCCGGCCGCCGACCGGGCCCAGCTCGCCCAGGGCCTGCGCGAGGCGCTGGCCCGGTCCCGGGCGGACGAGCTGGAGCGCGGGGTCTGCCTGGTCGGCCCGCACCGGGACGACCTGGAACTGGGCATCGGTAACCTGCCCTCCCGCGGCTACGCGAGCCACGGCGAGTCCTGGTCCATGGCCCTGGCCCTGCGGCTCTCCGGCTACGAGTTGCTCCGCGCGGGCGGCGATGACCCGGTCCTGCTGCTCGACGACGTGTTCGCGGAGCTGGACGTCGGCCGCCGGGAACGGCTGGCCAGCCTGGTGTCCGGCGCGGAGCAGGTCCTGGTCACCGCCGCGGTTCCCGAGGACGTCCCGGGGGCCTTGCGGGGAGAGAGGTTTTCCGTTGCGGATGGTGCGGTGACCCGTGCCGGCTGACGACCCGGGCAGCCCAGCCCAGCCAGAGCAGGCCGGCGCCGGCCCGGCCGAGGCCGGTCCCGGCCAGCCTGGCGCGGCGGCACCCACCCCGGCGCAGCTGGCCCGGGAGGCCCTCGCCCGGGCCAGAGCCGCCGCGCGGGCGCGGGGCGAGGCACCCGCCGGGGGGACGGCCCCCCGGCCGCCGGCCCGGGGCGCCCCCGCGGGCCAGGGCGGCCGTCCCCGCCGTCCCCGCCGCGACGACCCGCAGCCGCTGACCACGGCCATTCACGGGCTCATCGGCGACCAGGGGTGGCAGACCGCGGCCGCGGTCGGATCCGTCTTCGGCCGCTGGGCCCAGATCGTCGGCGCCGACCTTGCCGCGCACACCCGTCCGGACCGCTTCACCGACGGCGAGCTCCTGGTGATCGCCGACTCCACCGCCTGGGCCACCCAGGTGCGGCTGCTGGCCGGCACGCTGGTGCGCAGGCTGAACAGCGAGCTGGGCGAGGGCACGGTGACCAAGGTCAAGGTCCGCGGCCCGGAGCAGCCGCGGCGGCCCGGTGAATGGCGCGTGCGAGGTAGTCGGGACCACGCGACACGTACGGCTGAGACTGAAGGTTCTCCCAGGTAAAATAGTCCTGTGCCCCGGGGGCAGCACGGCGGCTGAGCTGTGCCGTGCCCTGGTAGCGCGTTATCTCTTCCAAGAGGAGCTTGCTCTTGTCCTACGACGCACGTTCGATCACGGTTCTGGAGGGCCTCGAGGCGGTACGCAAGCGTCCCGGTATGTACATCGGCTCGACCGGCGAGCGCGGCCTCCACCACCTCGTGTACGAGGTCGTGGACAACGCCGTCGACGAGGCGCTGGCGGGCTACTGCGACCGCATCGACGTTACCCTGCTCGCCGACGGCGGGGTCCGGGTCACCGACAACGGCCGCGGGATCCCCGTTGACGAGCACCCGGTGGAGAAGCGGCCTGCCGTCGAGGTGGTGCTCACCACCCTGCACGCGGGCGGGAAGTTCGACGGCAAGTCGTACGCCGTCTCCGGGGGCCTGCACGGGGTGGGCGTGTCCGTGGTGAACGCCCTGTCCACGCGGCTGGACGTCGAGATCCGCCGGGATGGGTACGTGTGGCGGCAGCGTTATGAGCTCAGCCACCCGGTGACGCCGCTGACCCGGGGCGAGGCCACCGGCGAGACCGGCACCACCCTCGAGTTCTGGCCGGACCCGAACATCTTCGAGACCACCGAGTGGGACTGGGAGACGCTGTCCCGCCGGCTCCAGGAGATGGCGTTCCTCAACCGCGACCTCGAGATCAACCTGGTCGACGAGCGGCCCGAGCATTCCGCGGTCGGCAACGGCGGCGAGGCTGGTGAGCCCCGGGTCGTGACCTACCGCTATGAGGGCGGCATCGCCGACTTCGTGCGGCACCTGAACGCGTCCAAGGAGCCGGTGCACGCCAGCGTCATCGACTTCGGTGAGGAAGGCGAGGGGATCTCGGTCGAGATCGCCATGCAGTGGAACGCGTCCTACGCAGAGTCCGTGCACACGTTCGCCAACACGATCAACACCGCGGAGGGCGGCACCCACGAGGAGGGGTTCCGCTCCGCGCTGACCACGATCGTGAACAATTACGCCCAGAACCAGAAGTTGGTCCGCGAGAAGGACGAGCGGCTGTCCGGCGAGGACGTGCGCGAGGGACTCGCCGCGATCATCCACATCAAGCTGGCCAACCCGCAGTTCGAGGGCCAGACCAAGACCAAGCTGGGGAACACCGAGGCCAGGTCGTTCGTGCAGAAGGCCGTCAACGACCACCTGCGCGACTGGTTCGAGCGCAACCCCGGCGAGGCCAAGGACATCATTACCAAGGCGGCCCAGGCCGCGCGGGCCCGGATTGCCGCCCGCCAGGCCCGCGACCTGACCCGGCGCAAGGGCCTGCTGGAGTCCTCGTCGCTGCCCGGCAAGCTGTCCGACTGCCAGTCCGGTGACCCGGAGCGCTGCGAGATCTACGTGGTCGAGGGTGACTCGGCGGGCGGCTCCGCCAAGCAGGGACGGAACCCGGAGTTCCAGGCCATCCTGCCGCTGCGGGGCAAGATCCTCAACGTGGAGAAGTCCCGGATCGACCGGGTGCTGAAGAACAACGAGGTCCAGGCGATGATCACCGCGCTGGGCACCGGCATCCACGACGACTTCGACATCACCAAGCTCCGCTACTACAAGATCGTCCTGATGGCGGACGCGGACGTGGACGGCCAGCACATCACCACGCTGCTGCTCACCTTGCTGTTCCGGTTCATGAAGCCGCTCATCGAGGCCGGCCACGTGTACCTGGCCCAGCCACCCCTCTACAAGATCAAGTGGGAGGGCCGCGGGGTCGAGCCCGAGTACGCCTACTCAGACCGGGAACGCGACGCGCTCATCGAGGCGGGGATCGCCTCGGGCCGTAAGGACCCCCGGCCCCGCGACTCGGTGCAGCGGTATAAGGGCCTGGGTGAGATGAACGCCACCGAGCTGTGGGAAACCACCATGAACCCCGCGAACCGGGTCCTGAAGCAGGTCACGGTGGACGACGCGGCGCAGGCCGACGAGCTGTTCAGCGTGCTGATGGGCGAGGACGTCGAAGCACGCCGGGCGTTCATCCAGCGCAACGCCAGGGACGTCAGGTTCCTCGACATCTGACGTCGGCGTCCGCCTTGAGATCTACCGCGTACCAGCAACGGGGCTGCGGCTATAAGAAAGGTTGTTTTACGTGACTGACCTGGACACCGGGGGGGGCCACGACCGGACGGAGCCGGTCGACATCCAGGTAGAGATGCAGCGCAGCTACATCGACTACGCGATGTCCGTGATCGTCGGCCGCGCTCTGCCCGACGTGCGGGACGGCCTCAAGCCGGTGCACACGCGCGTGCTGTGGGCGATGTACGACGGTGGCTACCGGCCTGAGCGCGGCTACTCCAAGTGTGCCCGGGTGGTCGGCGAGGTGATGGGTAACTACCATCCGCACGGCGACTCTTCCATTTACGACGCGCTGGTCCGGCTGGCTCAGCCGTGGTCGATGCGGATGCCCCTTATTGACAGCCAGGGCAACTTCGGCTCGCCGGGTAACGACCCGCCTGCGGCCATGCGGTACACCGAGTGCCGGCTTGCGCCGCTGGCCATGGAGATGCTCCGGGACATCGACAAGGACACCGTCGATTTCCGGCCCAGCTATGACGGGCGCGGCGGTGAGCCCGTCGTCCTGCCTGCCCGCTTCCCGAACCTGCTGATTAACGGGTCCGAGGGCATCGCGGTCGGAATGGCCACCAGGATCCCGCCGCACAACCTGCGCGAGGTGGGCGCGGGTGTCCAGTGGTACCTGCAGAACTTCGACGCCACCGACGAGGACCTGCTCGACGCGCTGATCGAGCGCGTGAAGGGCCCGGACTTCCCGACCAGCGGCCTGATCGTCGGCCGTCGCGGCATCGAGGACGCCTACCGGACCGGCCGCGGCTCGATCACGATGCGCGCGGTCGTGGACATCGACGAGGATGCCCGCGGCCGGGCCTGCCTGATCGTCACCGAGCTGCCGTACCAGGTCAATCCGGACAACCTGGCCACGAAGATCGCCGAGCTGGTCAAGGACGGGCGCGTTAACGGGATCGCCGACGTCCGGGACGAGAGCAGCGGCCGGACCGGCCAGCGCCTGGTTATCGTGCTGAAGCGGGACGCGGTGGCCAAGGTCGTGCTGAACAACCTGTACAAGCACACCCAGCTGCAGGACACGTTCGGCGCCAACATGCTGGCCCTGGTCGACGGGGTGCCCCGCACGCTGCGGCTGGACCAGCTGATCCGGTACTGGGTCGCGCACCAGATCGAGGTCATCGTCCGGCGCACCCGGTACCTGCTCCGCCATGCCCAGGAACGCGCCCACATCGTCAGCGCCCTGCTCAAGGCGATCGACCGGATCGACGAGGTCATCGCGCTCATCCGCGGCAGCGAGTCCGCGGCCGCGGCGCAGCAGGGCCTGATGCACCTGCTGGAGATCGACGAGGCGCAGGCCCGGGCCATCCTCGACATGCAGCTGCGCAGGCTGGCCGCCCTCGAGCGCCAGGCCCTCACGGACGAGTACGAGGATCTGATGGCGAAGATCGCGGACTACGAGGCCATCCTGGCCTCCCCCGCGCGTCAGCGCCAGATCATCGGTGACGAGCTCGGCGAGATCGTGGACAAGTACGGGGATGAGCGGCGCACCCGCATCATCCCCTTCGACGGCGACGTGACCAACGAGGACCTCATCGCCGAGGAAGACGTGGTCGTCACCATCACGCACGGCGGCTACGCCAAGCGCACCAAGACGGACCTGTACCGGGCGCAGCGGCGGGGCGGCAAGGGGGTGCGCGGGGCGCAGCTGCGCACCGACGACATCGTGGATCACTTCTTCGTGACCACGACGCACCGCTGGATCCTGTTCTTCACCAACAAGGGACGGGTCTACCGGGCCAAGGCCTACGAGCTGCCGGACACGGCCCGGGACGCCCGCGGCCAGCACGTGGCCAACCTGCTCGCGTTCCAGCCGGACGAGCGGATCGCCGAGGTCCTCGCGATCCCGGACTACTCGGTCGCGCCCTACCTGGTCATCGCCACCCGGTCGGGCCTGGTCAAGAAGTCCCTGCTGACCGACTATGACTCGGCCCGTTCCGGCGGGATCATCGCGATCAACCTGCGCGAGGACGACGAGGTCATCGCGGCCAGCCTGGTCTCCCCCGAGGACGACCTGCTGCTGGTCAGCCGGAAGGCCCAGTCGATCCGGTTCCACGCCAGCGACGACACCATGCGGCCGATGGGCCGGGCCACGTCCGGCGTCATCGGCATGCGGTTTACCGACGGCGACGAGCTGCTCGACATGCACGTCGTGCGGGAGGGCGCGGACGTCCTGGTGGCCACCGGCGGTGGTTACGCCAAGCGGACGCCCTCGGACCAGTATCCCGTCCAGGGCCGGGGTGGCCAAGGCGTGCTGACCGCGCGCATCGTCGATTCCCGGGGCGAGCTGGTCGGGGCCCTGATGGTGCACCCGGAGGACGAGGTGTTCGCGATCACCGCGTCTGGCGGGGTCATCCGGACCCTGGCGGCCGAGGTGAAGCTGTCCGGCCGGCAGACCATGGGCGTGCGGCTGATGAACCTGGCCTCCGGGGACAGCGTGGTGGCCATCGCCCGCAACGCCGAGACCCTGGCCGACGCCGAGACCGACCCTGACGGCGAGATTGACCCTGACGGCGAGATTGACGTGGAGACCGACGCTGACGCCGCGCCTGGCACCGGGCCGGACGATCCGGGCGGCACCGGCAATCCGGACGCCGCGGAGCCGGAAACTGGCCCTGGGAACGCCAGTCCGCAGTAGCCCGGGGATGATTCCGGGGTTGTCCGGGTAAGGATCCGGGCACCCGGCGGGATCGTACTGAAGGTCACGGTGCGGTGACGGACGGGCTAGTGGAGGCAACGTGGGGAGGGCTGGTGACGTCTAATGAGTATCCACTCAGACGACGCTCACAAACCCCGAGTGGGGACGTACCCTCCTTTCGGGGATAACCTCGAAGGAAATCTTCCCGAGGAGGACGGGGTGGAACAACGCGCGGAACCGCCGTCGTGGGTGCCCGATGGTGGGCGCCCATGGACAGGTGCGGCTGCCGACTTGCGAAGCCCCGAGGCCGATGAGGCCGCGGCGGGGACTCCAGACGGTGACACGGAATACAACTTTTCCGGGGGAACGTCCTATCCGGACGCTCAGGACACGACGTTCCGCCCGGCCGAGGACGCGGGCGGGTACACCTATAACGCTGGCCCGGCCGGGGACGCGACGGCGGCCATCCCGGCCTACCCCGCGTCGCTCACCGAGCCGATCGGGGGCACGGCCAAGACCAGCACCAGCGCCGGCACGCCATCCGGCGGCGCTACGGCCAGCCCCGCCTCGGCCGGGCCGGACGAGGGGCGTAACCACACCTCCAGGTTCTCAGCGGTGTCGCGCGGCCGGTACAAGGCCGGCCCGGGGTCCGCTGCGGGCGGTGCCGCGCTGGGTGGCGCGGCGCTGGGTGGCTCCTCAGCGGCCGCCCGGCCGGGCAGCCAGGCCCCGGCCCGGCGGGCCGACCTGGTCATCGCCCGGCTCGAGCCGTGGTCAGTGATGAAGTTCAGCTTCCTCATGTCGCTGGTGGCCTGGGTCGTGCTGTTCGTTGCCGTGGCCTTCCTGTACTTCGTGCTGTCCAGCCTGGGCGTCTTCACGTCCATCCAGCACACGCTGAGCAGCGTCACGTCCAGCTCGAGTTCGGCCGGGACCAACCTGAACCACTGGTTCTCGGCGTCACGGGTGCTGGGTTACACGATGCTGCTCGGCGCGGTGAACATCGTCCTGATCACCGCCCTGTCCACCGTCGGCGCCATGATCTACAACCTGGTCACCCACCTGGGCGGCGGTATCGAGGTCACGCTGCGGGAGACCGACTGACGGGTCACCCGCAAAATGCGATAGCCTTACGCGGCGGCAATTCCCGGGGAGTGTGGCGCACACGCCGCGCCCCGGGTGCCGCAGGCAAGGGCCTATAGCTCAGCCGGTTAGAGCGCCGCCCTGATAAGGCGGAGGTCGATGGTTCAAGTCCATCTAGGCCCACCCACGTCCCAGCCCTGCCCGCTCCCCGGGGAGGTCGCATGGGCAGGCCAGTGCGCACCTGGGCCGCCGCCCGGGGGGAATCCCGTGCTCATGAGTTGAGTGTCGTTCTGGCACCTAAGTCATGATCACGAAGCGGCCACCAGGCGCCTAGTACCAGCAGTCACAGGTGTCCCGCTGGCCCCGCATCACGGCGGCGGGTTCACCAGCCGAGTTCGGCGAGGCGGGCGTCGTCGATGCCGAAGTGGTGGGCGACCTCGTGGATGACCGTCCGCCGGACCTGCTCCACCACCTCAGCCTCGGTGCCGCAGATCGCGCAGATCGCCCGCCGGTAGATCGTGATCCGGTCCGGCAGCACCCCGGCGTACTGAGTGGTCCGGCTGGTCAGCGGGATTCCCTGGTAGAGGCCCAGCAGGCCGGGGCGCCCGGGTCCGTGCTCGACGGTGACCGCGACGTTGCGCATCAGCCGGCCGAGATCCTCGGGCAGGCTGTCCAGCGCGGTCACGACCATGTCCTCGAACTGGGCAGGCTCGACGTCGATCACCGTCCCATTGTCAGCCCTCCGGCTGAACCCCAGCTCTGGATTGCTTCTGGACCGGCAGGTCATGGGCGTGTCCCCCGGCCGGCCACATAGCCTGTTTCCCGACAGATCCCCTGTTTCGCCTTCCCCGCACGAGGGCTGCCTGTGCTGACCAACGAAGTCCCGGACGCTTCGGCCGGGACGGTGGACGATCGAGTCCCGCGCCGCCGCAGGCGGCGCATCGCCGTGATCGGGGCCGTTGCCGCCGTGTTCCTGGCGTTCTGCGGGCTGACCGCGCGCCTGTTCATCGTCCCCGCGTCCGGGATGCCGTCCCACGTCGACGCCATCGTGATGATGGCCGGGCCCGGTGACCGCTACTCGACCGCGCTGCGGCTGGCCTCCGAGCACCGCGCGCCCGTGCTGGTGATCTCCCGCGGATCGAACTTCGTCACCAGCGGGCGCTGCGCGCCGCCGATCGCGGGGGTCAGGGAGATCTGCTTCGACCCCAACCCGGACACGACCCAGGGCGAGGCGGAGTACGCGGCCCGGCTGGCCAGGCAGTATCACTGGAACTCCATCGCCCTGGTCACCATCACGCCGCAGGACTCCCGGGCCAGGCTGCGCATGGAGCGCTGCTTCAGCGGCCACGTCTACGTGATGACCGCGCCGATCCCGGCCGCGATGTGGCCTTACGAACTGGCCTACGAGTGGGGTGCCACGATCAAGGCGCTCACCATCAACCGCAGCTGCTGAAGCCCGGCCGCGTCACCCCGGCCCGATAAGAGAACGCTTAATCCGAGGTCGCCCGAACACGGCCCGCGAATTAGAGTCAGGCCCAGGACACCGGGAAGGTACCTGAACATGAGTGATCAGCCGAGTGAGGCCCTCGAGGTGCTGCGCGGGGTGTGGAGCGCACAGCAGCAGACCGCTGCCGGCCTCGACGATGACTGCGGCAACACCAGGACCTGCAAGAAGATGGCGGATGTCGGATTCGGCGGCATGGCCGGCCCGGACGAGGACCTGCGCAGCGCCTGGCGGAACCAGCTGGCCCGCGAGGGCAAGCTGAACACCGGGGGCAGTAGCGTCGCCGACCTGGTGCTCGGCCCGGCCGAGGATCACTGACCTCTGCATGGAGTATCCGGACACCGTCGGCGAGCTCACGGAGATCTTGCGCCAGGGTGGTTATCTCGCCGACCGCGGCCTGGCCACCGCGCTATTCGTGGGGCTCTCGATGCACCGGCCTGTCCTGCTCGAGGGCGAGGTCGGGGTAGGCAAGACCGAGGTCGCGAAGGTCCTGGCGGAAGCCTTCGGGCGGCGGCTGATCCGGCTGCAGTGCTACGAGGGCATCGACACCAACCAGGCGCTGTACGAATGGGACTACGCGCGCCAGATGCTCTACATCCGGGCCCTGTCGCAGCGGCAGGTGTCCGAGGAGGAGGCGGTCGACAAGGTCTTCGGCCCCCGGTTCCTGCTGGAGCGGCCGCTGCTGGACGCGGTCCGGGCCGGCGACCAGGCGGTGCTGCTCATCGACGAGGTGGACCGGGCCGACGACGAGTTCGAGGCGTTCCTGCTGGAGGTGCTCTCCGACTTCCAGATCAGCATCCCCGAGATCGGCACGATCAAGGCGGAACGGCCGCCGCTGGTCCTGCTGACCTCGAACCGGACCCGTGAACTGCACGACGCGCTCAAGCGGCGCTGCCTCTACCACTGGATCGGCTACCCCCCGCCGGAGCGCGAGGTGGAGATCGTGATGGTCCAGGCGCCCGGCGTGTCCGGGGCGCTGGCGGCCAAGGTGGTGGCGGCGGTCAACCGGCTCCGGGAGATGGAGCTGGCCAAGCCCCCCGGCGTGGCCGAGACCATCGACTGGGTGCGGACCCTGGACTTCCTCGGCGAGACCGGGCTCAGCACCGGGGTCGCCGCGGACACCCTGGGCGCGGTGGTCAAGGAACGGGACGACCTCGAGCTGGTGCGGGACAACCTGGAAGAGATCACGTCCGGTGCCTGAGCGCGCCCCGTTCGTGGCCCTGCTGGTGAACTTCACGGCGGAACTCCGCGCGGCCGGCCTGCCGGTCGGCTCGGGGGACGTGCTGGCCTACTGCGCGGCCATGAGCGTGCTGGACCCGACCGACCTGCTGGACCTGTACTGGGGCGGCCGGACCTCGCTGGTGACGCGGCGGGAGAACATCCCCGTCTACGACCGGGTGTTCCGGCGGTTCTTCCTGGGCGACCACGACCCGGTCCGGGCCCTGCTCGAGCTGAAGCAGCCCGACCGCACGCGCGCGGAGGGCGTGCTCCAGGTCCCGGCCACCGATCCCGGGGAGGACCTCCAGGACCAGGTGAGCCTGGGCCTGATGGCCTCGGACGCCGAGACGCTCCGGCATAAGTCGTTTCCCGCCTGCACCCCGGAGGAGCTCGCCGCGCTGCGGCGGATCATGGCGCGGATCCGGCTCACCCCGCCCCGGCGGCGCACCCGGCGGACCACGCCCTCGGCCGCAGGCCGCTCCCCGGACCTGCGCCGGATGGTGCGCGAGTCGCTGCGCATGCACGGCGAGCCCGCCGCGCTGGCGTGGCGGCAGCGCAAGGTCCGGCTCCGGCCGCTGATCCTCATCCTGGACGTGTCCGGGTCGATGGCTGACTACTCACGCCACCTGCTCCAGTTCGCCTACTCGGCCAAGCGCGCGACCACCCGGGTCGAGGTCTTCTGCTTCGGCACCCGTCTCACCCGGATCACCCGGGCCCTGGATCACCGCAAACCCGACGATGCCCTGGAACGGGCGGCCAGCGCCGTCTTCGACTGGGAGGGCGGCACCAGGATCGGGGCCAGCCTGGACGCCTTCGTCCGCGACTGGGGCCGCCGCGGGCTGACCCGGGGCGGGATCGTCGTCATCTGCTCCGACGGCCTGGACCGGGGTGACCCGGAAACGCTGGCCACGGCCATGGAACGGCTCG
>Ga0137375_10007923_pt1 | contig 12643 bp, 7 predicted proteins | sample SagtaG_24_FD_104936 | JGI IMG/M metagenome (GOLD analysis project Ga0137375, IMG submission 104936) | Vadose zone soil microbial communities from Sagehorn Ranch, Mendocino, California, USA - Sage1_R_113_16 metaG | ecosystem: Environmental > Terrestrial > Soil > Vadose zone | place: USA... | reverse complement strand
GGTGGTCACGCTGCAGACCGGCCTCGGGAACCGCGAGCTGCTCGAGGAGGCTTGCGGGCCGGACCAGGTCGCGGTGGGCGTGGCCTCCCTCACCGCCACCCTCCTCGGCCCGGGCGAGGTGCGGGTCGCGCCCGGCCGGATCATCCTGGGCGGCCCCCCGGCAGTGGCCCGCTTCGCCGAGTTGATGGCGGCTTCGCACCTCGACGCCGAGGTCAGCCCGGGGATCGAGCGCGTCCTCTGGGCCCGGCTGGCGGTCACTTGCGCCCTCAACCCCTTGTCCGCCCTCACCGGCCGGACGCACGGAAAGCTCCTCGAGACCCCCGAGCCCTGCGAGACGCTCTTGAAGGCCGCGCGCGAGGTGGGCGCGCTGGCGCAGGTCAAGGGCATCGACCTCGGCGGCGATCCCGCCATCCTCGCGGTGGAGGCGGCGGAGAGCACGCCCGCCAGCCGCTCGGGCATGAGTCACGATCTGGAGCGCGGAGCCCGCACCGAAGTGGACGCCCAGAACGGGGCGGTGGTCCTCGAGGGCCGGCGCTTCGGCGTGCCCACTCCCGTCAACGAGTACCTGTGGGAGCGCATCCGCGAGAAGGAGAGGTTGAGCGCCGGGTGACCGGGCCGCCACCCGGCAGACCCGCGGTTCAGACCCGGACCGTGGGGTCGAAGAGCTTGCGGTGCTCGTCCACCGCGAACCGGTCGGTCATTCCCGCGATGTAGTCGCAGATCACGCGGTGGACCCCGTCCCGCTCGATCAGCTCCTGGGTGTGGGGCGGGAGCTGCCGGGGCTCGCTCACGTACGACTGGAAGAGGTCGCGCAGGATACGGCCCGCCTTGTCCCCCATCCGCACCACCCGGTAGTGGCGGTACATGTTCCGGAGCAGGAACTCCTTGAGCTCGCGGACCGCGGCCGTCATCTCCTTCGAGTAGCCCACCAGACGCCGGCCCGCCCGGCGCACCTCCTCGACGGAGCCCACTTTCGCTCCCTGCAGGTTGCGGAGGGTCGTTCCGATCAGGTCCTCCGTGCAGCGGTTGATGATCCGGCGCACCACCTGGTGGCGCAGGACGCGGTCGTCCGCGTTCCCCTGGGCGAGCACGGACTCGTGGGCCTCGCGGAAGAGGGGCACCGCGCAGATCTGCTCCACCGTGATCATGCCCGAGGTGAGGCCGTCGTCGATGTCGTGGTTGTTGTAGGCGATCTCGTCCACAACGTCGACGAGCTGGGCCTCCAGGGTGGGGGCTTCGCCGGGCGCGTATTCGGCGGGGGCTATGGCATCGGCGTCGGGCCGGTGCTTGATCATCCCCTCCCGCACCTCCCAGGTGAGGTTGAGCCCCGGGAAGCCGGGATAGCGCTCCTCCAGCACCTCGAGGATGCGCAGGGTCTGGCGGTTGTGCTCGAAGCCCCCGTGCTCCTTCATGAGCTCGTCCATCACCCGCTCGCCGGAGTGACCGAAGGGGGTGTGCCCGAGGTCGTGGCCGAGGACCAGGACCTCGGTCAGCTCCTCGTTGAGGCCGAGGGCCCGGGCCACCGTGCGCCCGATCTGCGCCCCTTCCAGGCTGTGGGTGAGCCGGGTGCGGTAGTTGTCCCCCTCGTGGTTGACGAAGACCTGGGTCTTGTACTCGAGGCGCCGGAAGGACGAGCTGTGGATGACCCGGTCGCGGTCGCGCTGGTAGCACGTGCGCAGCGGGTGCTCTTCCTCGGGGTAGCGCCGGCCGCGGCTCCGGCTGCTGCGCATGCCATAGGGAGCGAGCTGAGCGTCCTCGCGCTGCTCCTGGGCGCGCCGGTCCACCAGAAGCAGGGCGGTCGGAGTTGGCTCTCGCTCGACCGGCGGCGCCGCCTTCCGATGGATCGCCCCACGGAGGGGGCGGGGACGGCTGCTCTGCGTCCGGCTCCGCGTCCGGCTCCGCGTCCTGGTCATCGACCCCTCACCCTCCCCCACATCCTCGGGTCGATTCTAGCTCCGCCTCTTCCAGTCGCGGCCGTCCATGCACTAAACTACGCGTTTATGACCAAGACGCCAGTCGGGGTATTGGGCGCAACCGGCGCCGTGGGGCAGCGTTTCATCCAGCTTCTCGCGGACCACCCCTGGTTCGAGGTGGCGGAGGTCGCAGCCTCCGACCGCTCGGCCGGCAAGACCTACGCCGAAGCCTGCACGTGGCGGCTGCCGGGGGCGCCCCCGGCGTCGGTGGCCAGGCTGACCGTGACCTCGACCTTCGGCTCCTTCCGCTCGAAGCTGCTCTTCTCCGGCCTCGACTCCGCCGTGGCCGGCGAGGCGGAGGCCGCTCTTTCCGCCAAGGGCCACGCCGTGGTCTCGAACTCCCGGAACCACCGGATGGACCCCGACGTGCCCCTCCTCATTCCCGAGATCAACCCCGACCACCTGGACGCAGTCGCCCTGCAGAAGCGCCGCACCGGCGGCGGGTACATCGTCACCAACCCGAACTGCAGCGTGGTCGGTCTCGCCATGGCCCTGGCTCCCCTCGACCGGGCCGTCGGCATCGAGTCCGTGGCGGTGGTCACCCTGCAGGCACTCTCGGGGGCCGGCTACCCCGGCGTAGCCTCCCTGGACATCGCCGACAACGTGATCCCCTACATCGGGGGCGGCGAGGAGGAGAAGATCGAGAGCGAGCCCCAGAAGATCCTGGGGAGCTTCTCGGGCGGCGTCTTCACCCCCGCCCCCTTCCCCATCTCGTCCTCCGTGCACCGGGTGGCGGTGGTGGACGGGCACTCGATGGCGGTCTTCCTGCGCCTCGCCCGGCGCCCCTCCCCCGCCGAGGCGTGCCGGATCCTCTCCGACTTCCACGGCGAGCCGCAGCAACGCGAGCTGCCCACCGCTCCACGCCAGCCCATCCACGTCCTCACGGAAAACGACCGGCCCCAGCCCCGGCTCGACCGCGACCGCGAGGGTGGGATGGCCGTCTCCGTGGGCCGGGTTCGCGAGGACCGCCAGTTCGACCTGAAGCTGGAGGCGCTCGTGCACAACACGATCCGGGGGGCGGCGGGGGCCGCGATCCTGAACGCGGAGCTGCTCCAGGCCCGCGGGCTGCTGCGATGATCGTCATGAAATTCGGCGGGACCTCGGTCGGCTCCGCCGAGCGGGTGCGGAACCTGGGCGAGCGGGTCCGCGAGCACCTGCACCGGAAACCGGCGGTCGTGGTCTCCGCGCTCTCCGGGATCACCGACCTCTTGATCCGGGGCGCGCGCTTCGCCCTCCACCGCGATCCCGCGGCCGAGGCGGCGGTCCACGAGCTCGAGGGCCGCCACAACGACGCGATCCGCGAGCTGATCCCGCCGGGGGACGTCCGCAACCGGCTCCTCGCCCACGTGGAGGCGGTGGCGGGCGAGCTGCGCATCCTCTACACGGGCGTCCACTACCTCGAGGAGCTGACCCCCCGCTCCCTGGACGCCATCTCGGCCATGGGCGAGCGGCTGTCCTGCGAGATCGTGGCCGCGGCCCTGGAGGCGCTGGGTCTGCCCGCCCGCGCCTTCGAGGCGCGGAACATCCTGGTCACGGACGACTCCTTCGGCCGCGCCCTGCCCCTCATGGACCAGACCCAGGCCCGCGTCCGCGAGATGATCGCTCCCTTCGTGGACGCGGACGGGGTGCCGGTGATGGGCGGCTTCATCGGCGCCACCCGCGCCGGGGTCACCACCACCCTCGGCCGCGGCGGCTCCGACTGGTCCGCGGCGATCCTCGGGTCGCTCCTGCCTGCCGAGGAGATCCAGATCTGGACCGACGTGGACGGCATGATGACCCTCGACCCGCGCGTCTTTCCGGGGGCCAAGGTCATCGCGGAGGTGAGCTTCGACGAGGCGGCGGAGCTCGCCTACTTCGGGGCCAAGGTGCTCCACCCCTTCACCATCAAGCCCGCGGTCGAGAAGGGCATCCCGGTGCGGATCCTCAACTCGCTGAACCCCTCCGCGCCGGGCACCCTCATCACCCGCGAGGTGCGGGGCAAGGAGGGCGAGCCGCGGGCCATCGCCTTCAAGAAGGGGATCTCGGTCATCCTCATCTCCCAGCCCCGCATGCTGATGGCCCACGGCTTCGTGTCCAAGGTGTTCGAGGTGTTCGCCCACCACCGCACTCCCGTGGACCTGATCGCGACCTCCGAGGTCTCGATCTCCCTCACCGTGGACGACCCGGCCACCGTCCCCAACGTCCAGAAGGACCTCATGGCCCTGGGCGAGGTGAAGGTGCTGTCGAACATGGCCATCGTGAGCGTGGTCGGCCGCGGCTTCGTCCAGCGGTCCGGCCTGGCCGCCCGCATATTCCACGCCCTGCGCGACGTCAACGTGGTCATGATCTCGTTCGGGGCCTCCGACGTGAACGTCTCCTGCGTGGTGGCCGAGGCAGACGCGGAGCGGGCGGTCAAGAGCCTGCACCAGGAGTTCTTCGGGGAGTCGCGCTGATGCGGGTGGCCGTGGTCGGCCACGGCAAGATGGGCCGCGAGGTGGAAGCCGTGCTGCGGGAGCACGGCCACGAGGTCGTGATCGCGAGCCGCGGCCACGCCTTTCCCGTGCGCTGCAACGTCGGCATCGACTTCACCGTGCCGGAGGCCGTGCTCTCGAACGTGGCCGCCTCCATGGCCGCGGGTGCGCGCTACGTGGTAGGCACCACGGGCTGGCACGACCAGTACCAGGAGGTCCGCTACGTCGTGGAGACCGGGGCGGGCGGCCTCGTCCACGCCGCGAACTTCTCCATCGGGGTGAACCTCTTCTACCGCATGGTCCGGACGGCCGCCGTCCTGATGTCCCCCTTCCCCGACTACGACCCGTACGTCCTCGAGCGCCACCACCGGCAGAAGAAGGACGCGCCCTCGGGCACCGCCAAGGTGCTGGCCGCCATCATCGAGTCCTCGGGGGGCGCGCGCCGCCGGGCCGCCACCGCGGTCGAGGGGGGCCTGCCTCCCGACGCCTTCCACGTGGCGGCGCTGCGCGCGGGTGGGATCGTGGGCGAGCACACGGTGGGCTTCGACTCGGGGGGCGACGAGATCCTGCTGGAGCACCGGGCGCGCTCCCGCCGCGGCTTCGCCCTGGGGGCGGTGCTCGCCGCCGAGTGGATCGCGGAGCGCACCGGCTGGCACACGTTCGAGGACGTCCTGGACGACCTGGCCCGCCGGGCCTGAGCCTGGACGGGCGGGTCGCCAGTCCGGCTTGCCCGTCCCGGGGCCGCTCTGCTATCCTTTTTCCCTCTTCTAGGGCCGCTAGCTCAGCTGGGAGAGCGCCTGGTTCGCAATCAGGAGGTCGGGGGTTCGATCCCCCCGCGGTCCACCAACTTAGAAAACCGAGAGTGCCCTGGGGTAAGCCAGGGGTAAGTTGCGGACGGCTCTACGGCCGTCCGTTGCAAGGGAGGCTGGGCGTGAGCTACCACCCAGAGGCCCTATACTTTCTCTCAATGGGCGACAAGGAAGACACCGAATTACCCTGGCAAACCTGCGTTGCTGCTGTCGAGCCCTACGTGGTGCGGCTCTCGACCCCCGGAGGATGGGGCACTGGATTCCTGTTGGGGTACTCGAAAGACTCGAATCTGGTCGGCTTCGCAACAGCCGCACATGTGGTTCAGCATGCCCACATGTGGGAGGACCCGATTCGCATTGACCATATATCGATTGGCGAGACCCGCCTGCTTCGGGCTCCCGACCGGGCAATCTCGCTCGATTCGGATCACGACACAGCGGTGATCATCACTATGAACACCAGCCCGAACCTGCCGAAGGTGCGCCTAGCACTCGCACCGCAGGGTAAACACCTCACGGTGGGAAACGAGATCGGTTGGCTCGGGTTTCCGGCCATTCCAGCGGCGAGCCTCTGTTTCTTTTCGGGGCGTGTGAGCGCCTGGGTTCCCGCGATGGATGCCTACCTTGTTGACGGAAACGCCATTAATGGCGTTAGCGGGGGGCCGGCCTTTGCGGTTGTGGAGAACGACATCCACCTGATTGGTGTGGTATCCGCGTACGTTCCCAATCGTGCAACGGGCGAAACATTGCCGGGCCTCGCCATCGTTCGAAGCGTCGAGCCACTCCAGACGGAGGTGGCCAGACTGACGTCGTTTGGAGAGGCCAAGTCAGAGGAGACGCCACCATCTAAGGATTTGCCTCCGCTGCCTGCGGGTGCTACCCCTACCCGAGGCTAGATTGAGTGCCACTCAATAGCCTCGGGCCTCCGCTGCGGGGTACCTCGCGTCGTGCGCGCGCTCAGGCCCTCCACCAAGACGGAGCTCCTGCCACAGTCGCTCGATGCTGCCGCGTTTCGACGACGAGGCCCTGCGGTACCGACAGCACGCGCCGGATAGGGTCCTTCGTACGCATCCTGCCGATGGGCCGGCCGGTGGGCGCGAACCACGAGAACGCCTTGGGTTCAAGGAGGCCGAACCCTGTGTCGCCAACCACCAGGTGGCCCTGCTCGAACACGTCGAGGAGCGCCTCGAGGCGATCCCCGGAAAGGACGTACAGCCGCGTATCGGTCAGGAGGTAGAGATGTGAATCCGTCTCGGCGATATGGCGTGGGACGGCACCGATGTCGTACACACGGACCGGGATCCCTCGGTCGGAGACCTCGACCACCTTCCCGGAGTAGCCGGCCATGAAGACGCGGTTGTCGCTGGTAGCGAAGTTTGCCGCATAGATCCAGTCGGCAGCGCCCTTCTCGGAAACGCCCATGCCTACGGTGATCTCCAGACCGAGCGCCCCACGGGGGATGCCCTGGACAGGAACCTCGATGCGCTCGCGCTTCAGAATCTTCTGGTAGGTGACCCGCTCAACCTCTCCGCCACCGATCCCGCGCAGGTCGGCCCCGGTGAGGAGCTCCATCGCGGCGCCGAGCTCCTGGAAGCGCCGTGTGGCGTCGGTGTCGCCGGGGTTCCGGTCGGGATGCCACCGCAGGGCGAGCTGCCGGTACTGGCGCCTGATGTCCTCCGGCGCCACCGGGAGCTCGAGCTCCATCAAGAGGAGGGCCGCCTCGACTTCGGCGCTTGTGCCCGCGCGGTCCGTTCGTGAGGTAGCGGCCTTGGTCCACCCCTCCTGCGCCGGCAGGCGGAGACCCCAGAGGGCCTCCCCACTCGTGGCCGATATGCACCAGGCTTCGTCGACCACGCTCACCAGGTACCGCGACCGGTCGCCCGAGATGGCGACGCAGCGGACGTGGGTCCGGAGCTCCCGAGACTCGATCCCGAGCCGCTCGGCTTGAGCCCGGTACTCGGGAAGGTCCTCGACGCGCTCGGCGAGGAGCTGCTCGATCTGGTACGAGTAGCCGTGGAGGACTCCCTCCCGGGACATGAAGAGGATCGCCGTACCGGCGGTATTGACATCGGTGCGGTACACGTCGTGGCCGAGACCGCGCTCCGCGACGAGCGCCCCCGTCCGATCGGTGACCCGGAGCACCGACACCGCGTCCTCGAAGCCCTCGCGACTCCCCTTGGCATCAAGCCAGAAGGTCGAGCCACTCGTGGGAAAGACGTCCTTGTAGGCCGGATCCGGGCGCTCGTCCCGTCCGAGCTTGTCCTCAGAAATGATTCGCCACCCCTCGCCCTCGGCCGCGAACCGTGGGGCCGTTTCCCGCGCCGCCGCGCCCTCGGCCCGAGCCGCTTCCGCCCACACCCGCTCGGCGCCGCCCTCCGCCTCCCGCTGCCGGCGCTCTTCCCACTTGGCGGGTGCCTTGGGAAGCCGGACGTACGGGAGCGCGCCGAACTCGATTTCCCGTGCGCGCGAGGCCGACCGCCGCGGCCGCGACCGGAACACGAGGGCGATGGGTTGCGTCGACGGAGCCGGTCGAGCATCCGCGCCACTTCCTGGGCCCGGCGAGGCTGACGCAACTGCGGCGGACGGATGCGCCGCAGTTACAGACACAGAGCAGATAGGGTGCCCCGCCGGATAAAGCTGGTAGCCCGATCCCTTCTTCACCCGCCGGATCCGCCCCCCCTTTTCGAGCAACCCCACGAGCTGCGATACGCGGCGGCGGTGCGTTGCTCCGAGCTGCGCCTTGAGCCCAGACTGCACGAGCCCCGGCTCCCGGTGTACCGCTCCCAGGATTCCGACCACGAGTTCGACATCCTCCTCCGCCTGCCAGGCCGCTGGTAACCAGTCGCGAAGCTCCGGCAAGCCTTCCAGCGCCGCGCGGAGTTCCCGGAGGCCCTCGCGGTCCTCCAGCACCGCCATAAGGGTCGCGGCCGTATGGACCGCGTGTGACGTCTTGATGTCGAAGCCGCCGTATTGGCGTTTCCACTGCCGGACCACTTCCGACAAGAGCGGGTAGGTCTCGCGCGCGGCCGCGATCGCGGACCGATAGTCTCGGTTCGCCTTCCCGCGATCGATCACCGCCGAGAGTTCGAAGTAGCGCTCGACGACGCGGCCACCTTCGTGTGCGCCCCCCGGGACACGCTCCGCGACTACTGGCGCCGACGGCAGTGCGGTTGGCGGTCTTGTCGCTCCGGACAACGGGGTACCCCTAGGGTCCGCAGATTTCGCCATCGCCGGGGAGGGTTGGGCACCGAACAGGCGCTTGAACAATTTGATCATTGGATCAGAGTGAGGCGCAGCGCGAACAACCACCCAACAACGACCGACCTCCTCCCGCGCCCTACCCGGTCGCCCCTCGCGTGGCCTCAATCTAGCGCAGAGTAGGCCGGCGTCAAACGGGAAGTCGCGAGGACTAAAGAGGAAACTGCGGCGGGCCCACAGCAGCAGCAGCAGCTCGAAACCCACCGCGGCGCAGACCCAAGCAGCCGCCCGTTGACGGGGTCTCAATGAGTTCTATGCCCTGTGGATCGCGATCCTTGAGCCTTCCGCGCGCTTCTCCACCTGAATCTGAGCCGGCAGCCGCTCTGTCAGCTCGGGGATGTGGGTGATGATTCCTACAAGGCGGCCGGCAACCGGCAGCTTGAAGATCGCGTCCGAGACGGTTTCTAGCGTCTCGGGGTCGAGCGTCCCAAACCCCTCGTCGATGAACAAGCTGTCGAGGTGCACCGCCCCCGCGGCGCGCTGGATCTGTTGCGAGAGCTCGAGAGCCAACGCCAGCGAAGCGAGGAACGTCTCGCCTCCGGAGAGCGTCTCGGCGCTTCTGCGCTCGCGCGCGTTGTCGTGATCCAAGACATGGAAGGCATCTTCGTGGAAGTCGAAGGTGTACCGCCCGCTGAGATCCATTAGCCGCTCGGAGGCGCCGCGCAGCAGCTCGCGGAAGACTTCCTCCAGTAGGTACGCCTGGAAGTTCTGGCTCCGCAGGTCGGTGGACAGTCGGGAGTAGACACGATGCTCACCACGCTGCTCGTCCAGCTGCCCTGTGAGTTTGGCTGCCGCCTGGATGCGTCGGCCCATCTCCTTGAGCTGCTGCTCCAGGGACGCCTGTTCCCCCGTTCCTTCCTCAAGTGCCTTGCGAAGTTGGGCGACGGCGGCCTCGGCTCTCTCAAGAGCTTCGTCCTGGACTTCCGCTCCCCCGAGCTCAGCGGTGAGATCCCTCACGCGGATCTCGAGCGCGTGGCGCTCTCGGTCGTGGGCTTCAACGTCGCGGCTGATACGTTCCTGGTCCTCGAGCGACATGAAGGCTTTGCGTGCGCTCGCTTCGTCCGTGAACTTTCCCTGACGCAGAGCAGCCTCCGCCTCCTCTTTCGCGTCGTCCACGGCGGCCAGGGCCTTGCTCGCTGTCTCCCCTGCCGCCTTCAGCTCCCCCTCAGCCCTCCCACAGGCGTCGGCCGCGTCACGCTCGGCCTTCTGCGCCTTCTTGCGTGCCTCAGTAAGCGTTTCGCGCCGCTCGGCAAGCCGGGCGCGCTCAGAGCGCGGGTCCGGGTCCGTGGTGACCGCCAGAATCCGGGCCGCGAGTTCCTGGACGTCGGCAGAAGCCTTGGAAAGACGCTTTGAGAGGTCCCCAGCACCGTCTTCAAGAGACCTCAAACGGTCGGAGGCCTTGTCGCTCTCGTGCCTCGCCTTTTCTTGGCCGCGCTCGGCCTGCTGCAGGGCCGTCGTAGCTTGCTCATGCCGCCGCTTCTGCTCCGCCAGGTCTTCGAGCGTCTCTCGGAGACGCTCCTCGGGCAGCGTCTTGCGTCCGGCCGTGCCTAGGTCGGTGCCGGCGTCCGCGAGCAAGCGCCTTTCGGCTTGATCCAAGGCAGACTGACTCTGGTCACGCGCCTTCTTGGCGCGTTGCCACGCATCTTGCGCTCGGTTGTCAGCCTCGGCGGCCCGGGCAGCTTCCTCCCGGCGGCGCCCTTCGATACCACGGACTCGCGCCTCCTCCTCTTTCGCTTCCGCGAGACGCTTCTCAAGTTTGTCCAGAGAGGCTGAGGGAAGACCTCCCGGGAGCCGCTCGACGCGGTGCTCGCAGACTGGACAGGGTTCCCCTTTCCTGAGGCCCTTCCGGAGGTGCGCTGCCGCGTGCTCCCGCTCCGCCTCCCGGAGCGCCTGCTCCGCCTCTTCCGTCCGAGCAAGGGCGGCCTTGAGGTCTACTCCCGCCTTCTTGGCGCTGTCCTCGCGCTGCTTGCGCGCCTCCTCGGCTTTTCCGTGGGTGGCCTCTGCCTCCTTCAGTTGCTCTATGCCGTTCGCGACCTCCCCGCGCTTGACCGCCAGGCGCGCCGCGGCCTCCCGAAGCGCTTCGAGGCGATCGCGGCGATCGCCGTCGTAGGCCACCTTCGCAAGACTTTCCTTGGCGAGTCTCGCCTGCTGCTTGAGACGGCGCGCCTCTGCTTCTGCCTTCTCAAGAGCCTCCCGCGCCGTGGCGAGATCCGACTTGGCCCGCTCCTGATCCGCGTGCGCTTCCTCAAGGCGCTGGCGCGCCTTCGCTAGAGGATCGAGTAGGCCGACTATCTGATCGAGCGCCTGCAAGCGCTCTTCGAGGGAAGGAATCGCGCCCGCCTCCCTTTCCGCAGTTTCCAAAGCCTTTCGCGCGAGATCGTGGGCTGCGAGTGCCGTTGCTTGGGCCCTCTTGGCTCTCTTCAGGCGTTCGTCCTCGGCGACCTCCCGCGTCTTAGCCTTGAAGAAACGATCGAGAAGCGGAACAACGCCGGTGGCGCGGCGCGCATCCTCGAGCCGCTTCCGTTCGGCCGCGATCTCAGTCTCCTTGGCAGCGAGCTCCTGGGCGCGTTCCCGGCTCTGGCGCAGCTCTGAGGTCTTCTGGTGCTGAAGACGAAGCTCGCTCAGAAGGAGGTCCTGCTCTCTGATGCTCGCGCTTCGCGCCTTGTTGGTGGCCTTGACCTCTTGGTGACGGTCCTCGAGCCCGGCCATGGCCTCGGGCGTCGCGTCGGCGTATTCCTGCGCGAGAAGGCTCTCCTGGCTTGCGACTAGAGCCGCGATCGTTTGAGCCTGCTCCTCGGCTCGCTTCCTCATGCGGTCATAGACGCCGAGGCGGAGCAGGTCGGTCAGGATTTGGCGGCGTTCACGGGGCGCGCTCTTCAGGAACTTCTGGAACTCCCCCTGGGGCAGGATAACGGCCTGCGTAAAGGCCTCGTAGTTGAGACCAACCAGACTCTGCACGGCTTTCTCGACCTCGTTTACTCCCTCGGCAAGGGGAAACTCTTCGCCCCCTTTTAGTTCCTCGAGCTGAGCCGTGGTCCCTCGTCCGCCCCTGCGCACCACTCGGACAGCACGGAAAGTCCGCTGCCCGAGCTGAAAGTCGAAGGTTACACCCATCCGGTCACGGCCCAGCGCGATCAGCTCGGACACTCCCTTCCCCACCCTGGGCACCTTGCCGTAGAGGGCGAAGATCATGGCGTCCAGCAGGCTCGATTTCCCGGAACCCATCGGCCCGCCGATCGCGACAAGGTCGAGGCCGGAGAAGTCCACCTCCAGAGGCTCCTTTCCCGATTGCCGAAAGGACGTGAAGCTGTAAAGCGAGAGCCTCAGCGGGCGCATCAGCCCTGATGCTCCTCGGCGTAGAGGTTCTTGAACACTTCGAGGAGCTCGGGGCCGGGGGCGACCCCATGCTTCTCATGGTGGTAGGCCCCGAAGAGCTGGACCTGGTCCATGCTGAGACGCGCGACACCGATCTTGGGCTGGTCTATTGACTCAGGAAGCTCGACTTCGACCCTCAGGACGTTGGGGAGGAGCCTGCGGATCTTGGCGTTGATGTCGGGATCGGGGAGATCGAGCGGGACCGTGACCCAAAGCCATCCCGCTTGGGCGAGGCGCGCCGCGTCACGCTCGATCTCGGAGAGCGTGAGACGAAAACGGGCGAGAGGGCGCCCACCACCGTACGGCACTCGCTCCCAGTGCACCGGCTGTCTCGGCCGGGCGTCCACGAAAACGAAGCTCTTCTCCTCCCCCGCTTCCCCGAAGTCCATCTGAAGAGGCGAGCCGGCATAGAGTGCTGTCGCGCCGGCGGCCGCGATCTTCTGGGGCTTGTGGATGTGGCCCAGGGCAACGTAGTGGGCCGCCGCGGGCAGAACCTGGGGTGTGGCAGCCCACTCTTCTCCTAGATGGACACTGCGCTCGGAGCCGGAGAAAACGGCTCCTTCCAAATGCGTGTGAAGCATGAGGAGGTTGACGGTGTCGGCCCGGAAGGGGGCAGTCACGTTCTCCACAATGGCGCGCATACCCTCAGCGTAGCGTTGCTTGGCCAGCGTGTCGTCCTCCGCCATCTGGAGAGCCGAGACGAGGTCGCGCGGAGCAGCGAAGGGGACAGCGGCCACGAGCGCTGTCTCTCCGAGACTCTCGATCGTGACGACCCCGC
>Ga0137375_10007918_pt1 | contig 12646 bp, 8 predicted proteins | sample SagtaG_24_FD_104936 | JGI IMG/M metagenome (GOLD analysis project Ga0137375, IMG submission 104936) | Vadose zone soil microbial communities from Sagehorn Ranch, Mendocino, California, USA - Sage1_R_113_16 metaG | ecosystem: Environmental > Terrestrial > Soil > Vadose zone | place: USA... | reverse complement strand
TCCCGGCGCGGCGGTCGTGCCCAGGGAGGTGACGGGGCCGATCGACGCAGAGTACAAATCAGTGCCACCTGACATGCTGCCCGCGTCCAGGATGTAGTCGACGGCACCTGGCGACGCGTTCCATTGAAGCGTCACGGTCCGGCCAGCCACGGCAAACGTCAAACCGCTGGGCGCCGAGGGTTGATTGGAAAGGAACGCGCAGTTGGCCGGCTCCGGTTGGTCGATCCTCAGTGCCGCGCCGGGCGGCGCCAAATAGGTCACGAGGTTGACGGCGGCCGTGCCAGTTTCATTGCGTGCGAGATGCGCGTGTTCGCCTTCATCGAGGTACCCCTGGCCGGCCGTGCGAACGATAGGTCTGCAGGCTGGATCCGTGGATTCATAGAACGTCATGGTCCCCGATGCGACGGTGATAAACACCGGACCCGGATGCGTGTGCCAGCCGCTGTGTCCGCCCGGCTGAAACGTGATGGCCTGAGTAGCAACATCCAGCCCCGGCTGGGCTTCGACTTGCGTTGACCATTGACCGGCGCCAGCAACGCTGCGATTGATCCTGAACGGTCCCGCAAAGGTCCCGCGGGCGAGCAGCGTGGACGAGGAGCCGGAGCTCGGAGTCGCCGATAGAAGGCCAACGTACGCACCGACGAGAAGCAGAACGCTCGCGCAGATGATTAGCCGGTAACGTCTCAGGGACATGTTCCCCTCCGTGAGCCACTCGATCCGTTGCGGCCCATCTCCGGAGTTTCAGCGCTCGCGTGCAGTTTCGACAAGCGGCAAAGAACTGCAACGCGCTGAAGCCGTCGTTTGCGGTTCTTTGCTGCACATCAAGGACGCCCCCGCGACAGTGGCGCGAACGAACCACGTGGTGCCCATCTCATCTGCTCGACGGCGAAGCGTTCGAGTGTTCGAGTCGGCGTCGCGGCGCGGTGTGCCACCCAAAGGTCAGGTGAGAGGTTAGAATGGCCGCCGAGTCCCGCTACGCGAACAGCATGATTGGCGAACCTTCGTCCGACCCGCCGACTTCCTCAGGACCGGTACCCGAAGATCGACTGGATTCGTGGAAGGAGATCGCCGCTTACCTCAAGCGCGACGTCACCACGGTTCAGCGCTGGGAAAAACGCGAGGCAATGCCCGTCCGGCGACACGTTCACGACAAGTTGGGATCGGTCTATGCCTTTCGGTCCGAGCTGGATGTCTGGGCGCGAACGCGGAATCTTCGCCACGACCGCGGAGGCCTGAAGAGCGAGACGCGGCCGGACCTCGCCGATCGCTCGACGACGGTTGTCGAGGAGGCCGAACGCCCACCCGAGTCGATCGCCTTGACGTCTCCGTCGACCTCGCGAACGAGACGCCGATCGAAGGCTGTGTGGGCGCTGTCAGCGGCAGGACTGCTTCTCGCGGCGGTTGCTACGTGGTGGCTTTTCGAGCGAACGGATTACTTCTGGCGCAACCCGCTCGCGAACGCTCAGTTTCAGAACCTGACCGACTTTGACGGCATCGAGGCAGCGGCCGCGGTCTCACGCGACGGCAGATTCGTGGCGTTTCTGTCCGATCGCGATGGACGGATGGACGTCTGGGTCACTCAAGTGGGCACAGGCCAGTTCTACAACTTGACCGGTGGTCGCGTGCGGGAGCTCGTGAATCCGTCCATCCGCACTCTCGGCTTTTCACCGGACGGGACGTTGGTGACCTTCTGGGCTCGCGGAGTCGAGGGATCGAACGCCGGCGACATAAGCGTGTTGGCGGTCCCCACTCTCGGCGGCCAGCCCCGGCCGTACCTCGAAGGTGCAGCCGAGTTCGACTGGTCGAACGATGGCTCGCGCCTGGTGTACCACACGCCGGGGCCAGGAGACCCGATGTTCGTGAGGGATTCGGGCCAGCAGACCCAAGGCCAGCCTATCTTTGTGGCGGCAGCGGGACTTCACGCACACTTTCCCCTGTGGTCGCCGAACGGGGCTTTCATCTATTTCGTACAGGGATCGCTGCCCGATGCGATGGACATCTGGCGCATCAGGCCGACCGCGGGAGCCGCCGAACGAATCACGTACCACAACTCGCGCGTGAGCCACCCGGTCCTGCTGAATCAGCGGACGCTGATGTACCTCGCCAGCGACAAGGATGGCTCCGGGCCGTGGTTACACGGTCTGGATGTCGAGCGTCGTGTGTCGCACCGTCTGGGCAGCGGTCTCGATCGCTATACCTCGCTCGCGGCGAGCGCCGACGGCCGGCGCCTCGTCACGACGCTCGCGAATCCCAAGGGAACGCTCTGGCGCCTGCCCATCGCAGACACACCGGTCGACGCGTCGGCAGCGAGTCCCATTTCCTTGACGACAGGACGTGGATTCGCCCCTCGACTCGGCCCGGGTTATCTGCTGTACGTGTCGTCGAAGGGTACGAGCGACGGAATCTGGAAGCTCGCCGGCGGAGCGGCCACCGAGCTGTGGAGCGCGCCGGAGGGGCGAATCATCGGAGGCCCCGAAGTTGCGCCCGGCACACATCGGATTGCCTTCTCGATCGAGCAGCGCGGCAGGACACTGCTGTACGTCGTGAACGACGACGGCACGAACGCGCGGGTTGTGACCGAATCGCTGGAGTTGCGCGGCGCTCCGGCCTGGACGCCTGATGGACAATCGATTACGTCGGCCGCGAATGTTGAGGGAACGCCATACCTCTTCCGCATATCACTGGACGGCGCGCACGTTCCGCTGGTCCAGGAATACGCTCTCGATCCTGTGTGGTCGCCAGACGGAGATTTCCTCGTGTACTCGGGCGCGGACATCGGAACCACATTCAAGGTGAAGGCGGTGACCGCCGCCGCCAGGCCCCATGCAATTCCGAATCTCACGCTGACGCGCGGAGCCAGACGTTTGAGGTTCCTTCACGGCCGACGCGCACTTGTCGCGATGCGCGGAGAGATAGAACACAAGAACCTGTGGCTCATCGATCTCGACACCGGAGCAGAGCGCCAGTTGACTAACCTGGCCCCCGACTTCAACGTTCGGGATTTCGACGTTTCTCCAGACGGCCGGGAAATCGTCCTCGAGCGCGTACAGGAACACTCCGATGTCGTACTCATCAATCGCTCGGGGCACGATTGAACCGACCAGCGTTGTTCGATCAATAGCCGCGATTCCAGCGCGGAGCATTCGTGGACGCGAGATGGCGGCCGACATTCCACATCTCGCCGCACTTCTTGCAACGCCAGTACGTCGCGGCGTCCACCTTTTGAGTAGACGCCGAGATCTCTGTGGATCGGCAAAACGGACAAATCGTCGGCGTCGCCGCGGACGATGAGTTCTCGGTGGATGATTTCACGTGTCGCTACCCTTGTGTGGCGGCAGCCGGAATCGTTGCGGCGCGCGCGAGGTGGAGTTTCTGCTTCAACGCGGCCGCGCGTTTCCGCCGCAGCATTCTCGCCTGCCGCTGTCGTTGAAACCTGGCGCGATCGCCATTTCGTCTTGACATGTCTGCTCCGTCAGAGCGTCAGCTCGCGATTCGCTCGAAGATGACGCTCTGTGCAACGAGATTCGCAGTCGCCGTTCTGCTGGCCTGAGTCCACGAAGAGGCGTGCGCCGACGCCCGGCCGTTCGCATCCCGGTTTGCCCACCAGTCGAGACGCCGGCGCGCGAGGTCAGGCAACCCGCAGCCGAGCAGCGACTCGATCTGCGCGAAGGTCAGGACCACGGTGTCCGCGAATCTGTTTTCCAAGTACTTGTATAAGGCCCGATACTCGGTCGGCACGCCGGAAAATTGAGTCGAGACAGGATCAATCACCCTTCGACTATACCCACCCGGCCGTTCGCCGTCTGTTTCCTATTGCACAAGGCCGTCGTGGCGGCGGTCGACTGCCGGTCGACGTGACGAGAACGCCTGAGTGTCTCTTTGTGCACAGCGCCACAACGCCGGCTGCCCTACTCTCATAGAGGAGAGGTCTACATGCCATTTGTCTCGCTTCTGATGCTCACGTGCGCGATTTCACTGGCGGTTCCCGCGATCGCAGCCGAGCCGGCGCTGTCCCAGTATCGCGGTGTAATACTGGGCGATTCGGTGCAGGCGGTTGTCGATCGGCTCCAGTTGGCCGCCGCGGACGTCAAAATCGTGCATGCGCGCCCAGCGGTCGTACAGGAGCTCACGTGGCGGCCGCGCCCCGTCATAACCGGCGTGGATGTCGCGGCCGACTCGGTCGGCGAAATCGTCATGACATTTCTTGATGGCCGACTGGCTCGTATGGCCGTGAACTACGACCGCCAGGGAACCCAAGGATTGACCGATGGGGACCTGAACGAGGCGTTGAGCCGCGTCTACGGCGGTTCGTTGCTGCTCGCGACACCGACGACGCGGCCGATAGGCGCCGCGTCCGAGCGTCGGACGATTGGGCGCTGGCAAGATGCCGACACCCAGCTCGTTCTCTGGCGCGAAGAGTTTCCCAACCGCGTAGGACTGACAATCACGTCGATCGCCGGCGACGCCGCGCTTCAGCAAGTCATCGCCGACGGCGTGCGGCTCCAGACAGCCGACGCGCCGGCGCGAGACCTTGCGCGTCGGACGGCTGAAGCAGCGGCGATTCAGGCACGGGACGAAAAAATCAGAATCGACAACAAGACGAAGTTCAAGCCGAACTGAGCGGCGTCATTTCAATCGGTTACAACCGCGGGCACTCCTCGTGGGACGCTAGGCGGCCGACCGCGCATACGCGGCGGCCGTTGCAGCACGCTTCACCGTTCCACATCTGACCGCACCGAGTACACCGCCAGCTCGCCCCCTTCCGCAACAGCAGACGCGCTTACAATGGAGTCCGCCGTGTGAGGCAGCGGACACGTTGGAGATTGCGAGGGTGTGCGCTCACCGGGAGTGACTTCCACCACTCGGGTCGCGACGATGTTTTTGCTCATAGCGTGATGCAGAGTCTTCTGCTGACCGAGCTCGTCGGATTAACGCCGTTAGTCAACGATCCGCGGTAACGATGTCGAACTCGATCGTGACGTCGTCCTTCACCTTGACCGTTCCGCCAGCGATGCTAATAGGCGTGATCCCGAACGCCGTTTGCCGCAGCGTCGTCGAGCCCTTGTAGCGGCCATTCTCACGAGCCACTTTGACGGCGACCCCGTGGGTTTGGCCATGTAGTTCCAAGTCCCCGCGAACCACCCAGTGATCCGCCTCAAGCTGTTGCACGGTCGTCGAGCGGAATCGAATCTGCGCGAAGCGATTCGTATCGAGGACTTCCGGTCCGAGCATCCGGGCTTGCACGTCGTCCCGATCCTTCGGGGAGAGGCCCAGGGTCCAGCACTCGCATCCGGCTTGTATCCACGACAAGCTCCACGTGAGGCATCGCGGAGTCATCGACCGAACCTTCAGCCAACGGGGCCTGGATAACGTGATTGTCGGCGAACGCGCGGAACAGGCCCGACTTGAAGGCCCGCACAGTGATCGTGGAGCGCTGCGTGTCGACCGCGCGTCGTTGCGCCGACACGGATGGTGCGAATGCCAGGACGAACGAGAGGATGCCTCCGACGAGGAGTGGTGACACGGTGCCCGGGCCTTGATAGTGCAAAGGTCCCTCGATTCGAGAAAGCGAGACGGCGTTTGGCACCCTCGACGGGCTGTGACCTGCTGACGGACGTCGGCCACAACGCGTTCATGCCTTACACCGCCGATTACTGCTTCTACAAGCAATAGCGACTGTCGAGGCAGTGCGCCTCGCATGAGGCAATCTGCGCGCAACGGGCGTGGCGGCCGTGAATCGTTCTGCCTCACTCACGGCGCTACACCCAACACTATACCCACTGGGCATCTCGGATCGCGTCGGTCGTGCGGCGTTTGTTACGGCGCAGCGCTCGCGAATCTGGATGATGCGCTCCTTCGAAGCGCCAGGCGTGCAAAACGTCTGGCTACAGGGGATCGGGTGCGCGACCGATGCGGTTGTCAGCTTCAACTGAAAGACGTTACTCCACAAAGGGGCCAGCGGCGTAGCCCATAGCGCCGCACCGCACCGTTCTCAGACACGCCTCTCGGACCGACGTCGGATAGCAAATCGCGTCGGTGATTGGTGAAACATCCGCACCGACGACCACATCATGACTGAGGCGCGGGAGCCGGCCGCTTGATCAACTCCGTCAGCTCTCCTTCCTGCACGAGGTCGTCGCGCTGATTGCGGAGCTCGATCGCGAACCGAACCACGCCATGGTCCGGACGACTGGTCGTGTGACGGTCAGCTACGCGCGCGCGGGCGGAGACCGTGTCGCCGGGGCGAATCGGCGCGCGAAACGTCCATCGCAACTCGAGCAGCGCGAGGAGCGTCCCGGCCGTGAGCCCCGACTGGCTCAGAAGGCCAGTCGCAACGGCCACGCCCAACGCCCCACGCGTAATGCGCCCGCCAAACGACGTCGCTTCCGCCGCAGCGTCATCGAGGTGCAGCCAGAGTCCGCGAGCTCGTCACGCATCGTTTTCCGCTCGCCCGCATCAACGACGCGCTCGACACACTCAGGTCGGGCAGTGCGATTCGGGTTGTCGTCGTGCCGGGAGAAATGAGCTAGCCTCCTGGTGTGCAGGACATGACACGGCGTGAATTCCTTGCATTGACCGGGGGCTGGGTCTCTTCCGCCGCAGTTGGAATTGGCCAACACCCTGGCACAAGACCACAACCCGCACCGCAGCCTCCCGCGAGCTTCGTCGGGGAGGCCGATATCACGCTCCGTATCGGAGAGCTGACGCTCGATTTGGCTCCGCGGCGATCGGTCAGAACGATCGGCTACAACGGTCAGGTGCCGGGCCCCTTACTGCGGGCCCGGGCTGGACGTCCTTTGACCGTTGAGGTCTGGAACGACACCAGTGAGCCGGACATCGTCCACTGGCACGGGTTCCACATCCTGTCCGAGGTTGACGGCGCATACGAAGAAGGCACACCCGGAGTCGCCCCACACGGCCGTCAGCGATACACTTTCACCCCGGACCCGCCGGGCACACGCTGGTATCACAGCCACAACACGTCAGGCCGGAATCTGAAGAGGAGCACCTATACCGGGCAGTTCGGCATGTTCGTCGTGGAATCCGGCGATGATCCGGGGGGCTACGATCAGGAAGTGCCAATCCTGCTCCATGAGTGGGAGCCCCGCTTTTCGGACCGTGGCCCGCTGGACATCGAGTTCCGCTACTTTTCGATCAACGGGAAGATGCTGGGCTCCGGCGAGCCGATCCGCGTCCGCGAGTCGCAGCGGGTGCTATTCCGCATCGTGAATGCCAGCGCGACCTTGCAACATCGGCTGGCGCTCCCCGGGCATCAGTTTCATGTGATCGCGCTCGATGGCAACGCGCTTCCGAGTCCAAAAGACGTCCCCCTTGTCGATCTCGGCCCAGGCGAGAGAGTGGACGCGATCGTGGAAATGAACCGACCGGGCGTATGGATCCTAGGAGAAGTGGACAGCGCGCAGCGTATCGCTGGAATGGGAATCGTCGTCGAGTATGCGGGCCAGCAGGGTGCTCCGCGGTGGGAACCTGCACGGCCTTTTACCTGGGACTACGCGATGTTTGGCGGAAACGAACCGGTCCCCGAGCCGGACGCGCGACTGCCGTTCGTGTTCCGAGCCACGGACGACCGACATCACTGGACAATCAACGGGAAGTCTTACCCCCGCACCGATCCGATCATCGTCCAGGCGAACAGGCGCTACCGGTGGCTGCTGGACAACCAGACGGCTGAGCATCACCCGTTCCATTTGCACCGTCACGCCTTCGAACTCGTTCGCGTCGCTGAAAAACCGTTATCGGGCATCTGGAAGGATGTCGTCGTGGTACCAGCGTGGAAGCAGATGGAAATCGATGTGCCAACCCTTCGACCGGGCCTGTCGCTGTTTCACTGCCATCAGCAGTTTCACATGGACATGGGTTTTATGGCGATGATGCAGTATGCAAGTTGACGACTAGCTTCACGTGCGCACGAGGACTTGGGTGCGCGCCGAAAGGACCGGGCAAAGGCCGATTCGGCGCAATGGTGTGGCGCGATGCGAGCGCCATGGCACGCGATCGTCGCGTTTCGCGCGATGCTTACTTCTGGATCGATTTCAAATAGTCTGTAAGGCTCTTGATCCGAATCTGAGCGGTTCCGCTGTCTGGACCAAGCGATCTGAACAGGCTGCCCCACATCGGCATTTCGCGGCTGCCGTGCGCCGGGACTTCGTCCAGCCCCTCGATGAAGCGGCTCACTTTGACTGTCGGGAAGGTCCCTCCGTTCCGAGCGCTCAACGTGGTGAGGTCTGCAGGTGCCTTCTTGAGCGCTGCGGCGGCCGGTCCATCCCCTTTGGCCTCCTTGCCATGGCAGGCCGCACAGTAAGACTGGAACATCTGCTGTCCGTTGTTGGCCGAGGTCCGCACTATTGGAGCCGTCTTGACCTTCGGCTTCTCCTGCGCGGCGACGACAACCGGCAAAAGAAGCATGGCACAAAGTGCGACCAGAATTCGCGGTGACATTGCAGCTCCTCCCTTCTCGTGGAAATCGTTCTCCTGGAGAAACAAACCGGTCCCACGGATATCCGTTCGCGAACGACCAAATACCGTGAGCCCGCAAACAGGCGGCGGGTCCGGTGCGGACATTATGGACGGAGAGATCGCCTGCAGGAAGCTGAAACTGAAGTGCACCCTGCGGCCACGAATCATGTCCTCAATGTGATTCCATCAGGCGTGCCGGGTAACCTCGATTGAAAAACCGTCCTGTACTACGATGCGCTGGTGGATGACGGTGCGTCTCGGCGGCGAGGCTACTTATTCCTCCGATCGTGCGATACGAGAACGGTCGTCGTGAGTATCGTGACGTTGCACGCGCGATCCGTTACGGTGGCTTCGAGCGTGTAGATACGGCCATCAACGTCTTTTCCATGACGCGACGCTTCGAGCTCGAAGACGCGCGTCAACTGGAGGGCGCTCTCACCCGTGGCGGTGAATGGTGAGAGAGACGGTTCCACGGCGCCATACTCGTCGAGCACGCGGAAGGTTACGGTGTCGATGCCCGTGCCGGTGTCCGCGAGATCGGCGGAGAGCGTGACCGGCATCATCTTGTCATTCGGCGGCCAGACGAACGCAGGATCTGCGGCAATCGATCCAGTGGGCGCAGACCGATCGATGGTGATGTCGAAGGTCGCGACTCGCCCCTCGGTGACCGCGATGGTGCATGCAGTCGTATACGGCGCCTGGCCGACCGGCGATACCGTTACCGTGAACTCCCCCGGCGCGAGATCGACCCCACCGTAGTAACCGTTGCCGTCAGAGGCAGTGGATATCGACGTCCGGCCGCTTAGTGGCGTTGTTGCGTCAGCAAGACGCGAAATCGTGACGCCGCCGGTGTCGATGAGTGCCCCCGTCTCGTCGCGCACGATGCCGCGCACGTGCCCCACGCGCGGGTTTTCTTTCCACGAAAGTTCCGGAATCAGGGCGGGCATATCGAAAATGGCCGTCGGGTTCGTGGCCGGATCCTCGAAGAGCGTCAAGCCATCTGCCGAACGACCTGTTACCAGGCCGGCGGCGAAGTCGGCGTACGGCCTCGCAGGAGTGTTCTGCCCCGGCGGAATCGATAGCGGATTCGCGGTGACGGCGACGTTGCTGGTCGCCATCGAAAACAGGTTCACCCCGATGGTGCGATTGCCCAGCGCCGACGGCTGCAACGCTCGTCGGACCTGCAGCAGCGAGCCCTCAATGGAATTGAGGAATGCTCCGACGCCCATCATCGCCGATCGGTCGTACTGATGGTTTCGCACCCACTCATTCCACCGATCGAACGCCGTGCGGCCGCTGGTCTGATGTTCGCGTTGGTAAATCATCGGAATGGCGACGTCGATGATCCCCTCCTCGGTCCACGCGCGCCAATCCTGATAGACGCGCCAGTACGCCTCCGCCGAGAGCCATCCAGCTTCGGTCGTCGGCCCGGAGCCGAACGCGATGAACGCCCCTGACAGTTTGACACGAGGACGGATCGCAATCGCATCGAGATAAATACGACGTACGAGTCCCGTGACCTGATCCCGCCGCCACTGGTTCCACAACGGATCGTTCTGCGCCGGCGGCGGCGCACCGGGCGCGATGCCGTAGCGACGCTGAAACCGCGCGATGCTCGTCGCGTTGTAGCCGACGCTGGTCCCGCTCGACGGCGTCTGCCCCGCAATCGAGATCTCCGGGTACCGGATGCGGTCCAGGTGCAGGCCATCGATGTCGTAGTTCCCGACAAGGTGCATCAGCACATTCACCGTGTAGAGCGCAGCATCGGGATGCCCGGCATCGATATAGAACTCGCTGCCAAAACGATGTCCCTGAAGCGCGATGCCCGTCCCCGGCGTGCCGTCCGCAATGAGCGTGCGGGTGAGCCAGTTGTCCGGCGTCTGCGTGATCGTGTTGGTCGCCAGGTCGTAGCCGCCATGAAGGTTGAAGACGTGATTGGGATCGATCGGTGGAAACAGATTCGGTGCGCGGTTCCAGATCGCATTGACGATCACGAACGCATGTACTTCCAGCCCGTTCGCGTGCGCCTCGAGAATGAGGTCCTGCAGCGGATCGAACCCGGGCGCCAGAGGTGTGCGGTCGGCGAGCGGCTCGAGAGAGTTCAAGTACCACGAGTCGCCACGACGACGGACCTGCGCGAAAATCGTGTTGGCATTCGCCGCGAGGGCGCGGCTGACGACTGTTGTCACATCGGTGTGGTTGTTCAGGGAAGTGTTGAACGTGTCGACCCAGAAGCCGCGCACCTCGCTCCGTGGCTGAGCCTCGACGAGCGTCGCGGTCCCAGCCACCACCCCCACGACACTGCACACGTAGAGCAGCACGCTTCGCAGACTGAGCACCCGCATGATGACTCCTTGGTCTGTCGCGACGGTCGCTGACGAGGTGGGGCCAGCCGCTCGCAAGCGAGCGTCTAGTTACCGTGGCGGCATGGCTTGTGTCAACTGCAAAGCAGCGCAATCCAACGCCTCAAACGTGCGCAGCATCGGAAGCACACTAATCGACAGTCCGGCCCAATTTCGGCCGAAATCAAGACAATATCGACTCGCGGTTGAACCCTGTCCGCTGTGAGGCGCAACACGCCGGCGACTTCTGATTGATACATCCCGCCAAGACAGCCGTGAAACTCCGCGATATTTTGCGCTATTTCGCTTCCGGACGTCGCGTCGGTTCTCGTTACTAAGACTCTTGACGCCTTCCGCACACCGCGATATTGTCCGTTGAACGGATAAAATGCGAGCCTCGGTATGCGCCGCATCGATTTGAACGCCTTCCGCCTCGCGCAGCGCGACACCCCGCGCGAGATCAATCGCCGGATCGTGCTCAACCTGATTCGCGCCCGCCAACCGCTCTCACGCGCCGACCTCGCGCGTCTGATGGGTGCCCGCCGCGGCGCCGTCAGCGTGCTCGTCAAAGACCTGATTGACGAAGGGCTGGTCTTCGAGGGCGCCAAGGGCGAGGCGGTCCGCGGCCGCAAGCCGCAGTTCCTCTACATCGACACACGCAGACGCTCTGTGGTCGCCGTCGATCTCCGTCCCACACGAACTTCCGTCATGCTTACCGACGTCGTCGGGGAGCCGCTCGCCGGCCCGTCGACCTTCGCCACGCCGTCCGACCCGCAGAAGTTCATCGAGGTACTTGCAGAACGCATTCGCGTGCTCCTCGACGAGCACGGTAAGACCGGATGCTGCGAGGGCATCGGAGTCGTCGTGCCCGGCATGGTGGATCGGACCGGCAGCCGCGTGCTGTTCGCGCCGCGGCTCGATTGGAAGGATGTGCCGCTGCGCGAGCCGCTCGCCACCGCCACCGGGTTGCCGGTTCAGATCGAGAACTCCGGCAAGGCCTGCGCGCTCGCACAGATGTGGAGCGCACACGGGCCCGCGGCGCCGGCGGATTTCGTGTTCCTCTCGGTCTCGGACGGACTCGGCGTCGGGGTTGTCGTGGGCGGCCGGCTGCTCCGCGGCCGCCACAACATCGGCGGCGAATTCGGGCACGTGCCGATCAACGTTGACGGCCCTCCCTGCGCATGCGGGGCGAACGGATGCTGGGAGTCGTACGTCTCGAACCTCGCGACCCTTTCGCGATACTTCGGACGACCGCTTTCTCCGCACAAGCCGATTCCGCCGGAGCTTGCGACGTTCACCATACAGGATTTGATCGCGCGCGCCAGGGGCGGCGATAGAAAGGCCGCCGGCGCCATCCAAGCGACGGGACGCTACCTGGGGCTGGGGCTCACGGCGGTTATCAACGCCGTCGATCCGTCGCGAATCTATCTCAGCGGAGAGATCACCACGGCGTGGGATCTGATCGAGTCGGCGCTGAACGACGCGATCGCCGAGCGCGTGCTCGCGCCCGCGTCGCCACGGCCCGAGATCGTCCTCGTGCCGGCACGCGACGTTCCGCGGCTGCGCGGCGCGGCAGCGCTCGTATCGGCCCCGGCGTTTGCGGCACCGGAAGTCGCATAGAGCCGTGTGAATATCCGTCAATCGACTAGGACTCGCTGTTGTGACTGATCTGGCTCGAAAAGTCGCCCTTGTAACCGGCGCGGGCGCCGGCATTGGACGCGCGATCGCTGAAACGCTCGGCGCGCGCGGCGCCACCGTCGCCGTCCACTACTTCAAGAGCCGCGAGGGCGCTGAGGCGGCGTGCCGCGCGATTGGCGATCGCGCAG
>Ga0137375_10007917_pt1 | contig 12648 bp, 8 predicted proteins | sample SagtaG_24_FD_104936 | JGI IMG/M metagenome (GOLD analysis project Ga0137375, IMG submission 104936) | Vadose zone soil microbial communities from Sagehorn Ranch, Mendocino, California, USA - Sage1_R_113_16 metaG | ecosystem: Environmental > Terrestrial > Soil > Vadose zone | place: USA... | reverse complement strand
GCTGCCGTTCTTCCACATCTACGGCATGACGATCCTGATGAATCTGGCGCTCTGCGAAGGCGCAACGGTCGTGACCATGCCACGCTTCGACCTGGAGCAGTTTCTGCAGATCATGCAGGACTATGGCGTGACGTTCGCCTATCTGGTGCCGCCGATCGTGCTGGCGTTGGCCAAGCACCCCTCGGTGGACAAGTACGACCTTTCGAAGCTCACAGCGATCAACTCGGGCGCCGCGCCGCTGGGCGAAGACCTCGCGCGCGCCTGTGCAGCGCGCCTGGGCTGCTTGGTCAAGCAAGGCTATGGCCTGACCGAGACCAGCCCCGTGACCCATATCAACCTGGCTGTACTTGACAAGATCAAGCCAGCCGCGGTGGGGCCGTGCATCCCGAACACCGAGTGCAAGGTGGTGGACTTTGTGAGCGAGGCCGCGCTGGGGCCGAACCAGCAGGGCGAGATCTGGGTGCGCGGCCCGCAGGTGATGCAGGGCTACCTCAACCGGCCCGACGCCACCGCCGCGATGATCGACGCCGAGGGCTGGCTGCGCACCGGCGATATCGGCTACGCCGACGAAGACGGCTACTTCTATATCGTGGATCGTGCCAAGGAGCTGATCAAGTACAAAGGGTATCAAGTCGCACCGGCGGAGCTGGAGGCGGTCCTACTGGCGCACCCGGCGATCGCCGATGCGGCGGTCATCCCCAGCGCGGACGAGGAAGCCGGCGAAGTACCGAAGGCGTTTGTCGTGCGCCGGGGCGCGGTGACCGCCGACGAGGTGATGGCCTTCGTCGCCGAGCGGGTGGCGCCGTACAAGAAGGTGCGCGCGGTCGAGTTTATCGAGCAGATCCCGAAATCGGCCACCGGCAAGCTGCTGCGCCGCGTGCTGGTCGAGCGCGAGCGCGCTGCCCTGCGGGTGTGATACCACGTTCGGTTGATCACTATCTGAAACAGAGCCCGGCGTGCCGTAGGTATATGATCCGAAGAGGACGCTCCGCTCCGGCTGAAACTCCTCGGCGATGCGCGCGGTAGAGGTGCGGATCTGTTCCACTGTCGCGAACGGGGTCTCGGTTGACGCCATCGCAAAGCTCCGGCGCTTGCACAGCAGTACCGCCGGGCTCTCGACTGTCCGCCTGCCGCTGTCGCTTCGCCCCCGCCCAATCAGTGGTCGCCGCGCCGAAAGCTGCCGACGTATAACGCACCTGCCTGTTGAAATATTCCCAGACGCGCCGTTTTGCCCCCTCAGATCGCGCACGAGGCCACTCACGCTTCGCCATTACAAGGCGATCGTGCTTTCGTTCACAATCGTCTTGTGGTGCTCCGGTGGGGTTATTCAACAGGCAGGCACATTATCGAACATGATACCGGCGCTGGTGAGATGCCGGTCTTCAATATGACCAATGGCCCAGTATGTCGCGAATCGTTGTCATGGACCTTCTTTGGATAATGGCGGCATGCATGTTGCTCTGGCAGGTGCCAACCGGCGCGATGTTTGGGCTGCGCCGCTACCTGCACGAGTACATCGCTATGACACTGCTAGAAACTTTCGCCGAGTCGGCACCTGTCGATCCGGTTGAATCGGCGCAGGCGGCCGGCCTGCGCTATGTCAGCGACGCCGACCCTGGCATACGCCGCAAAGGGGTTGGCACGCATTTCAGCTATATTGGCCTGGATGGCCGGCCGATCCACGACCCCGCCACACTGAAGCGCATCAAATCGCTCGCCATCCCACCGGCCTATACCGATGTCTGGATTTGTCCCGACCCGCGAGGGCATCTGCAGGTCACCGGGCGCGATGCCCGCGGGCGTAAACAGTACCGCTATCATCAGCAATGGCGGCGGGTGCGCGATGAGACCAAGTATAACCGGATGATCGCATTTGGCTGCGCTCTGCCGGCCATTCGCGCCCGCACCGAACACGATCTGTCGTTGCCGGGCCTGCCGCGCGAGAAAGTGCTCGCGGGCGTCGTGCGCTTGTTGGAGACCACGTTGATTCGGGTTGGCAACCAGGAGTATGCCAAGACCAACAAATCATTCGGGCTGACGACCATGCGCGACCGGCATGTCACGATCGAGGGTGCGACCATACGTTTCCAATTTCGTGGCAAGGGTGGCAAGACGCTTACGATCAACTTGAACGACCGGCGCCTGGCGCGAATCGTGAAGCGCTGCCGCGATCTGCCTGGCTACGAACTGTTTCAGTATATCGACGAGCACGGCCAGCAGCAGACAATTGGCTCCGGCGATGTGAACGAATATCTGCGCGAGATCACCGGCCAGGATTTTACCGCGAAGGACTTTCGAACATGGGCCGGCACGGTGTTGGCAGCGCAAGCGCTCCAGGAATATGAGTCGTTCGACAGTGCCGCGCAGGCCAAGAAAAATGTCGTCCGCGCGATCGAGCAGGTGGCTGAGCGGTTGGGCAACACTCCTTCGATCTGTCGCAAGTGCTATGTGCATCCTGCCGTGCTCGACGCATACCTCGAGGGCCGGCTGCTTGATGCGCTGCAGCAGCCTACCGATCAGGAACTCGCAGAGTCGCTGCGCGATTTGCGCCCCGACGAGGCCGCCGTGATGCGGTTGCTCCTCCGCTTAATGAACAACGATGTTGAGCGTAAAGGCGATTGATGGCATCATACATGCAGGTTGGGACTTGCGGCAGGTTGGGTCGCCGGTCGCTACCAACATGGTTGTGCCGCGCGCCAGCGCCTGATATACACCCTGACTGTCGTCGGTCGTGTCGCCGGCCATGCGGGCGACAATTTGTGCATCGGCAATCTCAATAGTCCAGTCCATTCCACTGCCCAGCTTCAGCTCGAAGGTTTCGCCGACGCTTAGTAGCAGAGTCTGTTGTTGATCGCCCAGTCCAATCGTGCGCCCGCCCATAAGTGGCGTGGGTGTGTTATTGTTCGCAGCTGTGCCTACTCCGCCTGGAGCGACTGTCGAGCCGCTCACGACGCTCTGATTGGACGGCGTCTGCTCTGCCGGCATGTTGGGGCATGCGGTCGTAGCGATTGAGGGCCGCCCGAGCTGCGTGGTGCGTGATAGCACCGGCGAAGCGCCGTCGCTGAGTGGTTCGGGACAAGGCTGTGTGGTCGTATTGGGCGGTGGAATAGGCTTCGCAGTGGTTGCTTGCGATGACGCCTCGGAGATGGGTGTTGTCGTTGGTATTGGTGGCGCAACCGTAGCAGGCTCACTCGGCGGCGCGACGGTGGATACGAGTCCGACCATTTGCTGTAGCGTTGGCTGGGCGGCAGTGTTCGGTTGCTCTGGCGTGCCGCACGCTGCGACGATCAGTAGTGCCATGAGCGCTAGGCATACATGGAAGCAGTATTTCATGTGAACTCCTCTCACGTCGGAAGACGAGTGCTGTGTCTGTTGGACGCTGGAAAGGCTTATGCAGTTCCCGTGGCATCATATCGGTCTTTTGTCGGTTGCGCGCGCCGCCGCGATGCGGTATCATGTGCACACCATGCCCTGAGCGATCGCGGATGGTGGATTGACCTGAGCAAGGAGTTTGTATGGTGTCGACCTCTTCCAACCTCACTGCCCTGTAGTTGCGGAGACACCCAATCGGTGTCTCCAGAGAGGAGGCACCATGCTTCAGGTTCAACATCTGCATAAATCCTACGGCGTCGTCACCGTGCTTGCTGGAGTCTCGTTGATCATCAACGACGGCGAGCACGTCGGCCTGATTGGGCCGAATGGCGCCGGCAAATCCACTCTTTTGCGCTGTATTATCGGCCAGGAACAGCCCGACAGCGGTAACATTACCCTGTCGCCCTCCGGGTTGTCGCTCGGCTATGTCCCACAGTCGTTTGCCGACCTGCTCGGCGATCGCACGGTGGCCGAGGTGGTGGATGAAGCGCAGGCCGAGTATGTTACCGCCGAGACTGCGCTCAACGCCGCGGCCGAGGCGCTGTCGGGCGCGGCCGACATGGATGCGGCGCTGGCGGCGTACGACGCGGCGCTGGCGCAGTTCGAGGCACTGGGTGGCTATGAGCGCGAGCACCGCGCCGCCGCGGTGCTTGAGGGTCTGGGCCTGAGCGCGATCGACCTGAGCATCCCGGCGAAGACACTCAGCGGCGGCCAGAAGACCCGGCTCGGGCTGGCCCTGCTGCTCCTTCGTTCGCCAGATTTCTTGCTGCTCGACGAACCAACCAACCACCTCGACGTCGCGGCGCTGGAGTGGTTAGAAAACTTTGTGCGCGGCTATAGCGGCGCGGTATTGATCGTCTCGCACGACCGCGAGTTCCTCGACCAGACCGTGGCGCGCATTCTGTATCTCGACCCCGAGACCCACACCACCAAGAGCTACACGGGCAACTATAGCGATTTCGCCGATGCCCGCGCGCGCGAGCGCGAACAGCAATTCGAGACCTGGCAGGATCAGCAGGACTATATCCACACTGTAGAGGCCGATATCCAGCGCGTCAAGGGCCGGGCCATGAACGTCCAGAACGGGCCGAAGCGGCATCGCGACCACTATGGACGTGTCTCAGTTAAGATCGCGCGGCTGGCGCGGGCGCGCGAGCGGAAGCTAGAGCGCTACCTGGATTCCGACGAGCGAGTCGATAAGCCGCGCTCGCGCTGGGGTCTGAAGCTCGACTTCGGGCCACCGCCGCCGGGCGGGCGAGCGGTGCTGCGGGTGGAGGAGCTGTCGTTCGCTTACGATGAGGCTAGAGACTTGAGACTTGAGGCTAGTGACGCACTTCAAGCCTCAAGCCTCAAGCCTCAAGCCTCATGGCTTTTGCAGGATGTTTCCTTCGAGGTGGCCTACGGCGAACGGGTCGCGCTGGTTGGCCCGAACGGCGCCGGCAAGACCACGCTGCTGCGGCTGATCGCCGGACAGTTGGCGCCGCAGCGAGGCATCATCAAACTTGGCGCCAATGTTCGGTTGGGTGTGATGGCACAGGAGCAGGAGACGCTGGATCTTAGCGCCACGGTGCTGCAAACTGTGCTGAACGCCCGCCCGATGAACGAGACCGAGGCGCGTAACTTTCTGCACTTCTTCCTGTTCGGCGGCGATAGTGTGTTTCGCCCGGTCGGCGCCTGCTCGTTGGGCGAGCGCAGCCGGCTTCAATTGGCGCTGCTGGTGCTACGCGGCTGCAATCTGCTGCTGCTCGACGAGCCGCTGAACCATCTTGACATCGAGGGGCGCGAACACTTTGAGGAGGCGCTGGATGCCTTCGAGGGTACGGTGATCGCCGTGTCGCACGACCGCGCATTTCTGCGTCACTTCGCCGAGCGTGTGATCGAAGTGCGCGACGGGCGAGCGCGGGTGTTCGCGGGCGATTACGAGGATTACATGCGGCGGGCGTGAGTTAAGTTGAGAGTTAAGAGTTCGAAGCTCAAGGTACCGCCAACTCTTAATTCTTAACTTTTAACGCCTTCCGCGCTCCCCCAACTCTTCCTCAATCGTATTCGCGATGGCATGTGCGCTAGTGTGATTCTCGCGCTCGTGGATGCGCTTGAACTGCTCTTGCAACTGCTTCAGCTCCTCATCCGAAAGATCCTCCAGGTCGACCAGGCTGTTGCGCGCTTCCTTGAGGGCGCGAATAAGCTCGTCGAGCTTGAGGTGCATCGCCGTGGCATCTCTGTTCTGGGTGTTCTGAATAAGGAAGACCATGAGGAAGGTGATTATCGTGGTAATCGTATTAATGGCGAGACTGTGGCTGTCGGACCAGTTGAAGAATGGCCCGAGGGCAGCCCATCCTATGATTAGGATCACTGCGGCGATGAAAGCCCAAGGCGACCCCACAATCTCGGACGTCTTATGAGCGAATTTGCGGAACAACTCATTCATATATACGCTCCTTATCCGGCTTGACAAGCTGTAAGAACATTTGTACAATAAGGGTGCTACACGAAATCGGAATGCGAAAACAGGTGAAAAGATGCATCGCCTGCACAAAAATGATCCGCTTCGCGCTGCGATAAGACAGGAGTTCTGCGATCGCTATGCAACGACGAGCAATGCCGTTCTGATGGAGCGGTTTGGCGTCACTCGTGGAACGATACAGCGGTGGGCACGAGAGTTTGGTTTGAAGAAGGACTCTCTTTATCGCCGAGAAGTCCAGCGCCAAAACGCGACTGGCCGTGTTCTCTCCCAAGCTGATCGAGAGAAGTCGCGACAAAGGGCGCTTGGACGAAAGATGTCCAACGAGACGAAGAAGAAAATTCTTCAGACCAAAATACAGAACGGCACGATCTTGAGAGGGCCTCGACATCCATTCTGGAAGGGCGGCCGTCCCTGGGAGCGCTTCAAGAATCCCGAGTATCTTGCCTGGCGCCACGCGGTGCTGGAGCGCGACGCCTACGTTTGCCAACACTGCGGCCGACAGTGCAAGAAGCGCGAGCGCGGCCTGGCGGCGCACCATATCAAGCCCTACGCCGAGTATCCCGAGCTGCGTTACGATGTTTCCAATGGTATGACTCTCTGCCGCCAATGCCACATGACGCTCCACGGTAAACCTCCGGCGATACAAGAACGCATTCCTTGCGCCTGCGGCTGCGGAACGCTGATCGACACTGTTGATCCGTATGGCCGGCCACGTCGCTATGTGAACTACCACGGCGCGAAAGGCCGAAGCATGGCTGACTCGACCAAGCAGCTTTTGCGCGATCAGCGCAAGGGCATGCGCGATAGTACGAAGCGTATCGGCCGCCCTCCCAGGTCTTCAAAATAACATAACGTCATGATGGCCATAAGCATAAGCCGTGCCACTGTTTCGGGACTCGAAAAGGAAGAGTGATGAACATAGACCTCCAACAATTCGCCGACGACGATTTCTGCTACCTGACGACCACCGGTCGCGTGACCGCCCGGCGACATACAATCGAGATCTGGTTCGCGCTGAATGGGCGGACGCTGTATATGTTGGCTGGTGGCGGCTACGAGGCGGATTGGGTGAAGAACCTGGTGCGCCAACCAAATGTCGGCGTGCGCTTGCGCGACACGGTGTTCGCCGGGCGCGCGCGGCTCGTCGAGCAGGCCGATGAAGATGCGCTGGCGCGGCGGATCGTAGTCGAGAAATATCAGCCGCGCGATAGCGATGATCTCAGCGACTGGGGGCGCACGGCGCTGCCTGTGGCGGTGGACCTAACCAATTGAAAAGGGCGCGCCGTCGCAAAACATACACAGCGACGGCGCGCCTATCTCACGTTTGATCGGGCTATGGCGTGCTATTGAAGCGCGAAGTCGTCCACATAGATGGTTGCCTTTAAGCTCTCGACGACCATGCGGATCTGTGCGCTGGTCGTACCGGCGGGGGGCGTCAGGCTGGCGGCAGCTTGACTCCATCCACTGGTAGATGCAGTGTAGGTCTTTATCAAGCTTGTGCCGAGCGGACGATTGCCGGTGCCACGCCATTTTACCTCAAGCTGGAACGAGAATGCGTCGCGCGTACTCGGGATGTTCACCCAGCCGCTGAAGTTATAGCTCTGCCCGGCGGCCACGCTACTAACCGTCTGGCTAATTGTGTAGTCTGCATTGTTCGTAGCGAAGTGCCGCATCGCATAGGCTCCGCTATGAACAAGCGCATCGCTGCGCGTTGCATGCGAGTCTGTGCTCCAGCCATCGGGCTGGCCGTTGGTATCGTCGTCTAGCTCAAAGCCGCCATTCTCAATGAGATTGAGCCGGGGTGCCGTGGTTGCCCATAGCTCGCGACCGGTCGATCCATCGTCGGCGCTGAAGAACAGGTTATTGCCGGCGGTTGTGAACTGCGTAGGCAGCGCGCCTGCGACGCCAGGGAAGATATCTTGAATCAGCGTAGTGCCTTCAGGCGTGCCGTCGCTCTTCCACAGCTCGTAGCCGTGCTCTGTGTCAAGCGCGGTGAAGAACAGCGTGCCGTGGCTATTCGCGAGCGCGAGTGGCCCGGAGCTGCCGGCACCCGGCAGGATATCTTTGACGAGCACCGTGCCCGCCGTGGTGCCATCGCTCTTCCACAGCTCGCGCCCAGCATTGCCGTCGTCGGCGCTGAAGAACAACGTACCGTCGATCGTCGTCAAGCTGGCTGGAGCCGAGCCGTCTGCTCCTGGGAAGATATCTTTGATCAATATCGTACCCTCTGGCGTGCCATCGCTGCGCCAGAGCTCGTCGCCTGTGATGCCGTCGCTGGCGACAAAGAACAGCTGGTTATTCAGCACCGTAAGCGCGTGGGGCACAGTGCCGAGCGTTCCAGGAACAAACGCTTTGACTTGAACGGTACCGACGGGCGTGCCATCGCTTTTCCAGAGGGCTGGGTCGCCGTCTAATGGCTCGACAATAAAGAACAGCGTGCCATTGAGGTTGGTGAGCGATGTGATTCGATCGTCTTGGTTGCCGCTGTCAAAATCGCGCACCAGCACTGTCGCATTAGTGCTGCCATCGCTCTTCCAGAGTTGATAGTGATGACGGTTACCGCCGGCGCCAAAAAACAGCGTCCCATTTACATCGACTAGAGGAAAAATGTGTGCATTCTCGTGTGTATCGACTTGCAGGTAAAGATTCTTGAGTAGCGTGGCGCCGTTAGGTGTACCATCGGTTTTCCACAGTTGCGCCTGGTAGCCGTCGTCGTTGGTACTAAAGAACAGCACGTTCCCAACAGGGACAACTCGAGAAGGGCTATAGTAGCTAGCATCGCTTGGCAATTCCCAGATTGGGTATGTGCCAGCAGTCGTACCATCACTTTTCCACACGCCATTATCAGAACCAACCAGCGCAGTGAAATAGACCGCATTACCGATCGCTGTCAGGTTTCGGATACCTGCGTCGCCTGGCCCTGGAATGATATCCGCACTCAGACTGGTGCCCGCCGCGGTGCCATCGCTCTGCCACAACTCGACACCACTGGATGGCTCGTATGCTGTGAAGAACAGCGTGCCATTGAGATTGACCAGCTGGGTTGGGTCGGAGTTGCTGCGGCTGGTATTGATATCTTTGATCAGGACTGTACCTGCCTCAGTTCCATCAGTTTTCCACAGCTCCTCGCCAGTAACACGATCATCGCCACCGAATAGCAGCGTGCCGTTCAGATTAACCAGTGGGCTATTACCCATCGATTTGACGAGGATGGTTCCAGCGTCGGTGCCGTCGCTCTTCCACAACGATTCTGTCCCGGTATTCTGATCGTACAGGCTGAAATAGACTGTTGATCCAACGGCGACAAACGTACTGGGAACTGACCCGCCGTCGCTGATAATGTCTTTGACCAGCACGGCGCCAACGCTAGCGTCGCTCCTCCACAGCTCGCGGCCAGTCGCGCCGTCGTCGGCGGCAAAGAACAGCGTACCATTCACATTTGTCAGGTAATCGGGGAATGAGCTGTCAAGGCCAGGGTAAATATCTTTGACCAGCACCGTGCCGTTCTCAGTGCCGTCGCTCTTCCACAGTTCGCGGCCGGTGCTGGGCTCGCTGGCGATAAAGAATAGCGTGCCATCCACATTGGTGAATAAACCGGGATCCGACGATGGTTCGCCGGGGTTGATGTCCTTTACCAGTACGGTGCCGTTCTCAGTGCCGTCGCTTTTCCACAGCTCGCCGCGGTTTGGGCCAAGGTAGGTTGAGAAGAACAGTGTGTCGCCGACGTTGAGTAAGTCGATCGGTTGCGAACCGTCGGGCCCAGGGTTAATGTCTTTGAACAACATTGTACCGTTCTCAGTGCCGTCGCTCGTCCACAGTTCGGCCCCATGAATTCCGTCGTCTGCGGAAAAAAATAGTGTGCCATTCAGGTTTCTTATGCCGCCGGAAAGTCCACCGATTGGGCCGGGCAGAAGATCAACAACCAGGAATGTGCCAGCCTCCGAGCCGTCAGTCCGCCATAGCTCGCGACCATGTGTAGCGTCTTCGGCCATAAAGAAGAGTGTTCCGCCTATTACGACAAATTCATCGGGCGATGAACCGGTCGGGCCTGGCTCGATATCTTTCACCAGCATAGTGCCCGCTTCAGTTCCATCAGTTTTCCACAGTTCAATGCTGTTGCTGCCATTGTCGGCGGTAAAGAATAGGGTGCCGTTTAGCTCGATCGGTGCTGCCGGGTAGGAACCATTGGGTCCTGGGTTGATATCTTTGACGAGGTTGGTGCCTGCGGTCGTGCCGTCGGTCTTCCACAGTTCGACGCCGCTGGTTGAATCTTCCGCGGCGAAGTAGGCAGTCGTACCGATGACGGCTGGTTTCTGCGGCGAGGATGGAGGGTTCTGGCCGACACTGGTGTTGATATCCTTAACCAGGAATGCCGGGTCGGCCGCATGAGTTGGGACTTGGCTTGTGACGGCCATCAGAGTTAGCGCTAGGGCCAGCACACCGGCTGTTAGACGCGCGTGCCAACGATAAGAGCGAAAACGTCGTGTGCGCAAGTTGAGTCGTGGATGTAACATGCCCTTCTCCTTCTTGGTGACGACGGCGGTCAATGATGGTCGGCCTTGAACGTTCGGCGTGTCATACAGTGTGATTCGGTCGATGATATCGAAGGATATAGAGCTATTGTAGAGGAAAAAGGGCGCAAGAGGATGACATTTAGATGACTAAGCGGAAAAGCAACATTACAACGCAGCGCCGTTACGCAGTATTGGATCCCGCCAGCGCCCGCACGACAATCAACGTGATATCGTCGTGGAGTTCGACGGCGCGGCTGTGTTGGTGGATCGCCTCAACGATCGTCGCAAGGATTGTGTGGGCGTCGGCGCTGGGTTCGAGCGCGGTCAGCGTGTCGATCAGCCGCTCGAAGCCAAACATCTCGCGGGCGTCGTTCATCGCTTCAACAATCCCGTCGCTGAACAGCAGCAGCACGTCGCCGGGATCTAAATGCGTTTCGATTTCGCGATGCTGCGCGGCGATGAAGGTGCCGAGCGGGAAGCCAGCGGTCTCGATCCAGGTATAATCGCCATTTGCCCGCCGAATAAGCGGTGCGATCGCACCTGCCCCGACGGTCTGCACCGACCAATGGTCGGCGCGCTCGGTCAGAAGCGTATAGCAAAATGCAATTGTCATACGGCTGCGGCTGGTATAGGGGTGCATCGCCTCGTGCAGCGCGGTGGCGACCTGCGCCGGCGGCGCGCCAGTGGCGGCGACCGCATTGAGCGCCACAACGGTGCCGCTGAGCAGCAGCGCGGCGCCGAGCCCTTTGCCCGAGATATCGCCGACCGCGATGCCGATCTGGCGCTGCAAGCCGGTGTTGGGATCGGCGCCGCGCGGGAAATAACCGACGAAATCGCCGCCGATCTCAGCGGCGGGCCGCAGCAGGGCGGCGATGTCGAGGTCGGGCATCAGCGGTGGTTGCTCGGGTAACAGGCTCATTTGCATGCGCCGGGCAATCTCGAGCTCGGTGCGCTCGCGCGCCGATGTCGATGCCGCGAGCACCGGCAGTGTATTCACAAATCGCTCGGCTAGGAGACGCTCGGCCCACGGCGCTTCGATCCCGTGCTGGACGGCGTACAACAGCAGCGGCTCGATCAGGTCGGGCATCCACCACTCACAATTGAAGCGCTGTTCCTGGGCCGCATTCCGCAGGTAGTATGCCAGACCTTCGTCGACAAGCTCGGGTCGATCGAGCGCCATGCCCGCGGCGGCGCGGTACAGCTGGGCTGTCGCCTTGTTGTAGACATAACCGGCGCTGTCGTAGAGCGTGGAAGCATGATCGAACAGCTCCAACGCGGCGCTGGGCTGATCGCTCTTCATTTCGACGAGTCCCAGCAGCAGCAGCGCGTCGCCATGCATGCCCTCGGGCCTGGTCAGCTGGAGCAGCTTCTCGCAGCTCCAGCGCGCCTCGGCCAGTCGTCCCTGGCGCAGCTGGATGAACGCCGGCCCCTCGGGATCTTCGCCCCAGCAGTTGGCCAGTTGATAGGCCGCCAGCGCGGCATCGAGCCGATCCTGATCGCGCAGCACATGGCCTTGCGTGGCCACTGCCCAGCGCCATAGCTCGCGGTGCTGCCAGCTTTCGGCCAGGCGTCGGGCTTGGTCGAGCGTCTCGGTGGCGGCGGCAAGCCGGCCCTGGCGCCAGTAGGCCAGCCCAAGCTCGTAGAAACACCAGGGGCGCATATCGTCGGTGTCGGGGTGCGCCTGAGCCAGTGCCGCGGCCTGCTCGGCAGCCGCCACCGAGCGGCGGGTCATGCCCAGGTAGTGGTAGCCCGCCGCAATATTGCGCAGCATCTGGATGCGGCCAATCCGCTGTAGCCATGGGTCGGCTTCGTCGTCGAGCGCGGCCAGCGCAGCCTCACCGGCGTCGACAGCTGTACGGATGCGCCCCTGACCGATCATACACAGGAACCGGCCGAAGTGCAGCTCGGCGCGTAGGTAGGGGCGCATCGGCCGATCGATCGCCGCATCGGCCATGGCCAACCCGGCCGAGTGCTCGCCGGCGTGGTAGCGCATCACCAGCCACTCGGCCAGCGCCCACAGTTCGCCTTCGCCGTCGTTGGCCGCGCGAAACGCCACCAGCGCGCTGTCGATCAACGGCGTCGCTTCGGCGAAACGGCTGTGCAGGCGGCATAATCGCCGCCCCTGCAGCAGCGCAGCCCAGGGCAGAGCCTGAAGCGCGCTTGTGTCAAGCGCGTCGAGCTGGGCGAGCAGGGCTGGCGGGTAACGGCGGTTGAGTAGCGCCTCGCGCGCCGCAGCAGAAAGCTCAGTTGGTGACAAGTCGTGCATCGTTCGAGCATTCTACCACATGCATAGCGCGT
>Ga0137375_10007914_pt1 | contig 12652 bp, 11 predicted proteins | sample SagtaG_24_FD_104936 | JGI IMG/M metagenome (GOLD analysis project Ga0137375, IMG submission 104936) | Vadose zone soil microbial communities from Sagehorn Ranch, Mendocino, California, USA - Sage1_R_113_16 metaG | ecosystem: Environmental > Terrestrial > Soil > Vadose zone | place: USA... | reverse complement strand
TGCTGGCTCGCGACGACGGCTGCCCCCGCTTCGGCGACGCCGATGCGCCCTCCGATCACGAGGTACGCCAGTGCGCCGTAGGTCAGCGCCATCACGGCGGCCGACGCGCCGCCACCCAGGGCCTGATAGCGCACGCGCCTGCCTAGGTTCTTGCGCAGCTCCTCGAGGCGTTCGTCCGACAGCCGTTCGTAGAGCGTCCGCAGGTACCCCGCGAGTCCGAAGGCGCGGATCTCTTTGGCGTACTCGCGCTGCGTGAATAGGTTGAAAACGTAGCTTCGCTGGCGCTCGTTCGGCGTCATGGAGCGGAAGAAGCGGTACATCGTGCGGCTCGTGGCCATGCTCGCGAGCCACATCGGGGCGAAGCCGATGACGGCGATCAGGAGCAGTACAGGCTGGAGCACATAGAGAGCAGCGCCGACGCCCGCGATGAGGAAGACGCTGCGTGCAAGGCTGATCGCGGCTCCGGTCACGCCCATCATCCGGCCCATCGCGTTCATGGCGCGACGGAGGAGATCCTGGAACTCCGGCGTTTCGAATCGCTTCAGATCGATCGCGATGATGCGATCGAGCAGGATGGAGTTCGTGTGACGCTCGACGATGGCCGAGAGCATTGCCTGCTGCTGGTTCTGAACAAGGTTCGCGCCGGTGCGAAGCAACGACAACCCGATCGTGGCGACGAGCAGCTGGCCGACACGTCCGACGTCGCCGCCGCTTCCCGTAGCGAGGACCGCGGCGATGAGGTCGCGCGTGATGACCAGTTGCGCGCCGACGATAACAGCGCTCACGGCCTGCGGCGCCAGGCTCACCAGGAAGCGTCCCGGCGCCGCCGCCCAGACAAGTCGGAACGACGAAGCGAGCACGCGAGGCACGCGTTTGAGTTGGCGCCGCTCCGCTGATGGCTCGACCGGCGGTCCGCCCCATTTGAAGATCACGATCCGAGATTAACGCCGCTGCATGCTTGGCCGCCGCCGGTGCGAAGGTGGGCCGTCAAAAGCTGGCCGTCCTTTCGGTTTCAGCGCGCTATTGCGACGTGACCTTCATCTCGTTCGGGACGACGTGGATCCATGGCTGCCCGGGCGAGAGCAGGATCTGCTCGCCGGCGGCGTTCCGGAACACGAAGGGTGATAAGTCGTCCTTGCGCGACCACGTGCCGTCCTGGCGGAGTCCGTCGCGGAAGACCGTGGCGGGACCGGTGCCGGTCATGCGCATGTCGTTCGAGACCGCCCCCGCGGCGTCGACGATGTCCGGCACGTCCCAGATCTCCGTCTGGATGATGACGACGTCGGTCGCCGCCACCGGCTTGTTCGTGAGCGCGTCGACGTCGCGGGCGGCGCGCCCGGCGGAATTCTGGAAGCGCGCGTACGTCTTCGTCGTCGGGTCGTACGTGTAGCTCACCGCGGACGTGTCGGCGCGATAGGGGATCGCGATCTCTGTCGCGACCTAGCCGCCGACCATGCCCGCGAGCGTCGCGGGATGATCCTGTGAGACGAGGAATGCCCACTTGGGGATGTCGTTGGCCTTCTCCGCGCCGAGCTTCTTCAGGTTCTCGCGCTGGTTCGCGGCGCTCGTGAAGAGGTTGTACGGCGATGCCCGGAAGTTCACGCGGAAGTAGCCCTGCGCGTGATCCGCGGAGAGCTCGACGTACTTGCCCTGCTCGGCGTCCTTGCTGATCAGAGACCAGGCATAGGCCGAGGTGCCCGAGTACACGAGTGCGCCACGCACCATCGGCGTGAGCGAGCGATCGACGAGCCTCGCCGACCGCACGCCGCCGATCGTCACGGGGTCCTGGGCGTGGAACACGGCGGCGAGTCGCGTGACGCCGCCCTCGACGATGATCTCAAAGACCATGTCGGCCTGCGTGATGCCGTAATGCGGCCGGGCGGCGGGAGCGTTGTCGATCTTGATGAGCAGCGGCTTGCGGTCGGTGGCCGCGCCGCTCGCGGTCGGCAGGCCGCTCAGCGGCCAGCACTCCTCGCAGGGCGCCGCGGGGTCCAGCGTGGCGCGCAGTGTCGGACTCGCGCGCGTCGGCGAGGCCGACGGCGAGAACTCGATCGTCTTCGGACCGCCGCATGCGGTGGCGACGAGGATGGTGGCGAGGAGAAGGGCGACTGAGCGCAGGTCGGTGCGTTCGAAGCGCATCTGTGACGACTGTAAATGAGCGACGAGCACAAGTCATGCAGAGGCGTGACGTGGAGGTGTGGCATGCCGCAGAGAGCTTGGACCGCGAAACGCGAGCGCCAGTACGAGCACATCAAGGAGAACGAGAAAGAGCGCGGTCGGTCGGAAGACGCGGCTGAGCGCATCGCCGCGGCGACGGTGAACCGCACGCGCACCGCGAAGGGCGAGACGAAAGAGGAGAAGTCGCCGGCCGAGCGTCGTGGCGCGCAGCGCGCGGCATCCGACGCGAGCCGGCGAGCCGGAAGCCATTAAGCCGTTAACGGGGAGCCGCTGAGCGAACCGTGTGCTAGTCTGACTAGAGAAAAATCACTCGGGTCCTTCAAGAAAACAGCCGGCGGATCGCGCCGGTGACAGCGAGCCGAGTCACATTTCGGCTCGCTTTTTTGTTGCCCGGCAAAGGAAATCAGTTGATCTCGCTCGCCCCCGATCTCGACCGTGCTGTAAGGCAGCTCGGCTGGAACACGTTCACGCCCGTTCAAGAGCTCGCGATACCCGCGCTCCGCGCGGGCCGCGACCTTTTCGCCCAAGCGCAGACCGGCACCGGGAAGACCGGCGCCTTCGCGCTTCCGATCCTCGAGCGCGTCGAGGGACGCGCCGCCGCGCCGTTCACGCTCGTCGTCGTTCCCACGCGGGAGCTCGGCCAGCAGGTCGCGCGCGAGTTCGAGCTGCTCGGTCGCTTCCGCCACGCGCGCGTCGTCGCCCTGTATGGGGGCGTCGGCTACCGCGCGCAGGAGGACGCCCTGCGTCGCGGCGCGCACGTTGTGGTGGGGACGCCGGGTCGTCTGCTCGATCTCGCGTCGCGCCGCACGCTCGATCTCTCCCGCATCCGCGTCCTCGTGCTCGATGAGGCGGATCGTCTGCTCGACCTCGGCTTCGCGCCGGACATCGCCCGCATCGTCGCGCTGCTCACCCGTCCGCGGCAGACCGCGCTCTTCTCGGCGACGCTGACGAACGACGTCCGGGCCGTCGCCCGCCGGTACACGAAGGATCCGGTCAGCGTCACCATCAAGCCCGAGGAGCCGACGGTCGCGGCAATCGACCAGGCGTGGATCCAGGTGCGCGAATCAGACAAGGTGGCCGCGCTGCACGAGATCCTGCGCCGCGAGGACGTCGTGCGTACGCTCGTCTTCCGGCGCACCAAGCACGGTGCCGACAAGCTCGTGAAGGCCCTCGCGAATCTCGGCAGCCCCGCGCGGGCTCTCCACGGCAACGTGGGCCAGCACGAGCGGGAGCGCGTGCTCGAAGGATTTCGGAGCGGCCACATCCGCACGCTCGTGGCGACCAATCTCGCCGCGCGCGGTATCCACGTCGACGACATCGGTCACGTCGTGAACTTCGATCTGCCCGAGGATGCCGAAACGTACGTGCATCGGATCGGCCGCACGGGTCGCGCGGGCCGGCGCGGCGTCGCCTTCACGTTCGTGAACGAGACGCAGCACGCCGCGTTCGCGGATCTCCGGCGGCGCGCGAAGGTGCCGTTCCGCCAGGAGCGCCTCGGCACGCGTGCGCGACTGGCGACCACCGCCTAGCGACGCTCAGCGCTCGCCGTTCGGCAGCAGGTCCTCCTCCATCGGGTCGAAGCCGGTCGTCGTCTCCTTCGGTGGCCTCCGGCCCTCGTCTCCCTTCGCGAAGGGTGTGATCGCGAAGCGCGTGACCGCGCCGGCCGACACCTCCACGAGCGCCACGCGCATTCCCGCGACACGCGCGTCGTCGGGAACGAAGACCTTGTAACGGCCGGGCCTGACGTCCACAAAGGCGACGTAGCCGAGGCCGTCTGTGAGACGCGATAGGACGACGGCGTCGGTCTCCGGATCGCGCACCTCGACGAGGATCTGGTCCATCGCTGTGCCGGTCGTGGTCGTCACCGCGCCGGCGAGGTGACCGCGAGTCGGCGCGGTCTTCCAGGGCATCGTCGGCACCGTTGCCGGTGTCGAGAAGACCGGCGGCAGGACGGTGTCGTATTCGGACGGCTGCGTCAGTGCGCGGATGAGCTCCGCGCGGCTCAGATCGCCGGACCGCGGCGGCTGACATTCCGGCGAACTATTCGTGTAGCAGTCTGGAGTTCGGTATGAGTAGCCCACCCAGCCGATCGCGCTGTTGCCGTTGGCGTTCGGCGTGAGCGCCTTGCGCACCTGGATCACGCTGTTCGCGACGAAGTTCAGATAGATGGCGGACCCGATCGCCACGTCACGCGCGTACTGGTGATCGCGCGCGAACTCGTTCCACTCCAGGTACATGCGTCGCTGATTATTCGGCTCGGTGGTGAAATGCTCGCGCTTGTAATTCATCGGGATGTTGATATCGAGGATCCCCTCTTGCATCCACCCGCGCCAGTCTTGCAGCACCTCGCGGTACGTGCGCGTCGCCTCCCAGCCGCCCGGCACCGACACCGGTCCGTAGCCGTAGGTGATCGTGTCCGCGCTGATCGCCAGTTGCGGCTTGATCGCGTAGGTCTCGACGTACACCTTGCGCACGATGTTCGTGATCTGTTCGCGTCGCCAGGCGAGCCACTGCGCGTCGTCCGGGCGTGGCGTGTCGGTGCGGCTGGTGAGCTCTTGGAAGCGCCCTATGGCGACGGGGTTGTACCCCCACGCGGAGACGCCGGGGAACGCCGCGAGGTTCTGGTCGGGCAGGCGCACGCGGTCGAAGTTCAGCCCGTCGATGTCGTAGTTCGCCGCGACACTCGTGTACATGCGCACCATGTAGTCGGCGGCGTCGGGATGGCCGGGATCGAGAAGGAAGTCCGCTCCGGCGCGGTTGGCGCCGTCGTAGCGCAGCGAGATCCAGTTGTCGGAAGCGGTCTTCGAAGGTCCGTGCTGGTTGTAGACGTGATTCGGGTTGAGCGGCGCCACCGCGCTGTTCCAGATGGCCGTCGTGATGATCCACGCGTGGACCTGGATCCCCTCGGCGTGCGCCTTCGCGATGAGCGAATCGAGCGGATCGTACGGAAGCGGCGCGATGCCGGCCTGCGTGCGGGGCATCATCGCGCGGTTGCAGAAGCAGTCACCGCGCCGTCCCACCTGCACGACGAGCGTGTTGAGGTTCGCGGCCTTCGTGGCGGCCACGAGCTTCGTGATCTCCGCCTCGTTGAAGATGCCCTCGCCGAACGCGTCGACCCAGAACGCGCGGAGCTCGCTCTGTGCCGCACGCGCCTGGGGCGCTCCGGGCTGCGTGAGGACCGCGAGGATGACGAGGAAGGCGAACGCGCGACGCATCGACTCACCTCCGACGAAGATCCGCGGGCGGATGGTCGTCGTGATGGGAGGTCCGCGCAAACGCGACGAGCGCTCGCTTAGCTGAGCGAAGGCGGTCGCCGAGTCGGATTCATATTCGAGGACGTGACGGACGTAGCTCAGCAGCGCGGCGTCGACGCCAAGACGGGCGCGTGGCCCGCGGGGCCTGAACACGACGCTGATGCCCGTGGGGTGAAAGGTCATTCGACGTTGAATTCGACTTCTTCGATCACGTCTTGGTAATGCGCTCCAGCGACGGCGTCGTGGCGCGACGGCCTCTGGGCGGACCGGTGGCCGACTTCTCGCCGGCGTCATGACCGATCTGAAGACGTTGGACGTCGACGTGCGCTTTTCGGTGCTGCCCTCAGAGGTGAATGACCCGATCCGTTTCCCCGAGGATCGCAGCCACCGCACCCATGACCCGGAGTCGCGGATCGCTTCTGGCGAGTGCTGTCGTCGATCGACACGGTCCTCAAGGAACACCGGCCCCACTTCAACGGTCGGACGACTCCGGTCCAGTTCTTCTGTGGCACGTTCGGCCTCGCCCTGACGCGATCATCGGGTCGCTCAGCCAGCATGGCCACAGATGCGGGGATCATCCGGCGGCTGTCGTGGAATGCAGAGCTCATCGCGACCGGATGGTGGCCCGGCGATGAGCGGCATCCCGCTCAGGCGTTCTACGCCTACGCGCACCCCGATGGGATCGAGACGGCCGCAATCCTGGGACCGGAGGCGGCATGGGACGCGGACGGCGGCGAATTCCTGATGTCCTATGCAGCCGTGCGAGCTGCTGTGGATCCGCGCGCGGCGATCGTCGACTTTCTGGATAGCAACTGTCGAGTCGGTCGAGGCTCCTTCACTGGCCGGACGATCTCACCGATGTCGAGAGTCCAGCGCGCGCAGCGACGCGAGTGTCGAGTTCGAGCTAGATCGGGTCGATCGCGCGCCTGACCGGAGCGGGTGGCGGGAATCGAACCCGCACCTCAACCTTGGAGGGGTCGCACGCTGCCACTACGCCACACCCGCACACCCTGGATGGAGCCCAATACACAGGCTCGGCCATCAAATTCTATTCTGCGCGATGTGCTGACCGTTAGTAACGTGCTGCGTGTCTTTCCGGGGATCAAAGACATCCAGGAAGCGCGCCTCCGCAGACTATCGACTGAAGTCTGGCGATACGTGTCGGAACGCAACGCCGCGTGGACCGACATCGAGCGCGTCCCGCTCCATCCGACGATGCCGATCGCCACGCACGGCAACCTCGTGAAGCACGTCATGGCGATGGTGAGGATCTCCGAGGCGCTCGTCCCGATCTGCCGCGAGCTCTGGCAGCAGGATCTCGATGTCGACACGTTCCGCGCCGCGTCGTACGTGCACGACGCAGCGAAGGTGATCGAGTTCGCCGAGAAGGACGGCGCGATCACCGCGCTGCCCGGATTCAATCACGCGGTCGAGGCTGGCCGCATCGTGCGCGAGCTTGGCGGACCCGAGCCGCTCGCGCACATGGTCGAGGCTCATTCGTTCGCAGGCGCGCTCGTCATCCCGCGCACGCGCGACGCGCAGCTGTTCCTCCTCCTCGACCCGATGTGCCTCAACGTCTTCCCGGAGCAGGGGATCGGCGTCGTCGAGCGGCATCTCAAAGCCAACGGCTGGGAAGATCCGCGCACGCTCGAGCGCTACCGTTCGCCCACGTGATCGGACGCTGATGAGAGGCTGGGCGCTCTGGCTCTCGCTCGCCTCATTCGTCAGCGTGCTCGCGCGCGGCTTCCTCGACTGGGCTTACGTGTTACCCGAGTTCACCAACATGAGCGATGTCGCCGCGGTGGCCATGTCGATGGTGGGCTACCTGGCGTTCTTCGCGATCTGGCTGTGGGCGCTGATCGCCGCTGTGCAGGCCGCGCGACGAGCTGTCATCGCCGTACTCGTGTTCAACGCGCTGGCCGCGATCGGCTGGGGTCTCGCGACGGCACTGTTCCTCTGCCCGACTCCGTGTCAAACCGTGCCTCCGCTGAGCGATGTCCTGGTCTGGGCGAACGTCATCGTCGGCGCGACGGCCACGGTCGCGGTCTTCCGCGAGCTTCGCTAGATCCGGCGCCACCGCGCCGGCGATCCTTCGATCTCGCGCACGCTGCCTTTGCGCTCGAGATGGCGGAGATGGGCGAGCGTCTCGGCGAGCGCGAAGCGCTCCTCGTGCGCCGAGCGCAGCACCGGGAACAGCATCCGGGCGATCGTGTACGCGTCATGCTCGGCGCTGCCGACCGCGCCAAGCGTCGCATCGAGCCGCGCTGCGTGATGTGCGAGCAATTCGTCCACGCGGCCGGGCAGGTCGTCGAACGGATCGCCGTGCGCCGGCAGCACCCTCTTCACCGGCAGGTCGCGCACGCGCGCGAGCGCGCCGAGGAAATCGCCGAGCGGATCGTCCCGGGAGGCCGGATAGAGCCCGATGTTCGACGTGATGCGCGGCAGCACGTGATCGCCCGCGAAGAGCACGCCGTCGCGCTCGTCCACGAGGACGGCGTGGTAGTCGGTGTGTCCCGGCGTCCACTGGAGGCGCGTGGCGCGGCCGCCGAGGTCGACCGCGTCGCCGTCGTCCACCCCGGCGACGTGGTCCAAGTCATCGACGCGCTCGCCCATCGCGATCCAGGCCTGACGCATGCCCTCGTCGACGTCGCGCGGCATGCCGTGGCGCACGAACCAGACGTAGGTCGCATCGATCGCCTCGTGTCCCTTCGACCACACTCGACTCGCTGCGGCGATCTCTGGCGTGTGCATCAGGACCTCGGCGCCGGAGCGCTCGAGCGTTCCCGCCATGCCCATGTGATCCGGATGGAGATGGGTGACGAAGACGCGTTGCAGGTCCGCGATCCCGATCCCCGCTTCCGCGAGTCCCGCGCGGAGGGCCTGTTCGGCCTCGGCGGTGTGGAGTCCAGCGTCGACGAGACTCCACCCATGCGCGCCCTCCACCAGATACGCGTTCACGATGGACAGGCCGCGGATCGGGAGGGGGATGGGGATGCGCCGGATGCCCGGCGCGACAAGACCGCTCAGCGGAAATGAAGACCGAGAGGTGTCACCGACGTTAGAATGGGATTTCCCTGGCCCGTTCGTCTAGTGGACTAGGATGCAGCCCTCTCAAGGCTGAGATCACCGGTTCGAATCCGGTACGGGCTACACGGTCGCTTCACCGCGGCGCTGACGCAGTCCGGGGTGGCGCCGATACGGGGGATGGCGGCAGCGGACCGGCCGGCAGCTTCGCGGTCGCGTCCCGAAGCGTGAGCAGGTCACGGCGTCCGAGACGGAGCATCGGCGCGGGTGGCGCGTACAGCTTTGCAAGAAGGTCCCGTTTCGACCTCGTGCCGCGCGGTGTGAGCACGATAAGGCGGATCCTTCGGTCGTTCGGTGAGGCGCGTCGTTCGGCCAGTCCTCGATCCGCCAACCGGGCGACCATCCACGTGGCGGTGGAGGCGTCGCAACCCCACTCGTCCGCGAGTGACCGCATCGTCCGCCCCTCGCGGTCGTTCAGGCTCATCAGCACCCGGCTATCACCCGGTGTCAGTTTCAGACGCTCGAGCACGCGGTCGCGCACTTCGACCGTGCTAATGACGAAGTTGAAGATCTGCCGCCATGCCTGTGCGGCGAGCACCCGCTTGGCATTCGGTTGGTCAGCCATGCGCTCCTCCTTCGAGCCTACGTCCGCGAGCACTCGGCGTTCGAGCAACGAGATAGTTTGACAACTCAAAGTATACGGATCAGACTTCCGCGCATGGGGAGCGCGATCCGGTGAAGCTTGGGCTGCACATCGTCGAAACGAGTTGGGAGGGTGGCCCGCGTCAGCTCGGCGCGAAGCTCGCGGAGATCGCGCAGGCGGCCGAAGAGGCGGGATTCGATCTCATCAGCCTCGCCGATCACGTGTGGCAACACCCGTTGATGGGCGGCGTGGAACAGAATGAGATCGAGGCCTACACGAGCCTCGGGTTCATCGCGGCGCACACGCGGCGGGTGCGTCTCCTCAGTCTCGCGACCGCAGCTCCGTATCGACGCGCCGGCCTTCTCGCGAAGATCGTCACCACGCTCGACGTGCTGTCGGGTGGCCGCACCATGCTTGGGATCGGCGCGGCGGACTACCCGGAGGAGGCTGAGGGACTGGGTCTCCCGTTCCCCTCGACGACGGAGCGGTTCGAGCTCCTCGAGGAGACGGTGCAGGTGTGTCTTGAGATGTGGTCCGGCGAAAAGGGCTCCGGCCGGTCGTTCGAGGGGAAGCACGTGCGGATCGGCCGCGCACTCAATCTGCCGCAGAGCCTCAGCCGGCCGCATCCGCCGATCCTCATCGCGGGAAGCGGGGAGCGCCGGACGCTGCCCCTCGTTGCCAGCTACGCCGATGCCTGCAACATCCGGCCGAGCCCCGAGATCCCGCGCCAGCTCGAGCTGCTGCGACGCCTCTGCGCCGACGCCGGCCGCGACTACGACGCGATCGAGAAGACCGCTCCGTTCCTGTTCGACCTCGGGCCCGACGGATCCAAGGTCGACGAGCTCCTCGGTCGTCTCCGCTGGCTCGCGGACATGGGCATCGAGACCGTGTTCGGCTGGGTCGTGGGCGTCGATCGGATCGCGCCGATCGAGATCATGGGCAGAGAAGTGATCCCGGCGGCGGCTGAGATGAGGCCGGCAACGCGGACCCCCGAGGTCAGGCGGAAAACAGCGTAGAGAGGTGCATCGATGGACCTAGAGCCGTGGCTCCACTTCGTGCATGTCACCGGCGCGGTGGTCTGGGTCGGTGGCGGCGTCGTGCTGAGCGTGATCGGCCAGCGCGTCCGCCGGAGCGGCGACGCGACCCTCCTGGCGGAGTTCGCGCGGACGCTGTCGTACGTCGGTCTGCGCGTGTTCACGCCGGCGGTGGTCGTCGTCCTCGTGACCGGCGTGTGGCTGGTCTTCGCCGAGGAGTCCGGCAACTTCACACAGCTCTGGGTCGTCCTCGCGCTCGCGGCGTTCGCGGTGGCGTTCCTCATCGGCGCGGTGTATCTGAGCCGGAGCGCGATCCGACTCGAGCGAGTCATGTCGGCACCCACGCCAGATATCGCCGCGGCGCGCGACGCGCTCGGTCGGTGGATGCTCGGCTATGGCGTCGTCCTGGCCGTCCTCGTATTCGCCCTGTGGGACATGGTCTTCAAGCCGGGAACTTGATCTCCGACGCTGGCCGCGACGAGGAGCCAATCCATCACTCGGCGTGAACGCGGAAATGAGCCCTCGGGTCGAGTGGCAGCGGCTTGCACGCCTGAACCGCACGACGTCATGACCGATCGCCGGCTTCGGCGGTTGCTCCATCGCGAGCAGCGAGCAATTGGATTAGATCGTCGTAGTGCTCGATCAGGAGATCGACGAGCCTCTTCTCTGGCCCTCTTCGGCTCTTCTTCGGTTCGGATAGTGTCCGGTACGGTCTACACGGCTCCTCTGCGCCAAGGCTGCAGTACGTTCAAGTTGGCGAGGAGCGGCAGCGTGGTCTCGCGACGCGCATCGAGCGCGAAGGCAGCACGCACTAGAGCTCCTTGACCCGCGGCAGCAGCTCCAGTGCGCGCTCGAACGCTCCGGGTGCCTGCGCACCGAGCCACACGCCGTCGAAGCCGAGCCCGCGGATCTCCCGCAGGCGTCCGATCATCGCCTCGACGTCGCCGTGCAGCGCCAGATGCAGGTTATGCCGGCGTGCGAACGCGTCGTCCTGGGATGCCCCGAGCTGGATCGGCATGTTGACAGTGCGCAGGACCGGCGTCTCCAGGTGCGCGGTCAGCGCGGAGACGCGCCTGACCCGATCGTCGATCCTGTCGAGGTACGTCGCCCCGCAATTCCATTCATCGGCGTACCGTGCCACGAGCGCCAGCGCGCGGTCGCCGGACGCGCCTATGACGATCGGGACGTCACTGCATGCGTCCTTGATCGCACGGATCGTTCGCTCCATCTGACGGAGGCGGTCGCCGGGTGACCCGAAGGGAATGTCCGCGCGCTGATGCTCTGCTTCGTCTGCGCCGGCACCGACACCGGCGCGCAACCGTCCGCCCGACACCTCGTACAGCGTGGCGATCGCGCGGGCCGTGACAGCTGGCGCGCGGAACGACGGGCTGAGGACGCCAAGGCCGAGGGAAATGCGCGTGGTGATGGCAGCGAGCGCGCCCACCGTACTGAGGGCCTCCAGTCGTGGGCGGCCGAGCATCCAGACGTGGTCGCCCACCAGGACGCCATCGAAGCCGGCGCGCTCGGCCTCAAGCGTGGCCACGCGCAGCATGGTCCAGTCGTGAGCTGGCGGGAACACGAGAGCGCGCAATCGGCCCTCCGCGATCCGACAAGTCCGTCGCCGGCCAAAGTATCAGCCAGGACGAAAGGGAAGGCCGAACAATGCCAATGTCAACGCGTTCCGGTGCGCGTTCGATCTCGGGCGCGGTACGCGTCGCCGAGCGCGTAGAAACCGAGCTTCGGCTCCCACGCCACTTTGGGATACGTCTTGCCGCGGTCCAACTCGTCGTAGTGCGCGAGCAAGGTGTCGAGCAGGTTGACTTCAGGCGGCTTTCGGCTCTCCCACGGTTCGAAAACTGTCCGGTACGGTCTACAGCGAGGCGCGACAGAGCGCCGAGATGTACGCAGTACAGGTCGCGAGGCGACGCCGCGCCCGCGCTCTAACCCCCGACGTGTCTCTCGCGCCGGCACGCTCCGATTTGCTGAATGACGCATCGTGCAGTCGCTTCTCTGTCGTGAAGTGCGTCGTTCTTGCGTGACACGGCCGCCGGGCAGAGATCCTCGACGCGAGAGTTTCGGATCGATCGTGGCAGTGAAGGCGAGAGAGGAATCCTCTCAGTACCGCCCGCCACGATCGTTTCGGCCCGGCGGAGCAAACTAGAGGTTGTGGCAGTGACGACCGCTCCTACGATTGGCACTCGCTCGCCGGAACTTGGGCGCCTGCTTCCGCCGGTCCTCCGACGAACCGTCGTCTCCGAGATCTGATCGATATGACCAACAGAACGTATACGTACCTAACGGCACTCATCGGTGTCATATGCGGCTGGGTCATCATCCGTTCGTTCCTCTCTGCCGATTCACTGACCGTGCGGAACGACCTGGTGCAAGGCGTCCTCGTCGGCGCCGGGCTGGGGGTCGTCGCGGTCGAGATCCTCTCGAGGATCAAGGCGACGAAGATCAACGGCTGGATCACGGTCTTCGGATGCGGCCTACCCGCGAGCGGCATCTTCACACGGGCC
>Ga0137375_10007913_pt1 | contig 12654 bp, 11 predicted proteins | sample SagtaG_24_FD_104936 | JGI IMG/M metagenome (GOLD analysis project Ga0137375, IMG submission 104936) | Vadose zone soil microbial communities from Sagehorn Ranch, Mendocino, California, USA - Sage1_R_113_16 metaG | ecosystem: Environmental > Terrestrial > Soil > Vadose zone | place: USA... | reverse complement strand
GGTGAGCGCCTGCCTGATCGGCGGCACCGCTGCCCGGCGGATTCTCATTTCGTCAATTCATCGACGATGCGCTCCGCCCGATAAACCTTGGACAGCGCCTCGCGCAGCGCGCCGACGTTGACCGCGATCGCGCGGTTGGCGGTGCCATCGTAGCCGAGACCGCCGCCGAGCGATTGCCGGTTGCCGTCGAAGATCAGGCCGATCACCTCGCCGGCCTTGTTGACCAGCGGCGATCCGGAGTTGCCGCCGATGATGTCGTTGGTGGTCACCATGTTGAACGGCTGCTGAAGGTTCAGCCGCGATTGCGCGGCGATCCAACTGTGCGGCAGATTGAACGGCTCGGCGCCGGTGGCGCGCTCGAACACGCCGCCGATCACCGTCATCGGCTCGATGGTCTTGCCGCCCTGCTGAAAGCCGACGACCGCGCCGTAGGAGATGCGCAGCGTGAAGGTCGCGTCCGGATAGGTCGACGTGCCGTAGAGCTTGAACATCAGCTGCGCGATCTGCCCGGAATATTTGGCCATCGGCGCATCGACGTTGTCGTCATTGTCCTTGCGCACCGCGCGGGCATCGGGATCGATCGCGCGCGCCAGCGCGATCATCGGATCGTTCGACGCCGCGATCGCAGACTGTCCGCCGTCGAGCAGACGCTTGCGCAGGTCGGCATTGGCGAGGGCGCTGCCGTCGACCAGCTCGGCGGCCCGTTGCGTCGGCGATTTCGGGCCCAGCACCTTCTTGACGAGGGGATCGTCGGGCCCCAGCGCCTCGCGCAGCTTGGTGAGCGAGAACGTCAGCGTCAGCTTCTCGAGCTCGGGATAGATCGGAGCGTTGGACAGCAGCGACTGGCGCACGATCGGGAAATTGGCGTTGGTGAATTCCTTCAGCCGCGCCTCGTCGGGCTTGCCGGCCTCGGCGGCGTAACGCACCAGGTTCTTGGCGTGGCCGAACAGCTGCGAGCGGAAGCCCGCGCCGTCCTCCACGAACACATGGCGCTCCCGGATGGTGCGGTAGTGGTCGAGCGCGGCGCGGATGCTGTCCCAGACCGCGCCGTATTCCGCCTTCAGCGCCGGATCGGCGTCGACCTTGGCCCGCACGGCCTGCTCGGCGGCGGCCCGGCTTCGGATGATGGCGGGGTCGACGAGCGCGGCGAACTGCCCCTTGAAGGCCTTCAAGCTGTTCTCGCTGCCGAACAGCGGATCCCTGGCGATGCGCGTCTGCTCGGGACCCTTGGTGGAGAACTCGGTCAGGATGCCGCGCAGCTCCGAGAGCAGGAACAGCGACCGCGGCAACGTCACATCGCGCCGGAACTCGAGGCTCGCCACCGTGTCGAGGCGCTGGGTCGATCCCGGGTGGCCCGACGTGAAGGTGACGTCGCCGGCCTTAGCGTCGTCAGCGGCGTAGCGCAGATAGTTGGCGCTGCTGTCGAGCGGAGCGCCGTCGCGATAGACCCGCAGGTAGCTGACGTCGAAATCGTAGCGCGGGAACTCGAAGTTGTCGGGATCGCCGCCGAAGAAGGCGATCGCCTCTTCGGGTGCGAATACCAGCCGCACGTCCTGGTATCGGCGGTACTTGTAGAGATTGTAGATGCCGCCGTGATAGAGCGTGACCACGTCGCAGCGGACGGTGTCATCGCCGCCGGAGCATTCGCGCGCAATCGCCGCCTGCCCGGCCGTCTTGGCCTCGGCGAAGGCCGCCCCCTCCTTGCCGGCGGTGGCCTTGTTCATCCGTTCCGTGACGTCGCTGATATCGACAAGCTGATTGACCTCGACATCCGGACACTTGAGCTCGTCCTTCAGCTCGCGCGCATAGAAGCCGTTGGCGCTGAGGTCTCTGGCGGGCGTGGACAGCTGCCGGATGCAGGCGCGGGCGCAGTGGTGATTGGTCTGCACCAGCCCCTGCGGCGAGACGAACGCGCCCGAGCAGCCGCGCGCCAAGCGCAGCGACGACAGCCGCACATGATCGAGCCAGCGCTGATCGGGCTTGAAGCCATAGGCCTTCTCGACCCGGTCGGCCGGGAAGTCGTTGAACGTCCACATCCCCTCGTCCGCCGATGCCGGCGCCAGCGCGGCGGCCAGGATCAATGCGGCGGGGAACGTCCTCGATACGTGCATGTTTGCTGCTCTGTGGCCTGATGATGAAGGTAAGCCCTACGGCTTAGTCCAGGTTCCCTGATCGAAGGGCCTCAGGACGTGACGCGTGCCGGAGCACCCGTCATTGAGTTCATGGCCCCCGCATTGACGATGGGCTGCGTGTCGCGTTCGCTGCACAACACCACCATCAGGTTGGAGACCAATGCGGTGCGTCGGTCGACGTCGAGCTCGGCGATCTTGCGGGTCGACAGCATGTCGAGCGCCATCTCAACCATCCCGACCGCGCCCTCGACCAGCGTCTTGCGCGCCGCCACCACCGCTTGCGCCTGCTGGCGCCGGAGCATCGCGCCCGCGATCTCGGACGCGTAGGCAAGATGGGTGAAACCGCATTCGTCGACCGTGATGCCGGCGACCGCAAGCCGGTTGATCAGCTCCGCGCGCAACTCTGTTCTGACCTGGTCGTTGTTGCCGCGCAGCGTGACATCGTGGTGCTCGAAATCATCGTATGGATAGCGCGATCCGATGGTGCGTACCGCCGCCTCGATCTGCACCCTGACGAACGACTTGTAGTCCTCGACGTCGAACAGCGCTTGCGCCGTGTCGGTCACGCGCCAGACCACCTGCGCCGCCATCTCGATCGGATTCCCGCGCAGATCGTTGACCTTGATGGTGTCCGAAATGATGTTGTTGGCGCGGGCCGACAGCTTGGTCTTCCCCATCCATGGCCAGACCCAGCGCAGCCCGTGCGCACGGTCGGTTCCCTTGTAGGTCCCGAACAGCGTGACCGCCGCGGCCTGGTTGGGCTGCAGCATGTAGAATCCCTTTGCGATCAGAACAACGACAACGCCACAAAGGATGGCGATCGCCAGAGCTCCGCTGGCCTGGACGGCGATCGAAATACCCGCAATCGCCAGCACGACGAGGAAGGCCGCGAGCATGAGATAGCCGTTCGATGTCAGCGCCGTATATTCTCGGCTCGCATTAAGCGAAGGCGGCGAGGCATTCATATCGTGCTCCTTGTTCGGCTCCGGCTCTGCCCGTGCGGGGGACAAAGGAAATGCCGTCACCCGCACGGCCGTCGCGATCGGGGCAGCTTATCCGCTGAAGAGGACGTGAGCGTGAGGATAATAGCAGTCATTTGACCGCGCGCCACTGCGGCGAGCTTGCGCGCGCGGCGGCGCTATCGTGTCAAGGGTCCGTCCGGAGCGCGCCGCACCTTGCGCGCGGGCGCGTCGGCGCCGAAGATCGCCACGTCGACGGCGCGCGCGGTATTGTCGATGTGCTTCGACAGCGCCGCGCAGGCGCGTTCGGCGTCGCGCGCGAGCGTCGCCTGCACGATCTCGGTGTGCTCGGCGCTCAAGCCGCGGCGCGGGATCGGACGCCGCAGCACCGTGCGATGGCGATAGCGCTGCGACTGGTCGTAGAGCAGCTCGGTGAAGCGCAGGAGCCGCCGCGACGGGCAACCGGAAATCAGCGCCATGTGGAACCGCCGGTTGGCGCGTTCCCAGCCCATGATGGTCTCGCGCGTCGATTCCGTCATCGAGGTCTCGACCCGCTCGAGGCTGTGACAGGCGGCGACCACCCTGCCCTCCCATTCGAGCGAACCGAATTCGATCGCCTGCCGCAGCGCCTCGACCTCGATGACCTTGCGCGACGCGGTGATGTCGTCGAGCTCCTCGCGGCTGACCGGCGAGACCCAATAACCGCGCTGCGCCTCGCATTCGACCAGCCCGTCGGAGACCAGCCGCGACAGCGCCTCGCGCAGCGCGCTCGCGCCGAAGCCGCAACTCTTGCGCAGATGCTCGATCCGCAGCTTCTCCGAGGGCGCGAATGTGCCGCTGATGATGTCGTCGCGCAGCCGACGATAGGCGCCCTCGATCTGGCTGCCCGGCGGCGCCTCATCGGCGGAGACCAGCAAAGCGTGAGCGGGGGTCATCGGCGGCCTCTTGGGCGCCGAACCGGACCGCAGGCTCGGCGTTGACAAATCGTTAGAGCATCATAAAATCGATAATCTGAGGTTTCAACGATATTTTCCGCCACCCGGAAACAGCCAATGGTTTCTGTGCCTTAGCGCTACCTGACGATGCCAACTCGCGGAGACACGCCCATGAAAAAACTCGTTCTGGAAACCACCTCGCCGTTCCAGGGACTGCCCGAACTCGTCGCCTACGAGGAGGGCCTGTTCGCCAAGGAAGGTATCGCCATCGAGTGGGCCGACCGTGACGAGGCCGGCGTCAAGATCGTCGACACGTCACTCACCGACGTGAAGGGCGCCGACCCGTTTGTCAGCCACGGCACGCTGCTCGAGCAGGGCAAGGCCGACATGTACAACGCCTGCGAATGGGGCAACTACTGCCGCGCCGGCGCGACCGGCGTCGGCAGCCGGCAGGTCGGACGCCGCGGGATCGTGACCTATGCGGCGATCGTGGTGCGGCCGGATTCGCCGGTCTACACCCCGCAGCAGCTCGCCGGCCGCACCGTCGGCGTGCCGTTCTACGCCGGCACGCATTACCTGGCGCTGCATATGCTCGAAGGTTTCCTGCCGCGCGACCAGATCAAGGTGTGCCGCGCGCCGACCGGCTCGCGCAACCGCTTCAACCTGATGATGAAGGGCGAACTCGAGGCGACGACGCTGACCGAGCCGTATCTCACACTCGCCGAGAAGAAGGGCTGCCGGCTGATCTGCTCCGCGTTCTATCACGGCACCGAGGTCGCCTCCGACAAGGTCGACGCCGAGACCTATCGTGCATTCAACGCCGCGGTGCGCGAAGCGGTGCGCCGCATCAACGCCAACAAGAGCGCGTATCTGCGTTACTTCATCGACTACCACAAGGCCAAGGACCCGGAGATCGGGACGCTGAAGCCGCAGGACATTCGCGAAGGCCGCATCGTCGTGGTCGATCCGGCGCCGATCCCGGCCGACGAGATGCAGCGCACCTACGAGTGGGTGAAGAGCTGGGGCATGCTCGACCAGACCGAGTCGCCGATGCAGCTCGTCAATATGAATGTGCAGACCCACGCCCACGTGGCGGCCGAATAGGCCTCTCACGGGGCCGCGCACGCCTTGCTTGCGCGACGACAATCAAGAGCCGCGACGCTTTGGCATCGCGGCTCTTTTGTTTCGCGAGCCTCGGTTCCCGTTGCGAAATCCTATTGGTACATTTGTTGCATGCAACAACGTCGCCTGTGACTATCGGTATCGAAGGAGAGAGTTGATGCATCGTCTGCCATATCGCGGGAGCCGGCCTGCGTTCTGTGCGAGCCTGGCGTTCGTATTGTCTTGCGGAGTGACTCACCCGGCCCGCGCGGATGCGGTCGAGGATTTCTACAAGGGCAAGACCATATCGTTGGCGATCGCCCACAGCGCGGGTGGCGGCTACGATCTCTACGGGCGCCTGCTCGCCCGATTCCTGCGCAAGCATATCCCCGGCCAGCCCATCATCGTGCCGCAGCAAATGACCGGAGCCGGCGGGCTTCGTGTGGTCAACTACCTCTACTCGGCAGCGCCAAAGGACGGCACCGTCATCGGGACGTTTTCGCGCAGCCTCCCGACCCTGCCGCTGTTCACACCGAATTCCAACTTCGACGGAACCAAGCTCACCTGGCTCGGAAGCATGGCGAACGACACCAGCGTGTGCGTGACCGGCGCCCAATCGGCGATCAAGACGTGGCAGGACATGCTGACCAAGCCGGTGATCATGGGTGGCCAGGCCAGCGGCTCCGACTCGGACATCTACGCGCGTCTGTACCGGAACGTGTTCGGCGCCAAGATCAAGCTCGTGTCCGGCTATCCCGGAACGACCGACATCACGCTCGCCATGGACCGCGGCGAGGTCGACGGCATCTGCGGCCTGTCGTGGGGAACCATCAAGATCGCGCATGCCCAGCGGATCAGGGACCGCAGCATCAACATGCTGGTCCAGGCGGGCCTCGCCAAGGACCCCGAGCTGCCTGATCTCCCGCTCGCGACCGATCTGACCGACGACCCCGAGAAGAAGAAGGTGCTCTATCTGCACATGGCGCCGCAGGGCATGGGACGCCCATTCGCGGCTCCGCCCGGCATACCCGCCGACCGCAAGGCGGCGCTGATCAACGGGTTCAACGCGACCATGAAGGACCCGGAATTCCTGGAGACCGCCGCCAAGGAGGGCATGGACATCAGCCCCATTACCGGTGGCGAGATCGACAAGCTGCTCGGGCAGCTCTATGCCATGCCGCCCGACATCATCGCCAAGGCCGCCAAGGCGATTGCTGACTAGCGCTGCGCGCCGCACGATAGGACTGGACGACCGTCGCAATCGGCGGCAACCATTCGCCCGGCTAACACCATCGATAAGGGATCGGGCGGTCACATGACATTGAAGAACGTGCTGTGGGAGCGGCAGCTCCCGCGCAACACCGGCTTTGTGTTCGATCTGGCGGCGGGGCAATCGGTCCGCATCACATCGCAATCGATCATCGACTTCGTCTGCTTCAACCGCGAGAACCTGCGCGAGCGTTTCGACCAAGCGCGCACCAAGGCCAACCAGCGCAAGGTGTTCATCTCGACCGGCGATCTCCTGGTCTCGAAGCTCAACAACACCCTGATGACGATCCTGGAGGACACCTTCGAAGGCCACCACGACCTGCAGGAAGGCATGTGCAGCCGCAAGCGGCATGAGCTCGCCGCCGCGCGCGGGCTCTGGGAGAAAACCTACGGACGGCCGGTATCCGAAATGCCGCCGCACGGCTGCACCGAAAACCTGAGCGGCGTGCTCGCGCCCTACGGCATTCCGCTCGAGGACATCCCCAGCCCGTTCAACATCTTTCAGCACATGATCATCCATCAGGACACCGGCGAGCTCGAGCATTCGAAGCTGCGGCCGAAGCCGCCGGGCGCCCACGTGACGCTCCGCGCCGAGATGAATCTGCTGACGGCGCTCAGTGTCTGCCCTGACACGTCGGTGGGTGGCACGACCGGCGCAACCGTGGCAGTGTTCGCGGCGGACTAGGGTCGCCACGAGCCGGAGAGCGCGACAGCGCGTGATGAAGCCATCGGATAGCCAGGTTATCGGCGCCTCGGTCGCGCGCCTCGAAGACGCGCCGCTGGTCGTCGGCCGTGGTCTGTTCGCGGCCGATGTTTCGTTCCCGTCGCAGCTCCACATGCGCGTCGTCCGCTCGCCGGTCGCGAATGGGCGGATCATACGCGCCGACGTGACCGAGGCATTGTCGGCGCCCGGCGTGGTCGCGGCCTGGACCATCGCCGACATCGCCGACCTTCCGCCAATCGACTTCCGCGACGACCGCGTCGAGCCGCTCATTCCCTACCGGCAGCCGCTCTTGGCGCGCGGACGCGTGCGCTATGTCGGCGAGCCGGCCGCGGTGGTGTTCGCGGAGAATGCCTATCAGGCGGAGGACGCCGCCGAGCTTGTCGCCATCGACATCGAGGAGCTTGCGCCGGTGCTGTCGACCGACGATGCGCCGGGCGAATTCGATCCCGGTCTGACGACCGAGCCGATGGTGATCGAGAAAGCCTATGGCGACATCGAGGGCGCGTTCCGCTCAGCGCACGCCGTGGTCGCGCTCGATCTGGCGATCGGCCGCCACTCCGGGGTTCCGCTCGAAACCCGCGGCGCCATCGCCCGCTACGATGCCGCGCGCGACATGCTGGAGCTGCACGGCGCCGCCAAGGTGCCGCACCGCAACCGCGAGCAGATCGCGAAAATCCTGTCGCGGCCGCTCGCTTCCGTACACCTGTTCGAAGGCCATGTCGGCGGCGGATTCGGGGTGCGCGGCGAGCTGTATCCCGAGGACGTGCTGACGTGCCTGGGCGCGCTGCGGCTTGGCCGGCCCGTCAAATGGATCGAGGACCGCCACGAGCATTTCGTCGCCACCAACCATTCGCGCCAGCAGCGGCATCAGATTCGCGCCGCGGTCGACGCCGCGGGACGCATCCTCGGCATCGACGACGTGTTCTTTCACGACCAGGGCGCCTATGTGCGCACCCACGGCGCGCGCGTGGTCGATCTCACCGCCGGCATGCTGCCCGGCCCCTATCACGTCCCGAACTACCGCGCGGTCGGCCACTACCGCCTGACCAACAAGACCCCGGCCGCGACCTATCGCTCGCCCGGCCGCTACGAAAGCACGTTCGTGCGCGAGCGGCTGATGGACGCGATCGCCGAGCGCATCGGCATCGACCGCGTCGAGGTGCGCCGGAGGAACCTGATCGACAAATCCGAAATGCCGTTCGAGCGCCCGCTGCAGGCGCTCGGCGACGAGGTGGTGCTCGATTCCGGCGACTATGCGGGGCTGCTCGCCAAGGCGCTCGACCGCATTCAATGGCCGGCGCTCATTGCGCGCCTCAAGGAACGTCGCCGCGCCGGCGAGACCGTCGGCGCCGGGCTCGCGATGTTCGTCGAGAAGAGCGGGCTCGGGCCCAAGGACGGCGTGAAGATCGCGGTCGAGCCCTCGGGCGACGTCGAGGTCGTCACCGGCGGCGCCTCGCTCGGCCAGGGTTTTGAGACCGTGATGGCGCAGATCTGCGCGCAGGCGCTCGGCGTCGACTATCGCCGCATCCGCGTCGTGCATGGCCAGACCAGCCGCATCGAGCAGGGCATCGGCGCGCACGCGACGCGGGCGACGGTGATGACCGGTTCTGCAACACATGTCACGGCCCTCAAGGTGCGCGCGCTCACGCTCGAGCACGCCGCGCAACTGCTGCAGACGCCGGCCGATGATCTCACGATCGTGGACGGGCGCGTGCAGCGCAAAGGCGCGCCGGCGGGGCCCTCGCTCGGGCTCGGCGAGATCGCGCGGCGACTCAACAGCGAGCTCGCCGCCGAAGGCTGGTTCCACACCGCACACATGACCTATCCCTATGGCGTGCACGTCGCCGTGGTTGCGATCGATCGTGACACCGGCGCGATCAAGGTGGAGCGCTACGCCATCGCCTATGACGTCGGCCGCGCCGTCAATCCGATGCTGGTCGAAGGCCAGCTCGTCGGCGGCTTGGCGCAGGGCCTCGGCGGCGCGCTGTCGGAAGAATTCCTCTACGACGACCGCGGCGAGCCGCTCGCCACCACGTTCGCCGACTACCTGATGCTCACCGCGCGCGAGGTGCCGGCGGCGGTCGATATCCTGATCACCGAGGATGCCCCCGCCCCGGGCAATCCGCTCGGCATCAAGGGCGCCGGCGAAGGCGGCGTAAACGCCGTCGGCGCCGCCATCGCGGCCGCGATCGACGATGCGCTCGGGCGGCCGGGCGCGATCACCCGCCTGCCGGTGACGCCGGCGCGGCTGTGGGCGCTGCTGCAGGATCTACCAGGGTGACGGGTCTAGCCGCTGGCGGCAGACCCCGATCGTCGGCAATATTTCCAATTTTTGGAATTCCATGATATTCTGTGTCGATGATCGTCGTCGGCACGCATCTCGTCGAACGCTATTTCGCGACGCATGCCGGCCACCAAGGGATCAGGGCGGCGCGATCGCAATACGATGTGTGGTTGGCCATTGCAGGTCAGGCCGAATGGCGTAGTCCAGAGGATGTGAAGCGGTCGCATCCGAAGGCAAGTATCCTCAAAGGAGGCCGCGCAGTGTTCAACATCAAGGGCAACGACTACCGATTGGTGGCGACCCTCAACTATCAGGCAGGTGTTGTCGTGATCCGTTTCTTCCGGACGCACGCCGAATACGACACAATCGACGCGGAGGCCGTGTGATGGATGCGACCCTGATCGTCATCGACAGCGACGCCGAACTTGCCCGTGCGCACGCACTCGTCGACCGGCTGATGGCCTCCGACGATCCCACCGACATCTTCCGGCTCGCAGCACAGGCGTGCCTCATCGCCGCCTATGAGGAGAGCAAGTGGCCTCATCGGTTGCCCCGCACGGCTGAGATCATCCGTTACCTCATGGATCAGCACGGGCTTTCGCGCGCGGATATGATCCCGATCCTCGGCACGGCAAGCCGCGTCAGCGAGGTCTTGCGCGGCAAGAAGGGTTTGAGCATGGCAATGGTGCAGCGGCTGCGAACGCGCTTCGGCGTGTCGGCCGACCTTCTTCTGCCACCCCCAAAGAAGGCGCCCCGCCGACGCGCTACGGCGAAGGCGGCGTGAACGCCATCGACGGCGCGCTCGGGCGGCCGGGCGCGGTCACCCGCCTACCGTGACGCCGGCGCAGCTGCGCGCTGCTGCGGGAAAGGTCGACACCGTGAGCCCCTGCGGCGGCTCGCATCTTGCATGTCCGCTCGGACAACTGGTCGCGCGTGCATGAATCGCGGGCTGGTTTGAATCTGGCACGGTGCGATCTAAAGTACCGTGACGGACATCGGCAGAACCGCAGGGAGCGGAGCAGGACATGGCTGCATACCGAAAACTGACTTGCTGCGCGGCGCTCACGATCCTGGCGTTGCTCCCGGCACCCGCGTGGTCGCAGGACAACCTCAAGCTTGCGGTCGGCGCTCCCGGCAACTGGGACACCTGTATTCCCGAGGTCGGCCAGCGCGCCGGCATCTTCAAGAAGCACGGCCTCACGCTCGACCTGCTCTACACCCAGGGCGGCGGCGAAACGATGCAGGCGGTGATCTCGGGCAGCGTGCAGATCGGCATCGCCGCCGGCACGCCTGCCGTGATGGGCGCGTTCGCCAAGGGCGCGCCGGTGCGCATCCTCGCTGCCGGCGCCACCGGCACCAGCGATCTCTACTGGTACGTTCCGGCCGCCTCGCCGATCCGCAGCTTCAAGGACACCGACGGCAAGACCGTCGGCTATTCGACCAACGGCGCGTCGACCCACACCACCTTGCTGGCGCTGATCAAGCATTTCGGCGTCAGCGCCAAGGCGACCGCGAGCGGCGCCTCGGCGGTGACGCTCACCCAGGCGATGTCGGGACAGATCGACGTCGGCTGGGCGTCGCCGCCGTTCGGCATCCAGCAACTCGAGCAGGGTCAGATCCGCATCATCGCGCGCGGCAGTGACGCGCCCTCGACCCGCGACCAGACCGTGCGGGTGCACATCGTCAACGCCGACGCGCTGGCGCAGCGCAAGGACGTGTTCGAGCGCTTCATGCGCGCCTACCGCGAGAGCCATGAGTTCCTTTATTCCAATCCCGACGGCATCAAGTTCTACGCGCAATACGGCAAGGTGACCGAAGCGCTGGCGGCGCGCATCCGCGACGAGTTCCTGCCCAGGGAGGCGCTGCAGCCGGATCGCGTGTCGGGCATCGACGCGATCACGCAGGACGCGATCGCCTTCAAAGTGCTGGCGGCGCCGCTGACGCAAGACCAGCTCGCCACGCTCATCCAGATTCCGCCGCGCAACTGAGCCGTTCAACAGGATCGATGGAGACCGCCATCATGAAACGCAATCGCTGGGCCGCCCTCCTCCTCGGCGTCGCTGCGCTCGGTACCGCCGCGCTCGGTGCCACCGACGCGGGCGCGCAATCCTACCCGGCCAAGCCGGTGCGCCTGGTGCTGCCCTATGCGCCGGGCGGCATCATCGACTATGTCGGCCGCACGCTTGCGACCCACATGAGCGGTCCCCTCGGCCAGCAGGTGGTGGCCGAGAACCGGCCGGGCGCCGGCGGCATCGCCGGCACCGACACGGTCGCGCGCTCCGCGCCCGACGGCTACACCATCGTGATCATGGATCCGGCGATCGTGATCAATCCGACGCTGCAGCCGAGCATGCCCTATGACCTGTTCAAGCAGCTGCAGACGGTCTCGATCGTGAGCTCCTCGCCGGAAGTTGTCGTCGTCGCGCCGCAGCTCCCGGTAAAGACCATCGCCGAGCTGACCGCGCATGCCAAGGCCAATCCCGGCAGGCTCAATTTCGCCTCCGCCGGCATCGGCACGACGCCGCACCTCGCCGGCGAATTGTACAAGCAACGCGCCGGCATCGACGCGGTCCACGTGCCCTATCGCAGCATCGGGCAGTCCTATCCGGACATGATGGCGAACAAGGTGCAGTTCGCGTTCTCGAGCATCGCGGGCGCGCTGCCGTTCACCGCCGACAACCGGGTGCGGCCGATCGCGACCACCGGCACCAAGCGCTCGCCGGTCTATCCCGATCTGCCGACCGTCGATGAAGCCGGCCTCAAGGGCTTCGAGGTCGATCTCTGGCTCGGCATCTTCGCGCCGGCCGGCCTTCCGGCCGACGCGCTCGCCAAGCTCAACGCCGCGCTGCTCGCGACGCTGGCAAACCCCGACGTGAAGACCGCGCTCGCCAGGGTCGGCGTCGAGCCGCGCGGCACCTCACCGCAGGACGGTGCCGAGATTCTCAAAACCGAGTTCGAGAAGTGGAAGAAGGTAATCGTCGAGGGCAAGATCAAGCTGGAGAATTGAGGCGCGTGCTGAGTCTGCGGCCATGGTTCGAGACGCACGGCTTCGCCGCGCTCCTCAGCATGAGGGCCTCGCATGCTGCACCACTCCACACAATGAGGGCCGCACATACCGCACCTCATCCTGAGGAGGCCGCGCGCACTTGCGTGCGGCCGTCTCGAAGGATGGCCAAAATGACCATCCGTGCCCCATGACCATCCGCGCACCCAAGGACTTCTGGTCCGGGATCATGTTCCTGGCCTTCGC
>Ga0137375_10007898_pt1 | contig 12661 bp, 11 predicted proteins | sample SagtaG_24_FD_104936 | JGI IMG/M metagenome (GOLD analysis project Ga0137375, IMG submission 104936) | Vadose zone soil microbial communities from Sagehorn Ranch, Mendocino, California, USA - Sage1_R_113_16 metaG | ecosystem: Environmental > Terrestrial > Soil > Vadose zone | place: USA... | reverse complement strand
GCACCTCCTCGCCCTCGATCAGGTAGCGGCCCTCGCTCGGCTGGTGCACCCCGGAGAGGGTCTTGATCAGGGTGGACTTGCCGGCGCCGTTGTCGCCGAGCACGCACATGACCTCGCCGGCCCGCACGCTCATCGAGATGTCCTTCATGGCGATGACGGTGCCGAAGTACTTGGTGATGTTGTCGACCTCGAGCAGCGGGGTCCCCTCGCGGGTGCCTTGGCTCATCGCTTCGCCTCCGCGGCCTTCCTGCGGATGTAGTTGTTGACCAGCACGGCCACGATCAGCATCGCACCGAGGAACACCTGGAACCAGTCGGCGTTGACGCCGGTGATGACGATGCCCTGCCGCACCATGCCGAAGATGAGCGCGCCGAACACCGCGCCGATGGGCGAGCCGTAGCCGCCGGTCAGCAGGGTGCCGCCGATGACCACGGCGATGATCGCCTGGAACTCCTGCCCGGTGCCGCGCAGCACGTCGGCGCCGCCGAAGTTCACCACCTGAAGGATCGCCACCAGGCAGGCGGCGAACGCGGTGGTCATGAACAGCCCGATCTTCAGCCGGTCGACCGGGACGCCGAGGTTGCGGGATGCCTCCGGAGCGCCGCCGGCGCCGAAGATCCAGTTGCCCACCCTGGTGCGCAGCAGCACCCAGGTGGCCAGGGCGGCCAGTCCCAGCCACCAGACGATCGAGATCGGGAACCGCCCGAGCTGGCCGCCGAACAGCGTGTCGATCACCGGGGACGCCGACACATCGATGCCGCCGACCTGGGTGCGGCCGGTGACCAGCCGGGTGACGCCGATGGTCAGGCCGCGGAAGATGAACAGGCTGGCCAGGGTGACGATGAACGACGGCAGCTTGGTCCAGACCACCACCAGGCCGTTCAGGAACCCCGCCACCAGCGAGAACGCGATCGCCATCAGGATCGCCGCCCACAGCGGCCAGCCGTACTCGACGTTGAGCATGGCGATCACCATGCCGCTGGCGCCGATGATCGAGCCGATCGACAGGTCGAACTCGCCGGCGATCATCAGCAGGCAGACGGCGACGGCGAGGATGCCGAGGTCGGCGGCGACCGCCAAGTAGCTCGCCGTGCCGTCGAGGGTGAAGAACCCCCGGTTGCCGGCCACCAGCGAGAAGAACACCCACACCAGGATCGCGCCGGCCACCGCCCCCAGCTCGGGCCGGCTGAGCAGCCGCCGGAGGAGCCCAGCGCGGCGGACACGTTCGTCCGCCTGCGGTCCCGGGGGCGCTTCGGTGACAGCCATGGTTGCTGCTCCCTTCTCCGAAGGGTCGGTCCGGACCGCCGCTGCCGGCGGTCCGGACGCCCTCGTCGACTAGCGGATGCCCTCCTTGCTGAGGTCGATCACCTGCGCGGCGTTGGCCTTCTCGACGAACGCCGGTCCGGTCTGGACGATCCCGGTGGGGACGACGCCGTACTTCTTGTACTGGGTCAGGAACACGATCGGCAGGTAGCCCTGCAGGTACTGCTGCTGGTCGATGGCGAACAGCACCTCGCCGTCGGCGACCGCCTGCAGCACCTCGGGGGAGAGGTCGAAGGTGGCCAGCTTCACCTGGCCGAGCTTGTTGTCGGCCTTCAGGGCGGCCAGCGCCGGGGTCGCGCCGGTCGGCCCGAGGGTGAAGACGCCGTCGGCGTCGCCGAGGCCCGCCGAGATCCGCTGCTGGGCGTCGGTCGGGTCGGTCAGGTTGACGGCCAGGACCTTGACCTTGCCGCCCGCCTTGGTCATGGACTCGGTGAAGCCCTCACAGCGCAGGTCGAGGGCGGCGTTGCCGACCTCCTGGTTGACGCAGATCGCGTTCTTCACCCCGGCCGCGGCCATGCGCTCACCGCCGCCAAGGCCGGCCTCGAACTCGGTCTGGCCGATGTGCGTCAGCACCCCCAGTTCCTTGTAGGTGTCGCTGCCGGAGTTCATCGAGATCACCGGGATGCCGGCGTCGATCGCCTTCTTGATCGACCCCGACAGCGCCTTGGCGTCGGGGATGGAGATCACCAGGCCGTCGGGCTTGCCGGCGACCGCGGCGTCGATCAGGCGGCTCATCTCCACCATGTCGAACGTCTGCGGCGCCTGGTAGTTGACGGTGTTGCCGGTGTCCTTGGCGGCTGCGTCGACGCCGTTCTTGACCACCGACCAGAAGGGGTCGGAGGCCTGGCCGTGCGTCACCACCGCGATGTTGAGGCCGCCCTGCGCGCCGCCGCTCTCGCCGCTGCTGGCGGCCTCGTTGGGGGCCTCGTCGCAGCCGGCGGCCAGCAGCACCAGCGCGAACGCCAGCGCGGGCCAGAACAAGCGCTTTCTCGACATGGATACCTCCCTACTCAACAGTTGGATGGGTCCCACCTTCCCGTTCGGGTCATGCCACCTCCTCCAGCCGGACCGGCCGGTGCTCGGCGAGCGAGCGGTCGGCGGCCATGGCGATCAGCAGTGCGCTGCGGGCGTCCGCACCGGTGCAGGGGCTCGCCACCCTGCCCTGCGCCACCTCCAGGAACGCGGCGAGCTCGGCCTGGTAGGCGGTCGCGAAGCGCTCCATGAAGCCGCGGTAGCCGGGACCGGGCGGTGGCGGCACCCCTGGCTCCAGCGAGCGGAGCGGCGTTCGCGGGTCGACCCCGACGGCGACGCTGTCGCCGGAGCCGAACAACTCCATGCGGACGTCGTAGCCGCGCGGGTCGTGGCGGGCGCCGGACACGATCCCGAGCGCCCCGTCGGCGAGCCGCAGGACCGCGGCCGCCACATCGACGTCGCCGTGGCGGGCGAAGCGCTCGTCGTGGAGCACCGAGCCGTCGGCGTAGACCTCGACCACCTCCTGGCCGGTGGCCCAGCGCAGCGCGTCGAAGTCGTGGATGTGCAGGTCGCGGAAGATGCCGCCGCTGCTGGCGATGTAGGCGTCGTGCGGCGGCGCCGGGTCGTGGGTGGCCAGCCGGACGGCGTACAGGCGGCCGAGCCCGCCGGAGGCGACCAGGCGCCGCGCCGCCAGGTAGCCGGGGTCGAAGCGGCGCTGGAAGCCGATCTGCAGCGCCACGCCGGCCTTCTCCACGTGCTCGACGACCGCGTCGGTGGTCTCCAGGTCCAACGCGATCGGCTTCTCGCAGAAGGTCGGCAGGCCGGCGTCGGCACCGAGGTGGATGAGCTCGGCGTGGGCGGCGGTGGCGGCCGCGATCACCAGCGCCTCGGCGCCGGCGTCGATCAGGGCGTGTGCCGACGGCGCCGAGGCGACCCCGAGCTCGGCGGCGACCTGCGCCGCCCGTTCGGCGTCGGCGTCGGTGATCGTGAGCCGGTCGACCCCCGGCAACGCCTGCAGCATGCGCGCGTGGAACGCGCCGATGCGCCCGGCACCGAGCAGTCCGACGTGCAACCCGGGTCCTCCGTTCAGCTCGAGGTCGGGAAGCCCAGCTCGACCGCGGAGTCGCGCGGGACCGGCCAGCGGGTCGTGACCACCTTCCCGCGGGTGTAGAAGGCGACCCCCTCTGGGCCGTGGACGTGGAGGTCGCCGAACAGCGACTGCTTCCAGCCGCCGAACGAGTAGAACGCCATCGGCACCGGGATCGGCAGGTTGACGCCGACCATGCCGACCTGGACCTCGTTCTGGAACTTCCGCGCGGCCGCGCCGCTGGAGGTGAAGATCGCCGTGCCGTTGCCGTAGGGGTTGCGGCTGACCAGGTCGATCGCCTGGTCGATGTCGGCCACCCGCAGCACGATCAGCACCGGCCCGAACACCTCCTGCCGGTAGATCGTCATCTCCGGGCTGACCTCGTCGAACAGGCAGGGGCCGAGGAAGAAGCCGTCCTCGTGGCCGGCGACCTGGAGGTCGCGGCCGTCAAGCACCAGCTTGGCGCCCTCGGCCACGCCGGTCTCGACCAGGCCGGCGACCTTCTCCCGCGCGGCGCCGGTGACCAGCGGGCCCATCTCCGACTCGGGGTCCAGGCCGGGACCGGTCCGCAGCGCCGCTGCCCGCTCGCGGAGCCGCTCCACCAGCGGGTCGGCGACCCTGCCGACCGCGACCACGGTCGAGATCGCCATGCAGCGTTGCCCGGTGGAGCCGTAGGCGGCCGACACCAGCGCGTCGGCGGCCGAGTCCAGGTCGGCGTCGGGCATGACCACCGCGTGGTTCTTGGCCCCGCCGAGCGCCTGCACCCGCTTGCCGTGGGAGGTGCCGCGCTCGTACACGTAGCGGGCGATCGGGGTGGAGCCGACGAACGATACCGCGGCGATGTCGGGGTGGTCGAGGACCGCGTCGACCGCGACCTTGTCGCCGTGCACCACGTTGAAGACCCCGTCGGGCAGGCCCGCCTCGGAGTACAGCTCGGCGACCCGGTTGGACGCCGACGGGTCCTTCTCCGACGGCTTGAGCACGAAGCAGTTGCCGCAGGCGATCGCGATCGGGTGCATCCACATCGGGACCATCACCGGGAAGTTGAACGGCGTGATCCCGGCAGCCACGCCGAGCGGCTGGCGGATCGAGTAGCTGTCCACCTCGCTGGAGACGTTCTCGGAGAAGTCGCCCTTCAGCAGGTGGGGGATGCCGCAGGCGAGCTCGACCACCTCGAGGCCGCGCTGGACCTCGCCGGCGGCGTCCGGCACCACCTTGCCGTGCTCGGCGGCGATGATCCTGGCCAGCTCGTCCTTGTGGCGCTGGAGGAGGTCGAGGAAGGCGAACATGACCCTGGCCCGCTTGACCACCGGGGTGTCGCGCCAGGCGGGGAAGGCGGCCTTGGCCGCCTGCACGGCGGCGTCGACGTCGTCCCCGGTGGCGTAGGCGACCCTGGTGGTCTGCTGGCCGCTGGCCGGGTCGTACACGGCGCCGTAGCGTTCGGACTCTCCCTGGCCGGCATGGCCGTCGATCCAGTGGTTGATGGTCCTCATGGCGGGGACTCCTCTCCCCCGGCCGGCCGACGGGCATCGCCCGGCCGCAGATAGGGCCGCTGGGCCCGCTTGTCAGCTTCGTAGGCGTCCCTGGCGGCCTGCACGGACGCGGAGGCCGACACCTCGGCCACCGGCACGTCCCACCAGGCGCCGCCGGAGGTCACCCGCGCCTCCGGGTCGGTCTCGACGTGGATCACGACGGTCCGGTCCAGGTCGCGGGCGGCCTTGAGGGCGTCGCGCAGCTCCTGCACGGTGTGGACGGCGAAGGTGCGGGCGCCGAGGCTGGCCGCGTTGGCGGCCAGGTCGACCGGGAGGGTGCCGCCGTCCAGCTCGCCGCCGGGGCCGCGGAAGCGGTAGCGGGTCCCGAACCCGCCGGAGCCGACCGACCGCGACAGGCCGCCGATCGAGGCGTAGCCGTGGTTCTGGACCAGCACCACCACCAGCTTGGCCCCCTCCTGCACGCTGGTGACCAGCTCCTGGGCGAGCATCAGGTAGGAGCCGTCGCCGACCAGCACGTAGACCTCGCGGTCGGGCGCCGCCAGCTTGACGCCGAGCCCGCCGGCGATCTCGTAGCCCATGCAGGAGAAGCCGTACTCGACGTGGTAGCCCTTGGGGTCGCGGGTGCGCCACAGCTTGTGCAGGTCGCCGGGCATGCTGCCGGCGGCGCAGACGACCACGTCACGCGGCTCGGACGCCTGGTTGACCGCGCCGATCACCTCGCCCTGGCTGGGCAGCGGGCCGTGGCCGAGGCGGTAGACGCGCTCGACCTCGGCGTCCCAGGCGCGGTTGTGCTCGGCGACGGCCCGACGGTAGGCGTCGTCGACCCGCCAGCCCGCCAGCGCCTTCCCGAGCGCCTCCAGCGCCACCTTGGCGTCGGCCACCACCGGCAGGGCCGCCTGCTTGAAGGCGTCGACCGGGGCGACGTTGAGGTTGACGAAGCGCACCTGCGGGTCGGCGAACAGGCTGCGGGAGGCGGTGGTGAAGTCGCTCCACCGGGTGCCCACACCGACGACCACGTCGGCGTCGCGGGCGACGGCGTTGGCGCCGGTGGTGCCGGTGGCGCCGATCGCGCCGAGCGCCGAGGGGTGGTCGTAGGGCAGCGAGCCCTTGCCCGCCTGGGTCTCCGCCACCGGGACGCCGGTCGCCTCCACCAGCGCCCGCAGGGCGGCGGTGGCCTCCGCGTAGATGACGCCGCCGCCGGCCACCAGCAGCGGGCGCCTGGCGCCCCGCAGCAGCTCGGCGGCGCTGGCCAGCTCGGCCGCCTCCGGCGGCGGCCGGCGCACGTGCCAGACGCGGCGCTGGAACAGCTCCTGCGGGTAGTCGAACGCCTCGGCCTGCACGTCCTGGGGCAGGGCGAGCGTGACCGCGCCGGTCTCCGCCGGGTCGGTCAGCACCCGCATCGCCTCCAGCAGCGAGCCTGGCAGCTGCTCCGGGCGGTTGATCCGGTCCCAGTAGCGCGACACCGGCCGCAGGCAGTCGTTGACGGTGACCTCCGGCCCGCCCGGCGTCTCCAGCTGCTGCAGCACCGGCGGCGCGACCCTGGAGGCGAACACGTCGCCGGGCAGCAGCAGCACCGGCAGGCGGTTGACGGTCGCGGTGGCCGCTCCGGTGACCAGGTTGGTCGCGCCAGGGCCGATCGAGGTGGTGCAGGCGAAGGCGGCCAGGCGGTTGCGCATGCGCGCGTAGGCGGCGGCGGCGTGGACCATCCCCTGCTCGTTGCGGGCCTGGTGGTAGCGCAGGCCGCCGTGTTGCTGCAGCGCCTGGCCGACGCCGGCGACGTTGCCGTGCCCGAAGATCCCGAAGCAGCCGGCGATCAGGCGCTGCTCGGTGCCGTCGCGTTCGCTGTGCTGGTTGGCGAGGAACTCGACCAGCGCCTGGGCCATGGTCAGCCGGCGCGTCCGTCCGCTCATTGGCTGCTGCCTCCCGGTCCCGTCAGCGGCAGGCGCGGGTCGACGGGCCGCCCGGCCCAGCTGGCGCGCACCCAGCCGTGGGCCGGGTCGTCGCAGAAGGCCATCGTGCGCTGCGGCGCCGGCCCCGCCAGCACGTTCAGGTAGTACATGTGGTAGCCAGGTGCGGCCACCGATGGCCCGTGGTAGCCCCGCGGGATCAGCACCACGTCCCCGTCCGCCACCGTCTCGGTCAGGTTGATCTCGCCGTCCGCCGTGTAGAGGTGATGGAACCCGAAGCCCCTGGTTGACCGGGGGGGCACCAATCGCCCCCCCGGACCCCCCCGGGACTCGGGACCCGCGTCGGCGATCTCGAAGTAGTAGATCTCCTCGAGCTGGGCCTCTTCGGGCGGGCGCTGCTGGTCGTGCTTGTGCGGCGGGTAGGAGGACCAGTTGCCCCCCGGGGTCAGCACCTCGACCGCGACCAGCCGGTCGGCCGGGAACGCGTCGGGGGCGAGGAAGTTGTTGACCTGGCGGCTGGCCTGGCCGGCGCCGCGCAGCTCCACCGGGACCTCCCCGGCGGGTCCATAGGCCGGCTCGAGGCGGCGGCCGGCGAGCGCCGAGGGCAGCGCGAACCGGCCGCCGCCCGGACTGGAGATGCGCGCCTCGGCGTCCATCGGCAGGTAGGCGAAGTCGGTCACCCGGGCGAAGGGGTGGTCGCGGCCCTCGAGGGTGAAGCGGTGGGAGTCGCATTCGACCACGCAGCCGCCGGCCAGCGGCAGCACCGCCAGCTCGGCCGGGCCGGTGCGGAGCTCGCGCCGCTCCCCCTGCGCCAGCTCGATCACCCGCAGGCCGCTGTAGGACCAGCCGGCCAGCTCCGGGGTGACCGCCACCGGGTCGGCCTTCTCGGCCGCGCTGCCCCTCGGCAGGTACAGCGGCGCGGTCACGGCGCGGCCCGCTCGGCCGGCGCCTGGGCGAGCAGGCCCGCGGCGGCGTCGACGGCGGCGACGACGTCACCGTCGGGCGGGTACAGCAGGGTGCGGCCGACGACCAGGCCGCGCACGTTGGGCAGCGCCAGCGCGCTGGCCCACGCCTTGAGGGTGGCCTCGCGGTCCTCGTCGAGGTCGCCGCCGAGCAGCAGGCACGGCAGCGTGGTCGCGCCCATGACCCGCTCCATCTCCGCCACCACCGGCACCTTCAGCCAGGTGTAGGCGGAGGTGGTGGCCAGACCGGACGCGATCGCCAGCGCCCTGATCATCGGGTCGGGCCGCAGGTCGATCCGCACCCGGCCGTCGACGCGGCGGGCCGCGAACGGCTCGACCATGGCGACCAGGCCGGCCGCGGCCAGCTCGCCGATGGCGCCGGCGCAGGCCACCAGGGTGGCCAGCGAGCCGGGGTCGTCGTCGGCGATGCGCAGCAGCATCTTGCCGCCGTCCAGCTGCGCCGCCACCAGCCCGGGGACGGTGTAGCCGGTGAAGCGGTCGTCCAGCTCGAAGCTGGCGCCGGCCAGCCCACCGCGGTTCATCGAGCCGACCGCGACCTTGCCGTCCAGGGCGCCGAGCAGCAGCAGGTCCTCGATGATGTCGGCGGTCGCCAGCACCCCGTCGACGCCGTCGCGGCCCAGGGCGGTCAGCAGCCGGTCGAGCAGCTCGCGGCGGTCGGCCATCGCCCAAGGGTCGTCGCCGACGGCCAGCGCCCCGCGTGCCGGGTGGTCGGCGGCGATCAGGAACAGCGTCCCCCGCTCCTCCAGCAGCGGCCGGCGGGTCCGCCTGCGGGCGGCCGCCACCACCGCCTCCGGCCGCCTGGCCCGCGCCTCCACCAGCTCGCCGAAGCGCCGGTCGTCAAGCATCGCCGGCTCCCCGACCGACCGGGGGGGCAGCAAGCGCCCCCCCGGACCCCCCCGGTTCGTCTGGCCCCGCCGTCCCCCCGGACCCCCCCGGCCCCTCCCGCAACAGGTGGTCGATCTCGGCCATGGTCGGCATGGCGTCGGAGCACAGCAGCCGCGAGGCGACGATCGCTCCGGCGGCGTTGGCCAGCCGCAGGGTGCGCTCCAGGTCCCAACCGGCCAGCAGGCCGTGGCAGAGGGACCCGCCGAAGGCGTCGCCGGCGCCGAGGCCGTTGAGGATCTGGATGGGCAGCGGCGGCACCTCGACCAGCTCGTCGGCGGTGCGGGCGAGCACCCCTTTCGGGCCCTGCTTGACCACGGCGAGGCGCAGGCCGAGCTCCAGCAGGGCCGCCGAGGCGGCCATGGGGTCGCGGGTGCCGACCGCCACCTCGACCTCGTCCTGGTTGCCGACGGCGACGGTCGCGTGGGCCAGGGCCTCGCGGGCCAGCCGGCCGGCGTCTGCCGCCGAACCCCAGAACATCGGCCGGTGGTCGAGGTCGTGCACGGTGATCGCGTCGCGGGGGCGGGCGGCGAGCGCGGCCAGGGTGGCCTCGCGGCTGGGCTGGTCGGACAGCCCGGTGCCGGTCGTCCAGAACAGCGGCGCCGCGGCGATGGCCTCCAGGTCGAGGTCGGCCACGGCCAGGTTCATGTCGGGTGCCTTCGGCTCGCGGTAGAACAGCAGGGGGAAGTGGTCGGGTGGGAAGATCTCGCAGAACGCCAGCGGGGTCCGCAGCGTCGGGTCGACGCCGACCCAGCGCGCGTCCACCCCGTGCCGCTCCGGCAGGGCGGCGCGGATGTAGGCCCCGAACGGGTCGTCGCCCACCTTGGTGATGACCGCCGAGCGGCGGCCGAGCCGGGCGGCGGCGACCGCCACGTTGGTCGGGCTGCCGCCGACGGCCTTGGCGAAGGTGCGCACCTCGGCGATCGGCACGCCGACCTGCTCCGGGTACAGGTCGACGCTGACCCGGCCCATGGTGACGACCTCGAGCTCCATCGCTCATCCCACCCGGCCGGCGAGCGACCGCAGGGTGTCGAGGCTGGCCCTGACGTCCTCGACCGGCCCGGCGCCTGGCGTCGGCTCCCGGTCGAGGGTGACGTCCTGCTCCAGCACGTACCAGCCGTGGTAGCCGGCGCTCTCCAGCGCGTCCACGACCGCCGCGACCTCGAGGTCGCCGTGGCCGAGCGGCCGGTACAGGCCGGCCCGCACCGCCTCGGCGTAGCCGACCCCGCCATCGGCCGCCTGCTTGGCGACCGCGCCGTCGACGTCCTTCAGGTGCACGTGGCGGACGCGCTCCGGCGCGCCGCGGGCCAGCTCGACCGGATCGGTGCCGCCGATCATCAGGTGCCCGGTGTCGAGGCAGAGCGCCACCTCGCTGTCGGCCAGCAGGCGCTCGACCTCCGCGCGGCGCTCGATCACCGTGCCGACGTGCGGGTGCACCACCAGCTCCAGGCCGTGGTCCAGGCAGCGCGCCGCCACCCGGTCGAGGTTGGCGAGCAGGGTCGCCCACTGGCGGTCGTCGAGCTCGCCTGGCTGGTCGTAGCCGGCGGTCCCGGTGTCGGCGGCCAGGACGAAGGTGCCGGCGCCGGCGGCGGCGAGGGCGGCCGCCGACCGCTCGACCGCGGCCTCGTCCAGCTCGCGGTGCAGCACCACCGGCACGAAGCCGCCGACCGCGCGGAGCCCGTAGCGCCCCAGCAGGGCGGGGATGGCCGCAGGGGTGGCGGACAGGTAGCCCTCAGGGCCGAGCTCGGTGGCCGCAAGGCCCAGCTCGCGCATCTCGGCGAGCACCCGCTCGGGCGGCAGCTGCACGCCCCAGCCGGGCGCTTCGCAGACGCCCCACGAGATCGGCGCCCCGGCCACCCGCTCGAGCATCGACGGAATGGTCGCATCCTCCCCTCGTCCGGCGGTGCTCGCCCCCTCGAACGCCTTGTCTACCGAGCTTGGGTTAAGATGTCAATACATCTTGATGAACGCTAGTCTTGACATTCATCGGATGATGGTGCTCATGGCGGAACCCACACCTCCGACGATGCCGCCCGGTGCGATCGACGAGCTGCACCACGCGACCGTGGACCGCTCCAGCCCGGTGCCGCTGTACTTCCAGGTGGCGCAATGGCTGGGGGCCGACATCAGGAGCGGGGCGCTGGCCCCCGGCACCCACCTCGGCGAGCACGACCTCGCCAGGCGCCTCGGCGTCAGCCGGCCGACGGTGCGGCAGGCGATCGGCTACCTGGTCGAGCAGGGCCTGCTGATCAAGCGGCGCGGGATCGGGACCATGGTCGCCTCGACCCAGGTGCGGCGGCCGCTCGGCCTGACCAGCCTCTACGACGACCTGAGCGAGGCCGGCCAGCGGCCGACCACCCAGCTCCGCCGGCTGGACACCACCCCCTGCCCCGAGGAGGCCGCCCGCGCCCTGCAGGTCGCCGAGGGATCGCCGGTGCTGTTCATCGAGCGGCTGCGCTCCGGCGGCGGGAAACCGATCGCGCTGATGCACAACTACCTGCCCGCCGACCTCGGCTGGATCCAGCGCGAGCAGCTCGAGGCGACCGGCCTGTACCGGCTGCTGCGCGCCAACCGGATCCAGCTCCGGCTGGCGACGCAGACGATCAGCGCCCGGCTGGCAAGAGCCCAGGAGGCCAAGCTGCTGGACGTGGCGGCCGGCGCGCCGCTGCTGGTCATGCGCCGCACGACCTTCGACGACGCCAGCCGGCCGGTGGAGTTCGGGTCCCACGTCTATCCGGCCGAGCGCTACTCCTTCGAGATGACCCTGGTCGGCCGCTGACCCCGTCGATCCTGTTCGATCCTGGGACAAACCGGGCCCGAACGAGCGGGAGACCGGAGCGGGTGACCAAAAGGTGACCGGAGCGATGGCTGCTCGTACTGCCTGCGGTGTCGCTTCGTGACCGTTCGAGCGCAACGTAACGGCTGCGGCGCTGCATGCGGCAGCGCGGGGGAGAGGAGCAGCCATGCAGGCGCCCACACTCGACAAGTCCCAGGCCGACCGACCGAGCAACGGCCCGGCCCGCTCTCGGCGGCGCCTCACGTCCCTGCTGGTCGCGGCCACCCTGGCAGTGCTGGGCGGCGCCGCCGGCGTGACGGTCGCGCTCGCCAGCCGCCCGGAGCCCGCTGCGCCGGCGGCCCAGCCGGCCGCCACCACGGTCGCACCGGCCGCGGCGGCCACCCCGACGGTTGGCCAACCCGCCAAGGCCGCAGCGGCGGCCCCGGCCACCGCGGGCCAGCCGGTGGTCCTGGCAGACGGACGCCACGACGCCTTCGTCCGCAAGGTCGACAGCGGCCGCGGCACGATCGTGCTCGACGTGGTCCAGGTCTTCCACGACCAGGCGGCCGTCGAGGCGGCCGTCGAGGACGGCAAGCCCCGCGCCGACGCCCAGTACCTGCAGGACTACGTCCGCAACCAGAACAGCCGGCTGCGCACCCTGCCGCTGGCGAGCGACGTGCGGGTGAACCTGCTCGGCGGCTGCGAGGAGCCCAAGCCCGACCAGCAGGCGTTGCTCGCCAAGCTGGCCAGCAACGCCCGCCTCGGCGGTGTGTACTACTACACGGTCACCGTGCAGGGCGGCGCCGTGCGGCAACTCGACGAGCACCTCGCCATCAACGCCTGCTGACAAGCTCGCGGTCCGGCGGAGGCCCCCAGCCCTGCTGGGGGCCTCCGCCGTTCAGCCGGTGTTCTGCAGCCCGGCGGCGACGCCGTTGACGGTGAGGAGCACCAGGTCGGCCGTCCGCTCGGCGTCGGGGCCGGCCAGGCCGGCTCGCAGGTCGGCCAGGAAACGGACCTGCAGGAACGAAAGCGCGTCGACGTAGGGGTTGCGCAGGTCGACCGCGCGGCGCAGCACCGCGCGGTGGCCGAGCAGCCGCTCGGCGCCGGTGATCTCGAGGACCAGGGCGCGGGTGCGGCGGAACTCCTCGCGGATCGCGGCGACCAGGTCGGGCCGCCCGCCGAGGGCCAGGTACGGCTCGGCCACCAGCGGGTCGGCCTTGGCCAGGCTCATCTCCGCG
>Ga0137375_10007888_pt1 | contig 12672 bp, 13 predicted proteins | sample SagtaG_24_FD_104936 | JGI IMG/M metagenome (GOLD analysis project Ga0137375, IMG submission 104936) | Vadose zone soil microbial communities from Sagehorn Ranch, Mendocino, California, USA - Sage1_R_113_16 metaG | ecosystem: Environmental > Terrestrial > Soil > Vadose zone | place: USA... | reverse complement strand
GCTCTACGCTCGCGTCGCGCGCGAAGCGGTTCTCGCGACCGAGAACCTCGTGATTCTCGAAGGGATGGCGGAGGATTTTCTCCAGGAGGGCGCGCGGGTCGCCGGCGCCGTCACGGCCGCGGGGGAGCGGATCGAAGCGGAGGCCGTCGTCGTCACGACCGGCACGTTCCTGCGCGGCTTGATGCACACGGGCCAGAAGCAGACCGAAGGCGGGCGCGTGGGTGAGCCGGCAGCTCACGGGCTCTCGAGGGGCCTCTCGCGCCTGGGTCTGTCGCTGGGTCGCTTCAAGACGGGCACACCGCCGCGCCTGCATCGCGACAGCATCGATTACGCGGCCTGCGCTGTGCAGAAGGGCGACGAGCCGCCCGTGCCGTTCTCCTTCCGCACGAAAACGCTGGTTTCGGAGCAGGCCCTCTGCTGGCTGACGGCGACCAATCCCCGCGTGCACGCGTTGATTCGCGAGAACCTCCATTTGAGCCCGATGTATTCGGGACAGATTCGGGGCATCGGACCGCGTTACTGCCCGTCGGTCGAGGACAAGGTCGTCAAATTCGCCGACAAGGACCGCCACACGATCTTCTTAGAGCCCGAGGGCTTCGACGCCGTGGAGATCTATGTCAACGGCCTCTCGACCTCGCTGCCCGAGGACGTGCAACGAGCGATCCTGGCCGAGATCCCGGGGCTGAAGAGAGCGGCGATGCTGCGCCCGGGCTATGCCGTCGAGTACGACTTCGCGTTTCCCGATCAGCTCCGCTTGACCCTGGAGACCCAGGTCGTGCCTCGCCTCTTCCTCGCGGGCCAGATCAACGGCACCTCGGGCTATGAAGAGGCCGCGGCCCAGGGGCTGCTCGCCGGTATCAACGCCGCTCTGGCCGTGCGCGGGGAGGAGCCTTTCGTTCTGGATCGGTCGGAAGCCTACGCGGCCGTGATGGTGGATGACTTGACGAACCTCGGGCTCGACGAGCCGTATCGCCTTTTCACCTCGCGAGCCGAACACCGGCTGTTGCTCGGGGTCGACAGCGTGCTCCCGCGCCTTCTTCCTCACGCACGGCGCCTCGGCCTCGTCTGCTCGGAAGAGTACGAGACGGCCATGGCGGGCGAGGAGCGCCTTCGGCGAGCCGAGCGGATTCTCGCAGAGACGCGTGTCTGTCCGGACCGGCGGACGCGCCAGGAGCTCTCAGAGACCCTCGGCATCGATCTGGAATCCCCGACAACACTAGCTAAGCTATTGCAGCGTAAAGACTTAGATGTATTCAGGTTGGAACGGTTTGCGCCGGAAATGGTCGGCGAGCTGACCCGCGAGGAAAAGAGCATCCTCGAGAACAGGATTCGCTACCAGGGTTACATAAGACGCGAGCAGGAACGTCTCGAGCGTCTGAAGCCGTTTGGACTGCGCCCGATCCCGGAGAGCTTCGACTACACAGCCGTGCCCGGTCTGTCCCGCGAGGTTGTCGAAAAGTGTGGCCGAAGGCGTCCGCGCACCGTTGGGGAAGCGGCGCGCATCTCCGGCGTCACGCCCGCTGCTGTAGCGATAATCTCCGCACATGTCGCCCGAAGCGGAAGCCTTCCCGCCTGAGGACTTCCAAAAGCTCCTCGAAGCCGAGGCGCTCCGTACGGGCCTCGGCTTTCGAGAGCCGACGTTCGCCGCCCTTGCACGTTACCTCTCCGAGCTCGACTCCTGGCGGCGGCGCGTCAACCTGACGGGCAAACTCGCCCCCGAAGACCTCGTGGCGCACGCCTTGGAATCCGCGGCCGGCATGGCGCTGATTCCCCTGGGCGCTCGCCTTCTGGACATCGGCTCGGGGGGTGGCTTTCCCGGCGTGCCGCTCGCGATCGCAAGGCCGGACCTCCAGGTGACTCTCCTCGAGCCTCGCCAGAAGCGAGCCTCCTTCCTGCGGCACATCCTCCGGACCGTCCCGGTCGAGAATGCCGCGGTTTTCCGCGGCCGCATTGAGCAGCTGACGTCTCCCGATTACGAGGTCGCGGCGACGCGCGCCGTCGGGGGGATAGCCGAACTCATTGATGGCGCTCCCTTTCTTCGCCCCTCGGGTCTCTTTCTCTCTTGGACAACAGAGCCCGAATCCCTGGCCGCCTCTCTCTCCGCCCACTTCTTCCTCGAGCAGACGCGTACCCAGCTCCCCTCCCAAGCCGGCCGCCGTTCGATCGCCGTTTTTCGAAAGAAGGGCTGACGGCTCCCGGCTGCCTGTTCCGCACCGGTGTTCGATTGCGTTGCTCTCGAAGGTCGGCTAGTTAAGAGAGTCAATCAAGGGGCGAAATGTCGTCAGGATTCGCGGCGGTATCCGGGTCCCGCTTGAGCGGGCCGGCGTTTTCATCCCGGGATGACCAGGCTGCGTTTCTTGGCGAGGCGGCCGAGAGCTTCGCCGCAAGCAGGTCGAGACGATCTCGCGACGTTCTCGGGAATTCGAGCTTCAAGAGAACCATCAAGCGCCAGATCCGGTACGACTCGGCTTTTGCCCCGCGCAGTGGGTAGGCATCGAAGTGGGCGACGATCCGCCGTAGCTCTTCTTTGCGGCAAACTCGGTAGTAGCTGGCTGACTTCGTGAAGCCCGCCCTCGGCGTGGGCGCGCGCGGCCACACACGATAGAGCGTTCCGACTCCGCCGAAGAAATCTTGAAGAGCCTGGAGCAGCAAATCGTCGGCTCTGACGAGCTTGACGGCGAAATACAGCGCGATTCGAGTGCCGGAGCGGCTGTAGGTGAAGCTGCCCTCTCCCTCGACTAAGCCCGTCACGTACCACGGGTCAAAAGCCGTCGTCATGGACCAAATCTTACCAGATAAGATGTTCCAGCGGAAACATTTCCACGTGGAACGTACGCTGATCTCCCTTGTGATGTGGGCAGCAAACGGAATGCTGTAATCTGTTCCTCGCGATGCCGATTACTCGGCTCTTGGGGGGTATTTATTGGCACGAATCATCGCTGTCGCGAATCAAAAAGGGGGCGTTGGCAAGACAACGACGGCTATCAACCTCGCCGCGGCCCTCGCGGCGCTCGACCGGTCGGTTCTCCTCGTTGATCTGGATCCTCAGGCCAACGCGACCTCCGGGCTGGGGGCGGGAAGGGGCGAGGCAGGGGCGCGTTCCTACGATGTCCTACTCGGGGCCCCCGCGCTCTCGGCTATCCGTCCTACCGGCTTTCCCAACTTTGCGCTGCTTCCCTCTGGAAGAGACCTGGTCGGCGCCGAGATCGAGCTGGTTGACACCCCGGATCGCGAGCGGCGTCTGAAGGTTGCGCTCAACGGCACCCTCGAAGCCTACGAACATGTTTTCGTGGATTGACCCCCATCGCTTTCGCTGCTGACAGTCAATGCCCTGACGGCCGCTGACTCCGTGATCGTTCCGATCCAAACCGAGTACTTCGCCTTGGAGGGATTAACCGAGCTTCTCGACACCATCGAGCGGGTCCGGAGCGCTCTGAACCCCACTCTCGGAATCGAGGGGATCGTGCTCACCTTGTACGACGACAGGACCAACCTGGGCCGGCAGGTTGTCGAAGACCTCCGCCGTCATTTCGGCGATCTGGTCTTCAAGACAATTATCCCGCGAAACGTTCGTCTGGCGGAGGCCCCATCCTTCGGGAAGCCCGTTCTCGCACATGACATCAAATCAAGCGGCGCGGAGGCGTACCTGGCTCTGGCCCGCGAGTTCTTGAGCAGGAGGAAAGCCGCATGAATCGCAAGCAGGCCCTGGGGCGCGGCCTCTCCGCGTTGCTGCCGGGCGGAGAAGCCCCGAGCGAGAGATCAGCGCAGGAGGTGGAGGTCGAGAGGCTGGTGCCCAGCCGCTTCCAGCCTCGCCGCCAGCCTTCAGAGACGTCCCTGGGGGAACTGGCGGCTTCGATTCGCGAACATGGAATCGTCCAGCCGATCGTCGTTTCTCCTAGAGGATCCAGCCTGGAGATCGTGGCCGGAGAGCGAAGGTGGCGGGCGGCGATGCTGGCTGGCCTGAAGACAGTTCCCGTTGTCTACCGCGATTCGAGCGACCAGAAGAGGCTTGAAGTCGCTCTTGTGGAGAACGTCCAGCGGGAGGACCTCAACCCTCTGGAAGCGGCGGAAGCCTATTCGCGTCTGAGGGACGAATTCCAAGTGAGCCAGGAACAGATAGCGCAGCGAGTGGGTAAGGATCGGACCACAATCGCCAACGCGCTGCGCCTCTTGAAGCTGCCGGCCTCGGTAAAGGAGAAGGTGCGGGAGGGATCGCTTTCCGGCGGCCATGCCCGGGCGCTCGTCGCGCTCTCCGCCGCCGCCGACCAGGAGCTGTTAGCCGAAGAGATCGTGCGCCGAGCGCTCTCCGTTCGTCAGACAGAAAAGCGTGTGGCGGCGATCCTGGAAGGGCCGACGGTCGCGCGGGAGCACCGCCGCGATCCCTTCACCCGCGATGCCGAGGAGAAGCTCTCACGGCGACTTCGCGCGCGGGTCCGGATCGTGCGTCGCCGCCGCGGCGGATCGATCGAGATAGGCTTCGGCAGCGAGGAGGAGCTGATTGGGCTCTATGAAAGACTCAGCGGAAAGACCTAGGAGCAGGACGAAGGACATTGGACGTACCCTAATCTCTACGTCCTACCACCGACGTCTTCTCGTAGCGGAGGATCGGCGATGAAGATCAAGTCAGACGGCGCGACTCTCAACGGTTTCCTGGACCGCGGAAGCCACTTCCACGGCGATCTGACGTTCGAGGAGACTTTTCGGATCGACGGCAAGTTCGAGGGCAAGATCCGGTCGGGCAGCGAGCTGATCTTAGGCGAGACGGCCGATGTGGACGCGGAAGTCGAAGTCGGTCGCGTCTCGATCAACGGCACGTTCAAGGGACGCATCCGAGCGCTCGAGCGCATCGACCTCTTGCCTCGAGCTCGAGTTTTCGCCGACCTTTCCTCACCGATCTTGAAGATCGAAGAAGGGGCGCGCTTCGAAGGCTCCTGCCAGATGGGAGGGGAACCGGTTTCAAACGTGGTCGGCATCCAGCCGCGCAAGTAGCGTAACTAATTGATAACACAGCACTTATCTAATAGCGCCCAGGAATCTCGACTCCTCACGATCACATGTGCTATTCATCCGCGGTTTCTTCTGGAATCACGGTTGCGTACTTGCGGTCGGCGCACCCGTCCGCGGATGGTCTTTGATCCATGATCAACGTCGACGTCACATTCCTCTACATCATCGTCGTCTTCATCCTCGCTTCGGCCATCCTGAAGCGCTATCTCTTCACCCCACTCGCGGGAATCCTCGAGCGGCGCGAGGCTGAGGCCAACGAGGCCGAGAGGATCCATGCCGAGAGCCTTGCCTCGCTGTCGCGCACGGTGGCCGAGGCCGAGGAGAAGCTCTCGCTCGCTCGCCGCGAGGCATTGAAGATTCGCGAGAACCTGCGCGGGGAGGGAGCGGCGCACCTGGAAAAAAGGCTCGCCGAGGTTCGCACCGCGGCGCAAGCGGCGGTTGCGGATGCCGCGCGCGAGATCGACGCGCAGGCCTCCGCATCGTCCCGGCAACTGCCGACGGAAGCGCGCAGCCTGGCTGTGAGCCTCGCCGAAAAGATTCTCGGCCGGAAGCTCGCCGCGTGAAGCTCCTCCTCCTGCTCGCTCAGGGCGGCTCGGAGCACGCCGCAACGTTTCTCGGGCTGCCTCTGTGGCTGTGGCAGATCGCCAATTTGATTCTTTTCTTCGGCCTGCTCGCGTATTTCGTCGCCCGGCCGCTGGCGCAAGCCTTCCGCAAGCGACAGGAGGACGTCGAGCAGCGGCGAAAGGAGGCCGAGCGGCAGCGCGCGGAGGCCGAACGCCTCAAAGCAGATGTTCGCGAGCGGCTGTCGAAGCTCGAGCGGGAGCTCGAAGAAGTGCGCGCCCGCGGCGTGGCCGAGGGAGAGGCGGAGCGGGCGGCGTTGCTCGATCGCGCCGAGCGCGAAGCCGAGCGTGTGCGGCGCGAAGCGGCCGATGAGATCGAACGGCGCCTCGTCTCCGCCAAAGAAGAGCTCAAGAAGACCGCCTCTGACCTCGTGGCGTCCGCAGCTCGCGAGCTCGTCACCCGGGAGATGACGGACGACGACCGCCGACGCTTGCTCGAGGAGAGCGTGTCCCGCCTGGAGGCGAGCCGGTGACGCCGCTTTCGAGGAGCTACGCGCAGGCGCTGCTCGAGAGTGCGCCCGCCGGCTGGGATGTCTCAAGCTTTCTCGAAGGCGCGCGCGCCGTCGAGCGGGCGATCGTGGGCGATCCGCGGCTGAAGGCTTTCCTCGGCACACCGGGAATCGCCGCCGAAACCAAGGCCCGGGCGCTCGACGAGCTGGCGCGGCGCGCCGGACTCGATGATTTCGGCCGGAGGTTCCTCGGTGTCGTGCTGGCGAAACGGCGCATCTTGAACCTCGCCGAGATCTTGGCCGGCGTCTCCGAGGCCTCCGACGCTCGCGAAGGTGTCGTTGCGGCGCGCGTGACGGTTCCCGCGCCGCTCACCGAGGGGGAACGTCAACGCCTCGAGGCGGCGCTCGAGCGGCGCGTCGGCAAGACGGTTCGGATGCAGGTGGAGGTAGACCCGGGAACGCTGGCCGGTTTCGTGGCGAGGGTGGGAAGCAACGTGTTCGATGCCTCTGTGGGACAGCAGATCGAGCGGTTCCGCAACGAGGGTAGGGAAAAGGCGGGAGCGTAGACGATGGACATCAAGTCGGACGAAATCACCGCGATTTTGAAGCAGCAGCTGGCCGGCTACGAGAAGGCGATCGACGTCTCCGAGGTGGGCACGGTGCTGTCGGTCGGCGACGGAATCGCGCGCATCTACGGCCTCGACAAAGCCATGGCGGGCGAGCTCGTGGATTTCGGGCACGACCTCTTCGGCGTCGCCTTGAACCTCGAGGAGTCCGACGTGGGCGTCGTGCTGCTCGGCGAGACGCAGGAAGTCAAGGAGGGTCAGGAAGTTCGCCGCACGAACAGAATCATTCAGGTGCCCGTCGGCCCGGCGCTCGTGGGCCGCGTGGTGGATCCCCTGGGTCGGCCGCTCGACGGCAAGGGACCGATCGCAACCAAGGAGTTCTACCCCTTAGAGCGTACCGCGCCCGGCGTCATCGACCGTCAGCCCGTCAAGGAGCCCGTGCAGACGGGCATCAAGGCGATCGACGCCATGATCCCGATCGGCCGCGGGCAGCGCGAGCTGATCATCGGCGACCGCCAGACGGGCAAGACCGCCGTCGCGCTCGACACGATCATCAACCAGAAGGGCAAGGGACTCATCTGCATCTACGTCGCGATCGGCCAGAAGAAATCGACGGCCGCGCAGGTGGTCAAGACGCTGGAAGAGAACGGGGCGATGGAGCACACGATCGTCGTCAACGCCTCGGCCGCCGAGCCGGCGCCGCTGCAGTACATCGCGCCCTACGCCGGCTGCGCCATGGGCGAGTATTTCCTCTACAACAAGCAGCATGCTCTGACGATCTACGACGATCTCTCCAAGCACGCGGCCTCGTACCGGGAGATCTCGCTCTTGCTGCGGCGGCCCCCGGGCCGCGAGGCGTACCCGGGCGATGTCTTCTACCTGCACTCGCGCCTTTTGGAGCGCGCGTCCAAGCTCTCCAACGAGCGCGGGGGAGGCTCGTTGACCTCGCTGCCGATCATCGAGACGCAGGCGGGCGACGTCTCGGCCTACATCCCGACCAACGTCATCTCGATCACCGACGGTCAGATCTACCTCGAGAGCGACCTCTTCTATTCGGGCGTGCGCCCGGCCGTCAACGTCGGCATCTCGGTGTCGCGCGTCGGCGGCAACGCGCAGATCAAGGCGATGAAACAGGTCGCCGGGACGCTGCGGCTCGATCTGGCCCAGTACCGCAACCTGGCGGCCTTCGCGCAGTTCGGCTCGGATCTCGACAAGGCCACGCAGGCGCAGCTGGCGCGCGGCCAGCGGCTCGTCGAGCTCTTGAAGCAGGGGCAGTTCGAGCCAATGGACGTGGAGCTCCAGGTCGCCTCGATCTACGCCGGCACGAAGGGCTACCTCGACTCGATTTCGATCGACTCCGTGCGAGCGTTCGAGACGGGCCTGCACCAGTTCTTGAAGAGCGAGCACAAGGAGATCCTGTCGGCGATCCTGGCCACCGGAAAGCTCGAAAAGGCGACGGAAGAGGCCCTCGCGGCGGCGATCACCGCGTTTACGGCGCGCTTCGTCAAGGAGAACGCCGGGGTCGCCGCTTAGCTTCGACCGACCACCGACGATCTATGGCTTCCTTGATCGACATCCGCCGGCGCCTGAAGTCGGTGAAGAACTCGCAGCAGATCACACGCGCGATGAAGCTCGTCGCGGCGGCCAAGCTGCGGCGCGCTCAAGACCGCGTCATCTCCGCGCGCCCGTACTCGAAGGCCTTGCGCGACGTCCTGGCGTCGGTGGCCGCCCGGGCCCGGGCCGCACAGAATCCGCTGCTCGAGACCCGAGAGGAGAAGCGCGTCGTCGTGCTCGTCGTCGCGGGCGACAAGGGACTCTGCGGCGCCTTCAACGCGAACGTCAACCGCGCCGTCACCGCGTTGCTCGCCGCGAAGACACAATGGCAGACCGTCACGCTGATGCCCATCGGCAAGAAGGCCCTGGACTTCTGGAAGCGGCGTCGCGTTGCCTTGACGCCGAAGACGTACGCCGGGATTTTTTCTCGCGTGGAGCTGGCGCACGCGCGCGAGATCGCGCAATACCTCTCTGCCGAGCTGATCGAGGATCGCATCGATGCCGCCTACGTCGTGTACAACGAGTTCAAGTCGGTGCTCTCGCAGATCGTGCGGGTCGATCGGTTCCTCCCGATCTTAAGCGGAGAGGCGGCCCAAGAGCCGTCGGCGGCTCCGATCGAATACATCTACGAGCCCAACCCCGAGACGATCCTCGCGCGGCTCTTGCCGCGGTACCTCGAGTTCGTGATCTTCCGCACGCTGTTGGAGTCGGCGGCGGCCGAGTACGGCGCCCGCATGACGGCGATGGACTCCGCCTCCAAGAACGCGGGCGAGATCATCGACTCGCTCACCTTGACTTACAACCGCGCGCGCCAGGCGCGGATCACCAAGGAACTGATTGAGATTGTCTCGGGAGCGGCCGCATTGGAATGAGTTCAAAGTTCAAGGTTCAAAGTTCAAAGTAGAACAAGCTTCTGACCCTGCTACCTTGAACCTTGAACTTTGAACCTTGAACCCGAAGGAGTAATGGTCATGGCTGAGAAGAACGGTCGCGTCGTTCAGATCATCGGTCCCGTCATCGATGTGGAGTTCCCGGAGGGGCATCTGCCGGCGATCTACAACGCCGTCACGGTGAAGGACGAGGGCAAGGCGACGGGAGTCCCGATCGACATCGTGACGGAAGTCGCTCAGCATCTGGGCGAGAACCGCGTGCGCTGCGTCTCCATGAAGCCGACGGAGGGTATGGTGCGCGGCATGGTGGCCGTGGACACGGGCGCGGCGATCTCGGTGCCGGTGGGCAAGGAGACATTGGGCCGCATCTTAAACGTCATCGGCGACCCGGTCGACGAGCGGGGACCGGTTCAGTCGAAGGAGCGCTGGCCGATCCACCGCGAACCGCCCTCCTACGAGCAGCAGTCGACCCAGGTGGAGATGTTCGAGACGGGCATCAAGGTCATCGACCTGCTCGAGCCTTACAACAAAGGAGGCAAGACAGGGCTCTTCGGCGGCGCGGGTGTCGGCAAGACCGTCATCATCATGGAGCTCATCAACAACGTCGCCACGCACCACGGCGGCTATTCAGTCTTTTCCGGCGTGGGCGAGCGCACGCGTGAAGGCAACGATCTCTACCTCGAGATGAGCGAGTCGGGCGTCATCACGCCCGGGGACACGGACAAGTCGAAGGCCGCGCTGATCTACGGGCAGATGACGGAGCCCCCGGGGGCGCGTCTGCGCGTGGGCCTGGCGGGCCTGACCGTCGCCGAGTACTTCCGCGACACGGAGGGCAAGGACGTCCTGCTCTTCATCGACAACATCTTTCGCTTCACGCAGGCGGGCTCCGAAGTCTCCGCGCTCTTGGGCCGCATGCCCTCCGCCGTCGGCTACCAGCCGAACCTCGCGACCGAGATGGGCGAGCTGCAGGAGCGGATCACCTCCACAAAGAAAGGCTCGATCACGTCGGTCCAGGCCATCTACGTTCCGGCGGACGACCTGACGGATCCGGCGCCGGCCGCGGCGTTCGCACATCTGGATGCCACGACGGTTTTGTCGCGGCAGATCTCGGAGATGGGCATCTACCCGGCCGTGGATCCGCTCGCTTCGACCTCGACCATCCTCTCGCCGCGCGTCGTCGGCGAGGAGCACTACAAGTGCGCCCGCGACGTGCAGGCGGTGCTCCAGAAGTTCAAGGACCTGCAGGACATCATCGCGATCCTCGGCATCGACGAGCTCTCGGAAGACGACAAGCTGATCGTGGCGCGAGCGCGCAAGATCCAGCGCTTCCTCTCGCAACCCTTCTTCGTGGCCGAGCAGTTCACGGGGCTCGAGGGCCGTTACGTCAAGATCGCGGACACGATCAAGGGTTTCCGCGAGATCGTGGACGGAAAATGCGACGATATGCCCGAGCAGGCCTTCTACATGGTCGGCACGATCGAAGAGGCGCGCGAGAAGGCCGCCCAATCTTCGAAGGCCGCGTAGCAGCGCGATGGCCGAGAAGTTGAAGCTCCTCGTCGTCACCGCCGAAGAGAAGGTCGTGGATGCTGAGGCGGACGAGGTGTCGCTGCCGGGGGAGCTCGGTTACCTCGGGATCCTGCCCGGACACGCTCCTTTGATCACGTTGCTCAAGACGGGCGTGCTGTCCTACAAGAACGCCGGGGCGAGCGAAGCTTTCGCGCTGGACAGCGGCTTTGCCGAGATCTCGAACGATGTCGTGACCGTGCTGGCCGGCCTGGCCGAGCGGCGCTCCGAGATCGACGCCGCGGCGGCAGAGCGCGAGCGCGCCCAGGCCGAGGAGGAGATGAAGACGGCCAGCTTCGAGACGCTGGACGCGGCGCGCGCGCGAGCCGAGCTCGCCACCGCCCGACTCGCCGTGGCCCGTCGCCCGGAGGCCTGACGGAGGAATCGAAGCCGCCCGAGCGACGGTTCCTCGCAGGCCCGCGGTCTCGACGCAAGGAGCTCGTCTCCATTCTGCGGATCGCGGCGGAGCTCATTCGGGGCTTCCGCGCTCTCCACTTCGTCGGCCCCTGTGTCACGGTCTTCGGCTCGGCGCGCTTCTCGGAAGACCATCCCTCTTACGCGCTGGCGCGGGAAGTGGGCGCTCGGCTCGCCCGCATGGGCTTCACCGTCATGACGGGCGGCGGCCCGGGAGTCATGGAGGCCGCCAACCGCGGCGCCAAGGACCAGGGCGGCTTCTCCGTCGGCTGCAACATCGAGCTGCCGGCCGAGCAGAAGCTCAATGCCTACCTCGACCGGGCTGTCACCTTCCGTCATTTCTTCGTGCGCAAGGTGATGCTCGTCAAGTACTCCTACGCCTTCGTTGTTTTGCCGGGCGGCGTCGGCACATTGGACGAGCTGTTCGAAGCGTTGACGCTCATTCAGACCAAGAAGATCGCCGACTTTCCGCTCGTCCTGATGGGACGCGCGTACTGGCAGCCGCTGCTCGATCTGCTCGAGAAGATGGTGGCGGCCGGCACGGTTTCCCGCGACGACCTCGCCCTCCTGCTCGTGACCGACTCGGTCCACGAGGCGATGAAACACATCGAGACCCACGCCGTCGAGCGTTTCGGCTTGCAGCGGAAACAGCTTCCCCGCCGCTCGCGCTTCCTCCGCGAGTGAGCGGCTTCCGCCGCGAGCGAGGTCTTCCTGGCCGGCGCGGGGGCTGGCGAGTTGACGCTGTGGGTGGAGTAACCTTTCTTCCCAACGTTCCAGATGACCAAGCCTGAGGAGAAAGCTCGCCAGGACATCGACAGACAGCTGACTGCTGCCGGATGGACGGTTCAGGACCGTCGTGACGCCAACGTCAGCGCGGGGCGGGGTGTCGCGATCCGAGAATTCCCCTTAAAGCCAGGCCACGGGTCGGCAGACTACCTCCTCTACGTGGACGGAAAAGCGGCCGGCGTCGTAGAAGCAAAACCGGCGAGTACCTCGTTGACGGGAGTAGAACCGCAGTCGCAGAAATACTCCGCGGGTCTTCCCGACAGTCTTCCCGCCTGGTACCGGCCATTGCCCTTCCTGTATGAGAGCACCGGCACCGAAACACAATTCACGAACCGTTTCGATCCCGAGCCGCGCAGCCGTGGACTCTTTGCCTTCCATCGGCCGGAGACATTGGCGGACTGGCTCGCCGAGGAGCCTCTCTGGCTTCCCGAGATCACCGGCAAACCGGACCCACGAAGCCTTTTACCGTCGACTCTTCGAAGCAAGTTGCGGGCGATGCCTCTCATCGATGAGAAAGGCCTTTGGCCAGCACAACTCAAAGCGCTTCGCAACCTCGAGGCGTCGTTCTACGACGATCGTGCTCGGGCTCTGATCCAAATGACGATGGGAAGCGGAAAGACGTTCCTTGCCATCTCGGCGGCGTACCGGCTAATTAAGTTCGCGGGTGCCAAACGCGTTCTCTTTCTCGTGGACCGTGCAAACTTAGGACGCCAGGCTCTCAAAGAGTTTCAGCAGTTCGTTACGCCCGACGACGGACGAAAGTTCACCGAGCTCTACAACGTTCAGTTCTTGACGTCCAATCGCTTGGACCCGGTCGCCCGGG
>Ga0137375_10007882_pt1 | contig 12673 bp, 10 predicted proteins | sample SagtaG_24_FD_104936 | JGI IMG/M metagenome (GOLD analysis project Ga0137375, IMG submission 104936) | Vadose zone soil microbial communities from Sagehorn Ranch, Mendocino, California, USA - Sage1_R_113_16 metaG | ecosystem: Environmental > Terrestrial > Soil > Vadose zone | place: USA... | reverse complement strand
TCGAAAAAAGGAGCCTCCGATAGTGCATATTGTGTAAGCGCACTGCCAATACATAATACATTATGCGCAACACTTGTGCCATTGGCCAGTTTATTTTTGAAAGTCCCTAAGACATCCACGTGATTGCTGAATCGTTTCAGGCATTCGCTCTGATCCGCGCGTGCGGTGCAAAAAGGCTATGGGAAGCCTGCGAGGATCACGTCTCGCAAGTATCGACCCGCGAAGCCAGAATCACAACAGTGCTAGTATGGTTTCATCAAAGCATGAAGCCATTAGGGAAAGCTTACATAAATATTACGAAATACAGAAATTGTCTGCGAAGAACAATCCGTGTTTTGCGAGTGATCATGTATGTCTTGTCGTGTAAGAAGAGAGAGTGCGCTTGTAACGAATCAGACGTGGATTCTCTATCCATGTTTGGGCCAGCGCCCCAGAGATGACTGCATAGCAGGTGTAACGAATCGCGCCGAAGCAATACTATTGAAGCAGCGACGATATCTGGCAAGCGAGCGTATAGCGAACAAGAGTGTGTAAGCTCCATAACATCGAAACATCGCACTGTACGCTCTCCTGCCCCATGTACATCGCGCCGCGCTGCGTCCCATCGCACGTATTGTTGGCATAGCAGGCCGCCTTGGTACTAGGCGTCAGCCCGATGTACCACAGTTAACACGGAATAGTGTGAAAGGAACCAGTCATGCAGGGCATTCGAGGCAAAAATGTGCTGGTCACCGGCGGCAGCTCCGGGATTGGCCAGGCGATCGCCATCCGCTTCGCGCAGGAAGGCGCGAATGTGGCGATCCACTATCGTAAGGGCGCCGCCGAGGCCGAGCACACCCACGAGATCATCCATGCTAGCATGGACGAGATGATGCAGCATGGCGGCAAGCACATCCTGGTCCAGGCCGACGTCTCGAAGGAAGACGATATCGTCGGCATGTTCGAGACGGTGCGCGAGCAGCTTGGTAGCCTGGACATTCTGATCAACAACGCCGGGTTCCAGATATCGGGCGCCTCACACGAGATCCCGATCGAGAGCTTCGACCGCGTGCTGGCGACCAACCTGCGCGGCGCCTACATCTGCGCGCGCGAGGCAGTCAAGCAGTTCCTGGCGGCCGAGAAGCGGGGGTGATCATTAATATCTCCAGCGTTCACCAGATCATCCCTAAGCCGAACTATCGATCATCACGCGCGGCGTGCTGGCCGACATCGCGCGCTACCGCGGGGTCCGCCAGCTCCAGGCGGGCGAGGTGGTGAGCGTAGCCGATCTGGAAGGCGCATTGGGCGCACAGAATGTGACGATCGAGCCAGGCGATGTGCTGCGGTGTTCGGCGGGCAGGAGTACTTTCAGAACGATGAGCACTGGCGCGATTATGTGCTATTCTACGAATACTTCCATGGCGACAACGGCGCCGGCGTGGGCGCCAGCCACCAAACCGGCTGGACGGGCGTGATCGCCAAGCTCATCCAGCAGCAGGGTGAGCGCGCGAGCCCTCGCCAGAACGCTAGGGCTCAGGAGGCCGTCACGGCAGTGGTCGAAGGCTAATAGCCAACATCGCCGCAGGCGAAAGAGCCAACGGCGTAAGCACTCATCTGCTCAAAGGAGAAAACGGAGTGGCAACACTATCTGCGCCGACGATTGCCGAGCAGCCGCTGGTGCGCTTCGGCCGCGAAGTGTGCGGCGATCTTGCGGCCGGACTGCGCCGCGAGTGGCTGGTCACGAATGGGCTAGGCGGCTACGCCTCCGGCACACTCGCTGGTATCAATAGCCGCCGCTACCATGGCCTGCTCGTCGCGGCGCTCAACCCGCCGGTCGAGCGAACGGTGCTGGTGGGCGGTCTCGTGGAGTGGGCCAGCTACGAAGGCCGCCGCTATGCGCTCTCGACCCACGAGTACAGCAACGGCTACGTGGATCAGCACGGCTACCGCAATCTCCAATCCTTTGCCCTCGAAGGCACATTGCCAGTCTGGGCGTTTGCGCTCGGCGGCGCGCTGCTGGAGAAGGGTGTATGGATGGCCTATGGTGAAAACACCACCTACATCACCTATCGCGTGCTGCGCGGCACTGCGCCGGTGGATCTGGAGCTCACCCCGCTGATCACCTATCGCGATTTTCACACGCTCAGCTCTGGCCAGGGCTGGTGGCCGCGCGTCGAGCAAGCGCCGCATGGGGCGGTGGTGCATGCCTTCGACGGCACGCGGCCGTTCTGGCTGCTGGCAAATCGCGGCAGCTTCACGCCGAGCGGCATCTGGTATTGGGATTTCCATCATCGCGCCGAGCGCGAGCGTGGGCTAGACGACCGGTCGGATCTCTACGCCGCCGGTGCGTTCGCGGTCAGCCTGAGTGTTGGCGAGTCCTTCACGCTGGTGCTCACAACCGAGGACGACGCCAGCCTGGATGCCGCACGCGCGCTCGCTGCCGCCGGCGCGCGGCAACACGAGCTACTCGGCCGCGCCAACGCCGAGGTGGCCGATCCGGTGGTGCAGCAGCTCATACTGGCGGCGGATCAGTTTATCGTCGTGCGGAGTTCGTTATCTGTTGTCAGTAGTCCGTTGTCGGAGAGTAATAACAACGGAAAACAGACGACAGACAACGGACGAACGATCATCGCCGGCTACCATTGGTTTGCCGACTGGGGCCGCGACACGATGATTGCGCTGCCGGGGCTGACGCTGGCGACCGGCCGACCCGAGGACGCCGCCGGTATCCTGCGCACCTTCGCGCGCTACGTTGCCGATGGGCTCTTGCCGAACAACTTCCCCGACCAGGCTGGCGTGGTCCCCGGCTACAACACGGTCGATGCCACGCTCTGGTATGCCCATGCCATCCGCGCCTACCATGCCGCCACCGGCGACACAGCGCTTGTCGATGATCTGCTGCCGGTACTGCGCGATATCGCCGATCACCATATCGCCGGCACGCGCTACGGGATCGGCGTGGACCCGCGTGATGGGCTGCTGCGCGCGGGCGAGCCGGGCGTGCAACTGACCTGGATGGACGCTAAGATCGGCGACTGGGTCGTGACGCCGCGGATCGGCAAGCCGGTCGAGATCAACGCGCTGTGGTTCAACCTGCTGCATACACTTGCGACATTTCTCGCCGAGCGCGGCGACCCGGCCGCGGCGACCTACCGCGACATGGCCGATCGCGTTCGCGGATCGTTTCGCGCCCGCTTCATCCATCCCGATCACAACTACCTCGCCGACGTCGTCGATGGGCCGGATGGCGACGACTGGACGCTGCGGCCCAACCAGATCTTTGCAATCTCGCTGCCCGAGCCGCTGCTGGAAGGCGCCGAGGCGAAAAGGGTCGTTGATTCGGTCGGGAACGCGCTGTTCACCAGCTATGGCTTGCGCTCGCTGAGCCCCGACGATCTGGCGTACCGCGGCGATTACGGTGGCGACTCATTCCGGCGCGACAGCGGCTACCACCAAGGTCCGGTGTGGACCTGGCTAATCGGCGGCTACGTCGAGGCCTACGCGCCGATCTATGGTGAGCAAGCGGCGCTCGAGCTGCTGCGCCCGTTTGCCGACCACCTGCGCGACGCGGGTCTTGGCTCGGTTTCCGAGATCCTGGAGGGCGACCCGCCCCACACGCCACGCGGCTGTGTTGCGCAGGCCTGGGGCGTGGCCGAGCTGCTGCGCGTCTGGCGTCAGCTCGATCGCGAAGCATAGTAAGGAGACGAAATACGATGATGCCAAATACCTCTTTCACCACTCTTGCGCTCGTCGCCGCGATCGCGTTTAGCCTGCCGCTGCTGCTCGGGTTCGCACCCAGGCTGCGGCTGCCCGCGACGGTCCTGGAGATCCTCGCCGGGGAGGGCAGTCGTCCTTGACTTCAACTGTATAATAGCGCTGGAGGGGCTATTCTCGCATACTATTCCCATCTCCCATCTGCCATCGCACCCGCACGGTGCCTGCCGCTTCCAAAGAAGGCCTAAAAGGAGCCGCTCACATGTCCGTTGGTACATTGAGGTGATTCTTCACACGCCATCGCTACGTGTCGACGGGCTTCCGTAAGACACAGATACGTCGCAAAAGCAACCATCAGGAGGGCATATGGCCGATCGTTTCATCTCGCGCGGATTTGTCGGCAAGCGGCGCCAGCCCGACGTGGCGAACCGAGTCCCGCCGGGCCAATACCTAACCCGTGATTTCCCGGTGCTCTCAGCCGGGCCGACGCCGCGGACACCGCTCGATCGCTGGACTTTCAGCATTCAAGGACTGGTGCGTGAGCCTGTCACATGGACGTGGGCGGAGTTTCTACAACTGCCGACCCAAACCTTTGTCGTCGACATTCACTGTGTGACGAAATGGAGCAAACTCGATACGCGCTGGGAAGGCGTCAGCCTGGATACCCTATTCGAGCATGTCGAACTTGATCGTGCGGCGCTGTTTGTGACCGCGTTCTGCGATGGCGGGTACACCACCAATATACCGCTCCCAGACGTGGTCAATGGCCAGGCGTTTGTTGCCTACAAGTACGATGACCAACCGTTGGCACCCGAGCACGGTGGGCCAGCGCGCCTGGTGGTACCACACCTGTACTTCTGGAAGAGCGCCAAATGGGTGCGGGGTCTTCAGCTTACAGAAACCGACCAGCCGGGTTTTTGGGAGTCGCTCGGCTACCACAACCATGGCGATCCCTGGCGCGAAGAGCGGTACAGCGGCTATTGATGATGGGAGCGCACACATGAAACGTCCATTGGACTGGCAGATTGCCACCGTCACCACGATCAAGGCTGAAACGGCAAACGTGAAAACCTTGACGCTCGCGCTGCCGGACTGGCTACCGCATCGCGCGGGGCAGCATTACGATCTGCGGCTCACCGCGCCGGACGGCTATCAGGCGCAACGCAGCTATTCAATCGCCTCGGCGCCCGAGCGAGTAGGCGAGATCGAGCTAACAATCGAGCGGCTCGAGGATGGCGAAGTCTCGTCCTACCTGCACGACACGCTGGTGGTTGGCGATCAGATCGAGCTGCGCGGGCCGATCGGCGGCTATTTCGTCTGGGAGGCCGCGATGGGCGGGCCGTTACTGCTCGTCGCCGGCGGCTCGGGTGTGGTGCCGCTGATGGCGATGCTCCGGCACCGCATGGCCGCCGGGGTGGCCGTTCCTACCCGGCTGCTATACAGCTCACGCACGCCGGACGACGTGATCTATCGAGACGAATTAGAGACCTTGCAGGCGGCGAAGGACGGCCTGGAGATTATTCACAGCTTCACTCGCGTGCCGCCAGCGGGGTGGCACGGCTACGCGCGGCGGATCGATACGCCGATGTTGCGCGAAGTGATCCAGCCACTGGGGCAGGCTCCGCTGACGTATATCTGTGGCCCGACGCTGCTGGTCGAAGCGGCCGCGAATGGCCTGGCCCAGCTTGGCATCCCACCGGTGCAGATTCGGACCGAACGCTTCGGGCCGACCGGCAATTGAGCAGGAGAACAACCCATGGAGAACGAGCAAACCGACTTGAATCGCGCACTGATGCTGGACGGCAACGCGGTTGCGGGCCTGCTGCGTGAAGTTTTCGCCTTGGAGATGACTGCCAACCCAACCAAGTGCGCGCACTGCGGCGCGGTGGGCGCACTGGGGACGCTGCTGGCCTTTACGCAGGCGCCAGGCGTCGTGCTGCGCTGCCCGGCCTGTGAGCAGGTGATCGTGCGGATCGTCGAAACCACTGAAGCGATCTATCTAGATGCCCGTGGTGCGGCTTATTTGCGTCTGGAGCGCCAGACGTCTTGAGGCCGCTGTTCGGTTGAATGCCCGCGAGGTCTTTCGGACGGGGAATGTCGCGCTGTTGGATCCGCTGAAGAGCGAAAAGCAATGGTCGACACAATAACCCAAAACGCGCGTGCAAAGCGCCTGGCGATCGACATCGAGCCGATGCCCGTCTGGCAAGCACTGCTCTACTTTGGCTTGCCTGTGCTACTCTTTCGAATTTCGATCTACAGTGGTACTCCCGCGCTCATCCGCTTGGGACTGCCCGCCTTCCAAGCCAATGTGGTCAGCTTCACCATACCCGCGGCCATTTTGGTCGCGCTGGCATTCGGATGCTACAAACGGGATGGGTATCCGTTTGTTGTGTATCATCTCCTTAGCGGCCCTCACCAGGGCGCGTGATAGCCGACACGGTATCTCAATGTACCGATCACGCATCGTCGAGCTTGGTGAGCAATGGGAACATCACGTAGGTGTAGACCAGACAGCCGACACAGATGTTTAGGAGGGACTCCAGCAGGGCGAATCCCATCAGCGCCAACCCCACGACCAGGCCGCTGGGCTGGTGCAGTAATGTGAGGATACCGCTCGCCAGCGCGAACAGCAGGCCGACGCGCGCCGCGAACAGCTTCGGCGCTTTATCGATCGGTCGGTTCGGCAAGTGCAGCGCGCGAACCAGACGTGCCGCCAGCCAGCTCAGTGGGCTCGACGGCCAGCGCGTACCAGCGCGCACCCGATAGTCAATCGCCAGAACCAGCATGATCACACCAGCCCCAGTCAGCACATACAGCATAATCAGCGCGGCCACCAGCAAGCCGGTGAGGCGGACGGTCGACTCGCCCACGCGCAAGGGCGATATCGGGCAGAGTAAAGACTTCGCGGATGTAAACGTGTTTTTCATTCGTGTCTTCCTTATTGCACATTCGATTGCACGCTCGACGCCATTGGAAGCATTCCGGTTGGCGCGCGTGAACGTGTGTCACTTATCGATCCGCGTGTGCTACGCGGATACCGTTGTATCATAGATCAGCGGCGGTCAGCGTATATCTGTACAACGATGGGATGGCCGCTAAGGGAAAGCCCTAGTGTGCTTTCAGTACAGGTGTCATACTAATCGATGCACACATCATCAACACGATCGCGCAGCCGGCGGCCAGCATCGCACAGCCCTGCTTCCAGCGTTGGCGCACTTCTGGCACCATCTGTTGGCGCTCGCTTGGCATAACGCTTCCTTCTATCGCTGGCTCCGCGGCAGGCCGGGACTTTACTTCTGAGAGGAGAATATTACACCATATAGCGCCCTCAGGTTACGAAACTTTCACGAAAGATCTTCTTCTATCCATTGACTTTAGGCAACGAGTGTGTCAATAATAATAGCAAGTATGCTTCCATAAATGCCCGCAAACCTTATTTGACTGTTTTTTATCTCTTTTGTTAATTACAAAGAAGGTCGATGTACATTGTGCCAGATTCCTGGCTTCTAAACCGAGTTAATTCAGCCTGTCTCTGAAGGGAAGCCTAATCGCTGCCCTTCACGCGACAACCTCGGTTCGACCGGACAGCGCCCGCTCGGGTCGATCACCGACCAGCCAACCACAACCAAACGGCCACACACCACGGAGGAATCTATGATCCGCGCCGTTCATCTTAGCCACAAACACACCACAGATGGCGCGTGGCAATCGCGGGAACGCATACAACCTAGACGAAGCGATCGAGGGATACGCCACCATTTCTCGATCGTCAGGACGCTACTGGTTTTTCTTTTGATCTGCCAATTCACGCTGCTCTATACGTCGATACCGGCTCAGGTCGCTGCGGCCGGAGGCGACGTTATTGCTACGGACCGCGTCAGCGTGGCCATCCCCGACAATCAGGCGCCGCGCGACAGCCGTGAATCCGCGATCAGCGCCGATGGCCGCTTCGTGGTGTTCACCACCGTTTCCCCGAACATGGTGCCGGATGATACGAACAGCACCTCGGATGTCTTCGTACAGGACGACCAAACTGGTCTCATTGAGCGGGTCAGCGTGGACAGCGCTGGCAGCCAGGCCTACGGCAGCAGCAATTATCCCGCCATCAGCGCCGACGGCCGCTTCGTCGCGTTTGCTTCTAACGCTACCAACCTCGTATCCGGCGATACGAATGGCACAAACGACGTCTTCGTGCGCGACCGACAGACGGGCAGCACCGAGCGGATCAGCGTGGACAGCGCCGGCACCCAAGCCAACGGCAGCAGCAATTATCCCGCCATCAGCGCCGACGGCCGCTTGGTCGCCTTCATCTCCGACGCCCCCAACCTTGTCGCCGGAGATACCAACAACGTTGCCGACGTGTTTGTGTATGACCGGCTGGCTCATGCAACGGTGCGAGCGAGCGTAGACAGCGCCGGCAATCAGGCAACCCCCAGCAACATTTTTCCCTTCATCGCCATCAGTGGCGACGGCCGGTTCGTCGCTTTCAGCTCTGAGTCGCCCGACCTGGCGCCGGGGGGAGATCCGCACAACGCCATCGGCCGTGTGTTCGTGCATGACCTGCTGACGGGCAGCACCGAGCGCGTGAGCGATGCCAGCAGCGGCGACCTGGGGGATGGGGCCAGCCGCAATCCCAGCATCAGCGCCGACGGTCGTTTCATCGCCTTCGAGTCCAGCGCCACGAACCTGGTTCCTGGCGACACCAACGGCCTCGACGACATCTTCGTGCGCGACCGACAGACGGGCAGCACCGAGCGGGTCAGCGTGGACAGCGCCGGCACCCAGGCGAGCAATGGCGACAGTTGGAGCCCATCCATCAGCGCCGATGGCCGCTTCGTTACCTTCACATCCTGGGCCACAAACCTGGCACCAGGCGAGATTTACCTCGGATTCATCGACGTCTTCGTCCACGACCGCCAGACCGGGGTTACCCAGGGGGTCAGTGTGGACAGCGCCGGAAACCTAGGGAACAACGATAGCCAAATTAGCGCTATCAGCGCCGATGGTCGCGTCATCGCTTTCCGCTCGCGAGCATCCACCCTCGTGCCGGGCGATACGAATGGCGAGATTGTCGACGTCTTCGCGCGCGACATGCAAGCCGGGATCACCAGGCGCGTCAACCTGGGCATTCCTAGCAACCAGGCTAACGGGAACAACGTTCTAGGCTCCAGCAGCGCCGACGGTCGCTTCGTCGCATTTGTCTCCTTCGCAACGAATCTCGTCGCCGGTGACACGAATAACCGCGAGGATGTCTTCGTGCGCGATCGATTAACTGCCGCGACCGAACGGGTGAACATTGACAGCGCCGGCAACCAGGCCAACGGCAAGAGCTACGAGGTCGTCATCAGCGACGACGGCCGCTTCGTTGGCTTCAGGTCCAACGCCACCAACCTAGTCGCCGGGGACAGCAACGGCCACCATGATGTATTTGTGCGCGACCGGCAGACCGGCACGACCGAGCGTGTGAGCGTATCGAGCGCCGGCGACCAGGCCGACGACGATAGCCAATTGCTGACTATCAGCGGCGACGGTCGCTTCGTCGCATTCACATCGTCCGCCAGCAACTTAGCCCCGTCGGATGGCGGTTACACCCGCTTCTATGTGCGCGACCGCCAGACCGGCACGACCGAGCGGGTCAGTGTCGGCGTCGACGGCAACCTGCTGGGCGGCGGGCATGCCGATGGCGATTTCTTCGTCGTCTTCGGTTCTTACGTCTATGATTGGCGTATGGGTACTCTCGAGGGGATCGGCGGCGACCGTTTAAGCATCAGTTCTAATGGCCGCTTCGTCACTTTCAGATCGCGGTTCAACTTCGTGCCGGGCGACACGAACGGTTCGAGCGCCGATATCTTCGTCCGCGACCGGCAGACCGGCACGACTGAACTGGTCAGCGTGGACAGCGCCGGCGCCCAGGCCGATGGCGACGGCTTTCAGTCCGCCGTTAGTAACGACGGCCGCTTTGTCGTCTTCGATTCCGTAGCCACCAACCTGGTGGCCGATGACACGAATGGTTATGGAGATGTCTTCGTGCGTGACCGGCTGACCGGCGTCACTAGGCGCGTGAGCGTGGACGGCGCTGGCAGCCAGGGTAACGGCGACAGTTATGTATCCACTCTCAGCGACGACGGCCGCTTCGTCACCTATGAGTCCCTGGCCACCAACCTCGTACTGGGCGGTACCGCTGGCTACGTGAATATCTATGTCGGGGATCTTCAGCCTGATAACGTAAGCCAGAACGCCGCCGCAGGAGACACGATCACCACCGACTCGGAGAACGATGGCGCCACGCCCGCCGATCCGGTCGAAACATCAATCACCACCCCCAATCCTGGTACGGTGTCGGTACTGGAGCTGACCACCTCCGATCCGGCGCCGACCGGCTTCTCGTTCTTTAGCCAGCAGGTCAACATCACGGCGCCGCCCGCCACGCCCGCGAACCCGCTCACGTTCGTGTTCAGAATCGACGCCGCGGCCATGCCTGCCGGCCAGGATGTGAACGCGATTCAAGTCTTCAGGAACGGCGCGTTCGTGATGGTCTGTGCCGGCGCCCCCGGCACCGCGTCGCCCGATCCGTGCATTTCCAACCGCGAGTCTTTAGCCGACGGCGATGCGCAACTCACCGTTCTAACCTCGGCGGCGAGCCACTGGAACTTGGGACTGCGCACCGAGACAGTGCCGCCGATCGTGACCGGCACACCCGACCGCCCGGCGAACGCCGACGGCTGGTACAACGGCAACGTAACGATCGACTGGACCGCGACCGATCCCGCGCCAAGCTCGGGCGCGCCCACAGACCCACCGAACACGCTAGCGACGACCGAGGGCGCCAACATTGTCTACACCAGCAGCCCAAGCTGCGACCCGGCCCACAACTGCGCCACAAGCTCGCTGGCCGTCTCGATCGATAAGACTGCGCCAACTATCGATCCACCGGCGTTCAGTCAGAATCCGACAGCTGTGGGCAACTCTACGCTGCTCACAGTCGGCGCCGCAGATAGTCTCTCAGGGCTTGCCGGCGGCGAATTCTTTATCGGCACTGATCCTGGGGCCGGCAACGCCTCCCCGCTCACGCTGTCAGGATCGACGCTCTCGGCGAGTCTCGGCGCCGCGCTGACTCCTGGCGTCTATCCCGTCGGCGCGCGGAGCATAGACCGTGCCGGTAACTGGAGCGCGGTTTCGACGGATCTGCTGGTCGTCTACGACCCGAATAGTGGGTTTGTCACCGGTAGCGGCTGGATTAACTCGCCGCTGGGCGCTTATACGGCCGACCCGACGCTCAGCGGGCGCGCGAACTTCGGCTTCGTCTCGAAATATCAGAAAGGCACAGCTGTCCCAACCGGCGTCACCGACTTCCGGTTCCAGGTCGCCAATCTGAACTTCCACGCCGAAAGCTACGACTGGCTCGTCGTCGCCGGCGCCCGCGCACAGTACAAAGGCACAGGGACGATCGACGGCACAGGGAACTATGGCTTCCTGCTCACGGCAGTCGACGGTCAGGTTCAAGGCGGCGGTGGGAGCGATAAGTTCCGTATCAAGATCTGGGACAGCACGACTGGCGCTATCGTCTACGACAACCAGATGAGCGCCGCCGACAACGCCGGCCCGACGGCAACTATCGCAGGTGGGAGCATAGTGATCCACAAATAGGAAAGGTCCTCGATCATCAATCTAACCCCGAAATCCGCTGACAGCAGTGCGTGAGGATGTACGAAGATGCGATATGACCGACTCAGCGTTCCTTGGCGCAAACCCTTGAAAGGGATCTTACCGCTCCTCACTGTCTGCGTCCTTTTGGCGAGTGCGCTGCTGCTTCAGACCGCTGTGGTTGACCCAAATAGCCTGGTACGTGCCGCCAGCTCCGACCCGATCATCGCCGCCGCAGGCGACATTGCCTGTGATCCCGCTGATTCGACATTCCAAGGCGGGAACGGAACTGGCCTGCGTTGTCGACAAAAATACACCTCCAACTTGCTTGTCAACGCGAACCTGGCTGCTGTGCTGGCGCTGGGCGACAACCAGTATTTCTGCGGTGGCTACCAGGCGTTCGTGCAGTCCTACGATCTCAGTTGGGGGCGCGTGAAGTCGATCACCAAGCCGGTGGTCGGCAATCACGAGTACCTGACCTATGGCGGAACAGATTGCACCGCGGCAAACGCGGAGGCGGCTGGTTACTTCAAATATTTCGGCACCGCCGCGGGCAACCCGACACAGGGCTACTACAGCTACAATATCGGTGCATGGCATCTGATCGCACTCAACTCGAACTGCAGCGACGTCGGCGACTGCAGCTTGGGTTCACCGCAATATCAGTGGCTCCAAAGCGATCTGGCTGCACACCCCAATCAGTGTCTCCTGGCCTATTGGCATATCCCGCTGTTCAGTTCAGGCGGTCGCGCGGCCAACAATACGCGCGCCTTTTGGCAGCTCCTTTACAACGCTAAGGCCGATGTCATCCTGAACGGGCATGACCACATCTACGAGCGCTTCGCGCCGCAGGACCCGAATAGCCTTGCTGACCCCATCAACGGGATTCGCGAGTTTATCGCCGGCACGGGCGGCGCTAATCACACCTCGATTGCGGCGAGTGGACCTATCCCTAATAGTGAGGTAATCAACACGGATACCTATGGCGTGCTCAAGCTGACGCTCCATCCGCACAGCTACGGCTGGAAATTCGTTCCCGAGGCAGGCGAAACCTTCACGGACTCAGGCACCAATCAGTGTCACAACTCCGGCGGCGCCATCGACAGTACTCCACCGACCGCGCCGAGTAACCTGAGCGCCAGGGCTATAAGTACCACCCAGATCAAGCTGAGCTGGGGCGCCAGCACGGATAAAGTTGGCGTGCAAGGCTACTTGATCTTCCGCAACGGCATGCAGATCGCTACGACGAGCAACCTCTCGTACGTCGACACGAAGTTGCAGCCCGCCACGAGCTATAGTTACTCCGTCGCGGCCTATGATGGCGCCGGTAATATCT
>Ga0137375_10007881_pt1 | contig 12673 bp, 15 predicted proteins | sample SagtaG_24_FD_104936 | JGI IMG/M metagenome (GOLD analysis project Ga0137375, IMG submission 104936) | Vadose zone soil microbial communities from Sagehorn Ranch, Mendocino, California, USA - Sage1_R_113_16 metaG | ecosystem: Environmental > Terrestrial > Soil > Vadose zone | place: USA... | reverse complement strand
GAAGGTCGGAGAGCGGACGCGCGACGCGCTGACCAAGACGATCGCGCACATGTTCCGGCTCGACGAGGACCTTTCCGGCTTCTACACACTCGTCGGTGAGGACGGAGAGCTGTCGTGGTCTGCACGCGGCGCGGGGCGCATGCTCCGGGCGCCGACCGTGTTCGAGGACGTCGTCAAGACAATCTGCACGACGAACACCGCGTGGTCGGGGACGCGCAAGATGACTGCTGCGCTCGTCGACAATCTCGGTGTCGAGGCGCCGGGTGGCGCGCACACGTTTCCCTCGGCGGAGGCCATGGCCGAGGCAAAGGAGTCGTTCTACCGCGACGTCGTCCGCGCCGGCTACCGCGGCCCGTATCTGAAGACACTCGCGACCGAGGTCGCCGAAGGGCGGATCGACCTCGAGGAGCTGAACGATCCCGAGCTACCCGATGACGTCGTGGCCGAGCGGCTGCTCGCGCTGCCGGGCGTCGGTCCGTACGCGGCGGCGCACGTGATGCTCACGTCGCTCGCGCGCTACTCGCGGCTCGTGCTCGACTCGTGGACGCGGCCGACGTACTTCAAGCTGGCCGGCGCACGCAGCGTGCTGAAGGACGCGACGATCGAGCGCCGCTTCAAGCGCTACGGCGAGTGGGCCGGGCTCGCCTTCTGGCTGTACCTGACACGCAGCTGGGTCGAAGAGGGCCTGCCGGTCTAGCTAGCCTCTGCCGCGGAGCGGCCGGGGCCAGCGTCACCAGGATGTCGCTGTGCGTTCATGGCGCGATCTGACATGACTTAGTCCTCTCCTTCGAAACCCGATGGGCCGCCGGAAGGCGGGCTTCGTCATTTTCGTCGGGAATGGCTCCCTGCGATCATGCGTCGTCGTGACTGATGGTGTCACGCACCCTGCCGTCGATTTGTATTGGCTCCCACTCGGAGCCGGTGGTCACTCGGTGCGAATCAACGGCCGTGTTTTCGAAGCGGTGGCGGCGCGAATCGGAAGGCGAGATCGATGCGACCTCTACCACTCTGCGCTCGAAGTGCGTCTTCCGGACGCGAGATATGTCATCGAGCAAGCGCCGATTCGACCCAGCGACGCCGCCGAGCGCGGCGTCGTCGCCGAGGGTACGGTGGGCACGCGCGCGATGGGTCGGCTCAAGCTGTTTCGCTACGAGATCCGGTGCTGGCGCGACGGGGTGATTCCGGATATCGCGGAGGCCGTTTTCAGCCCGCAACGGCTCACTACGGATCTTCGTCTCGCTCAGCGTGTGCTGGAAACCGTTCGGTCGGTGCCCACGCCGGTTTGGGGGCGCGATGAGATGCACGCGGGAGAGATGTGGAACTCGAACTCGATCATTGCGTGGGTCATCGTGCGCAGCGGACTGGACATCAACCTCGTTCGGCTGCCACCGCGTGGCCGCGCTCCGGGCTGGCATGCGGGTTGCGTCGTTGCCGCACGCGATGCGGTGAACCTGTAGTAGTTGCGCGAAAGTCGCTATCGCGCACGAGCGGTCTGGAGCGGTTCCCAGCGGTCGAACGTGCTCCTCCAGCGCGGCATCGAGGTGCGCCGCAAAGCCGCATGTGCACACGAAATCTGGCTGCTGCATAGGCGGCTAAGCTCTCGGCCGGAGCGGCCGGGGCCGGTGCCCCAACTGGTCTTCAAAACCAGTGAGCCGTAGTAGCCCTACGGTGGGCAGGTTCGACTCCTGTGCCGCTCCGTTGCAGGGAAAACCATGGTTGACCGCTGGGCTTCGGCTAGCCCCTAGCGGCCGGGTAGCCCAGAAGCGCACGAGACGGGAAGCGGCGCCATTCCTGCAGGGCCGTCGACGAGGCACCACGTGGCTTTCCCGTCCTCGGTCGTCGTCACCTGGCAGTCGTAGAACGCAAGCTCTACTTGGGTATGAGGCTGCGGAGCTTTGCTCTCTTCGCACGAAACTGATTCGAGCGTGCCAAGCTTGTGTGTTTGCCCGAACACGTCGCGCACGGCTGACTCGGCCCGCGCAGACCCGCTACTGAACCCGCATCCGGCAACAGCCGCAGCGAGGACGAGCGCCGCGAGCGGGATCGCCTTCAACACCGTCGGGACAGCTCGATCGGATCTGACGCCATATCAATAGCCCCATCGGCCAGGACGCGGCTAGCCGCATCCCCCGGAAAGACGATGAATCGGCGCACCTTCGTCCAGCGCCGGGCAGAAAACTACCCAGGCCGCATGGTTGAGCCAAAGCGGCGTGCCCGTGCTTCGTCTTCAAAACCAGTACGGCGTCGTAGCCCGACGCTATGCAGGTTCGACTCCGGTGCCGCTCCGCCTCTACTGCAGCCCGCAGTTCTCGGCGCTGAACTGCAGCACGGGATGGAGCTCGATGTTGTTCGGTGCAACGCCGGACTGCGGTTGGGGATGCTTCAGATCGAGAAAGCCAACGCCGACGATCGAGGCCTTGCCGACGAGCGGCTTCGGTGAGGCCCGGTTCTTCCGCGCGGCCCACGCATCCAGCCCGCACTGCGTGGCTAAGTCCGTGCGCGCGCGCTCCGTCTCGTCCTAGTGCATCGACTCGCGTGCGCCCTTGCACGCGACGTTCGGGAACTCGACGATCATCTGCTCGTTCGCGTACTTGCTGCGGATGACGAGATGGATGTCGCCGTCCTCCTCGATGCTGGCGTCGACGAGCCGGACGCCGACGAGGTGGTAGACGGTGACCTCGACATGACTGCCGTCCTCGTCGCGCAGCGTGTCCCCGCGCACGTGCGGGTCCTCGCGCGTGATCAGGTAGTGGATCGAGTGCCGCTTCGGCGCGTCGAAGTTGACGCGGCCGACGCAGCGATCGCTCAGCGTCTTGATCTTCCAGCGTTCCTCGCCGCCGCACAGCTTCGCCTGCGAGCCCGAGCTCCTACGCGCTGCGAGGAGGCCGAACCCGGAAGCGGCCAGGACAAAAGGTGAGCAGGGTTGCGAGCTTCCGGACAACTCGGAGCCTACGCTGAAAATCCCGCTGCAAGTTTTCGCCCGGCCGCGGGTCAATCTGGTCGGAGCCCGGCGCGCTTCACTGTGGCGGCCGGTCCGCCGGCTGGAGCGGCGCTGGGCTCTGTCAGCCGCTGAATCTGCCGACGAAGAGCGTGACCTGGGAGCCCCCGGGAATGCTGGAGCCTGCGCGCGGCTGCTCGTCGATCACGAGGCCGTCCTTGCTCGGATCCGTCGTCGGGCGATTGAGGACGAGGACCCGGAACCCGGCCGCACGCAGGTTGCTCGCTGCGGTTGCCTGGTCCTGGCCGACGACGTTCGGCACCGTCGTCGCGGGCTGCGGGCTCGGGCCGGACGAGACGACCACGCGCACGGGAGACCCGCGGCGCAAAGTCGTGCCGGCCGCGGGCGACTGCGAGAGCACACGGTTCGCGGCGGTGCTCGAGCGCTTGTAGACGACGACCGGCCGCAGGCGGAGCACGTTCAGCCGGCGCAGCGCAGGTGTCTGGAACAGGCCGACGACCCGCGGCGCGCGCGCGCTCGCAGCCACTGTCGTGGTCGCCGTCGTGGTGGTGGTCGTCGTCGAGGGGCCGGTGCCGGTCGAGACGTTCAGCGCAACCTTCGAGCCCTTGTCGACTTCCTTCCCGGCCGCCGGCTTCTGGGCGACGACGATCCCCGCCGGCTTCGCCGACAGGACGTTGTGCAGTACGGCCTTCAACCCGACGCCCGTGAGCGCGTTCACGGCCGAGCCCTGCGTCTGGCCGACGACCTGCGGGACGACGACGGGCTTCGCGCCGCTGGAGACGCTCAGCTTCACGGTCGTGCCACGTACTGCGGTGACGCCTGCCACGGGCGACTGCTCGACGACGATGCCCTTGGGACGAGAAGAGGCGACCCGGTTGACCTCGCTCTGGAAGCCGGCGTCCGTCAGCCGCTGCTGCGCCTGCTGCACGGGCAGCGCTGTCACATCGGGAACGGCAAGCCGTCCGCTAGAGATCGAGATCGTGACCGTCTGGCCCTCGTCGAGCTGGGTTCCGGCGCCCGGCGCCTGGGCGAAGACGACGTCGGGTGGGCGCTTGCTCTGCCCGGTGACGGGCGTGACCTTCAGATCCTTGTCGTGGATGCGCGCCGCCGCGACCTGCGACCGCAGCCCGATCACGTTCGGGACGGTCGACTTGTCGTCTCCGCGCGTCAGCAGCCACCAGGCGAGCAGTCCGCCGATCACCAGCAGCAGGAGCAGCAAGAGCCACAACCACCAGTAGCGCTCGGGGGGCGGGCCGACCGGCTCGGCGATCTGCTCCTCAGTCGCCGCCGACGGCAGCAGCGTGCGAATGGCCTGGTCGATGCGTGCTGCCCGTCCGCGTCTTCCGCGAGCGCGGTCGATCCAGTTCAGCCACTCGACCTGCCGCTCTGCGGGCAGCGCCTCGAAGCGGCCGCGCGCCTCCGGGACTCGGTCGAGGGCGGCCGCAACGTCGGCCGGGAGCTCACGGCGGGTTGCCATGGGCGACCTCTCCCCGCCCCGCACAACCGTCACACTTCGCCGAATGTTCGCCCTCGCACCGCCCGCACTCGTCTGCCTGGACCCCGGCCACGGAACGCTGCCCGCCGTCGCCCGCCAGACCGAGCCGACCGGCCCGGGCTCGACGGTGCGGAAGATCAAGGACGGCGGTGGCGCGCCGGGAGAGGCTCCAGTCGCGCTTGCGATCGCGTTCCGGACACGGGCTCTGCTCCAGCGGGACGGCTACCGCGTCGCGATGACGCGCACCGGCCCGAACTACGCCGGCGGCAACATCGCCCGCGCGCGCTTCTGCAACGTCCGCCACGCCGCGCTGATGATCCGCATCCACGCCGACGGCTCCTCCGACTCGTCGCAGCACGGCGTCAAGACCCTCGTTCCCACGCTGCGCCGTGGGTGGACGGACGACATCTACACGCAGAGCGTGCGTGCAGGGCGCAAGGTGCAGGCCGCGGTTGTCCGGGCGACCGGCGCGAAGAACATCGGGCTCGTGCCCCGCTCGGACCTGACCGGCTTCAACTGGGCCAACGTGCCGGTGATCCTCGTCGAGACGGGCTTCATGACGAACCCCGCCGAGGGAGCGCTCCTACGCACGCCGGCCTACCAGCTGAAGGTGGCGCGAGGCCTCACGGCCGGCGCCGAAGCGTTCCTGCTGGGCTAACTGCAGTCCGCGCAGGCGCCGACGAGCACGACCTCGTGCTCCTCGACGGAGTACCCGAGCCCGCCGGCGACGCGATCGATCGCCCGCTCGAGCCGTGAATCGCTGAACGCCTCGACCTTGCCGCAGTCCCGGCAGACGAGATGGTGATGGTGGTCGCCGTCCGCGGTCGCCCGCTCGTAGCGCGCGATCCCGTCGCCGGCGTCGACCCGCTTCACGAGCCGCAGCTCGGTAAGCGCCTCGAGCGCGCGGTACACCGAGGCGATCCCGACCGGTCGCCGCGCCTTGCGCAGGCGGTCGTAGATCTCCTGCGCGCTCAGGCAGCAGTCCTGGCGGCCGAGCAACTCGACCACGGCCGCCCGCGCGCCGCCCCGGCGGAATCCCGCCGCCTCGAGGGATTCATGCGCGTCGCTCGCCCAGGCCACGGTGGCAGTGTATCGTCCCGAACGTGGTTTCGAGAATCGTTCTCATTCTCATCGCCTTGCTTGCGCTGGCCGGGTGCGGCTCTGGAAGCGGAGGCGGGCGACCGTCGGTCGTTGCGGCCTTCTATCCCCTGGCGTACGCGGCCGAGCGCATCGGCGTAACCGCGTACCACGTCCGAAACCTGACGCCGTCGGGCGCCGAGCCACACGACTTGGAGCTGACGCCTCGCACGATCGGCGACATCGAGAACGCGGACGTCGTCCTCTACCTCGGCCACGGCTTTCAGCCCGCCGTCGCCGAGGCGGTGCGGCAGGGACACGGGCACGCGGTCGACCTGCTCGCCGGGATGCCGCTCCACGGATCGGACCCGCACGTGTGGCTCGATCCCGTCCTCTACGAGCGGATCGCGCGCAGGGTCGCGTCGGTGCTGCACCGTCACGCGGGGCCGCTGCTCGCCGACCTGCGCCGGCTCGACGGCGAATACCGGCGCGGTCTCAGTCAGTGCGCGCGCCACGAGATCGTCACGAGCCATGAAGCATTCGGTTATCTCGCGCAGCGCTACGGCCTGGAGCAGGTCGCGATCACGGGCATGACGCCTGAGTCGGAGCCGTCGCCGCAGCGTCTCGCCAAGGTCGTTCACATCGTGCGCAAGGCGCACGCGACGACGGTCTTCTTCGAGACGCTCGTCTCGCCGCGGCTCGCCAAGACGGTTGCACGCGACGCGGGCGCGCGCACCGCAGTGCTCGATCCGATCGAAGGAGCGTCGGGCGGCGCGACCTACCTCACGCTGATGCGCGCGAACCTGTCCGCACTCCGGAAAGCGCTCGCATGCCGCTAGCGCTCCGGCTCGAACACGTCTCCTTCGGCTACGACCACGGGCCGCCGGCCCTGCGCGACGTGGATCTCGCGGTCGAGCGCGGGGAGTTCGTTGCCATCGCCGGGCCGAACGGCGGCGGGAAGACGACGCTGCTGCGGCTGATCCTCGGGCTCGAGCGACCGACCTCGGGACGCGTTCACGTCCTGCTGCAGCGACTGGGCTATCTCCCGCAGCGTGCGCAGACCGCCATCGACGCGCCGCTGACCGTGCGCGAGCTCGTCGGCGCCGGCCGCGTCGCGCGCTCGCGCCTGTTCGGGCCGCAGAGCCGCAGCGACCGCGACGTCGTGCGCGAGGCGATCGAGCGCGTCGGCCTCCGGCCGCAAGCCGACCGGCGCTTGACGACCCTCTCCGGAGGACAACAGCAGCGAGCGTTCATCGCCAAAGCGCTCGCGGGCGAGCCCGAGCTGCTGGCGCTCGACGAGCCGACCACCGGAGTCGACGTCGAGGCGCAGGAGGCGATCGCCTCGCTCCTGCGGCACCTCGGCCAGGAGCTCGGCATGACGATCCTGTACGTGTCCCACGAGTTCGGCGCCGTCGAGCACTTCGTCGAGCGGATCGTGCTCGTGCGCGAGCAGATCGTCTTCGACGGGCCCCCATCGGCCCTGCCCGGTGTCTGGCACGACCCCTCCCACGTCCATGCTTGATCTCGAGTTCATGCGGCTCGCGTTCGGCGCGGGAATCGTCGTCGGCCTCCTCGCCCCCGCCGTCGGCTTCTTCCTCGTCCAGCGCCGCCTCAGCCTGGTCGGAGACGGCATCGGCCACGTTGCGTTCGCGGGAGTCGCGCTCGGCTACCTGCTCGACTTCCCGCTCGTCCTGACGGCGCTCGTCGTCTCGGTCCTCGGCGCGCTCTCGATCGAAGGCCTCCGCGCGCGGCGCAAGACGGCCGGCGACCAGGCGCTCGCCCTCGTCTTCTACACGGGGATCGCGGGCGGCGTCGTCCTCGTCTCCGCCGCCGGCGCGCTGAACGTGAACCTCTTCCAGTTCCTCTTCGGCTCGATCCTGACGGTCACGCGCTCCGATCTCGCGGTGATCGCGGGACTCGGTGCAGGAGCGCTCGCGCTGATCGGACTGCTCTACCGGCCGCTCGTCGCCGTCGTCGTGGACGAGGAAGGCGCGCGCGTCGCCGGACTCCCCGTCGCGCCGCTCAATGCGCTGACGGCGGCGCTCGCCGCGGTGACGATCGCACTGTCGATGCGCGTCGTCGGCATCCTCTTGATCGCTGCGCTGATGGTCCTGCCGGTGATCGCAGCGGCGCGCATCGGCTGGAGCCTGCGCTCGACGCTGCTGATCGGGATGGGTATCGGGCTCGGCTCGGTGCTCGCGGGCATCACGACCGCCTACTACGCCGACCTGCCGCCGGGAGGAACCACCGTGCTCGTTGCGGCGGCCGCGGTGCTCGTCGCCGAAGTTGCCTCAGTGGTGCGGCGCTAGGAGGGTTTGGCGAAACGGTCACGGAGCCGGATGCCCAACTCCGTGAGCAGAAGCGAAAGGACGAAGAGGCCGATAGTCGGCAGCCAGAAGCCTGCGCTGCGCGTTGGGCCTCCGCCTATGGACGCACCTGCCGCGAATGGCAACAGAAACAGTCCCCAGACCAGGAGGGTGGCGGCTTGAGCGAGCCACCGATCCCAGACTGCCCACCCGAGACAGAGTCCCAGGAGGCACGGGAGGATCGGGAACACACTGAAATTGTAAGGCGGTTTCGGCGGGGCCGCGTTTCGCCAAACCCTCCAAGCTCGACGCCGTCCGGACGAACACGACTGCCGCGCCTTCTCGGTCCGCCGGATCGAAGCCCCACGGCTGGTCGTCGGAGCTCGGCAGCGTCGTACCGGGCCAGCTCCTCGAGGAAGAGTTGTGCGACCAGAGCCAAGGGCGTGCCGTTGCGATGAGGCCAGTCGACGTCCCGTGGCAGCTCCGCGTCGCCGCCGACGTGCGAGCGGCCGGTGCGAGGCACGAGCCTGATCGACGGAAGCGTGAGCTCGAGCAACCGCGCTTCCACACGGCCGATGCCCGCCCGCTCGATTCGCTCCGAGAGCTGGTCGTCCGCCAGCTAGCGACCTCGGCGCATCCGCTCGACCGTCTCGCGACCGGCGTCGTGGACGACACGGCGCCGCGCCTCGGGATCCTCGGGCGCCGGCTCCGCCAGGTCGACGGTCAGCTCCGCACCCTCGAACTCGTCGCGCTCCTCGACGATCGTGCGGGACTCGGCGAGCTTGCGGCGCAGCTCCTCCGCGCGCGGATCCGACGCCGCGGCGACGGGCTCACGGCGGCGGCGCAGGAAGCCGAACACCGCGAACGCACCAACGGCCCACGCCCAAGGACGGCGCACGCGGCGATGCTACACTGGCCGCCGCTTCCTGCCTCGTCATCGCGCCGCGTGTTCCCGAGTGGCGCTCGCCGGCGAGGCCGATTCAGACCAGAGGAAGGGAGGTCTCGGGGAAACGTGGTCGCATACGAAATTCTGCTCATGCTCGATCCCGAGCTGCCGGAAAAGCGGCAGGAGGAGATCGTCAAGCGTGCGCGTGACCTGGTGAAGAAGGCCGGGGGCAAGTGGGTCGGTCACGACGTCTGGGGACGGCGCCGGCTCGCCTACGAGATCGCCCACAAGGGCGAGGGCACCTATCACCTGCTCAACTTCGACGCCGAGCCGGAGACGCTCGAGGAGCTGTCGCGCATCCTCCGCATCACGGACGGCGTCATGCGCCACCTCGCGGTGCGCCGCATCGAGGGAGGCTCGCCCGGCCCGCCGCCGGAACCTGAGCCCGAGCCCGAGTCCGTCCCCGAGCCCGCCTATGCTGAAGCGAACATAGGTTCGCAAGAGGAGTAGAGACACATGGCCAACATCAATCGCGTCGTGCTCGTGGGGAACCTGACCAAGGACCCGGAGCTGCGGCACACACCGAGCGGCACGGCTGTCTGCAAGCTGCGGCTGGCCGTGAACACCCGCCAGAAGGACGCCCAGGGCAACTGGGGCGACAAGCCCAACTACTTCGACGTCACCGTCTGGGGCAACCAGGGCGAGAGCTGCGCGCAGTACCTCTCGAAGGGCCGCCCCGTCGGCGTCGACGGCCGGCTCGACTGGCGCGAGTGGGAGGCGCAGGACGGCAGCAAACGCCAGGCGGTGGAGATCATCGCCGACAGCGTCCAATTCCTCGGCAGCCGCGGTGAGGGCGGCGACGGCGGCGAGCGCCAGTTCGTTCCCGCGGCCGCAACCGCGGGCAACGAGGACTTCGGCACGAGCTCCGCCGACGACGACATTCCCTTCTGATGCCGCCGCGCGGAGGAGAACGAGACCGGGACCGGCAGCCGGGGCGCAAGCGCCCGGGCGCGGCCGGGCCGATCCGCAAGCGCGGCTGCTACTTCTGCAAGGAGAAGGTCGAGGAGATCGACTACAAGAACGCGAACCAGCTGCGCCGGTACATCTCGGAGAAGGGGAAGATCCGCTCCCGCCGCATCACGGGCGCATGCCGGCGGCACCAGCGGCAGGTCGCGGTCGCGATCAAGCGTGCGCGTGAGATGGCGCTCCTTCCCTACGTCTCGGACAGCCGCTAGATGGAAGTCATTCTCCGCCAGGACGTCGACAAGGTCGGGCTCCGCGGCGAGGTCGTGAACGTGGCGCGCGGCTATGCGCGCAACTTCCTCTTCCCGCGCGGCCTTGCCGACGCGGCGACGCCGGCGCGCGTCACGGAGATGCGCAAGGTGGACGAGCGCCGCGCGCAGCACGAGGCCAAGACATTCGAGGAGGCGCAGTCGCTCGCGGAAAGGCTCGGCCAGCTGGAGCTCCGCTACGACGTCAAGGCGGGCCCGACCGGTTCGCTCTTCGGCTCCGTGACGCCGACCGACATCGCGGACGAGCTCTGGACGAAGCACAAGGTGCGCGTGGACAGGCGCAAGATCGGAACGGACACGATCAAGCGGATCGGGCGCTACCAGGTGCCGATCGAGCTGTTCCAGGACGTGACCGTCGAAGTCCGCACGCTCGTCGTGCCCGAGGGCGGCGAGCTGCCGCCCGAGGAGGAGCTCGAGGCGATGGAGGCGGCCGAGGCTGCGGAGCAGGCTCCGCCGGAGGAGAAGCACGAGCTCGACCTCGACGAGCTCGACGCAGCTGCGCTCGCGCAGGAGGCGGAGCTCACCGCGAGCGGCGAGCTGCAGCCGTCAAGCACAGACGTCGAGGAAGAGTTGCCGGACGACGAGTTCGACCGGGCTGTCGACGCCGGCGCGGCCGAAGAACAGCAGCAGAGCTAGCCGCCCAAAATCGCGTACTGAGCAAAGGCGCCTCGTCCGGAGTACGAGTCGCGGCTTACCCGTGCGCGGCAGACGTAGATCCCGCGCACGTGGCCCGACGTCAGTGGTGCGACAACCGGCACGCCTGGGCCGTTCACGCAGACGCCGCGCTCCCGGATCGAGCACCAACAGCCGCCCTTTGGGGTCACGCATGACGAGCACGTGCGCCGCCAGCTGGTCGGGCGAGGTCGGGCAGCTCGGCGACCGGCTTCCCCGCCATCGTCCTGCAGCTGTACGCCCGCCTTTGTCTCCAGCGCCAGGCCGCGTTCGGGCAGCAGCGGCAGCTCGGCGCGGTGGCCGCCGAGAGGAGCGCGAGCACGGCGGTCATTCCACAATCCTCACCGTGTCGTCAAGCGGAACTGTGCAGAACCTGGGGACAAGCTCCCACAGCCCTTTCCACGGGCCTGTGAATTGCGCAGGAACTTGTCGCTCGTTGCGGGCGAACCATCAACAGGCTCCGTCCGAAGCGTATGGGAACATGTGTTCCTTTCACCTGCAAATCGGCGCAAACAGACATGTCGAAAACTCGCCTTTCCACCGATGGAAACACGTCCCCGAGGGTGGTTCACTCCGCCGGAGTGACACCTGTCGCCCAGCTCGCTGAAGCCGCCCCGATCGCGCCGCCCCAGAACCTCGAGGCCGAGGAATCGGTCCTCGGGGCAATGCTGCTCTCCCCGGGCGCGATCGGGGCGGTGAGCGAGGTGCTCGATGCGTCGGACTTCTACCGCGAGAGCCACGCGAAGATCTACCGCGCGGCGCTCGCGCTCTACGCGAAGGGCGAGCCCGTCGACGCGATCACGCTCGTCGACGAGCTCGAGGAGCGCGGAGAGCTGGAAGATGTCGGCGGTCGCGTCCGCCTGCACGAGCTTGCCGCGCTCGTGCCGGCGACAGCGAACGCCGCGCACTACGCGCGCATCGTGCGCGAGATGGCGACGCTGCGCGGCCTGATCGCCGCAGGTCAGCAGATCGCGCAGCTCGGCTGGGAGCGGCCCGGTGAGACGCAGCTGCTGGTCGACCGGGCCGAACAGGTGGTGTTCGAGCTCTCGCAGAGCCGGGTCTCGACGGAGTTCAGCCACATCGAGGACCTGCTGAAGGAGAGCTTCGAGCGCATCACTGCGCTGTACGAGGCCGGCGCCGACGTCACGGGAGTTCCCTCCGGTTTCCGTGACCTCGACCGGCTGACCTCGGGGCTCCAGCCAGGGAACCTCGTGATCGTCGCCGCACGCCCGAGCATGGGCAAGTCGGCGCTCGGCCTCTGCATCGCCGCGAACCTCGCGCTCCGGCACGAGACGCCCGTGGCGCTGTTCACGCTCGAGATGTCGAAGTCCGAAGTGACGCAGCGGCTGCTCTGCAGCGAGGCGAAGGTCGAGTCGCAGCGCCTGCGCACCGGCAAGCTCGCGCAGGACGACTGGCCGCGACTCGTCGCCGCCGGCGACAAGCTGATGAAGGCGCCGATCTACGTCGACGACACGGGCTCGATCACGATGATGGAGATCCGCTCGAAGGCGCGGCGGTTGAAGACGCGCGAGCCGAACCTCGGGCTGATCATCGTCGACTACCTGCAGCTGATGACGTCCGGGACGACGGCGGAGAACCGCGTGCAGGAGGTCTCGCAGATCTCGCGCAACCTGAAAGTCCTGGCGCGCGACCTCGACGTGCCGATCCTGGCGATGTCGCAGCTCTCGCGCGCGGTGGAGCAGCGGCACGACAAGCGTCCGATCCTGTCCGACTTGAGAGAAAGCGGAAGCATCGAGCAGGACGCGGACCTCGTCATGTTCGTCTACCGCGACGAGTACTACGAGCCGGAGACCGACCAGCAGGGCCTCGCCGAGATCATCCTCTCGAAGCACCGCAACGGCCCGACCGGCGTGGAGAAGCTCTCGTTCCTGAAGCGCTACGCGAAGTTCGCGGACCTGGCGGCCTGATGGCGAGCTGGGCCGTCCTCAGCGAGCAGGTCGTCTGGATCTCGCCACTTGCGACCGG
>Ga0137375_10007880_pt1 | contig 12677 bp, 10 predicted proteins | sample SagtaG_24_FD_104936 | JGI IMG/M metagenome (GOLD analysis project Ga0137375, IMG submission 104936) | Vadose zone soil microbial communities from Sagehorn Ranch, Mendocino, California, USA - Sage1_R_113_16 metaG | ecosystem: Environmental > Terrestrial > Soil > Vadose zone | place: USA... | reverse complement strand
GAAGGTGTAGACATCCGTGCCGAGAAGTTGCCGAGCCCGCTGGTCGGCCTGGTCCGGGTCATCAATGGCCACCCAGTGGTGGCGGAACCAGTCGAGCACGGTCGCATCGTCGAAGCGGCGGCGGTGCAAGCCGGTCGGCCCGTCGTAGTGACTGCGGTAGACGAAGTGGACAGTCATCGCCTCAACCCTCTTCTTCCTCGCGCAACTTTGCCAGGATGCTGTAATCTTCCAGTGTCGTCGTGTCGCCGGTTGTCTGCCGGCCGCTGGCGATGTCGCGCAACAACCGCCGCATGATCTTGCCCGAGCGTGTCTTCGGCAAGCTGTCCGTGAAGCGAATTTCGTCCGGCCTGGCCAGTGCCCCAATCTCCTTGACGACGTGAGCCTGCAACTCCTTCTTCAACTCGTCGGTCGGCTGCTCGCCGCTGACCAACGTGACGAAGCAGGAAATGCCCTCGCCCTTGAGTTCGTCCGGCTTGCCGACCACCGCCGCCTCGGCGACCTTCGCGTGATGCACCAGGGCGCTCTCAACCTCCATCGTGCTGAGCCGGTGGCCAGAGACGTTCAGCACATCATCGACGCGGCCCATGATCCAGAAGTAACCGTCCTCATCCTGCCGCGCCCCGTCGGCCGTAAAGTAGACATGCGGGACCTGCGACCAGTATTGTTGCCGGTAACGCTCGTCGTCGCCATAGATCGTCCGCAGCATCGCCGGCCACGGCTTCTTGATCACGAGGAGACCACCCTGACTGCGCGGCACCGGGTTGCCGTGACGATCGACGACTTCCGCCACCACACCGGGCAGCAGTCGCGTCGCCGACCCTGGCTTGGTCGGGATCGCCCCCGGCAGCGGCGCGATCAGGATCATGCCCGTCTCCGTTTGCCACCACGTATCGACAATCGGGCAGCGCTTCTTGCCGATTACCTCGTGATACCACATCCACGCCTCGGGATTGATCGGCTCGCCGACCGTGCCGAGCAAGCGCAGGCTCGACAGGTCGTGACCGCTGGGCCACTTGTCGCCCCACTTGATGAAGGCGCGAATCGCGGTCGGCGCTGTGTAGAAAAGGTTGACGCGATACTTCTCGATGAGCGCCCAGAAGCGATCCTCGCGCGGGTGGTTCGGCGCCCCCTCGTACATCACGGAAGTGGCACCGTTGGCCAGCGGCCCGTAGACGATGTAACTGTGACCCGTCACCCAGCCGATGTCGGCGGTACACCAGTAAATGTCGTCTTCGCGGAGGTCAAATACCCACTTATGAGTCAGCGACACGCCGAGCAGATAGCCGGCGCTGGTGTGCAGTACCCCTTTCGGTTTGCCGGTCGAGCCGCTCGTGTAGAGGATGTACAGCGGGTGCTCGCTGTCGAGCGGCTCGGCGGGGCAGTCGGCGGAAGCGGTCGCCATCAGGTCGTGCCACCACAGGTCGCGGCCGGGCTTCATCGTCACCTGCTGATCGCAGCGGTTGAAGACGATGCACTTCTCGACCGTCGGCGAGCGATCGAGCGCGCCGTCAACATTCTGCTTGAGCGGCACCACCTTGCCGCGCCGCCAACCACCATCCGCGGTAATGACCAGGCGGGCCTGCGCGTCATTGTTGCGGTCGGCGACGGCGTCGGCGCTGAAGCCGCCGAAGATGACACTGTGCGTCGCGCCGATGCGTGCGCAGGCGAGCATGGCGATCGGCAATTCGGGCACCATCGGCATGTAGATGGTGACGCGATCGCCGGCCTTGATGCCCACACCCTTGAGGACGTTCGCGAACTTGCACACCTCGCGATGCAAATCCTGATAGGTGAGCGTGCGCGTGTCGCCGGGTTCGCCCTCCCAGAGAATGGCGGCCTTGCTGCGGCGCGGGCCGTCCAGGTGGCGGTCGAGGCAGTTGTAGCTGACGTTGAGCTTGCCGCCGTCGAACCAGCGGGCGTGCGGTTCGTTCCAGACCAGCACTTGCTCCCAGCGTTTGAACCAGTGCAGCGTCTCCGCCTGCTCGGCCCAGAAGCCTTCGGGATCGTCCTTGGCTCGCTGCCAGAGCCGTTCGTACTCGGCCAGGCTCTTGATGTGGGCACGCGCGGCGAAATCCGCGGGTGGCGGAAATTGCCGTGTTTCCTTGAGGACGCTGGTGATATTCGACGTTTCCGGAGAGGACATGCGTAGAATCTCCTTGGGACAGCTCATGGCAAGCCCACGGGTCGCGACCCGCCGGCTTGTTCACGCAGCCAATTCTAAAGATTGGAGAGCAACGGGGGAAGGTTGCGGCCCTTCTGATGTTGCAGCAAGGGAGGTATTGGGTTTAGAGTAGGAAGGAGGAAGAAAGACAAGAAAGAGGAGGTGCGATGCCCTCACCATTTCCGGGGATGAATCCCTATCTCGAACAGGCGGAGGTCTGGACCGATTTCCACGACCGCCTGGTGCCCGCGATTGCGGAGAGCCTGGGGCCGCAAGTCAATCCCAATTACATTGTGAAACTCCAGGAACAGCTCTACGTCCACGAACTGGCAGGGGACAGCCGTCGGCTTGTGGGGCGGGGGGATGTATCCCTGGCTCCGGGCGAACATCCCGCCAAGTTGGGGAGGGGCACAGCTACTCTCGAAGCCCCCGCTGCCGTGGAACTGATTGACGTGGACTGGGAGCGCATCTCGTGCGTGGAAATCCGCGACCGTGGTAGCCGCAACCTGGTCACCGTCATCGAGGTGCTCAGTCCCGCCAACAAGTATAGCCACGCTGACCGGGAGCAATACCTGAGCAAGCGCCACCGTTTGCTGGCCAGCCCTGTCCATTTCGTCGAGATTGATCTGCTGCGCGGTGGCCCCCGTTTGCCGGTAGTCGGCGCTCCCCCCTGTGATTACTGGGTCCTCGTGAGCCGTCGCGAGCAGCGCCCGCGAGCCGAATTGTGGCCGATCCGGTTGCCCGAGCGCTTGCCTGAGGTGCCGGTGCCGCTTCACCCACGCGACCCGGACGCCCGCCTCGACCTGCAACAACTCCTGCACCGGGTCTACGATATCGCCTATTATCGGGAGTGGATCTACAGCGGCAGCCCGAGCCCTGCTTTGTCGGCGGAGGACGCTGCCTGGGCGGAGCAAATTCTGAAAGAGAGCCGCCCCCCAACAGGCTGAACGGCCGACTTTTTCCTTTCCTCGACCCGGGCACGGTGTTAGCCTGAGAGCAATCCTTGCGGGCGAAGGCAGGTCAAGATCCGTTCGACACGGACCGTCGTCTGACGAGGCTCCCCAAGCACGAAACCGAAGAGGTGACCGTGACGGAGAAGGCTGAAGCGGCTCGGGTGCAACTGCCCGAATCGAATGCCCAACACATCGCTCGTTGCCTCGTCTACAATACTGTGGATCTGGACGGCAGCGGGGTGGTGCATGTGCTGGCTCTGCTGCAGGCCCGCGCCGCGCAGGTCCGGGCGATGAACCTGCGGCTCAGTGACCTGGATCGGCGCATGGCCAGCAGGGAAATCGCTTCACAAGAGGAATACAACGCGGAGTTGCTCGAGGGCCTGTACGAGACGACTTGCCTGAAATGGTTCCTGGCGAGCGCCTTGCGGGAACTCGCCGTCCGCCTGGAAAGCGAGGTTTCCGGAGCCCAGGTCTGCCTGAACCCGATCCGGCAGATCACGTTCGCCTCGGATGGCCAGGTCGAGAGCTTCCTGCTGGACTTCCCCGCAATCGGCCCTGGGGGCGCTTACATCTAACGCTGTCCGCACACCAAACCCAAGGATAATCCATGCGCACCGCTGTTCTCGGCGCCAACGGCCAACTGGGTCGCGATTTGTGCCCGCGCTTGCCGGGTGAGGTGATCCCCCTGGGCCGCCCTCGCGTCGATCTGGCCGACGCCGCGACGCTCAAGCCGGCGCTTGAGGAGTTGCGCCCCGACGTGGTCGTCAACTGTGCGGCCTACAACTTCGTCGATCGCGCCGAGACCGAACCGGACGCGGCGATGGCGGTGAACGCCTGGGGCGTGCGGGCGCTGGCGCAGCTCTGCCGCGACCTCGGCTGCACGCTGGTCCACTTCAGCACCGATTACGTCTTTGGCCTGGACGAGACGCGCCGCACGCCCTGGACCGAAACCGACGCCCCCGGCCCGGTGAGCGTGTACGGCCTGAGCAAACTGGCGGGTGAATACCTGACCCGGGCGATTTGCCCGCGCTCGTTCGTCGTACGCAGCTGTGGCCTGTACGGTCTCTGGGGCAGTGGAGGCAAGGGCGGTAACTTCGTCGAGACGATGCTGCGCGTGGCGGGCCAGGGCAAGCCGCTGCGCGTGGTCGCCGACCAGACCTGTACGCCGACCTACACCGCGGACCTGGCCGAGGCGACCGTGGCCCTCTTGAACACCGGCCGCTACGGTCTCTATCATCTCACCAACGGCGGCGCCTGCTCCTGGTATGAGTTCGCCCGCGCCATCTTCGAGACCACTGGCATCCCCGCCGACATCACGCCCATCACCAGCGCCGAGTACGGGGCCCCAGCGCGCCGCCCCGCGTACAGCGTGCTGGCCTCTGCGGCGGTCTCGGCACTCGGGCTGAAGCCGCTGCGTCCCTGGCAAGCGGCGCTGGCGGCCTACCTGGACGAGCGCCAACGTCATCCCGCCAGAATAGCGACAACATGACATTTTTGCCTTTTTCTCCAAAATCCATGTCCACTTTTTTCCGCGATTTTCGATTTAGATAGATAGGCACGTTGGCTGCCTTGCAGGAAGTGGATCGGCGACCGCGGAAGCGCCTCACTTGCTCTTCCCAGAATGCGGGTCCGCACTCCCGCCCTGACCATGGTGCCCCTGACCCAACCCAATGACGGTGTTCCCAGTGGAGATTCGCCCATGCGAAGGCTCTTGGACAAGTTCCGCGTCGACTGTTCGTCGAGCTTCCTCCGCGGCGCGAGGCCGCTCTGGAAGGCGTATTGTTACGCTTACGAGTTGCGCTGCGACCCGTGGGAATTCGCTGTCGGGATCGACAGCCTGCGACTCCAAGGTTTGGAGAACAACGATCTCCGTTGGCTGGTGCAGAAAGGCTACATCGCTTCTGCGGTGGAGACAAAGCCGATCGAGAAAAGCCGGCGGTGCTTCTACCGCTCTGCCGGTCTCGCTTTTCCGAGGGGAACCTGCTTCGTCTTGACATCCGCTGGGGCGCAATTCCTGGAAGAGGTCATTGCGCGCACGGAATCCGGGGCCAACCAGTGGGAGGACAACGTCGCTCCGGCAGCGGAAGATTCGTCGGCCAGCCCTTGGTGGGACGCCGAAAACCGCGAACTCCGCTTTGACGGGCAACTGGTGAAGCAGTTCAAGGTGCCAGCCCCGAATCAGGAGTTGATTCTTGCCTCCTTTCAGGAACAAGCCTGGCCCCATCACGTCGATGACCCCTTGCCCCCGCTCCCCGAACTCGACTCCAAACGGCGGCTGCACGATACGATCTGTCGGTTGAACCGGAATCAGAAACATCGCCTGCTCCGCTTCCGTGGCGATGGCCGGGGAAGCGGACTGTACTGGGAGGTGGCAATGTAGGAGACATGCAGGAGGACAGTTCTGTATGCCGCCATTGGTGGTGGCACCGAACCGGAGTGGTCGGAGCGTGTCTTTGGTCGCCCCAGACCCGCACCAGACTGCCCACGGAGTCGCGCTACACACCCGCTGGCCAAACCCATTACCCTAGCTCGTGCAGGGACAACGGCCCTCCTGTTCGTCGTCCCGCCTTCAGGCGGCATCGCGTGTTCCGCCTGAAGGCGGGACGACGAACAGGAGGTCGCTTGCACGGGCATTAACTCCCTGGTTCGGCTTTTGGTCGCTCCGTGGTGTTGCGGTGGGCAGGGCGCACCGCGGGTGTTCCGGTCGATGAGTGTCCCATTTCTCCACCACTCAGGCAATGCTCCCTTGAGGTTTCTACAGGAGGTCAGTCATGTCGAGGAAGAAGTTGTGGCTCCTTGGGGTTGTGGCCCTTGCGAGTGCCCTCGGGTTTGCGAGCGACGCTGGGGCGCAGCCCCGGATCGCGGTGAAGCCGAGGCCAACTGTCGCACCCATCATGATCGCCGGAGGCCCGCCCGCCCAACTCACGGCGGATTTGGCAGCGGTCGTTGCTGCCAAGCAGGAGAAAGCCAGGCTCATCGGGGTGAACGTCCAGGGAGAGGCCATCGTGGAGTTCGGCGCCGACGTCACGCCGCAGGCGGCCATCGCCGCGCTGGCGGAAGCCCCGCGCAACCTGGACACCCGAGTGCATCTCGAAGAGCAACCGTTCAGGCCGGTCACCAAGTTGATTGTCGTCTACTCGGGGAAAGCTGCTCCGCAGGAAGTGGGCGGTATGAAGGTCGTTGACTCCCACCCGGAAGGGCAATTCGTGGTGGTCCAGTCAGAAGACGGCTTCAGCGCCGAACAGATTGAGCGGCTCGCGGCGGATGAAAAGGTGCGGCTGGTACAGCCCAATTACGTCTACCAGCTCGTCGGCCAGCCGACCCCTGCGGCCCCGCCGACGAAGGTTCCCAATGACCCGCTCTTTCCGCAACTCTGGGGGATGAGGAATATCCACGCCCCAACTGCCTGGCACAAGATCGTTACGTCGCCCGTCCTGGTGGCCGTCATCGATACGGGGATCAACCTCCAACACAAGGATCTGATGGCGAATATCGCGCCCGGCCTGAGTAAAGACTTCACCACGGATAACAGTGTCATGGACGTGCAGGGCCACGGCAGCCACTGTGCCGGCACCATCGCGGCGGTCGGCAATAACAAACTGGGGGTCGTCGGCGTGATGTGGAAGGGCCGTGTCTTCAGCGCGAAGATCTTTGGGAAAACTGGCTTCGCAGGGGACATTCAGGTGGCGAAGGCCATCGATTACGCGGTTGCCAAGGGAGCGAAGGTTCTCAGCAATAGTTGGGGGGGCGGGGCTGCATCCCCAGTCCTCCAGGCTGCGATTGCTCGGGCTGATCTGAAAGGAGTTCTGTTCATCGCTGCGGCGGGAAACTTCGGACAAGACAACGACGTTACGCCGTTCTACCCGGCTTCCTATCCGAACAAGAACATTATCTCCGTCCTGGCCATCAATGTCTCGGATAAGAAGTCCAGCTTCAGTCACTTCGGGAAAACGACGGTAGACATCGGTGCCCCCGGCGAGGGGATCTTCAGCACGCACCTGGGTCAGACTTTCAAATCCTTGAGTGGCACCTCGATGGCTACGCCGCACGTTTCCGGCGCAGCCGCCCTCATCTGGGGGCACCCGAAGTTCCAGAGTTTGAAACACACTCAGATCAAGGCCCTGATCCTGAAGAACGCCCGCTTACTGTCCGACCTGTCGGGCAAGTGCGTGACAGGCGGCACCCTGGACATCGGGTTCCTGGGTGCGCTGCCGCCGGTCCCGGCAGAGATCGGAAAGAAGGAGTCGAAGAAAGACTAAAGGTTTGCGCGGAAACGGGAGGGCGAGGCCCAACAGGAGGCTCGCCCTCCCGAGCACTGCCTTTCTCGGCAAGTTCCGGTCGGCCCGGATAGCTTGGAGCGGGTGGGTTTTACTTCGCCTGCCCCACAGGGCTGCCGCAGGTGTATACTGAATGAGGTGGTCCTGTCGCCTTTTTCGCCCCGCTGATCGGAGGGGAACCCATGTTAAGGATCGCGTCACTCGCTCTCGGGCTGGTCGGCTTGGGCTTCCTGGCGGCCCCGGCGACCAACGCTCAGAAAGATGACCCCAAAGGAAAAGAAAAAGTGGAATTCACCGGCAAGCTCTCTCACCCCGTCTTCGCGATCGGCGGCGAAACGACGGGAACGGTGATCGAAACCAAGAAAGGAACCTACGAGCTGGACCTTGGCGGGAAGAAGGAACTGCTCAAACAGGTGGAGGCCCTGAACGGTAAGCAGATTGTCGTCCGTGGAACCTTGAAAGTCGTGAAAGGGCTCGAAATCCCCAAGCGGCAGATCATCACGGTGAGCGAGATCAAGGAGGTGAAAGGGAAGGACGTCAAGAAATAGGAACGCCAGCGCAGGACCGTTGTCCTGCCCGAGGCAAGGTGCGAACGGACAAAACTGTGGCGGCCGGTTGGGGACTTGTCGAGCCACCGCAAGTTCCCAACCGGCCGCCACAGTTCTTCCCACCCATCTCCCCAGCGCCGACGCCACCCCCCGACATCCTTCTCTGACCACCTTTTCCAACGGTGCCGCCTGAGACAGACTGCCGGGATCTTTCGGCTGAAAGTTACGGTTGACAGTCGTCTCGCCCTACGTGAAAATGGGAAGGTCTGGGTGTTTAGGCGATTTGGTTGGTCCAGGCAGCAGACAGTGACTTCTCCGACACTCGCGGACGTTGATTCTTTTGCAAGACCATCCTGCACAACTCCTTGGGAGAAGAACCTGACGCTGGCTGGGTGGTCGCTTCGGGATCCTGCTTCCTCTTTTTCCGGAGGGTGAACAGTGCGCCGCGTATTCACAGGCTTGACGATCTCCGCGTGCCTTCTTATTCCGGTGACGGCTGCCGAGGGGTGGCAGCACAAGCATATCGGGCATCACCACGTGCGACCGGTGGTTGTACCGACCGGTGTCGCCCCGGCTGGATTGTTCACGAACCTCATCGGGGGATTCTTGAACTCCGGGCTTGGTCAGGCACTCTCGCAGGAGGCGTTCAATCAACTCCTGAAGGCCCTCCGCGACCAGCTGGGCTCCGGCTGCACGGTGGATCAAGAGGTAGTGACCTCGCTCGACACGATCGACAACACTCTTGCCTCCATCCAGGCAAAACTCGACCTGATTGGCGGTGAAGCGATTCCAGCCCCCGAGACAACGGCGCGAAAGGGTGTGGGGATTAGTTCGGTGAAGCCCAAGGTGACGATCGTGGGGCCTCCTTCTCTCCAGGCCGTGCAGAAGGCGGTGGTGCTCCAGAGTCATACGTTGAGTAAACTTGTCGAGCACCATAACACATTGCAGAAGCACCTCAATGCTCAGACAGCGTTCCTCGCCGCACAAATTCAGGCACTCCAGCGGTCGCAGGACCAGCACCTGACCGAGATGTCGGCCACTCTCAAGGCGATGCTTGAGGAACTGAAAAAGATGAAAAAGGGTGGTTAATCGAGGGAAACCGCCCGGAACGCGAGCGTGAACTTCAAGGTGGGTGAGGAGTTCTCAAGGCTGCCGCAAGGAGGGTTTCTCAGGGAAGCCCGGTTCTGACCGAAAGCGTGGACAGCTGGGCCGCGCGAAACCGTCCATCGGTTTTGCGCGGCCTGTGTCTTTTTGGGGAGCGAGCCGGATTGGCTAAATCCGGGTTGCTACGCGGACGATGGAGATAACATAGCTGGGGCACGTCCCGGCTGTCCCCCAGAAAACTGAGGATTCGACCCATGCGTGGCCCCCTGCTCTTTGTCGTCACTACGGCGGGTGTGATCTGGGCTGCTGGCCCGGCCGCCCGTTCCAGCGCGACCGACCCTCCTCCGCACGCTGTTGCACCGGATCCGTGTCAGCCGTGCGGGGCGCCAAAGGTCATTCATTTACCCCCGCAGCGCCTCTGCATCGAGATGTCGGCACCGGAAGTCATCGTCAAACCGGCGGCCGTTCAGCCGATGTGTGTTGAACGGCCGAGTTTCCTTGAGCGCTGCTGCAATTGGTGTCGGCGGCCTGTCTGTGTGCAACCGGTCGTCCCGATGGTTGCTGCCCCGTCGGCCCCGATGGCAATGACCACAGGTTTCGCTGTTCAACCGCAGGCCGTCCAGACGTTGAGCATGGCGCCAATGAGCATGGCGCCGATGAGCATGGCGCCGATGAGCGTCGCGCCAATGAACGTGGCGCCAATGAGCATCGCTCCCATGGCCTTTCAGCCAGCTGCGGTGTCAGCCCCTGTCTCGCTCTCGTCGTTAAGCGTTGCCGGCCCGGTCTCTCTGCAGGGACTGTCGCTCAACGTCCAACCGACGGCTATGACAACGGCGACACCGTTGGTGCTGAACGTGACTCAGGGTCGTGCGCCGTCCACCGCTGCGACCCCACAGGATACGGGAATGGATTGTGGGGAGGCTATCAAGCGGCTGTCCAAGTCCGTGGAGACACTGACGACCCTGGTCGAGAAGCATACCGACATTCTGGCGAGCCACGAGACCCGCCTGCAGCAACTCAAGATGAAGGTGGACGAACTGGATCAGCGCTTCCCGGCCAAAAAGAAAGGTGAGGGGGAATAACCTGCAACTGGGGGGATCGTGCCCGTCGTCGGATTGATTGTCGCGCTTGCGCTCCTCTGCGGAGGAAGGACCACTGATGCCTTCCTCCGCAGTTCGTTTTTTCCTTGCTGTCTTCCCGTCCCTCCTCGAGCGGTTCACAGTGGGAGAGCGCACGCTACCAACCCGAAGCGTGAGCGAGGTGCTCACTGAAGCCTCGCTCACGCTTCGGGTTCGTATCCCAGGCGACTGCGAACCGCTCGAACTTGGCATGAAAGGCCCTGCGGGAATGCGTGCCCCTCTGGATTTTGGCAGGTTCTGCCGCGACTGTTATTTCACCAGAAGGACCGGGCAGGAGGACAGCAGGCCGACCTTGTGACTGAGGCTCCCCCAACCGGCGGCCGGATGCTCTGGGTCGGGTCGCGGCGACGTCAACACGATCAGTTCGGCGCTGGTCTCTCGGGCAAACCGCAAAATATCCGGGCCGCGCTGTCCGTAAATGGTCTCTGCACGCCAAGACACGCCACGCTGTTCGAGCTGCTTTCCAAGCTGGCCGAGATGCCGCTGGGCAGCTTTCTCCAATCGCTGGTAGAAGGTTTTGTCCTCCTCCATCGGCAGGCCCGGGATGATCTCGATGACGTGCAGCAAGACGACCTCGGCACCGGGCCGGGCCAGTTCGGCGGCGGCTTGCAGGGCTTGCCCGTGCCGGTCGGACAGATCCACCGGCAACAGAAGTTTCTGAAACATGGACCAGCTCCTTTCGGAGTGAGGGGACAGGAGAACACAGAACCTGGCTCCCTCGCCCACTGTCAGCAAACATCATACCGGAAGGAAAATCGGCCCTATTTTTGCTCTAAATTAACCTCAGCGCAACCCTGCGATTTCCGAGATTGCCCGGATCCTTCGGGCCTTCCCGCCTATCTAATCGTATAACGGATAGGACAGGGAGAGCCCTGAATGACTGCTCAGGGATCCATTACGCAGGGAATCGGTCGCGTTCGACCTCTCCCAGGCGCCAGTCAGCGGCACCGGAACAGGCCCTATCCCAACGGTTTCCCATCCTGGGGTGGTTTTCGTAAATCGTTCGGCAACGTCAACCTTCTCAGCGGTTGCGTCAACGAAATCCGTCAACCCCGACCCCAACGAATCCTCGGCATCGTTGCCGCCTGCGCTGCCCCCGCCGGTCGGCGCATCGACACGCCGGCTACCGCCAGGCGCCGGCATCGTTATCGACTGGCGGATCTCGTGAGTGCGGCGCGAAGATTGCATCAGGAAAGAGCAGGGGGTGACTCATCATGAGGAATAAAGAGTACGTGAAAAGAAGTAAAATGCGGCTCCGCGACCGGATCGTTGAGGAGCAGTTCGAGACCTCAGCCGATGAGGAACTGCAACCGCCAGTGCCTCTGGACGAGGAAGTGTCCGCAGCGGAGGTATCGCTCGGGGACAATCCTTTCACGGACGACGCCCTGAGCCTGTATCTGAAGCAGATGGGCACGATCCCACTGCTGAACCGGCAGCAGGAGTTCGCCCTGGCCGCACGGCTGGAGCGAGCCCGGCGGCGCTACCGGCGGGCCGCCCTGTCCAACTGGACCGTGCTTGAGCAACTCATTGGCACCTTTGACCGCGTGGTCGCGGGCGAGTTGAATCTGGATCGAATCATTGATGTGGTGGCGAGCCTGGGCCTGGATCTGGCCGCCATCCGGGGGCGGCTGCTCCATCACCTGGAGGCGCTGCGGCGACTGTGGGAGGAGGCGGCGGTGGCTCAGGGGGAGACCCCGCATGAGGCCCGACGCCGGTTGCGGCGTGCGGTCCGCCTCGCCGAGGAACTGTCGCCGCGCATCGACTTGCTGAACGATTGGACCGCGGCCTTGAAGCCGCAAACCGAGGACGCCCTCCTGCTGCCAGTGCTGGACCGCCGCCGGCGGCTCTACCAGCGGGGACGGCGGGAACTGGCCGAGGCGAACCTGCGGCTGGTGGTGTCGATCGCGAAGAAGTACCGCAACCGCGGCCTGCCCTTCGCGGATTTGATCCAGGAAGGCAACAGCGGCCTGATGCGGGCGGTGGACAAGTACGACCATCGCCTCGGCTTCAAGTTCGGCACCTACGCCACCTGGTGGATTCGCCAGGGTATCACCCGGGCGTTGTCGGACCTGTCGCGAACCGTCCGCGTCCCCTGCCATCACCTGGCGCTGATGCGGCAGATCGAACGTATTAGCCGCGAATTGACGGTCGCGCGCGGCAGGGAGCCGACGGCAGAAGAGATTGCGTCGGCGCTCAACATCACGCCGGAGCAGGCGTGGACGCTGCGGACGGCCGGGCGGCAGCCGGTGAGCCTGGACGAGCCGCGCGGCGCCGACGAGCAGAGCCTGGAGGGCTTTCTGCGGGCGAGCGTCGGGACCGCTGGCGAGGGCGCTGATCGGCGGTTACTCAAACAACGCATCGACGAGGCGCTCGCGACGCTGGCGCCGCGCGACCGGACGGTGATCGAAATGCGTTTCGGTTTGCGCGACGGTCACCCACGTTCGCTGGAGGAGATTGCCCGGGAATTCGGGCTGACGCGCGAACGGATTCGTCAG
>Ga0137375_10007876_pt1 | contig 12678 bp, 12 predicted proteins | sample SagtaG_24_FD_104936 | JGI IMG/M metagenome (GOLD analysis project Ga0137375, IMG submission 104936) | Vadose zone soil microbial communities from Sagehorn Ranch, Mendocino, California, USA - Sage1_R_113_16 metaG | ecosystem: Environmental > Terrestrial > Soil > Vadose zone | place: USA... | reverse complement strand
CCGTGTCTATGCGCACCGGCACGCCCAGAACATGACATCAGCCACACGCGATCCAGCGCTCGCACCTCCGCGCGGCATCTGCCCAGGTCACACCGTCAGTCACCTTAAGTCCGTGGTGTTGGGTCCTAGACCAGCAAATCGTCGAATTCGCCCCGCTTCACGCCCTCGATCAGAGCGGCGATCTCAGCCCGGGTGTAGATGAGGGCGGGGCCTTCAGGGTTGCGTGAGTTCCGCACGGCAAACTCGCCTCCGGTGAGGCGGGCCAGCTCGACGCAGGTTCCCTGTGAGTTGCTGATGCTGCTCTTGCGCCAGCGAGCATCACTCAAGTCGGTAGCAGGCATTCCGTTGTATGTGTTCATCTATCGGCTTCCTTAAGCATCCCGCTCAGGATTTCTGTGGTGTGTTCAGGCGACTCGCTCTCGACACTGAGGCGCTCCATGACCTCGGTGTACCGTTCCACGTCGTCGCGCTTATCCAGGTAGAGAGAACTCGTCAGCTGTTCCACGTAAACCACGTCAGGAAGGTCGACCTCCGGGAAGCGGAGAATCGTGAACGCACCACCTTCAGCCGCGTGGCCACCGGAACTGAATGGCACTACCTGGAGTGTGATGTTGGGTTCTTTGGTCACCTCGATCAGCTGCTCGAGCTGCGCCCGCATCACCTCCCCGCCACCAATCGGCCGCCGGAGCGCCGCTTCATCCACCACTGCCCACAACCGCGGAGCCCCCGGTTTGCGGAGCAGTTCCTGCCGTGCGATCCGCAGGCTTACCCTGCGCTCGACTTCCTCGGCGGAAGCGCCGGGCTGGCCGAGGGACACGACCGCCCGTGCGTAGTCCGCCGTCTGAAGCAGGCCCGGAACGAACTGCACCTCATAGAGCCTGATGAGTGCCGCGGCTTCCTCCAGGCCCACGTACACCTGGAACCAGTCCGGCAGGACATCCCCGTATTTATGCCACCAGCCAGGCGAATTCGCCTCTCTGGCGAGTGCCACAAGGGAGACTCGCTCTGTCTCATCGCTGACGCCGTACATCTCCAGCAAATCGACAACGTCGCGCTCTTTGAAGCCGACTCGTCCGAGCTCCATGCGGCTGATCTTGGAACCGGATGCGCGGATCGCGTACCCGGCCTCCTCGCGTGTGATCCCCTGTGCCTCGCGCAGCCCCCGCAGCTGAGAACCGAGAAGGATGCGAAGCACGGTTGGACCGCTTCCCGGCTGAACTGAAATCACGCCATCCCCCTGGATTTCGTCTCAGGAATCCGTCAGCAGCTCCTCCAGTTGAGGCCTCCTTACGGCTGGCACATGCGTCCCGCACATTCATCTGCACGTGCATCCGCCCTTGCGCTTGCAAGGTACATGGGCGATGATAGCGCTTGCGCGCCACACGCACGACGAGTGCCAGGAGACAGACGGGAACCCGATGACCGCACACCGGGCGGCCTCGCCAGTCAAGACGGAGGTCATCAGCGTGGGCCATGAGTGGCTCCTCTTCCCGGGGGAGCCATCCGGAATGCGCTACGCGAGCCCGCTGCGCCCTCCGGTTCCCATGCTCGATGAACTGGCCGCCACCCAGCCCTCCGCGACCTGCGGGCTGCATCCGGTACCGGAGGCGGTCAAGACCGGGCGCGACTTCACCCGCTCCGTTCTCCTTGACTGGGGCCTGCCGGACCTGGTTGACGTGGCCGGCCTCGTGATCTCCGAACTTGTGACGAACGCGCTGCGGCACGGGGTGCCCGCCGGGCCGCCGGTCACCAGCGACTGCCCCATCCGGCTGCGGCTGCTCGGCCAGGCCCCGTACGTGATGTGCATGGTCACCGACCCGGGCAGCGGCATCCCCGTGCTGCGCGAGCCCGAGCCCTGGGCGGAAAACGGGCGCGGGCTGAACGTGGTCGAGTCGTGCTGCGTCCGGTGGGGCTGGCACCTGCTCGACGGCGGCGGCGGCAAGGTGGTCTGGGCGCTGCTGCACCCCGACGCCTGACCCAGTTACCCCGACGCCTGACCCAGTTACCCCCACGCCTGGCTCGGACCCTGCCGCCGTGTTGCGGCCTGGGCACGCGTGGCGCGCCGCTAAGCTTCGGTGCGCTGCCGGCCTGGTGACCCGTGGTTAGCCGTTCGGCACACCCCAGGAGCAGTCATGTACCAGCCGTACCCCACTGACGGAGCCGAGCCGGCGACCCAGGCGCCGGAGCGGCCGCCCTCGATCCAGAACGCCGTCTGGCTCATGTACGCGGGCGCGGCCGTCAGCGCGTTCGTCATCATCGTGGCGCTGGTAACCATCGGCAGCACCAGGAGCGCCATCCACGCCGACTTCCCGGCCTATTCGGCCAGCCGCGTCCACAAGGCCGCGGTGGCCCTGGTGGTCTATGAAGTGGTCATCCAGGTCATCACGATCGGGCTGTGGCTGTGGATGGCCGCAGCGAACAAGGCCGGGAAGTCATGGGCCCGGATCGTGTCGTCCGTGCTGTTCGGCCTGAACACGCTGATCCTGATCAGCAGCCTGGCCCGGCCGCACGCCGCCATCGGGATCGTGCTGCTCGTGCTCGTCTGGCTGGTCGGCCTCGGCGCGATCGTCATGCTGTGGCGGCGGGATTCCACCACGTACTTCGCCGCCTCGAAGGCCCGCTAGGCCCGCTAGGCTCACCAGGCCCGCTAGGCCGCTAGGCCAGCCCGGGCCCGGCGCCGTCCGGGCCCAGCGCGGCCGGCAGCGTCGCGGTGAGCTGCTTCCAGGCCAGCTCCGCCCCGGCCGCTAGGCAGCCGTGCACCACGACGTCGCTGCCCAGCGCGCTGACGCGTACCTCCGGCATGACCGGGGCGATCCGCTCGAGTTCGCGGGTGACCGCGGCGGCGAAGCCGGGGGCCTGTCCCACCCCGCCGCCCAGCACGATGAGGGCCGGGTCGACGATGGTCACCACGCAGCACAGCACCCGGGCCACCAGCTCGGCCTCCCCGGCCACGACGGCGGCGGCCCGCTCGTCCCCGGCCGCCGCCGCCTCGAACACCCGGCGGGCGGAGACCTGGCCCCGCATGCCGGCCCGCCGGGCGGCGCGGACCACGGCCGGGGCGGAGGCGGCTGCCTCCAGCGGCCCCCGGCGCCGGGCATCACCGGGGTCGGCGCCCTGGCCACCGGAGATCGGCAGGTAGGCGATCTCCCCGGCCACGCCGTGCATGCCCCGGTGCAGCCGGCCGCCGACCACGAGGCCCATGCCGATCCCGCTGCCGACCGAGACGAACGCGAAGCTGTCCGCGTCACGGCCGTGGCCATGGGTGCGCTCGGCCAGGGCCGCGGCGTCCACGTCGTTCTCGACCACCAGCGACTGGCCGAACGCCGTGCGCAGGTCGGCCAGGACCGCGGGCCGGTCCCAGCCGGGCAGCCCGCCAGTCAGGGCCATGGAGTTGCGCCGCGGGTCGTACACGCCCGGGCTGCCGATGACGGTCTGGGTGACGGCCTGCCGCGGGACCCCCGCGTGGGCGCACAGCTCGTCGGCCAGCCGGATGAGCTCGCCGACCCGGCCGCGCACGCTCGAGGCCCGCGACGGGATCGCCGACGAGGCCACGATGCCGCCGGCCAGGTCGGCGAGGGCACCCCGGATGTATTTGTGCCCGATGTCGAGGCCCAGCACGTAACCGGCCTCGGGGCGGACCTCGTAGAGGCGGGCGGACCGGCCGGGCACCCCGGTCCGCTGCCCGGCCGTGCGGACCAGGCCGGCCCGCTCGACCGCGGCCAGGGCCAGGGAGACGGTCGGCTTGGACAGCCCGGACAGCCGGGCCAGGTCCGCGCGGGAGATGGGCCCCAGGTCGCGGATGTGGCCGAGCAGCAGCTGCTCGTTCATGGCCCGGATGAGCGGGGGGCGTGCCGCGGACAGCGAGCCGGCTAGGCCGGGGGTCGCTCCGTTCAGCCCGCCGGCCGACGTGACGCTCACTGCCACCTCCCGTATCATCCTCCCGCACCAGCGCAGGAAGCACCCGCCGACGGCCCCAGAAGCTGGTCCGGGCGAACTTCCCGGATCGGCCTTGTGGCCCGTCAGATAGTTAGGATACTGTCCTAACAATCTTCCGCAAGACGTCGTATCGGCTGAGTTATCCCAGGCAGGCGCCATGCTCCGGTCCCCCGTCATTCTCGGGCTCGACTTCGGCGGCACCAAGATCGCCGTCGCAGTCTGCGGTCTGGACGGGACCAGGCTCGGCTCGGCCACGATGGGCAGCGGCGGCGAACTCGGCGCCCGGGCCAGCTTCGGCCGGGGCGTGCAGTCCGCCTGGGACCTGCTGGACAGCGCGGCACCCGGCGCCACCCTGGCCGCCGTCGGGGTCTCGACCTTCGGGATCCCGTTCGAGGACCGGGTGGACCTGGCTCCCGCCATCCCCGGCTGGGGCGACCTCCCGCTCGGCCGGGAACTGCGCGCCGCCTTCCCGGGCGCGGCGATCCGGATGGCCACCGACGCCAAGGCCGCGGCCCAGGCCGAGGTGCGCTGGGGCGCGCTGGCGGGCTGCGACCCGGCCGTCTACCTGAACCTGGGCACGGGACTGTCCACGGCCCTGGTCATCGGCGGCCGGGTCGTCGCGGGCGCGGACGGCGCCGCCGGCGAGATCGGCTACAACCTCCGGGCCGTTCCTGACGTGGGCCTCCCGCTCGGGACCCGGGTCCTGCTGGAAGACATGATCAGCGGCCAGGCCCTGGCCCGCCGGGCTCCCACGCCGATGGCGGCCGCCGACGTCTTCGGCGCGGCCGCCGCGCAGCCCGGGCTGGATCGCCTCGTCAGCGAGTTCGTCACCGAACTGGCCTTTCACGTGGTCAACCTGGCCATCTTCGTGAACCCGGCCCGGATCGCGGTGGGCGGCGGGCTGGTCCAGTCCTGGGAGCGCCTGCGGCCGGGCCTGGAGGAGGCACTCAAGGCGGGCACCCCGTTCCCGCCCGAACTGGTACCCGCCCGCTTCCCCGCAGACGCGCCGCTGATCGGCGCGGTGGCCCTGGCCGCGGACGCGGCTAGGGCGGACGTCACCTTCACCGAACAAGACACCGCCCAAGAAGACACCGCCCGGACGGACACCGCCCGGGCAGATGGCGCCATCGACGGCGCCCCGGTCACCCAACCTTCACATTCACTCACCGAAAGGCTTCAGTCATGAGACGCCTCAAGGCAATCGGGGCCCTCGTCGCAGCCGGCGTCCTCGCGGCCGCCTGCAGCGCCGGCAAGGGCGGTGGCAGCGGCAGTGGCACCACCAAGGCAACGAACGTCGTCACCATCTCCAACGAGAACGGCGCCCTGTGGACCTGCGGCTTCAGCCCGTTCAACGGGTCAGACACGCTGCTGACGGTGGGGTTCGTCTACGAGCCGCTGGTCTACGTCAACGCGCTGCAGAACGGCAAGACCACGCCCATGCTGGCGACCTCCTGGCAGTGGGGCGCGGGTAACACCTCGCTCACGTTCACCATCCGCAAGAACGTCAAGTTCAGCGACGGGACCGCGATGACCCCCGCGGACGTGGTGTACACCTTCAACCTGCTCAAGAAGTACCCCGCGCTGGACCTGACCGGGGACTGGTCGGTGCTGTCCAGCGTCACCCAGACCGGCTCCGACCAGGTGACGATGAAGTTCAAGCACGCGGCCGTGCCCGCCTTCTACTTCATCGCCGGCCAGACGCCCATCGTGCCGCAGCACATCTGGTCGAAGATCAGCAACCCGGTGTCGTTCGCGGACAGCAAACCGGTGGGCACCGGCCCGTACAAGGTGAACCCGTGCACCAAGCAGAACATCACCTACACGGCCAACCCGCACTACTGGCAGTCCGGCCTGCCGAAGATCACCAAGGTGCAGTACCCGGCCTTCACCAGCAACAACACGGCCAACGACCAGCTCGCCAGCGGGCAGGCGCAGTGGGGCTCGCAGTACATCCCGTCAATCAAGTCGTTCTACACGGCGAAGAGCCCCAGCTTCCACTACTGGTTCCCGCCGACCGTGAATGTCTCGCTGATCCCGAACCTGAAGAACTCCCTGCTCGCCAACGTCAAGGTGCGCCAGGCCATGGCGTACGCGATCGACCGGGAAAAGGTCTCCTCGATCGGGGAGTCCGGATATGAGCCGCCCGCGAACCAGGCCGGCATCGTCACGCCGACGTTCTCCAGCTGGCTCGACTCCTCGCTGACCGGCAAGTACAACTACACCTACAACCCGGCGAAGGCGAAGCAGATCCTGGCCTCGGCCGGGTTCAAGATGGGCTCCGACGGCATCATGGCCAACTCCAAGGGCCAGAAGCTGTCGTTCAGCGTCATCAACATCGGCGACTACTCCGACTGGGTGGCCTCGATGCAGGTGGTCGCGCAGAACCTCAAGGCGGTCGGCATCCAGGTGACGCCGGACAACCTGACCAACACCGACTTCACCGCGGCCATCTACACCGGCAAGTTCCAGCTCGCCTACTACGACCAGCAGACTTTCGGCCCGAGCCCGTACTACGAGCTGCGGAACTGGCTGGACTCGGCGGGCACCGCGCCGATCGGCAAGACGGCGGCGACCAACTACGAGCGGTACAGCAACCCGGCCACCGACAAGCTGTTCAGCCAGTACGCGGCGTCCACGTCGGTGTCCCAGCAGCATGCCATCATCAACCAGGTGCAGCAGGTCATGCTGTCCCAGCTGCCCATCATCCCGGTGGTGCAGGCGGTGGACTGGTACCAGTGGGACGACTCCTCGCTCTCCGGATGGCCCACGCCCAGTAACCCGTATGCCCAGCCGGCCGCGTACTCCTACCCGGACGCGGAGCAAGTGCTGCTGCATCTCCGGTCCAAGTGAGACCGTGCGTGCCCGGGGCCTGGCCCCGGGCACGCACCCCCGCCGGCCCAGACAGTCCTCATGAGGAGCGGACCATGACCACGAGGAGACGAGCTTGAGATTCGCGCTGCGCCGCCTCGGCTTCTTCGTGATCACGCTGTGGGCGGCCCTGACCCTCAACTTCCTGCTCCCCCGGCTGATGCCGGGGAACCCGGCGCTGGCCATGCTGAGCAAGTTCCACGGGCAGCTCGGGCCGGGCACACTGCACGCCCTGGAAGTCCTGTTCGGGGTCAACACGCAGAAGGGCCTGCTCGCGCAGTACTTCAGCTACCTGCACCAGGTGTTCACCGGCAACTTCGGGCCCTCGCTGGACTTCTACCCGGAGCCGGTCACCTCCGTCATCGGCAGCGCCATCTGGTGGACGCTCGGCCTGGTCGGCATCGTCACCATCCTGGCCTTCCTGCTCGGCACCGGCCTGGGCATCGTGTCGGCCTGGCGGCGCGGCGGGCGGCTGGACAGCGTGCTGCCACCGGTGTTCGTCATCACCTCCGCCATCCCGTACTTCTGGATGGGCATGGTGCTCGTGCTGATCTTCGGGATCACCCTGGGCTGGCTGCCCACCGAGGGCGGCTACTACGTCTCCACCGACAGCCCCGGCCTCAACCTGACCTTCTTCCAGGACGTGCTGTCGCACGCCGCGCTGCCCGCCCTCGCGCTGCTGATCACCACGATCGGCACCTGGATTCTGACCATGCGCAACACGATGATCACCACGCTGGCCGAGGACTACGTGCGGATGGCCCGGGCCAAGGGGCTGCCGGGCCGGCGCATCATGGTCGACTACGCGGCCCGCAACGCGATCCTGCCCAACCTCACCGGCTTCGCCATGTCCCTCGGGTTCGTGGTCAGCGGCGCCATCCTGATCGAGTACGTGTTCAACTACCCCGGCGTCGGCTACATGCTGCTGCAGGCCGTGCAGGGCGAGGACTACCCGCTGGAACAGGCCCTCTTCCTGCTCATCACGGTCGCGGTACTGGTGGCGATCCTGATCGCGGACATCGCCACCGCGCTGCTCGACCCGCGGACCAGGACAGGGGGCTAGCCATGTCGATGCCGATATCCGGGGTCCCCACCGCCCCCGACACCGGGCAGCTGCCCGGCACCGCGCCCGGCCCTGCCGGGGCCGGGCAGGCCCGGCTGCCCGCCAGGCACGCCCTGGCCCGGATGGGCCGCGCCATCCGCTCCAACCGCAAGGCGGCCGCGGGCACCGTGCTGCTGGCCATCTTCCTGTTCGCCGCGCTGTTCCCGGGCCTGATCGCGCACGACGACCCGGGCGCGGACGCCTACCAGCCCAAGCTGGGCATTTCCACCGCCCACCTGCTCGGCACCACCGCGCAGGGCCAGGACATGTGGGCGCAGCTGGTCTGGGGCACCAGGAACGTGATGATCATCGCCTTCGTGGTGGGGCTGGCCGCTACCGGGATAGCCGTGCTGATCGGGGTCGCGGCCGCCTACCTGGGCGGGCTGTGGGACGGCTCGCTCAGCCTGCTGACCGATGTGCTGCTGGTCATCCCGCTGTTCCCGCTGCTGATCATCATCGCCGGCTACGCGCACGGCGGCGGCACGCTGGTGCTCATCCTGGTCATCACCGTCACCAGCTGGTCCTACACCGCCCGCCAGCTCCGGTCGCAGGCGCTCTCCCTGCGCAAGCGGGACTTCCTGGAGGCGGCGCGGGTCCGCGGCGAGCGGCGGCTCTACATCGTCGTGGTGGAGATCATCCCCACGATGACCTCGCTGATCGTGGCGGCCTTCCTGACCAACGCGCTGTACGCCGTGCTGTTCGCTTCCAGCCTGCAGTTCATCGGGCTGGGCGACCCGAACACCCAGAGCTGGGGGACGATGCTCTACTGGGCGCAGAACAACGCGGCGCTGCAGACCGGCCAGCCCATGTGGGCCCTGGCCCCTGGCGCCTGCATCGCGGCGCTCGGGGCCGCGTTCGCCCTGCTCAACTACGCCTTCGACGAGATCGGCAATCCCGCGCTGCGGCCGGTGCGAAGGAAGCGGGTGACCCGTGCCTGACCCGGTTCAGCAGGGCCCAATCCTCGAGGTCAGCGGCCTGACCGTGGAGTACGCCATGGAGCACGGCGCGGTCCGCGCGGTCGAGGACGTGACCTTCGACCTGGCCCCCGGCGAGTTCATCGGCGTGGTCGGGGAGTCCGGCTGCGGCAAGTCCACCATGCTCTTCGCGATCGCCCAGCTGCTGGCCCCGCCGGCCGAGATCACCAGCGGCAGCGTGACCTTCGCCGGCCGCAGCCTGGTCGGGCTGACCGACTCCCAGCTGGCCGCGGTGCGCTGGAAGGACCTGTCCGTGGTCATGCAGAGCGCGATGAACGCGCTGAACCCGGTCAAGTCCATCGGCTCGCAGTTCAAGGACGCGATGCGGGCGCACGGCGAGAGGTCCAAAGCCGAGATCGCCGGGCGGTCCGCCGAGGTGCTCCGCATGGTCGGCATCGACCCGGTGCACCTCAAGAGCTACCCGCACCAGCTCTCCGGCGGGATGCGGCAGCGGTCCATGATCGCGATGGCCATGCTGTTCACCCCGGACCTGGTCATCATGGACGAGCCGACCTCAGCGCTGGACGTGGTGGCGCAGCGGTCGCTGATGGTGCAGATCAAGGACCTGCAGCAGCGGCTCGGCTTCGCGATCATCTTCGTCACCCACGACATGTCCCTGGTCCGCCACTTCTCCGACCGGCTGATGGTGATGTACGCGGGGCAGGTGGCCGAGTTCGGCCCGACCCGGCAGGTCTTCGACGCCCCGCTGCACCCGTACAGCGCCGGGCTGATGGAGGCCTTCCCCTCGATCCGCGGGCCCCGGCTGCCGCTGACCGGCATCCCGGGCAGCCCGCCGGACCTGGCCCGGCCCCCGGCGGGCTGCCGGTTCGCGCCACGCTGCCCGAAGGTCACCGATGACTGCCTGACCACGCCGCCCGCGCTCTACCAGGCCGGCCAGGTGCAGGTCCGCTGCCTGCTGCACCGTCCAGCCCAAGGGCCAACCCAAAATCTCCGCAACGAAAACTTCGCGCCCGGCTCCCCCGGCGACAGCGTGAGCAGCGTGGCCACCGGCGGCGCCACGGGGAGCGTGGCCACCGAGGAAGGCGGCAGCGATGAGTGACGCCGCCGCCCGGAGCAGCCCGGACCAGCCCGGCCCGGACCAGGCCGGCCCGGCCCCGGCCAGCCCGGCCCCGGCCAGCACCGGGCCGCTGCTACGCACGGAGGGACTCACCAAGCACTTCAGGATCGGCAACGCGCTGTCCCGGCTGACCCTGCACGCGGTCGATGACGTCAGCCTGGATATCGGGGAGCGGGAGATCGTGGCGCTGGCCGGGGAGAGCGGCAGCGGCAAGAGCACCATCGCCCGGCTGCTGGCCAAGCTGTACAAGCCGACCAGCGGCGAGATCTATTTCCAGGGCCAGCCGGTGTCGCGGCTGCGCTCGCGCGCCGACACCCTGCGCTATACGGGGCTGGTCCCGATGGTCTTCCAGGACCCGTTCAGCTCCATCAACCCGGTGCTGCGGATCTCGCACGGCGTGCTGCGCGGCCTCAAGCTGCACCGGCCGGAACTGTCGGCGGCGCAGCGGCACGCCGAGGCGGAACGGGTCTTCGAGGTGGTGGGGCTGACCCCGGCAGGTGAGGTGCTGCAGCGCTTCCCGCATGAGCTGAGCGGCGGCCAGCGCCAGCGGGTCGGCTTCGCGCAGGCCCTGGCGCTGCGGCCGAAGCTGATCCTGGCCGATGAGCCGGTGTCCATGCTGGACATGTCCATCCGGATCGGGCTGCTGAACCTGATGGCCCGGCTGCGCGACGAGGAAGGGGTCTCGATCCTGTACATCACCCACGACATCGCCAGCGCGCGGTATCTCGCGGACCGGCTCATCGTGATGTACGCGGGCCAGATCGCGGAGTCCGGCCCGGTGGAGGAGGTGCTGGCGGCGCCGAAGCACCCGTACACCCAGCTGCTGCTGTCCGCGGTGCCGGACCCGCGGGCCCCGCTGGACGTCACCGCGGACACCGACCGCGGCGAGCCGCCCCGGGTCATCGACCCGGTCCCCGGCTGCCGGTTCCGCTGGCGCTGCCCGCTGGCCATCGCCCAGTGCCACGAGGCCACCCCGGGCCTGGCCGAGCTGGGCCCGGGGCACGCGGCGGCGTGCTTCGTGGCCCAGGCCGGCGCGGAGGTGAAGGCTTTCTGACGAGGATCACGGTGTCTTGGTTTTGAGAATTGGTGTCTTGGTTTTGAGAATTGGTGTCTTGGTTTTGAGAATTAGGGTGTCTTGGAGGCTTATGCAAAACCCTCCGAAGCCGCGCCGTCCGCAGCGTGTCTCCGCAGGTCGGAGAGTTTCTTGATCATCTTCATGGGGAGTTTGGCATAACCCTCTTGGTTTTGGAAATTGGTGTCTTGGTTGTGAAAATTAAGGTGTGCTGATGTGAAGATCGCAGTGGTGGGCGGCGGTTCGACGTACACGCCGGAACTGGTCGACGGGGTGGCCCGGCTCACGGGCGCGCTCAAGGTCACCGAGCTGGTCCTGGTCGACCCCGACGAGAGCAGGCTGGCCGCGGTCGGGCCGGTGTCGGCCCGGATCATGCGCGCGTACGGTCACGCGGCCCGGGTCAGCTGGACGACGAGCCTGGATGAGGGGCTCGACGGGGCGGGCGCGGTCCTGCTCCAGCTGCGGGTCGGCGGCCAGACCGCCCGGCAGCGGGACGAGACCTGGCCGCTGGAGTGCGGCTGCGTGGGGCAGGAGACCACCGGCGCGGGCGGGCTGGCCAAGGCGCTGCGCACGGTGCCGATCGTGCTGGACATCGCGGAGCGGGCCCGGCAGCGGGCCGACCCGGACGACTGGATCATCGATTTCACCAACCCGGTCGGCATCGTGACCCGCGCGCTGCTGGACGCCGGCCACCGCGCGGTCGGCCTGTGCAACGTGGCGATCGGGTTCCAGCGGCTGTTCGCCCGGCTGCTCGGCACCGAGCCGGACCAGGTCCTGCTGGAGCACGTCGGCCTGAACCACCTGACCTGGGAGCGGTCGGTCATGGTGGACGGCACCGACGAGCTGCCCGGGCTGATCGCGGCGCACGGCGAGGAGATCGCCACGCACACGGGGCTGCCGGCCTCGGTCAGCCGCGACCTGGGCGCGGTGCCCTCCTATTACCTGCGCTACTTCTACGCGCACGACGCGGTGGTGGCGGAGGAGCGGACCGGCCCGACCCGGGCCGAGGAGGTCGCGGCGATCGAGCGGGAGCTGCTGGAGATGTACGCCGACCCGGCCCTGGACCACAAGCCCGGCCTGCTGTCCGAGCGGGGCGGCGCGTTCTATTCCGAGGCCGCGGTGGCCCTGCTCGCCTCGCTGGCCTGCGACACCGGGGACACACAGGTGGTCAACGTCCGGAACGGGGGCACGTTCAGCTTCCTGCCCGCCGACGCGGTGATCGAGGTGCCCGCGCTGATCGGCGCGGACGGCGCCCGCCCGGTGCTGGCCGCGCCGCTGCCGCCGCTGATGCGCGGGCTGGTCGCGCACGTGTCCGCGTACGAGGAACTGGCCGTGGACGCGGCGCTGCGGGGCGGCCGGGACCGGGTGCGGGCCGCGTTGCTGGCCCATCCCCTGGTCGGCCAGCTGGACCTGGCCGACGGGCTAGCCGACCGCCTCATCGCGGAGAACCGGGCTTTCCTGCCCTGGACGGGCGGCGCATGACGGCACCGCCCGACCCTGCTGGCCCGGGGGGACGACCCCCCGCTCCGCTTTCCCGGGGGACTACCCCCGCTCCGCCTTCCCGGGGGACTACCCCCGCTCCGCCTTCCCGGGGGACTACCCCCGCCCCGCCTTCCCGGGGGACTACCCCCGCCCCGCCTTCCCGGGG
>Ga0137375_10007872_pt1 | contig 12680 bp, 14 predicted proteins | sample SagtaG_24_FD_104936 | JGI IMG/M metagenome (GOLD analysis project Ga0137375, IMG submission 104936) | Vadose zone soil microbial communities from Sagehorn Ranch, Mendocino, California, USA - Sage1_R_113_16 metaG | ecosystem: Environmental > Terrestrial > Soil > Vadose zone | place: USA... | reverse complement strand
CCGGGGAGCCCACCGTGGCCGATTCCCCCACGCCCTTGGCGCCGATCGGGTGGTGCGGGCAGGGGGTGACGGTCTCGCCCAGTTCCCACGACGGGCATTCCACCGACGTCGGCAGCAGGTAGTCCATGAACGACCCGCCGAGGCAGTTCCCATCCTCGTCATAGCTGATGACCTGCATCAGCGCCATGCCGACCCCGTCGGCCAGGCCGCCGTGCACCTGCCCCTCCACGATCATCGGGTTGATCCGGACCCCGCAGTCGTCCACCGCGATGAACCGGCGCAGCGCCACTTCGCCGGTGACCGGGTCCACGTCCACCACGCAGATGTACGCGCCATAGGGGTAGGTGAGGTTCGGCGGGTTGTACACGGTCTCCGCGTCCAGGTGACCCTCGACGCCGTCAGGCAGCTCCAGCGAGGAGTGCGCCGCCATCGCGATCTCGGCGATGGTCCGGCCCTGCTCGGGGTCGCCGCGGACCTGCCACCGGCCCGCGGCCCACTCGAGGTCCTCCGGTGCGGCCTCGAGCATGGCCGCGGCCACCACCCGGGCCCGCTCGCGGACCTTGCGCGCCACCACCACGGCCGCGGCGCCGGACACCGGCGTGGACCGCGAACCGTACGTGCCCAGCCCGAACGGGGTCCGGTCGGTGTCGCCGTGCACGACCTCGACGTCGTCCGGGCTCAGGCCCAGCTCGTGCGCGACGATCTGGGCGAAGGTGGTCTCGTGCCCCTGGCCCTGGGTCTGGCAGGAGATGCTCAGCACCGCCGTGCCCGTCGGGTAGATCCTCAGGTCGGCGCCGTCGGCCATGCCCAGGCCCAGGATGTCCATGTGCTTGCGCGGCCCCGCGCCGACCCCCTCGGTGAAGAAGCTCAGCCCGATGCCCATGTACTCGCCGCGGGCCCGGCGCTCCGCCTGCTCGCGGCGCAGTTCCGGGTAGCCGGCCAGGTCCATCGCGACCTGCAGGGCCCGGGGGTAGTCGCCGGAGTCGTACTCCCACCCGGTCGGGCAGGTGTAGGGGAACTGCTCGGGCCGCAGCAGGTTCCGCATCCGCAGGTCGGCCGGGTCCTGGCCGAGCTCGGCGGCCAGCAGGTCGACCATCCGCTCGACCAGGTAGACGCCCTCGGCGATGCGGAACGAGCAGGAGTAGGCGACCCCGCCGGGGGCCTTGTTGGTGTAGACCCCGGTGACCTCGCAGTGCGCGGCCTGCAGGTCGTAGGAGCCGGTGAAGATGTGGAAGAACCCGGCCGGGTACTTGCTGGGCTGCGCGGACCCGTTGAACGCGCCGTGGTCGGCCAGCACCCGGGCGCGGAGGGCGAGGATCCGGCCGTCCCGGGTCGCGGCGATCTCGCCGTGCATGTGGTAGTCGCGGGCGAACGCGGTGGACATCAGGTTCTCCGACCGGTCCTCGACCCACTTCACCGGCTGGCCGGTCATCATGGTTGCGACCACGGCGCAGAGGTACCCCGGGTACACCGGGACCTTGTTGCCGAACCCGCCGCCGATGTCGGGGGAGACGATCCGGATCTTGTGCTCGGGCAGCCCGGCCACCAGCGCGTACAGGGTGCGGTGCGCGTGCGGCGCCTGCGTGGTCGCCCACACCGTGAGCTTCCCGGTGACCGGGTCCATCTCGGCCACCGCGCCGCAGGTCTCCAGCGGCGCGGGGTGCGAGCGCGGGTAAAGCATGTCCTGGGTGACCACCACGTCCGCGGCGGCGAAGGCCGCGTCGGTGGCGGCCGGGTCGCCGGCCGACCAGTCGAAGATGTGGTTGTCCCGCTGGCCGGCCACGTCGTCGCGGATCACCGCGGCGCCCGGGTCCAGCGCCCGGGTCGCGTCCACGACCACCGGCAGCGGCTCGTACTCGACAGCGATCAGCTCGAGCGCGTCCCGGGCGGAGTAGCGGTCATCGGCCACGACGAACGCCACCTCCTGGCCCTGGAACCGGACCTTGTCGGTGGCCAGCACGGCCTGGACGTCGCGGGAGAGGGTGGGCATCCAGGCCAGCTTCCGCTGCTGGAGCATCTCGCCGGTGATGACGGCCCGGACCCGGGGGTGGGCCAGCGCAGCGGTGGTGTCCACGCTCACGATGCGGGCGTGGGCCAGCGGGCTGCGCAGGATCGCGCCGTGCAGCATGCCGGGCCGCTGGATGTCGTCCACGAACGTGCCCTGGCCGCGCAGGAACCGGGCATCCTCCTTGCGCCGCACCGGGCCGTAGGCCCCGTTCAGGGCCGGATCTGGGGCTGCGCTCATCAGTCCTCCGCGGGCTCGCCGGCCCCGTGCTGGCCGGCCCCGTGCTGGCCGGCCCACTGGACCGAGCGCACGATGTTCTCGTACCCGGTGCACCGGCACAACTGGCCGGACAGGGCCTCGCGGATCTCGGCCGGGGCCGGATCCGGATGGTGATCGAGCAGCCACCGGGCCGTCATCATCATGCCCGGCGTGCAGAACCCGCACTGCAGCCCGTGGCATTCCGCGAAACCCTGCTGGACCGGGTCCAGCCGTCCGCCGCGGGCCAGGTCCTCGACGGTGCGCACCCGGTGCCCGTCGGCCATCACCGCCAGCACCGTGCACGACTTCACCGGAGTCTCGTCCAGCCAGACCACGCAGGCCCCGCAGTTGGAGGTGTCGCACCCCCAGTGCGACCCGGTCAGCCCGAGCTCATCACGCAGGAAATGGATCAGCAGCAGCCGGGCCTCCACATCCCTGGTGTGGCTGACCCCGTTCACGGTCATCGTTATCTGCATATCGTCTGTGCTCAGCCCTCGTCCCGCGGTGCGCCGCCGGGCGCACCCCCGCCGGCGCACCGGGCGCGCGCCAGGGCGCGGCGCAGCGACCGGATCGTGAGCTCGCAGGCCAGGTGGCGCTTGTAGTCAGCCGGGCCGCGCTGGTCGGACACGGGCCGGCAGGACGCGGCGGCCAGCTCGCCGGCCCGGGCGAAGCTCTCCTCGGTGGCCGGGGCGCCGCGCAGGAAGTCCTCGGCCCCGGCCGCCGAGAAATGCGGCGCGCCCACCGCGGTCAGCCCGATGCCCGCGTCGGCGATAGTGCCGGCCGGCTCCCCGCCGGCCGGCCCGCTGTCCTCCAGCCACAGGGCCGACCCGGCCGCGCCCACCGGCCAGTCGCCGGCCCGGCGCCCGACCTTCTCATAGGCGCTGCCGCCGCCGGGCCGGATCGTGATCCGGATCTCGGTCAGGATCTCGGCCGGCCCGACCACGGTCTCGTACGGCCCGGTGTGGAAGTCCCGGGCCGGCACCGTCCTGGTGCCGCCGGGGTGCGCGATGACCATCGTCGCCTTCAGCGCGGCGAACGCGGCCGACAGGTCCTCGGACGGGTCGGCCTGGCAGAGGGAACCGCCGACCGTGCCCCAGTTCCGCACCACCGGGTCCGCGATCACCTGCTCCGCGTCATGCAGGATCGTGAAGTGCCGGGCCGCCCCGGCCGAGTCGAGCAGCTGCGCATGCCGGGTCAGCGCGCCGATCCGCAGCTCACCGCCGGTCACCGTGAGATAGGACAGCTCGCTGAGCCCGTTGATGTCGATCAGCGTCTCCGGCTGGGCCAGCCGCAGCTTCATCATGGGGATCAGGCTGTGCCCGCCGGCCAGGATGCGCGCCTCGGGCCCGAACCGCTCCAGCAGGGCGAGGGCGTGCGCGACGCTGGTGGCCTTCTCGTACTCGACGTAGGCCGGAACCTGCATGCGCTCCCCCTCGAAGTGACCCAGCTGTGTGCGCAGTTTACGAGGGCCTCCAAGCAGCGGTAATAATCAGCCCATGAGCGATATCCAGAGCCGGCCAGCGAGCCTGGGCCGTCAGGGCCGGGCGAGCGGCCGGTGCGGGTCGCATCTGGATAGCGCGAATTCGGATAAGACACTGGTATGACGCTCACACAGCTCAACGCGTTCGTGCTGGTCGCCCGGCTGGGCTCGGTGACCTCCGCCGCGAACGCGCTCGGCGTCAGCGAGTCCGCGGTCTCGCAGGCGCTGACCGCCCTGCGCCAGCACCTCGGGGACCAGCTGGTCAGCCGCGGCCCCAGCGGGATGACGCTGACCGCGGGCGGCTCCCGGCTGCTGGCCACCGCCTCGCAGATCGTGGTGCTCGGCGCCGAGGCGCACGCCGCGGTCCGGGCCGCCCAGGGCGCCCCGGAGCAGCTGCGCGTGGTGGCGTCACCGACGTTCGCCGAGTTCGTGGCCAGCCCGCTGACCGAAGCGTTCCGGCGGCGCTTCGCCGGGCCGCTCGAGGTGTCCTCCGGGATGGCCGTCACCCACGAGATGGCGGTGCTGGTCGGCAACCGGCTGGCCGACGTGGCCATCGGCCCCGGGGTGCCCGGTGACCCGGGCCTGCCGGTGGTGAGCGAGCCGATCTTCCGCTACCGCCTGGTCGTGGTCGCCGCCGGGCAGTCGCGGCTGCGCGGCAGCCCAGCGGCGTGGCGGTGGCTGGTCGACCCGTCCGGCACCGACCCGCAGAGCGACACGGGGCAGCTGCTCGCGGCGCTGCGGATTCCCGAGGACATGATCGGGGTGTTCCCCAACCAGACCGCCGCCTGGGCCGCGGCCGCCGACGGGGCCGGGGTCGCGCCCGCCGTCGAGCACCTCGTCACCCAGCAGGTGCGCCGCGGCGAGCTGTCCCTGGTGGACGTGCCGGGCACGCCGGTGGACGGCTGCTGGCACGTGATGCTGCTGGAACGCCAGCACCGGAGCACGGTGGCCAGCGCGCTGCGCCGCTTCCTGACCACGCCGGAGGCCATGCAGCTGATGCGCGCGCCCACGGCCGGCGTGCCGCCGTCCCGGTTCCGGCCGCCGGTCTACGTGACCATCTGGAGCTGAACCCGGCCCGGCCGCCCCGGCCGCCCGCGGACCCAGTTAAGCAACACCTTATTCACGTATTGCGCACCCCCGGCCGGCGGGCAGATCATGTGGCTCACCTCACAAGAGGCGCAGTCGACCAGCCGTCCAGAGCAGGAGTGGGCTGATGCGGATCGAATCCGACGGGCATAGCCGCGGTAACCCGCGACTGTACGAACTGGTCGAGAACGCCCCGAGAGAGGGCAAGAGCCCCACGGTGTGGGCCTGGCCAGAGCTGATCGACTACCTGAAGATCGCAGGCCAGCCTGTCGCCGGGCCGTGGCCGCCGCACCAGGAGCCCCGCCCCGATCCGGAGGAGGACACGCTTCCCGTCGCGGTGGCTGATCCGGAAAATTCGCCGCAACGAAACCCGTCCAGGGCTGGGCCCGCCACCATCGGCGGCACGGATCCGGGTGCTCCCGGCGCCGGGACCGGGGCCAGTGAGGCCGCCGGCACCGCCGGCGGCGGCGACTGAATCACGATCCGGCGTCCGGCGCGGCGGTGCCGTCCGGACAGGACACTGGAGGACCGGATGTACCCGTCTCGGTTCCGTTACGAGGCACCACGCTCCCTCGACGAGGCCATCGCCACGTTGCGTGACGGCGGGGACTACGCGAAGGTGCTGGCCGGCGGCCAGAGCCTGGTCCCGCTGATGAAGCTGCGTTTCGCCTCGCCGGACCTCGTGGTGGACATCAACAACGTGCCCGGCCTGGACTACCACCGCGCGGACCCGGACGGGACGCTGCGGGTCGGGGCGCTGTGCCGGCACGCCGACCTGGAGCGCTCGGCCCTGCTCAAGGCCTCCCAGCCGACCATGGCCGCCGCCGCGCCGCTGATCGCCGATCCCATCGTCCGCAGCCGGGGCACGCTGGTCGGCTCGCTCTGCCACGCCGACCCGCAGGGTGACTGGGCCTCGGTGGTGCTCGCGCTGGGCGGGTCGGTGGTGGCCCAGGGGCCGCGCGGCCGGCGCACGATCCCCATCGCAGGCTTCGTGACCGGCCCGTTCGAGAACGTGCTGGAGCCCGACGAGATCGCGGTGGAAGCCGTCATCCCGGCCGCCACGGGGACCCGGTCGGGCGGGTACCTCAAGCTGGAACGCCGGGTCGGCGACTTCGCCACGGTCGGCGTGGCGGTCGCGCTGGAGACGTCCGGCGGCCCCGCTGAGGCAGGCACGGTGACCAGGGCCGGGATCGCGCTGACCGGGGTGGGCGGGTCCACCATCGCGGCCACCGACGCGGCCCGCGCGCTGACCGGCCAGCCGCTCACCGCGCAGAGCATCGAGATGGCCGCGGGCCTGGCCGCGCAGGCGGCCCAGCCCCGGACCGATCACCGCGGCAGCGCGGACTACAAGCGGCACATGGTGCGCACGTTCGTGACCCGGATCCTGGGCCGGGCCAGCGGCGCAGGGGCCGGCGGCACGGGGGCAGACGGCACGGGCGAGGGCACCGCGGAAAGGGCAGCCTGACATGACAGTCGTGTACGAGGATCACGAGGATGACGCCGGGACCGGCATCCCGGTGCGCCGGATCAGGTTCACGATCAACGGCCAGAAGAAGATCGCGGAGGTGGAACCCCGGCTGCTGCTGGCCCACCTGATCCGCCGCGGGCTCGGGCTGACCGGCACCCACATGGGCTGCGACACCACGAACTGCGGCGCGTGCACCGTGCTGGTGGACGGCCGGCCGGTCAAGTCCTGCACCATGCTGGCCGTGCAGGCGGACGGGCGCGAGATCAGCACCGTCGAGGGGCTGGCCACCGCGAGCGAACTGCACCCGCTGCAGGAGGGCTTCAAGGAGGAGCACGGCCTGCAGTGCGGGTTCTGCACCCCCGGGATGATGATGGCCGCGAAGGCCCTGCTGGACGAGAATCCCGACCCGACTGAGGAAGACGTCCGCTGGGCCCTGTCGGGCAACCTGTGCCGGTGCACCGGCTACCAGAACATCGTGAAGTCGGTGCTGTGGGCCGCCGACAAGCTCCGAGCTGTGCCTGCCCGGGGGGACGACCCCCCGGAGCCCCCCGATTCGCCAGCTCGGGGGGACACGCCTGCGGCGCCCCCCACCTCGCAGGCGAATAACGGACAGGAAGGCTGACGGCCGTGACGCAGGCTCTGGACGAGATCAAGATCGGCGGGCTCGGCGCGAGCCGCAAGCGAGTCGAGGACAACCGCTTCATCCGCGGCAAGGGCAAGTACACCGACGACATCAACCTGCCCGGCATGCTGCACATGGAAATCCTGCGCAGCCCGCTGGCCCACGCCCGGATCAAGTCCATCGACGCCAGCAGGGCGTGGGAGATCCCCGGCGTGCGGCTGGTGCTCACCGGCGAGATGATGGCCACCCGCAACCTGGCCTGGATGCCGACGCTGTCCTACGACACCCAGGCCGTGCTGGCCACCGACAAGGTGCGGTTCCAGGGCCAGGAGGTTGCCTGCGTCATCGCCGACGACCCGTACATCGCCAAGGACGCGTGCGAGGCCATCGACGTCGAGTATGAGCCGCTGCCCGTGATAGTTAATCCCCGCCAGGCCGTGGCCGAGGGCGCGCCCGTCATCCGCGACGACAAGGCGGGCCAGGCCGGCAACGTCATCTACGACTGGGAAGTGGGCGACGCGGAGGGCACCGAGCAGGCCTTCGCGGAAGCGGACGTGGTGTCCCGGCTGCAGCTGCACTACCCCCGCTCGCACCCGTCCCCGATCGAGTGCTGCGGGTCGGTCGCGGACTTCGACCGGGCCACCTCGAAGCTCACCGTCTACATGACCACTCAGGCGCCGCACATCATCCGGGCCGCGGTCGCCCTGGTCGCCGAGCTGCCCGAGCACATGATCCGGATCATCTCGCCGGACATCGGCGGCGGGTTCGGCAACAAGGTGCCGGTCTACCCCGGGTACGTCTGCTCGATCCTGGCCTCGATCCTGCTGGAGCGGCCGGTCAAGTGGATCGAGGACAAGTCCGGCAACCTGATCTCCACCCACTTCGCCCGGGACATCTACCTGGACGGCGAGATGGCGCTGCGCCGGGACGGCAAGATCCTGGCCGTCCGGATGCGCACCCAGGCCGACCACGGCGCGTTCTTCTCCGACGCCCAGCCCAGCAAGTTCAAGATCGGGCTGCTGCACTCGGCCTTCGCCGCCTACGACATCCCGGTCGCGCACCTGTCGTGCCGCGGCACCTACACCAACAAGGCGCCCGGCGGGGTCGCCTACCGCTGCTCGTTCCGGGTCACCGAGGCCATGTTCTTCCAGGAACGGATGGTCCAGGCCGCCGCCCAGGACCTGGGCATGGACCAGGCCGCGTTCCGGCGGATGAACTTCGTCCGTGACGACGACTTCCCGCACCGGACCCCGTTCGGCTTCCTCACCGACTCGGGCCAGTACGGCAAGTGCCTGGACGTCGGGCTCCGGGCCATCGGCTACGAGGACTTCCGCCAGCAGCAGGAGGAAGCCCGGGCCCGTGGCCGGCTGCTCGGCCTCGGCATCTCGACCATGACCGAGCCGCTAGGCGCCGGCAACAGCCGCGAGTACGACATCCTCGGCATCAAGATGTTCGACTCGGCCGAGCTCAAGATCCATATGACGGGAAAGGCCATCGTCCGGACCGGCGCGCGGGGCCAGGGGCAGGGCCACGAGACGACGTGGGCCCAGATCGTCAGCCACGAGCTCGGCATCCCGGCGGATGACATCGTCGTCGAGGAGGGCGACACCGACACCGCGCCGTTCGGGATGGGGACCTATGCCTCCCGGAGCACGCCGGTGGCCGGGGCCGCGGTTTCCATGGTGTCCCGCAAGATCCGGGCCAAGGCCCGCAAGCTGGCCGCCCACCTGCTGGAGGTGTCTGAGGAGGACATCGAATGGGAGCTCGGCCGGTTCTACGTGCGCAGCGCGCCGGACCGCGGGGTGACCATCCAGGAATGCGCGATGGCCGCGTACAGCAACATGCCGGACGGCATGGAACCCGGCCTGGAGAACACGGCCTACTACGACCCGCCCAACCTGACCTGGCCGTTCGCGGTGTACATCGTCACGGTCGAGGTCGACCCGGAGACCGGGGTCTGGGACGTGCTGAACACGGTGGCGGTGGACGACTGCGGGGTCCGGATCAACCCGATGATCGTCGACGGCCAGATCATGGGCGGCCTGGCCGAGGCGTACGCCATGGCCAGCATGCAGTTCATCACGTTCGACGCGGACGGGAACTGCGTCGGCTCGAACTACATGGACTACCTGCTGCCGACCGCCTGGGAGACGCCGGGCTTCGAGCTGCACAGCGAGGTGGTCACCCCCTGCCCGCACCACCCCATCGGCGCCAAGGGCATCGGCGAGTGCGCGGCGGTCGGCGGCCCCGCGGCGTTCGTGAACGCGGTGCTGGACGCGCTGTCGCAGACCGGGGTGCGCAACATCGACATGCCGCTGCTCCCCGACCGGGTCTGGGAGGCGATCACCCAGCGCCACGACGTCTCGGGTGCGCCGCCCGTACGCACGGACTGAGTGCGGGCGGGCCGAGAGGAGTTGCTGATGAGCAATTTCGATGTGCTGGAGGAGGCCGGCGAGCTGACCCGCCGGGGCCAGCCGTTCGCGCTGGCCACCGTGGTCTGGCGGCAGGGCCCGTCCTCGGGCCAGCAGGGCTCCCGCGCGATCATCACGGCCGCGGGTGAGCTGCACGGCTGGATCGGCGGGGCGTGCGCCGAGCCGGTGGTGATCCGTGCGGCCCGGCAGGTGATCACCGAGGGCGTGCCGCGGCTGCTGCTGCTCGGCACCCCTGATCAATTCGGGGCGGCGGTGCCGGACGGGATGACCGTGGTGCCCATCGCCTGCCAGAGCGAGGGCGCGCTGGAGGTCTACATCGAGCCGGTGCTGCCCGCGCCGCACCTGGTCGTCGTGGGCCGTTCACCCATGGTGCAGACGCTGGCCGACCTGTCCCGGGCGCTGGGCTGGCGGACCAGCGTGCTGGACCGCGGGGCGTTCTCGGCCGCCGACGCGGACGAGAGCTCGATGGTGGTGGTGGCCACCCAGGGCCATGGGGACGAGGCGGCGGTCGAGCAGGCCGCGGCGGCCCGGCCCGCCTACCTGGGCCTGGTCGGGTCGGCCAGGCGGGGCGCGGCGGTACTCGGGTACCTGCAGGACCGGGGGGTGCCGCAGGACCAGCTGGACCGGGTCCACGTGCCCGCGGGCCTGGACCTGGGCCGGACGTCGCACCGCGAGATCGCAGTCGCGATCCTGGCCGAGCTGGTCCAGCTCCGCGCCTCCGGCGTCATAGGCCCGGGGGCCGCGACGGCTGCGAGCGGTGGTGCGGGAGCGCTCCCTGGCGAGGGGGAGCGCGCCGCAGGCGTGTCCCCGCCGGGCCGGGGACTCGCGGGGGCCGGGGGTTCCGGGGGTAGTCCCCCGGGCGAGCAGAGCGGGGGGTCGCCCCCCCGGGCTAGCACAGACCCGGTGTGCGGGATGACCGTGACGGCCGATGCGTCCAGCTACCCGCTGGAGCACGGCGGCCAGACGTACCACTTCTGCTGCGCCGGCTGCCGCCGGTCGTTCCAGGAGGACCCGGCGGCGTATCTGAAGGAGAGCCGATGCTGATCACCAACGACTTCGAGGTCGCCCAGCCGGTCGAGAAGGTCTGGAAGTTCTTCGAGGACATCCCGCAGGTGGCCACCTGCCTGCCTGGCGCGGAGCTGACCGAGGACCTCGGCGGCGAGAAGTACAAGGGCCGGGTGGCGATCCGGATGGGCCCGGTCCGGCTGCAGTTCGGCGGGACCGCCGAGATCGCCGAGCGCGACGAGGCCGCCAAGCGGGTGATCGTCAATGCGGCCGGCGCGGAGGAGAAAGGCCGCGGCCAGGCCAGCATGGTCATCACCGCGACCCTGGCCCGCTCCAGCCGGGGCACCAGGGTGAACGTGGCCCAGGACCTCCAGTTGTCCGGCGCGGCCGCCCAGTACGGCCGGGGCATGATCTCGGACGTCTCCTCGGTCCTGATGCGGGACTTCGCCACCACCATGCAGGACCGCATCGAGCGGATCGAGCGGGGTGAGTCGGCCGAGCAGATCGCCGCCGCCGGCAGCAGCCCGGCCAGCGGCCTGGCCCTCGGGCTGCGGGCCGCGTTCATGGCGCTGAGCCGCGTGTTCCGCCGCTTCTTCCTCCCCTACCACGCTCCCGCGAGCTGAGAAGGAGCCCGTCATGGTCTTGTGGTGGATCGGCAACGCAGTACTGCTCGTCGTGGTGCTGCCGGTCGTGATCTTCCTGCTGAACCGGGTGCTCGCCGCGCTGGAGCGGATCCGGGGCGCCGCCGGCCAGATCCTGGCCGGGGGAGTCGAGCTCGTCGGCGAACTGCAATGCGTCCCTGACGGCCTGGCCCAGACCGAGACGACGGTCCGCGAGGTCTCCGTGGGGGCGGTCCGGTACGCCGGCTCCGTCGCGAAACTTCTGGGTTAGGAGACAGCCAATGCCAGCAGCGGCCTGGATGACAGTCATCGTCGCGGCGCTGATTATCGCGGTCACCGCCGTCGGCCTCCTGCGGGTGATCTTCCACCTGCGGGCTATCCGCGCCACCCTGGTCCAGGTGACCGGCGGCGTGCAGGCGGTCGCCCAGCTCACCAGCCCGGTGCCGCCCCGGCTGACGGCGGTCAACGCGAGCCTCAAGCCGGTTCGCGACTTCTGCGAGACGGTGTGAGGAGCTACTGATGGAACCGCATGGCATCGTCCTCGCGGCCGGGACGTCCACGACCGGCTGGGTGATCGGCTACACCATCGGCATCGTGGTCGTCCTGGTGGTCGTCGCGCTGGTCGTGCCGATCCTGCTGCTGGCCCGGTCGATCGGCAACGAGGCACCGAAGATCAACGACGCGCTGACCGAGGCGGTGCACAACACCGCGCCGCTGGGCGCGCTGCGCACCACGATCGAGCACGCCACCATCATCATCGGCGGCCTGCAGCGCGGCCGCGCACGGCTGGGAGGCTGACGTGGAGCCACACGCCCTGGCGATGTCCGGCACCGAGCACACCCTGTGGGTAACCGCGATCATCCTCGGCTTCGTCGTGGTGCTGGCCGTCGCGGCGCTGCTCAGCATCCTGGTCTACCTGGTGAAGATCATCGACCGCCGGGTGGTCCAGGTGGGAGAGACGCTCACGGCGGCCTCGGCGAACACCGCCGACACGGTGCTGATCCCGCAAGTCGCTGACGGTGTGGAGGCGGTCCTGGCTGAGGGCCTCCAGCATCACCTGTTCCTCGGCCGCGTACTGGGGAAGGTGAAGTCTTGACCGCGCTGGTCGTCCTGACCGTCATCGTGATCGCCCTGCTCATCGCGGGGCTGGCATTCTACCTGTTCTGGGTGGGGACACTGCTCACCCGGATCGCCGGCAACCTCGAGGGCGCGGTGGATATCGTGCGCACCATCGTGGGCCACGCCCGGCTCATCGGGCCCGGGGTCGAGCACATCAACCGGACCGGCGGCGTGGTCGCCGGGGCGCTGCCGCTGCTGTACGGGATGGCCGAGGAGATCGTCACGGACGTCACCCCGGCCGCCGAGCGGCCGCTAGTGCCCGAGCCCGTGCGGCCCGCGTCCGGGCGGCGCCGGTCCCGGCTGCATGACGCGGTGGGCTTCACCCCGCACGCGTAGCCCGGGCCCGCGCGGCCCCGGCGCTACCCGGGGGCGGCCGGGGTCCCGGGGCCCGGTTCCGGGGCGGGGGACCCGCCGATCCATTCCTCCCGCCAGGCCTGGTCGTACTGCTGGGGGTTGCAGCCGGGATGGTAGACGGCGGTCAGCTCGCGGGCGATCTGCGCCCGGTGCGCGGCAGTGCCCCCGGGCACCTCGTACGTGGCGATGTACACCTTCCACCGGGTCCCGGCCCGGCGCACCCAGCACGGT
>Ga0137375_10007871_pt1 | contig 12680 bp, 11 predicted proteins | sample SagtaG_24_FD_104936 | JGI IMG/M metagenome (GOLD analysis project Ga0137375, IMG submission 104936) | Vadose zone soil microbial communities from Sagehorn Ranch, Mendocino, California, USA - Sage1_R_113_16 metaG | ecosystem: Environmental > Terrestrial > Soil > Vadose zone | place: USA... | reverse complement strand
GCGCCCACCGAGGCGACACTCGGCCCTGCAGGCACACCCAGACCCGAGAATCCCACCCCGCGACAGCCAACCATCCACACGCATCAACGCAACGAAGATCCTGAAACGCCGAGGTATAGGAGCCGGCTGGGCCGCCGCACTGCTCGGCGGTCATCGCCGCCAGCTCGGCGTCTGCCCGGCGCGGTGCGTACCCAGTCCGGCACGACGCAGGTGACGCGTACGTTGGCCGCTGGATAAGATCGGCCGGCGCGGTGGTGAGCCGGATGAGCCCGGCCTTCGCCACCCCGTACTCCGGCCACTCGTACGGCGCATGGTCCAGACCCGCGGTCGACGCGATGTTGACCACCACCCACGGCTGGCCGGCAGCGCGGGCAGCGCGAGCTGGCTGGCCAGCATCGGTGTGCGCAGGTTGAGGTCCAGGACCGTGGACCATTGTGCCGGCGTCGCGTGCGGATAGCGGCGGGCCCGGGCCGAACCACGTCCGGACCACATCGCGCCGGGACCGACCGTCTGCTGCCGCACCCGCCGGCCCTGCGGAGATCAACGAACCCCCGGTCAGGCAAAGTCGGCTGCCGTCATGCCGGCCGGATGGCCGGGTGGCCACTGCACGAGCTCGATCCTGTAGCCGTTAGGATCGGTCAGCCATGACGTCCGGATCCCGGGCCCCGGCTCCGTCGGCGGTTCGGCCGTGACGCCCTTGGTCGCCAGATCGGCGACCGTGGCATTGAGATCGTCCACCTGGACGACGAGGTGGTTAACGGTGCCGATGTCCGTCACCGGTCTCGCGGGGTCGTGCACGAGCTCGAGGCTGACGAACGGATCATCGGGTAGCTGGAGCATGGTCAGGCTGCCGAATTCCGTCTCGGGGACGCCGCCGAGCTTGACATACCCGAGCGCGGTGTAGAAGGCGAGCGAGCGTTCCAGGTCGGTGACCCGCAGCCCGAGGTGCAACATGCGCATGCTCGGCAGGCTAGTGCCACCCGGGTGAGGGCACGAAACCCCGGCCGGCAGGCGTGGCAGCTGGGCGAGCAGATGTGAGCGCACGAATGGGCTGGTGCGCTTCGAACCGCACCGGCCCATGGTGACTCACTCGTTGTCGGTCTCGGCACGCCCGTGGACCGAAGGCATAGACTGTCTTCAACAGCCATCTGAGTACACCGTCCCCAGTTCGTCGATGCCATTGCGGGCATCGAGTGAAGCTGCACACGGGTCAGCTGGAGCAGATTTCCAGTCCCTGGTAGGTCAGCCGCGGTCCGAGCTGGCGGTACACCTCGGCCTTGTCCGCGGGTCGGCCACGGTGAGGGCGAGGACGATATCGCCGAGGGCGTGGACGAGGGGCGGCGATCTCGTCGCGGCTCATGCGGCGTGTGCTGGTGGGTTCCCCGGTGTCCTGATCGAGTTGCGCTTGGGCGCGGATGCGTTCGGCTTGGGGTTTGGGTGATCCATGTTGTGAGGAGTGCCGGGTCGCCGCCGGCGTCGAGTACTGCCCGGTAGCGTTTGATCTTGGCGTCGCACTCGGCGATGAGGGCCGTACCCCTTCGGGCGGATGCCGATGTTGGGCGACGTGGGTCCGACTACGGCGGGCCGGTACCGTCCGCCGGTTTGTGCTGGATCACCGAGGTGGGCCAGTTGAAGATCACCGGCGAGTCGACCTGGGTCCGGTTGAGTGCCCACAGGCCGATCGCGTCGGCGACGACGAAGACGACGGTGATCAGGATGGCCAGGATGAGCTTGCGCCGCCGTTCCCGGCGGTGCCACTCCTGCCGCGCCCGTCCGTACGCGTGGGGCGCTGGATGTACCCCGTTGGCCAGGGCGTCGAGGGCTTCGCGTAGCCGCTCCTCGGTGTCGGCTGGTCCGCCGATCATCGTCGTACCTCCATCACCTTGGTCAGCGTGGCGATCCCCCGCGCGGTGTGCGACTTGACGGCCCCCACGGAGATGCCCATCGCTGTGGCGATCTCACTCTCGCGCAGGCCGAGCCAGTAGCGTAGAACAAGCGCTTCGCGCTGGCGTCCGGGTAATCGACGCAGCGCCTCGATCAGGACACGCTGGTCGTCCTGCACCATGGCGATGCTTTCCGCCGACGCCACCGCCACCGGGTCGGTGGCCGGCCCGGCATGCTTACGAACCACCTGCAGGTGACGCAGCCGCATCCGGGTGAGGTTGCAGACCACCGAGCGGAGGTAGGCAAGTGCCGCCTCAGGCCCGCGCAGCCGCTGCCACCGACGGTAGAGCTGGTAGTACGCCTCGGCGACGATGTTCTCCGCGTCGTCGGCGCCGAGGAGCACCGCCAGTCGGAGCAAGCCGGTGTAGTGCAGGTCGAAGAGGAGGGCGAGGGCGGCTTCCCGATCGTCGGTTACGGTCGCGCCCGGTTCGGTTCCGGGCGCGGGTGTGACCCGGGTGCGTGCGGACGGCTGGCTGAGTTCGGTCATGTCGGGCTCGTCCCGGGCGGTGGTGATGAATCCCCGGGAACGGACAGCATCAGGCGGTCGGGCCGGCGGGGGGCGGTAACTCGGTGCAGGACCGGGGTGAGCGCGACGGTGACCGCGAGGTTGAGGACGAGGGCGACGAGCGCGGCGTACACCTGCATGTGCTGGCCGGCCAGGTCAACGGGGACGACCGGGGAGAAGCCGTCCCAGACGACCATCAGGGTGCCGGTGACCATGCCGAACGCCCAGCCGGCCAGCAGCGCCCGGGGGTGCAAACACCGGCTGTAAAGTCCGATCGCGACGGCCGGGAAGGTTTGCAGGATCCATACCCCGCCGAGCAGTTGCAGGTTGATGGCCGCCTGGTTGCGCAGCCCGAACACGAAGACGAGCGCGCCCAGCTTGGCGCTGACCGACACCGTCTGAGCGATGCGCATCTGATGCTTCGGCGTCGCGGTGGGGTGGAAGTACTCGACGTAGATGTTGCGGACGAATGACGTGGCGGCCGCAATCGACATCACTGACGCGGGCACCAGCGCGCCGACCGTGAGGGCGCCGAGGACCAGTCCGGTCAACGCCGCCGGCATGAGGGCCTGCACGAGCAGCGGTACCGCCGCCTCGGCGTTGCCCGGCGGCGCCTGTACGCCGGCAGCCAGCGCCGCAATGCCGAGCAGGCCGAACAGGCCGAGCACCGCCGACCATGCGGGCAGCCCGATTATCGCCCGGCGCAGCGCATCCGGGCGGGACGCGGCGAACGCCCCGGTTAGCACGTGGGGGTACATCAACAGTGCCATCGCGGAGCCCAGGGCGAGGGTGGCGAAGACGGGAAACAGCCGCGGTTCGAGGGTCAGCGGTATGTCCGGCGGCGCCGGCCCCCCGACCGGCCGGCGTTGAGCTGGGTCGAACAGCGCGCCCGGCCCGCCCAGGCGCGCCACCACGAGCAGCACCACCGCGATGACCGAGCCAAAAATGGCAGCGCCCTTGACCAGTGCGATAACCGTCGGGGCGCGCAGGCCATGCCGGTACGTCGCGATGGCCAGGATCCCGAACACGGCCACGAGTGCCGCGTCACCGGCCAGGCCCGGCGGGTAGAGTCCGCCGGCGGCCAGCACCGCGCGGATGCCAACCAGTTGCAGGGCGATGTAGGGCATCGTGGCGAGGATCCCGGTCACCGCGACAGCCAGGGCGAGCAGCGGTGAGCCGTAGCGCCCGCGCACGAAGTCACCGACGGTCAGGTAGCCATGCCGGCGCGCCACCGACCAGAGCCGGGGCAGCAGAAGGAACGCGAGTGGGTACACGATGATCGTGTACGGCAGCGCGAAGAATCCAAGCGCACCCACGCCGTATACCAGTCCCGGGACCGCTGCGAAGGTGTACGCCGTGTAGATGGTGCCGCCCAGCAGGAACCAGGTGAGTACCGCGCCGAACTGCCGGTCGGCCAGCGCCCAGTTCTCGAGCGTCGGCAGCTCCCCGCGGGGGCGCAGCCGCCGGGAGGTGACGGCGACCAGCGACGTACCACCGAGGACGGCCACGAAAGCCGCAATCGTCGCCCCATCGGTCATCGGACCTCGCCTACTCCGCGCGTACTACGTGTATGTTGCCGACCCCACCCGGTTCGATGACAGGAAATCCCGTGCAAGTCTGCGGTAAACCAAACCGGGGTGCGCGGCAACTTCCCTCACGAGACCATGACCCGGCGGGAGGATGCGATGACCGCACGGCAAGCGATACGGCGGGCGGGCGCAGGAGCCTGCCTGTCCGCGCCGCTCGTCGCCCTGCTGTGGGTGCCGTGGTACGCCCGGAAAGGGCCCGTCCTGCTCGGCCTGCCGTTCTTCTACTGGTACCAGTTCCTGTGGGTGCCGCTGAGTGTCCTGTGCATGCTCATCGCATATCTGCTCATGTACCGCCGCGGTCGCACCGGCACTGATCCGCACCGGCGCTAGCCGGCCCGCCACCGTCCCCGACCACCCCGTCACGTCGCGCCGCACGCGACGCGGGCAAGCCTGCCCATCCCTGATCGCGGAGGATCTCCATGATTACACCCCCGGCGCTGCGCGCCAGAGTCAACGTCAGGTCGGTCATCGTCTGGACCGGTGTCGCGGTCGCGGGCGCGATCGGCTGGGGCGTGCTCGCCCTGTGCCGGGGAGAGAACGTGTCGGCGGTGTGGCTGCTGGTGGCCGCCCTGGGCTCGTACGCCATCGCGTACCGCTTCTACGCGCGCTTCATCTGCCGCCGGGTGCTGCGGGTCGACGACCGCCGGGCCACCCCGGCCGAGCGGCTGGATGACGGCGTGGACTACCAACCGACTGATCGGCGGGTGCTGCTCGGCCACCACTTCGCGGCCATCGCCGGAGCCGGTCCACTGGTCGGGCCGGTCCTCGCGGCGCAGATGGGCTATCTACCCGGGACGATGTGGATCATCATCGGAGTGATCTTCGCGGGTGCGGTTCAGGACATGGTCGTGCTGTTCATCTCGATGCGCCGCGACGGCCGCAGCCTGGGTCAGTTGGCTCGGGACGAGATCGGTCCCCTGGGTGGTGCCGCCGCGCTGTTCGCGGTGTTCGCCATCATGATCATCCTGCTCGCGGTGCTCGCGCTGGTCGTCGTCAACGCGCTGGCGAAATCCCCGTGGGGGACCTTCTCCATCGCGATGACCATCCCCATCGCCCTGTTTATGGGTTTCTACCTGCGGGTATGGCGTCCCGGCCGGGTGATCGAGACCTCGGTGATCGGGGTCGCGCTCCTGCTCGGCGCGATCGCGGCCGGTGGCTGGGTGGAGAAGTCGTCGCTCGCCGCGACCTTCACTCTGAGCCCGCAGGCGCTCGTCCTTTGCCTGGTCGGGTACGGCTTCATCGCCTCCGTCCTGCCGGTGTGGATGCTGCTGGCCCCGCGTGACTATCTGTCGACGTTCATGAAGATCGGCACCGTGGCACTGCTCGCGGTCGGCGTACTTGTCGCCGCTCCGGTGCTGAAGACCGACGCGATCACGACGTTCGCGCACACCGGTACCGGCCCGGTCTTCGCCGGCGGGCTGTTCCCCTTCGTGTTCATCACCATCGCCTGTGGTGCGCTGTCCGGCTTCCACGCCCTGATCGCCTCCGGTACCACCCCGAAGATGATCCAGAAGGAGTCGCAGGTCCGATTGATCGGCTATGGCGGCATGCTCATGGAGTCGTTCGTCGCCATGATGGCGCTGATCGCCGCGTGCATCCTCGATCCCGGCCTGTACTACGCGATGAACGCGCCGGCCGGGGTGCTCGGCACCACCGCGCAGAGCGCCGCCGCCGCTGTCAGCCACCTCGGCTTCAGCATCACACCCGCCGACCTGACCAACGCGGCCGCCGCGGTCCATGAACGTACGCTCGTGGCCCGTACCGGCGGAGCGCCGACGCTCGCCGTCGGCATGTCGGAGATCTTCTCCCGGGTACTGGGCGGCTCCTCCCTCAAGGCGTTCTGGTACCACTTCGCCATCATGTTCGAGGCGCTGTTCATCCTCACCACGGTGGACGCCGGCACCCGGGTCGGCCGGTTCATGCTGCAGGACACCCTCGGCAACGTGTGGAAGCCGCTGCACAGGGTCAGCTGGAAGCCCGGACTGTGGGCCACCAGCGCGGCCGTCGTAATCGCCTGGGGATACTTCCTCTACACCGGTGTCACCAACCCGCTGGGCGGGATCAACCAGCTGTTCCCGCTGTTCGGCATCGCCAACCAACTGCTCGCGGCGATCGCCCTAACCGTTGCCACCACAGTGTTGGTCAAGAGTGGGCGGCTGAAGTGGGCCTGGGTGACCGCCGTACCGCTGGCCTGGGACGCCGCCGTGACACTGACCGCGAGCTGGCAGAAGGTCTTCTCCACCGATCCCCGGATGGGCTTCTTCGCCCAGCGGGCCCGCTACTCCGACGCCTTGGCGCACGGCAAGGTACTCGCACCCGCGAAGAACGCCGGGGACATGCACGCGATCGTGGTGAACTCCACCGTCGACGGTGTGCTCGCGGCGCTGTTTGCCATCCTCGTCGTGGTGGTCATCGGCAACGCCGCTTGGGTGTGCCTGCGCGCGCTGCGCTCGCCCGGCCCGACCCCGACGACCGAGTCGCCGTACGTCGAGTCGCAACTCGTCGCGCCCGCCGGGCTGATCCCGACCGCTGAGGAGCGCCGGGAACTGGCCATGGCGGGTACGGAGGCGGGCTCATGACGCCGTCCCGGCTACTCGCCGCGCTGCGCTGGTACCTGCGTGAGCTCACCGGTGAAAACGCGTACGGCCGGTACGCCGAACAGCACGCAGGTACACCACTGCTATCCCGCCGCGAGTTCGAACGGGCCAGGACCCGGCAACGCGACGACAGGACCGGCATCCGATGCTGCTGACGGCCGTCCGGCCAGCTCGGCGTCAGCTGCTGCGCGGCGGCGCGTTACTCACCGCCGCGCTCGCGACCGGCTGCGCGCACGAGGACGAAGGGGCGTTCGCCACCGGCTCCCTGTCCGGTGGTCCGGCGGAGGCCTTCGCGCCGCCGGACCACCGCCTCTCCGGGAGCCTGCGGATCCTGATGTGGAGCCACTTCGTGCCGACCCACGACAGCTGGTTCGACGCGTTCGCCCGCCGCTGGGGGAGCCGGGTCGGCGTCGACGTCACCGTCGATCACATCGACCTCGGTCAGATCCCGACCCGGGTGGCGGCGGAACTGCACGCGGGGCAGGGACACGACCTCATCCAGCACGTGGCGCCCCTGCCGCAGTTCGAGCCGGCAGTGCTGGACCTGGCCGATCTGGTGGCGGAGGCCAATCGGCGCTGGGGTCCGCAACTGGAACTGTGCCGCCGCTCCAGCTTCAACCCGAGGACTAACCGGTGGTACGCGTATGCGCCGGGCTGGGTGCCGGATCCGGGCAACTACCGGCGCTCCCTGTGGGCCGCCGTGGGACTTCCCGAGGGACCGTCCACTTGGGACGAGCTGCTGCAGGGTGGTACGCGGATCCGGCGTACCACCGGGATCCGGCTCGGGCTGGGCATGTCGCAGGAGCTGGACTCGAACATGCTCGGCCGGGCGCTGCTGTGGTCCTACGGCGCTTCGGTGCAGGACGCCCAGGGGCGGGTGGCGCTCAACTCACCCGAGACGGTCGCCGCAGTCGAGTTCATGGCCCGGCTCTTCCGGTCGGCCATGAGCGACGAGGTCTTCGCCTGGACGGCGGCATCGAACAACCACGGGCTGGTGGCCGGTCAGCTGTCGTACATCACCAACTCCATCTCGGCCTGGCGCACCGCACAACGGTCCAACCCGGACGTCGCCGCCGACACGTACTTCCGGCCGGCGCTGCGCGGACCCGCTGCGGCACTGGCCTCGTACCACCTGCTCTACAACTGGATCATCCCAAAATACGCCAGCGGCGCCGCGGCTGCGCAGGAGTTTCTGTTGCACTACACGGCAAACTACGCGGCGGCTACGTATGCGTCGAAGCTCTACGATCTTTGCGCGTGGCCGGCGCTCACCCCGGACCTGCCCACCTGGCTGGGCCGCGACCCGTTCCGCGCGCAGCCGCCGGACAAGCTCGCACTGCTCGCCGACGCCGCCCGGTGGAGCGCGGATCTTGGCCATCCCGGCCCGACCAGCGCCGCGGTCGGTGAGGTCATGAGCACCTTCGTCATCCCGAACATGTTCGCCCGCGCGGCGCGGGGCGAGGTCAGCGCGGCCGTGGCCGTGGCTGACGCCGACGCGCAGCTCCGGCCGATCTTCCGTCGGTGGCGGGACCTGGACGCCTGATGGTCACCCGCGCCCCGTACCGGCGACGGACCGCCGAACAGGACACGTTCCTGGCCCGGCTGTTCGTGCTACCCACCGCCGGCTACGTCATCGTTCTGGTCGCGGTACCAGTCGCTCTCGCCGTGGCCTATGCGCTGTCGGACGTGACGGTCGCCGCTCCACGCTACGACTGGGTCGGCATCGCGAACTTCGCCGCGGTACTGAAGGATCAGGTGTTCTGGCGCGCGCTGACCAACACCCTCGTCTTCACCACCCTGACCACCCTGGTGGCCGTGGTCGGTGGCAGCGTCGTGGCGCGCCTTCTGTTCGCGAAGGTATTCGGGCGAAGGGTGGTACGGGTATGCGTACTGCTGCCGTGGACCACCCCGGTCACCCTGTCGTCGGTGTCCTGGCTGTGGCTGCTCGATCCCGTCTACTCGCCGCTGGACTGGGTCGGACGCCAGACCGGCCTGCTCGGTACCGGCGCGAGCGTCAACTGGCTCGGCCGCCCCACCCTCGCGGCCGCCTGTATCGTGGCCGTGCAGGCGTGGCGGCTCACGCCACTCACCGCCGTCATCATCATGACCGGGCTCGCCGCGATCCCGGCCAGCGTGCGGGAGGCCGCACGGATGGACGGCGCCGGGCCCCTACGGCGCACCCTCTCGATCACCGTGCCGCTCACGCTGCCCGTCACCGCGGTGGCCGCGTTGTTCTGCGCGGTGTTCAGCGCCACCGACATGGCGGTTGTCAGAATCCTGACCAACGGCGGCCCGACCCATGCGACCGAGGTGGTGGCCAGCTGGGCCTTTGCCAAGGGCATCGACGGCGGCAACCTCAGCGAGGGTACGGCCGCCGCGCTGTTCCTTACACCCGTGCTACTTGCGGCGGCGCTCGCCATCCTGCGCGCCGCACGACGCGTGGAACTGCGGTAGTGGCCGCCAGTCAGGTGCGACGCCGCCGGATCCGCCGCCGCCGGACAGGCCGGATCCTCGTGCACGCGATGGCCTACGGCGCGGCCCTGATCGGTGCCGGACCGTTCGCGTGGAGCCTGCTCACCGCCGTCAAGCTCAATCGCGACCTCTACAACCCCACGCACAACCCATTGTGGTTCCACGATCCGCCGACACTCGACCACGTCCGCTACCTCCTGCGGCACACCGCCTTCCCCACGTTCGCGTGGAACACGACCTGGACCGGTGCGCTCGTCGTGGCGGCGACGCTGCTGTTCGCCGTACCGACCGGATACGCCCTCGCGCGGCTGAACCGGCCCTGGACGGCCAGCCTCGGTACGGCCATCTTCCTGGTCTACCTGATCCCGCCGAGCGTGCTGTTCCTTCCCCTGTCGGAGGTCGTCTCCCGCCTCGGGCTACAGGACTCGGCGTGGTCGCTGGTCCTGCTCTACCCCGCCGTCACCATTCCGGTATCGGTATGGCTGCTGATGGGGTACTTCAAGGCGGTTCCCGGCCAACTCGAAGAGCAGGCGCTCGTCGACGGGTGCAGTCGCCTCGGCGCGTTCCGCCGGGTCATGCTGCCAATGGCGATACCCGGCATGGTCGCGGTCGTGGTGCTCGCGTTCATCCTGTCCGCGAGCGAGTACCTGTACGCGCTCGCATTCGTCTCGCCCACCGCGCAGAAGGTCGTATCCACCGGCGTACCGACCGAGCTCATCCGCGGCGACCTGTTCTACTGGCAGTCGCTGCAGGCCGCCGTCGTACTGGTGGCACTCCCGATCGCGGTGGTCTTCAACCACCTTCTCGCCAGGTTCGTCGTCGGCTTCACCGCCGGTACGATGGGCATAGGGAAATAGCGATAGCAGAGGCGCGGCCCCTACCCAGGACTCATCGACGACCTCGGCAAGGGCCACTACTTCCACACCACATCCACGTGATCGCTGACCGGTGCAGCCCAGGGGCTCGGTCCCCCGGATCCGCCGGGACCTGCCCCTGCCCTCGACGGGCTACACGGCGCGCTGGGTGGGGTCGGCCAGTCGCGTCCACCACGAGGCCTGTACAGAACCCGGGGCGGTTCACGGTCGCGGCGCGCATCATGTTCGCCCCTGCACCCGCATCCGGCGGCCGAGACTTCATAGCGAGGGGTATTGATCTCGACGCATCAGTGAACCGTGCGGCGTGCGGATCTGCCGCGAGTCGCGCGATCATGCCGGTCAGCGCGCGGTCCCGTATCCGCAGTATCAATTCAGGTTGCGGGTTTGCGTCATGCGAATCGGGCGTTGGTGACCAGGCACCCCGGGGGTCGTAGCTCAGCGATCGCGGCATCGGATACCCCGCGTAGCTGGAGCCTGCGCAGCTCGGGCCAGCGCGCTTGCCCGAGAACGGCGGCCGCCTGGTCTCCGACCGTGTCGCCGAGGTTCACCGTCTGCAGGCAGGTGTGCCCGACCAACGCCCGGGCCGCGTGTATCCCGAAGCCGGTGCCGAGCAGTTCCACCACCCGTAGCTGTCCGAGGCGCGGGTTGGCCAGGGCGCGGGCCAGGTCCCGGTCGTCGATACGGTTGTAGCTGAGATCCAGGGTGTGCAGGGCGGGCAGCGCGACCTCGCCCAGGGCCGCTACGGTCAACGATCCGAGCTTGTTGTGCGGCAGGATCAGCGTGTGCAGCGGCCCGCCGTCCAGCGCCCTGATCAGCTCTGCGGTGCCCGCGTCACCGAGCCCCTGGTTGGGAAGCTCGAGGTACCGCAGGCGGCGGCGCCACCGGGCACCAGCCAGGGCGTGCGCACCGGCGGGACCGGTCTCGCCCAGGTGCAGCGTGAACCGTTCCAGGTCGGCCTCGGCCGCCGCCAGCACCGCCACGTCGTCGGCGGTCAACTCCGAGAACGTGAACGCCAGCCCGCGCAGCCCGGCCAGTACCGGCGCGGCGGCAAGCGCGCGTACTCCGTCGGCATCGACTCCGAGCCCGCAAAGCTCCAACTCGAAACGCTGCCGGGCCACCGGCCGAGTGTCGACCGCCCGCGCCACCTCGACCAGCGGCACCGGCGCGGGCACCACCTGGCCGGGGTACCGCCTGTCGGACGGCTGCGGTGTGCTGGGCGCCGCGACCTCCAACAGCGTCAGAGCCGGAAAGCTCGCCCCGACCAGCAGCTCAGCCAGTACGGGCGCAGGCAGCAGTCCACCGCTGAGCGTCAGCGTGCCAACACCCTGGAACCCCGCAGTGGCCGCCAGCACGTCACCGGCCGGGCCGGTCCAGTCCACACCGCGCAGCACAAGCCGGGTCACCCCAGACCACACCGGCGACCCCAACAGCGTGACCAACCGCGACGGGTCCACGTCCTCGACGCCCAGGGCCATGATCGCGCCCAGGCTCTGCTCCACCCCCGGCCGCAGTAGTACCCCGATCTCGTCACCGCGGACCATCAGCTCCCGGACCAGTCGATGCCACGGCGCCCACCGGCTCTGACCGATCTCCACCCACCAGGCGTGTGGCATCTGCCGGGCCGAGTCGGACCAGCTCGCCAGCGCGGTCTCCAGCAGCGGCAGATCCTCGGGGTACGCCTCGGCCAGCGCGACCAGCAGATGCCAGGCCACCCCCTCGTCCCGCCAGCCCGCCAACCGGACAACGAGTTCGCGTCTGGCCGCGGCAGCCAACCCCAACGCCACGGCGTACGCCCCACCCTCGCCCTCCGACCCCATCCCGGCCAGCAGCAAGAGCATCACTTCGGTGGCGCCATCCCCGCGGCGCCGGGCCTCCGCCAAGGCCCTGTCGTGATCCGCCCAGGTCAGCGCCAGCCCGTCGACCGCGGCCACCAGCTGCTGGTACTCCACCTCACCAACTGCCATCAATGCCCTCCGATCGTGGCACGTGCGCTGAGGGCCACCGCTCGACGAGGATCATCGACAGGTATCGGAGATACACGTGTCGCCCTACCCGTGCCATGCGCCGCCCCCTGCACCCGGTGCAGGGTAGACGCGTCAGCCAAGTACAGACGCCCTCACAGCCGGAGAATGGCCTCGCAGCACCGACAAGAGCACCAAGGCCACGCACTCATTTGCCGCCCACCGCGTGCGACTGAGCGTGGGATTGCGGGGACTGTAAAAAGATCGGTGTAACTCCTGATCGAGGAGAGAGCACCTGATGACGATCACGACGGCCGCGGTGGATACTGCCGCGGTGCCTGGAGACGAGACGAGTAAGCGGCCTGGTCGGGCGAGGACGACGCCGCTGGGTGTGGATGCCGAGCTGGTGGGTCAGTTGGTGGCTCAGGCCCGGGAGCAGGGGCTGCAGCTGTCCGGGGAGGGTGGGCTGCTCCAGCAGCTGACCAAGATCGTGCTGGAGTCCGCGCTCGAGGGTGAGATCACCGACCATCTCGGCTACGACAAGCACGACCCGGCCGGGGCGAACAGCGGGAATTCCCGCAACGGCAGCCGGGCGAAGACGGTGTTGACCGATGTCGGCTCGGTCGAGGTGGCGGTGCCGCGGGACCGGCAGGGCAGCTTCGAGCCGACCATTGTGCGTAAGCGGCAGCGCCGGCTGTCTGGGGTGGAGGACCTGGTGCTGTCGCTGTCGGCGAAGG